>Ga0065721_10051288_pt1 | contig 15445 bp, 11 predicted proteins | sample Mesricmetagenome_FD_59108 | JGI IMG/M metagenome (GOLD analysis project Ga0065721, IMG submission 59108) | Mesophilic microbial community from rice straw/compost enrichment Sample: eDNA_1 v2 (version 2) | ecosystem: Engineered > Solid waste > Grass > Composting > Bioreactor | place: USA: Davis... | reverse complement strand
TTCATCATCAAAATGCTGACGGATATTCCCCATGACACACCTCGACCTTTTTGTTGATTTTATTGTATCAGGTCGCTGTTACAGCGTGTCTACTTTTGAGTCTACATCCAGAATGCCGTGCGTAGCCGAATAAATCGGCTTAAAAGCGACGAAGGCGCGGAATCCACCGCGTAAGCCGAATAAATTGGCTAATTAACCGCTATCCACCCCGCAAGCCGAATAAACCCGACCCTAGAACGCCGTGGGCGTTCTTTTTTGCGCGATCTCGCCCACCGAGTTCGATCAACGGAAATCCAGGTACGATTGATGGCAGCCCTAGCACAAATTCCCTGGGGAAGAAATCGGATAAATAAGTCTAATCGATGAATTAAAAGAAGATTTTCGACGTTCGTTGTAGTATGATAAAGGTTAGAGTTTTTCGTTTGAGGTCCGCTTGGAACGGAACCGGGATCGTCCCGGCGGCAGGCGGAGCCGTTCGCATGGGTTTCAGCCGTCCGAAGGACGGATACACATACTAAAGACATGCAAGGTTTGGGGTGAGTGTGATGACGGAAACGACTGCTGGACAACGTTCAACTTCCAATCATCTGCTAAGAAGGGACGTGCGCTTCCTCGGAAACATTTTGGGCGAAGTGCTCGTGCATCAAGGCGGACGCGAACTTCTCGATCACGTGGAGAAGATCCGGGAGATGAGCAAGGCGCTGCGCGCGGAGTATTTGCCGGAATTGTACGAAGGATTTATCCATACCGTCAGAAATTTGGAGCCGGGTATCCGGCATCAGGTCATTCGGGCTTTCGCGATCTATTTCCAACTCGTTAACATCGCGGAGCAGAACCATCGCATTCGGCGCAAGCGCGATTACGAACGGTCCGCGGGGGAAGCCGTGCAGCCCGGTTCGATCGAAAGCGTCGTTCAGCAACTGAAGGAGAAGAATCTCCCGGTAGAGGACGTCAGGGCCATGCTCGAAGGCATCTCTCTGGAGCTCGTGATGACCGCGCACCCGACGGAAGCGACGAGACGCGACGTGCTGGACATTCACAAGCGGATCGCGGACGAGGTCATGGAGCTGGACAATCCGACGCTCACGTACCGCGAGAGGGAGAAGCTGCGGGAGAAGCTGCTGAACGAAGTGCTGACTTTGTGGCAAACGGACGAACTGCGGGATCGCAAGCCGACGGTTCTCGACGAAGTGCGGAACGGCATGTATTACTTCCACGAAACGCTGTTCGAAGTGCTTCCTAACGTATACGAAGAGTTGGAGCGTTGTCTGGAGAAATATTATCCGGAGGAAAAATGGCACGTCCCGACCTATCTGCGCTTCGGGTCCTGGATCGGCGGCGACCGGGACGGCAACCCTTCGGTAACGGCGGATGTCACCTGGCAGACGCTGAACATGCAGCGCAATCTGGTTATCCATAAATACGAAAACAGCGTTCGGGAGCTGAGCCGCCAACTGAGCTTCAGCACGACGATCGTGAACGTGACGGGCGAGCTGCTGGAGTCGATTCGCGAAGACGCCGCTAACGTGGAACTGAGCACGGTAGAACCGTGGACGAACGACAAGGAACCGTATCGCGTGAAGCTCAGATACGTCCTTCAGAAGCTGAAAAACATGCGCGAAGAGAGCCTGAAGGGAACGAAGCAACGTTACCATACGGTGTCCGATTTCATGGCCGATATCCAGATCATCGACCGCAGCTTGCGCCATCACTACGCCGACTTTGTCGCGAACGCCTACGTGAGCAAGCTGTTCCGTCAGGTGGAGCTGTTCGGCTTCCATCTGGCGGCGCTGGACGTGCGCCAGCACAGCAAGGAGCACGAGAACGCCATGTCCGAACTTCTGGCCAAAGCCGGCGTGACGGACAAATACGCGGAGCTCGAGGAGCAGGAGAAAATCGATCTGCTTCACGGCTTGCTCCAGAGAGACGGAAAGCTTCTGAACGAAGGCATCACGCTCAGCGAAAGCAGCCAGGAATGCCTGAACGTCTATCACACCGTCTACAATGCCCAGCAGGAGTTCGGTACGGGGTGCATTACCAGCTACCTGATCAGCATGTCGGAGGCGGCCAGCGACATCCTCGAGGTGATGGTCTTCTCGAAGGAGGCCGGACTGTTCCGCCGCGGCGAAGACGGGAAAGTCGTCGCGACGCTTCAAGCGGCTCCTCTGTTCGAGACGATCGACGACCTACATGCCGCTCCGAAAATCATGGAGACGCTGTTCAATCTCCCGGTCTACCGCGAAAGCTTGGCCGCGATGGGCGACATGCACGAAATCATGCTCGGCTACTCGGACAGCAACAAGGACGGCGGCATGGTCACGGCGAACTGGGAGCTGCGCGTCGCCTTGAACGAGCTCACCCGCACGGCGAAGGCTTACAACGTCCGCCTGAAATTCTTCCACGGACGCGGAGGCGCGCTCGGACGCGGAGGCATGCCGCTGAACCGGAGCATTCTGGCTCAGCCGCCTCACACGATCGGCGGAGGAATCAAAATTACGGAGCAAGGGGAAGTGCTGTCTTCCCGCTATGCAATGAAAGGCATCGCTTATCGAAGCCTGGAGCAGGCGACGGGAGCTCTGATCACGGGAGCCTATCTATCCAGCCGTCCAGCCCAGGAGCGTTCCGTCGAGACGCAATGGGAAGAGATTATGCGTACCATCTCCGTGGATGCGCAGACGAAATATCAGGACTTGATTTTCCGGGACGCGGATTTCATGACGTTCTTCAAGGAATCGACTCCGCTGCCGGAAGTCGGAGAGCTGAATATCGGCTCCCGTCCTTCCAAGCGGAAGGGCAGCGACCGCTTCGAGGACTTGCGCGCGATTCCTTGGGTGTTCGCCTGGACGCAAAGCCGTTATCTTCTCCCGGCTTGGTATGCCGCGGGAACGGCGTTCTCGAAGTTCGTAAACGGCGATTCCGCCCGCCTGGAGACGCTTAGAACGATGTATCGCGAATATTCGTTCTTCTCCTCCCTGATCGACAACCTGCAGATGGCGCTGGGCAAAGCCGATCTTATGATCGCCCGCCAGTATGCGGGCATGATCGAAGACGAGACGATCAAGCAACGCATCTTTACCCAGATCGAGGAAGAGTACGCGCTGACCAAAGAGATGATTCTGGCCATTACGGGACAAGAGGAAATTCTGGACAACGTGCCGGTCATTCAGGAATCGATTCGGCTGCGGAACCCGTACGTCGATCCTCTCAGCTACTTGCAAGTCCAGCTCCTGACGGAGCTGCGGGGATTGCGCGCGCAGAACGGCGACGACGCGGAGCTTCTCCGCGAAGTGCTGCTTACGATCAACGGAATCGCCGCCGGATTGCGCAATACGGGCTGATTCATAAAGGCACGGAGAAGGGCCCGGGCGACGTCCCGGGCCTTTTTTTCCATGATAGGCATGAATCGGCACGGATCGGGAGGAAAGCGCGGTCCGGGAGCCGGGGAACCGAGCCCGAACGTATCTCGTGGATCGTCTGTCTTGGATCGTCTTGCTTTTTCGTTTGGCGTGGATTACGATTCTGCTAGAGCGTTCGTTTACGCCGATTTCCGACAAAGGACGGAGTCGACGAATGAACCACACCGCTCGAACGATCCGCATCGCATTTCCATATTTCATCAGGATTAACGGCACATGGTTCACGAACTTGGGGAACATAGTCGGTTACGGACGGGAAAGTGGGTGAGTCGAAACTTTGAAGCCTGTGGAGACACGGCTCGCGCGTCTGGCCCTGAAAGGGGATCAGCGCGCGTTCGCGGAGATCGTGGACTTGTATAAAGACAAGCTGTATCATTTGGCCTACCGGATGACGGGCAATCGTCAGGAAGCGGAGGATGTCGTCCAGGAAACCTTCCTTCGCGTGTACAAAAATTTGGACCGATACGACGAAAATCAGAAATTCTCGACCTGGATCTACAGGATCGCGACGAATTTATGCATCGATCGTCTGCGGAAGAGGAAGGCGGTTTATTCTCTAGACGCGGAATCCTCGGATCACGAAGGATTGGACGGCTACGCGATGCTTCCCAGCGACGATCGCACGCCGGAGAGCGAGCTGCTGCTGTCGGAAACGCAGCGGCTCATTCAGGAATCGATCGCGACGTTGCCCGTGAAATACAAGTCGGTCATGATTTTGCGATATCTGCAGGATATGTCCCTTCAGGAAATCTCGGACGTGCTGGACATGCCGGTGACGACCGTCAAAACGAGAGTGCACCGGGGACGCGAATTTCTTCGGAAAAAATTGGAGCACAAGCTTTAAATTTTTTTCATTGAAATAGGTGAAACCGCGTCGCATCGCCGCACGTACTTTATAGAAGCATCATTGCGGGTTAACTCCCGTAAGGAAAGGGATGGCTGATATGAAATGCAACGTCGCCGTCATGTACATGCATGATTACTTGGACGGGGAATTGGCGCGCGAAGACATCCTCCAATTGCGTCGGCATATGGACGAATGTCCGACCTGCCTTTCCCGATACGAAGCGTTGGAGCGTACGGACGCGCTGGCCAAGGCTTATCCGATAGAGAAGGCTCCGGACGGTCTCGGAGACCGAATTTTGAAGGCCATGCCGAGTCCGAGGCGCCCCGCCGCATGGACTTCGTGGGTCCGGCGTCATCCCGCGGTATCCGCCGCCGCGCTGTTCCTGGTCGTCATGCTGTCCAGCTTCGTGTCCATGTGGAACCAGGGCGAAGAGTTGTCCGTGTCGGGCCCCGATCTGGAGCATGTCGTCATCGAAGGGAAAAAGGTGATCGTCCCGGCCGGACAGAGGGTAACCGGAGATCTGACGGTCGTCAACGGAGACGTCCAGGTGCTCGGCGATCTGGACGGGAACCTGACGGTCATCGACGGGAATTTGACTCCGCTCGCGTCGACGGCTCATATCGCCGGGCAGATCAAGACGATCGACCGGGCCGTGGACTGGGTTTGGTACAAGGTCAGTTCGTTCTTCGGCACGCTCGCTTACGGAACATAACCGAAAGCGGAGCCGACACGAACCGACAGCCGCATCCGGAGCGCAACGAGGGCTTCGGAGCCGTGCGCAAGCGCCTCTCCGGCGTCGGAGAGGTTTTTTTGCGTAAATGACAGGATTTCTGGGCATTAGTAGAGAAGATAATAAGGATGCGATTACGCACAAATACGACAGATTTCGTCGCAACTAATCCAGCGCCGGGACGGGGGGTCGCGTCTTGGACTATTTTGCCGGGCTGACATTAAAAAATTCGATCAAAGACATCGCCGACATACTCATCGTAAGCTACATCATTTACATGCTGATCAAAATGGTAAGGGGAACCCGAGCGGTACAATTGCTGCAAGGGGTGTTCTTCCTCGTCATCATCTGGGCGCTCAGCACGTGGCTGAATCTGTATACGTTAAAGTGGCTCATGAACCAAATGTTTACCTTCGGCGTCGTTACCGTGCTGATCATTTTCCAGCCGGAGCTGAGACGGGCGCTCGAACAGCTCGGACGGGGCAAGATGTTCAACCGGTCGTCGCCGGAGGAACAGGCCGTCAGCCACCAGATCAACGAAGTCATGAAGTCCGTTAATTATATGGCCCGTCGAAAAATAGGGGCGTTAATCGTATTCGAACGGAACACCGGGCTCAACGATTACATCGAGTCGGGCATCAAGATGGAGGCCAAGCTGAGCTCGGAGCTGCTTAGCAACGTCTTCGTGCCGAATACGCCTCTGCACGACGGAGCGGTCATCATACGCGGGAATATGATCATGGCGGCGGGCTGTTATTTGCCCCTGTCGGAAAATCCTTTTATCAGCAAGGAGCTGGGCACCCGCCACCGCGCGGCCATCGGAGTGACCGAGGTATGCGACGCGATCTCCGTGATCGTGTCCGAAGAGACGGGGCAAATTTCCTTGGCGATTAACGGACAGATCGTCCGCGACATCAAGGAGGAATCGCTCATCTCGAAGCTGTTCGAAGAATTGCGCCCGCAGTTCAAGTCGAAGAGTTCCGATTGGGCTTTCTGGAAGCGGAAAGAAGGTGGCAACCGTGGATAAGTGGTTAAACCATCCGACGGTCGCCAAGCTCGTCGCGCTCGCGATCGCCGTCATCATGTGGGCGATCGTTCATTTCGATCCGGACGAATCGACGCCGAACAACGTGGCATCCCTCTACGATACGAAGGTGATCGAGGGGGTGACCGTGCAGCCGTACGGTCTCGACGAGCGGAACTTCGTCCTGATCGGCATGGAACCGTTGAAGGCCAACTTGACGGTCAGAGGGACGAAAACCGACCTGAAAGCGGCCCAGACGAAAGATTACCGACTGCAGGTCGATCTGAGAACCGTGGGCGAAGGCCAGCATACACTGCCTTTGGAGGAGAATTTGCCTAGAGGCATTACCGTCGTCTCGATGACGCCGTCTTCGGTCATCGTCAGCGTCGAAGCGCTGCAGACGAAGGAATTCGACGTCAACGTTCAGACGAGCGGCAATCCGGCCAAAGGGTACAAGGTCGGCACGCCGATCGTCAAGCCGAGCAACCGGGTCCACGTGACGATGCCGAAGAGCCAGCTCGGCGACGTGGCCAGCGTGGGCGCGACGATCGAGATCGACGGAGAGAAGGAGACGATCAAGAACAAGAGCGTGAAGCTGGTCGCTTACGACAAGGACGGCAAGCCGATCGAAGGCGCCGAGATCGATCCGGCCGTGCTCGAGGTGGAGATCCCGATCACGAATCCGTTCAAGATCGTGCCGCTGCAATTAAAGCTGACCGGGCAGATGCCCGCCGGGCTCAGCGTGGCCTCGGTGAAGCCGGACGTGGAGCAAGTCACGGTCTACGGACCGCAAGACGCGCTGGATCGAATCGATTTTATCGAAGTGAACGTTCCGATCGACGACATCCGCAATTCGGGTAAAGTATCGGTGCCGCTTAAGGTCGTGGCCCCGATTATCGAAATATCCCCGTCGACGATCGACGTTCAGATCGAAGTGCTCTTGTCGACGACCAGAACGCTCGAGGGACTTACGATTACGTTAAGCGGCCTCGGCGAAGGTTTGCTTGCGACGATCACCGATCCGGTAACGGGCAAGGCGGATATTACGATACGCGGCGCCCCGCAAATTCTTGATCGGCTGCGTCCGGGAGACGTGGACGTCATCGCCGATCTCAGCGGGCGGGGGCCGGGTACCTACACGATTCCCCTGGTCGTCAGTCTGGAAAGGTACATGGAGCAGGTCGGGGGGACCAAAAGCATTACGGTCGAGATTCTCGACGAGGCCTCCAACGAGACGGGGGCCGAGGGCGAACCTCCGCCGGGAGAGACTCCGGGAACGGATACCGAAGCGGGAGCAACCCCGGACGGCGGCGCAAGCGAATCGCAGGAGCCCGCCGCGCAATAATAGCGCGAGGCGCAAAGGCATCGAGAGAACGGGATCATCAGGAATGAAGGAGCAGAGAGAGAAAAATGGGGAAATATTTCGGAACGGACGGCGTACGCGGGGTCGCGAATCAAGAGCTTACGCCGGAATTGGCATATCGGATCGGCCGTTGCGGCGGCGTCGTGCTGGCGGGCAAGGTAAAACGCCCTAAAGTATTGATCGGCATGGACACTCGCATCTCCGGACAAATGCTGGAGAGCGCCCTGACGGCCGGATTGCTGTCCATCGGCGCGGACGTCGTCCGCCTGGGCGTCGTAAGCACGCCGGCGGTCGCCTATCTGACGCGGACGCTTGGCGCGGATGCGGGGGTCATGATCTCGGCGTCTCATAATCCGGTGGCGGATAACGGGATCAAATTTTTCGGCGGAGACGGCTTTAAGCTGCTGGACGAGACGGAGGCGGAGATCGAGCGGCTGATGGACGCGGAGCAGGATACGCTTCCGAGACCGGTCGGAGGAGATATCGGGTCCGTCACGTCCGACAAGACCGCGAAGAAGCTGTATATCGACTATTTGAAGTCGACCGTCGGACATTCCTTCGCCGGCGTGAAGCTGGTGCTGGACTGCGCGCATGGGGCGGCTTACGAGCTGGCTCCGGAAGTTTTCCGCGCGCTCGGAGCCGAAGTGATTGCTTACGGGGCCGAGCCGAACGGCCTTAACATTAACGAAGGCGTAGGCTCGACGCATCCGGAGCTGCTGGCGGCGAAGGTGAAGGAGCACGGAGCGGATCTGGGGCTCGCGTTCGACGGAGACGCGGATCGGCTGATCGCGATCGACGAGAACGGCGAGGAGACGGACGGCGACTACGTGCTGTGCATTTGCGGAGACGCGATGAGACGGGCCGGCAAGCTTGCCAAGGACACGGTCGTGACGACGGTCATGGCGAACATCGGCTTCTTCAAGGCGGCGGAACAGCTCGGCTTGCGCACGGCGAAGACGGCCGTAGGAGACCGTTACGTGATGGAGGAAATGGTGAACGGCGGCTACAATCTCGGCGGAGAACAGTCGGGACACGTCATTTTCCTCGACCACAGCACGACCGGAGACGGCATCTTGACGGGCTTGCAGCTGCTGGATACGATCGTGGGGTCGGGCAAGAAGCTCGGGGAGTTGAAACGTATGATGCGGAAATATCCGCAGGTGCTCGTGAACGTTCGCGTAGCCGACAAGTCCCGGTATCCGGGCAACGAAGCGATCGCGGAAGCGGTAGCGGCCGCCGAGACGGCGCTGGGAGACAACGGGCGCGTGCTCGTGCGTCCTTCCGGTACGGAGGCGCTCATCCGCGTCATGGCCGAAGGGCCGGAGCGGGAGGAGATCGAGCGTCACGTCGCGGCGATCGTCGACGTCGTGAAGGCGGAATTGGCGTAGAGCCGGGAAACGAGCCGATTAGCGACATTAAACGAAATTTTACGAGGAGAGTTCGTCACCGCAACACGGGGGCGAACTCTTTTTTAAACGATACAGAATTGATAAGTTTCACGCTTATTATTACCTGTATCGTCTCCGCAAAGCTTCTTCCGGCGTACAAGGACGCCGAAGGCGTTTTTGCTTGCCTGGTAAAATGTTGAAAATCGTCATTTCCTGGGAAATGATTGGCTGCGAAGGTTGCATCGCTTGGCGAATTCGAATAAGATATAGGAATAGATTCCGGAATGGAAGGGCAGGGTAGAGGAGAATACGCAAGAAGAGCGCCAGAACTTGCCGAACTCGGGAGAGAAGCGGATGGGCGAAGATCAGGGACGGGAAAGCTGATCCGAGCCGTACAAATCCGATTATCTCGCGCTGGAAGGCAAGTTGACGAGGTGGAGGTGTTCGAAACGTTCGGCGGGGACCTCCCGGCTCGCATCGGAGCCGACAATCGGAACGCAAAACGCTTAGGGCAACCGGGCGTACAAAATTCCGATACGATGACGCGAAGTTCAAGCGATCGCGCAGAGGCGCGGTTGCGATAAGACGGTTAGGCGAATCATCATCCAAACTTCCGGCGGCCCGGATCGGCCGCTTGAGGGGCATAACGTGGGATGATGGGGGAGAATGCGCGACGGGAATGCGCCCCCCTTATTAGAATACGGCTCATGCCGCTCTTACGGCCAGGTTGCGGGTCCTCGGAAACCTTAACGAGAACCCAAAAACGGAGGCTTCTATAAATATGTGCGGAATCGTTGGATATATCGGATTTAGAGAATCTCAGCCCATTCTGATCGAAGGGCTGAAGAAGCTGGAGTACCGCGGATACGACTCCGCCGGCATTGCCGTCCAGACGGAGCAGGGCCTTGAGGTCACGAAAACGGTCGGCCGGCTGGCCAACCTGGAAAGCCGGTTAAGCGAGGATCCTCTGCGCGGGACGGTCGGGATCGGACATACGCGCTGGGCAACGCACGGCAAGCCGTCCGACGTCAACTCGCATCCGCATACGGACAATACGCTAAAATTTTCGGTCGTCCATAACGGCATCATCGAGAACTATCTGGAGCTGAAGGAAGAGCTCGTGCAGGCGGGGCACCGCTTTTTGTCGGAGACGGACACGGAGGTCATCTCCCATCTCATCTCCGTCGAGTACGAAGGCGACATCGTCAAAGCCGTGCAGCGAGCGGTCAAGAAAATGCGCGGAGCGTTCGCTCTCGGCGTGCTGACGGAGCACGAGCCTGACCGTCTGGTCGCCGTTCGCTACGCAAGCCCGCTGATTATCGGCATCGGCGACGGCGAGAAGTATATCGCTTCGGACATTCCGGCGATCCTGGAGCATACGCGCGACATCTATATTCTCAACGACGGCGAGATGGCCGTGCTGACGCGGGACGGCGTGGAGCTCCTCACGATCGAGGGCAATTTCATCTCCAAGGAAGTGTTCCATGTCGATTGGGATTTGATGACGGCGGAGAAGGCCGGCTTCGACCACTTCATGTTGAAGGAAGTTCACGAGCAGCCGAAGGCTTACCGCGATACGATGCTCGGACGCATCAGCGACGATGGACGTTCCGTGGAATTGCCGGAGCTGAAGATGACCGCGGAGCAGCTGAAGAGCTTTAACCGTGTGCACATCGTCGCATGCGGAACGGCGCTCCATGCCGGCCTCGTCGGCAAGAACGTCATCGAGAAGCTCGTTCGCGTTCCGGTCGAGACGGACGTGGCGTCGGAGTATCGTTACCGTTCTCCGATCATTACGCCGGATACGCTCGTGATCGTCGTCAGCCAATCCGGCGAGACGGCCGACACGTTGGCGGCGCTGCGCGAGGCGCAACGCTGCGGCGCGCGGGTGCTCGCGATCACGAACGTGGTCGGCAGCTCCGTCGCTCGCGAAGCCGACGACGTCATCATTACGCTCGCGGGCCCGGAAATCGCGGTCGCTTCGACCAAGGCGTACTCTTCGCAGCTGATCGCGTTTTTCCTGTTCGGCTTGTATTGGGCACAGACGGTCGGCTCGCAGGACCAAGCGGAGATCGCCCGGACGCTGGCGGCGATGCAAGCTCTTCCCGAGCAGGTCGAGAAGATTCTCGCCCAAGCCGAGACGATCAAGGAAGTGGCCGAGTCCATCTCCCACCACAGCAGCCTGTTCTTCATCGGCCGCGGCGTCGACTACGCCGTCGCCATGGAAGGTTCGCTGAAGCTGAAGGAAATCTCGTACATCCACTCCGAAGCTTATGCCGCTGGGGAACTGAAGCACGGCACGCTGGCATTGATCGAAGAGGGCACGCCGGTCATCGCGCTTCTCACGCAAGAGGACCTGTACGAGAAAATGCTAAGCAACATCAAGGAAACGAAGGCGCGCGGCGCTCATGTTCTCGGCATCGTGAACGAAGGCCACGAACAGGAAGTCGCCAAGTCGGTCGACCGCCAGTTCGCGATCCCTCGCACGCTGCCGCTGCTGACTCCGGCGCTGTCGGTCATTCCGCTTCAGCTTCTGTCCTACTACGCTTCGCTGACGCTCGGCCATGACGTGGATAAGCCGCGGAATTTGGCTAAGAGCGTGACAGTGGAGTGAGGGGCCAATAAATGATTCGTAATAGACTGTCTGATGAAAAAAAGTCGTGAACCAGTAAAAAAAGTCACGAACCAGTAAAAATGTCGTGAACCAGTAAAGAAAGTCGTGAACCAACAATGTCAGTCCCGATGATGCAAGCGCTCATCGGGACTGTTTTTATTAATAGGGGGTAATTTGAATCGAAACGTTAGGTGGGCGTATTAGGAGGATAAGGAAACTCAACGAAATGAATCAGATTGATTTCTCTAGTCGAGTGGGGATTTCTCAAGCGACGCTGAGTGAATTAGAACAGGACAAGTACTTGCCTTCCGTCGAGGTGATAGTCTCCATAAATACTGAATTCCAAGTCGACTTAACATGGCTTCTACTTGGGAGTTCTAACGTTAACAATGAGAAAGCGAATTTGATCAAAGAAAATGAAGTATAGATGCTAACATATTTCATAATTAAAGTCAGCTGATCAAGATGAGTTATAGATTTGATTAAATTGAAAGTGTACAGCGATTGAAGTGCAGAGTATGTAAATTTAAGTATTAACCGGGAATGGGCACAATGCTGGTCTGTTATTATGGACTAATGTAAAATATTGAAATAAAATGGCGAAAGACAGGAAGCACTGGCAAAACCTCGAAGCGGAAGCGCCGCATCGGGGTTTTACTTTTATTAATGTTTGCAGAAGAACTAATGATCTGATGTAAGTGTTGTTAAATACAGATGTAGAGGAGTATGAGTTTCTTGTCATTAAGTGAGAATTCTTTACCTCAGGATGATGAGATCGCTGAGCGTTTCAGTTCGTCTATTTGATGGGTCAGCTCATACATTGCAGGACATCGGAGATCGACATGGTATTTCACGTGAAAGAGTTCGGCAAGTTATCAATTCCTCCTATCGGAGAATTAGATATTCATGTCACTTTCGATATGATAGAAAAGATTATAGACATCCGAGTGTGATATTAGTCCAAACACTTCAATCGTGGATAATGCCAGGAAGTAGTCAAGACACTTTTTACTTTGCATGTTTTTTGATGAGATTGTCATCCTTTCCGTCAACTCGGATTATTGAACAAATATGTATTCGATAATGATTACCGCAGTGCAAAGAAAATAGAAGTAGCTCTGCTATGTGAAAGAATGCAACAAGTTTATATATCATTTTCAGGTGATCAAAAGAGGCAGAGAAAAACCTTTGAACGGATGTTTTCGCATACTATATGGCCTAAGGATCTTAAAAAGACAAGTCAAACTGAATGGGTTAAACTGCATCCGAAGAGAACTGTTAATCAAGAAGGGGAAGGCAAAGCCGGCTCATTCTTCAGTGCGTAAATAGGACGTACTATCCTGATTACTGTGTATTGTTCTCAGATGGCAGAACTGTATTTGTTGAAATAAAACCAAGAAACCAAATGGGCCTGTTTGTTAATTTAAAAAAGTGGGGATCGCCTGAATTTGCAGGCATATGCGGCGATCCGTAAGCCGATCGACCTTCAGTGCAAGCTGCCGCACTTCGATCGGGCGCAAACCGGTGATTAAGCCGGCGCCACATGGCGTTCGCCGGCGCGGAGCATGACATTTTCTCCGACGGTGCGAATGACGACATCTACCGATACTCGAGCGGCGCTGCAAGGCTAATCAACAAAGTATGTACCCACGCGCTCAACTACGGTTCACAGAACAAACATCGGATCATCGACGATCATATGATCAAGCGTGTCATCCAAGGGGAATTAGCGTGGTTCCCCTTTTTCTTCCACTCAAGCGGACAGAATGACCGTCACCAGCAGGACAACTTGCGCCGTCAACTGGCGGACATTATGCGTTGGCAGTAACAGTTTGAAAATGATGCTGATTTCTCTGCTAATAGCAGAAAAGTAAGGCTCGAAGCTTTGGCTCATTATTGCCGGACTGCTATTAAGTTCTTAGATACAGGTGCAATACAGGAGAAGAAAATATTAATTAGAGCCCCGGACATATCCAAACTTACTTCTATAATGCCGGATTTAGATGCTACAATAAAAGATAGATGGCTAGAGGCCCTAAAATGCCAACATGCAAAAGCGTTAAAATCGTAGAGCCCGCGAATCGTAAGGCGGTCGTTATTGCCAGAATGCGGATGAGTAGTTTACAGTATAGAAAGTTTACTCGGCGGATGGTTAAAGTCGTGAACCATTCGAGAGACGAACGAATTTATGAAATTAGCCAGCCGGGCATGCGTAGGTGACGGAACGGCTGTATGCCGGCGACGGTACGCTCAACGACCGGCACAAGATCGAGCTATTCCGAGATTAATGATGCTAATGTGACGGTAGACGACAGGAGCGCATAAGGAGCACTGCCGCGTTCGTCGAACTCAAGCGGAGCGGTCCCAGGGGGCTGGTTTTTTTCAACGATGGCTCAGATGTCGAACGATTTCCGCCAATGATAGAATAGTAGGGAACGACTCCAGTATAGGGGTTGCCGTAAACGGAGTGATAACGATTCTACATCATACGAAGCTTCGCATTCCGCAGTCCGGACATCAAACGCTCGTGCCGCGACCGGGGCTGTCGGCGGCGCTGGACGAGGGCTTGTCCGTCAAGCTGACCGCGCTGACGGCGCCTGCGGGCTACGGGAAGACGACATCGTTAAGCGAATGGGCTCGGCGGAGCAACATCCGAGTCGGCTGGGTTTCGTTGGATCGGCACGACAACGATATGATGCGGTTCTGGAGTTATACGATCGCCGCCGTACGCGGCGAACCGCCGAACTTCGGCGAACAAGCGCAGCTCGCCTCCGTCGAGGAGGGGGCTTATACGACGTTCCTCGATTCGTTCCTCGGCGAGCTTCAAGCCGTGCAAGAGGATATGGCGCTTATTTACGACGATTACCATGTCATCGACCGGCCGGACATTCACCAGTCGCTCGCGTATGTGCTCGAATATATTCCTTCCCACATTCATCTCTATATCGCCAGCCGAACCCGACTGCCGTTCCCGACGGCGCGACTGCAGGCCAAGGGCGAGATGCGCCTTGTGACGGAGAACGAGCTGCGCTTCGCGTCCGAGGAGGGCGCTCTCTTCTTCCGGGACTGCATGCGGCTCGAGCTGACCGACGAGGACACGGCTTTGTTCGTTCGGCGAACGGAGGGCTGGGTCAGCGGCTTGCATCTGGCGGCGATCTCCTTGAGGAGCAGCGGCGAACCGACCGCCTTCGTCCGCGAATTCGGCGGCCGGCAGCGCGGCATCGCGCAATATTTGCTGGAGGAGGTGCTGAGCGGACAAGACGAGGCGGTTCGCGGCTTCTTGCTGCGCACCTCGATCCTATCCCGCATGAACGCTTCGCTCTGCGAGGCGGTGACCGGAGAGCCGGGGGCCCAAGCGATGCTGGAGCGCTTGGAACGACTGCATCTGTTCCTGACACCGTTGGACGAGCGAAGCGAATGGTATCGGTACCATCATCTGTTCGGAGATTTCCTGCAGCAGCAATTCCGAACCTTGCAGCCTGATCGCTGGGGGGATGCGCATGGGGCGGCGGCCCGCTGGCTCGAAGAACGCGGCGATGCGGCCGAGGCCGTAGAGCATTGGCTCGCCGGCGGTCGGTATGCGGAAGCGGCCGCGTCGATCGAAGCGAACATCGCCGCGCTGCATAACCACCGCGCCGCGCTCCTCGGATGGTTGGAAGCGATCCCGTTCGCTTCGATGCGCAAGCGCCCGTTCATCCAGCTGCTCTACTTGAAGGTGAAGGCCGAGATGGGCGACAATCTTTGGGTGGAGCAGCAGCTTCGCGCTCTGAAGCTTGAACTGGATGACCCGGATTGGAAAGCGTGGCTCGGGGCTTATTATTTTCTCGCGACGGAGAATGCGATTTACCTCCGGAACATGCCCGATATGTTCGAGAATCTCAAGCTCTACGAAATCCACGAGCAGAAGGGCAAGGACAATCCGCTGCAGATGATCGCATCGAATACGCTAGGCGCTCCCTATTATACGAATATCCTCTCGTTCTTCGACGATTTGCGCGAGGCCGAGCGGTTTCTGGCGGAATGCATGCGGATATGGGAAGAGAAGGAGAACTACCCGTTCCTC
>Ga0065721_10051287_pt1 | contig 15446 bp, 7 predicted proteins | sample Mesricmetagenome_FD_59108 | JGI IMG/M metagenome (GOLD analysis project Ga0065721, IMG submission 59108) | Mesophilic microbial community from rice straw/compost enrichment Sample: eDNA_1 v2 (version 2) | ecosystem: Engineered > Solid waste > Grass > Composting > Bioreactor | place: USA: Davis... | reverse complement strand
CTCCTCGATCCACTGGATCTCTTCGATGAATCGCCGAAGCAAGCCTCTCAGCTCGCTTTCTTGGCGGACGTCGGCGCGAAGCCACCAGATCGATTCGATCAGATAGAGCATCCGAATCGCGCGCGAGACCATGCCGGGAGGGGCGGGATGATGGGCGCGGTAGCCCTCCATAAAAGCTTGAACGGCGTCCGAACGAAGCTCGCCGCGCTGCAGGGCGCCGGACAAAATCGCGCGGGCGACGTCGATCTCCGGATAAGCCATAGCCATGCGGTCGTAATCGACGATGGCGGCGAGGCGCCGATCCCGGAACAGCAGGTTGTCGGACCAGAGGTCCCAATGAAGCCAGCCGGTCGGGCTGTTCTCGAACAACGAGAAATCCATCGCCGCTACCCGCGCGCGCGACCGATCGAGCCACCCCAGTACCGTTTGGTCATCCGCCTCGGTTGCTTTTTGCCAATTGTTCTTCCATTCTTCCAGATAAGCGGCTTTGTCCGGTTGCCATGCCAGCTTGTCCGCGGGAGGGACCCGAGCGAGCCAACGATGCATTCGCCCGGCGGCTTCCCCCAGATCCGCCATCTGGGCGCAGCTGAAGGTGCCGGCTTCGAGCGTCGCGCCGTCCGTCCATCCTTGCAACGTATAGATAAGACCGGAGCGAGTTTGTTGCAGAGCTTCCCCATGATACAAATAAACCTGAGGGCTCGGAACTCCGTTCGAATGCAGGCCGCGTTGAAGCTGGAGGGTGTTCTCCATCGCGCTTCTGCGTTCCGGGCGAAGATGGAGTTTGTACCGGTCCGGATGATAAAACTTAACGAAACGAAGACCGTCGTCGGTCACCATCCGCCACTTCACGTTGATCCATCCTTTGTCGATAGGGAACGCTTCGAGAACCATCAAGCCGAACCGTTCCTTCAAGTGAGCGGAGATCTCCTCGGCCCAAGCCATTTTCGTTCGGTTGTCGTCGTTCATTTGCCGAATCGGCCTCCTCATCTTAACTTCCGTACAGCCGGCGGTATTGCTCCGGAGGCAGTCCGGTCTTGCGTCTGAACGTGGCCACGAAGTGGCTGGAGTCGCGGAAGCCGACGAGCTCGGCGATCTGCTTCACGGCGGCGCCCGGCTCGTTGATCAGCAGCTCCTTCGCCTTGCGAAGGCGGAGCTGAATGAGATAAACGTACGGAGACACGCCGAACGTGCTGCGGAACAAGACGTTAAGCGTGCTGGCGGGCATGCCCAGCACCTCGGTCATCTCCGTGAGGCCGATATCGGCGTTGACGTAGCTGCGTTCCATCCATTCCAGCAAGGGACGAAGCTTCTCGGAGCTGCGCATCATCGCGGAACGGCTGTCGAGCGAGCCGTATTGGCGCAGCGTGATCAGGAAGCGGTAGGCATCCGCCGAAGCGGAAAGGCCGAACAGGTCGTTGCCTTCCTCGAGCCGGTCCAGCATCCCTTCGAGAAAGTCCGGAAGGGGAGAGTCCTCTTCCCAGTGCAACGGCGCCGTCTCGAGCAGATTGAGGGATTGAAGCAGCTCTCGCGCGGTAGGACCTCCGAACGTGAGATAAGCGGTATTCCAGGAGCTGCCTTTGGTCTCGTACGAATGAGGGACTCCGGGCTGCACGAGGATGCCGCTGTTCACGGGAAGGGAGAAGCTTCGGCCGCCGACGCTGAATACGCCTTCGCCTCCGACCGTCTGAAGCCAGTGATAATAAGGATATCCGTCGCTTCGGATCATCTTGTCCGCTTCCCTGGCCGATCCGACCGTCTCGACGAAGATCGGCAGGGTATGCCCTTGTCCGTTCGTCAGCACGAATCTTCTCAATGGCTTCCAACTCCTTTGTCATATTCTTATATTCGCCTACAAGATGATTATATTTTAGCGCACTCCGGCATGAATTAATATAGAGATATCCTTATATCATCCTCATTACCTTCGAAGGAGTGTCCATCTTGATAAACGACAAATTGCCGAAAATCTGGTACGGCGGAGATTATAACCCGGAACAATGGGAAGCGGATACATGGGCGGAGGACGATCGCCTCTTCAAGCTCGCGGGCATCGACGTCGCGACGATCAACGTATTCTCCTGGGCGCTGAACCAGCCTAGCGAAGACGAGTACGACTTCGAATGGCTGGACGAGACGATCGAGCGTCTCCACAAGAACGGAGTCGGCATCTGCCTCGCGACAAGCACCGGAGCCCATCCGGCCTGGATGGCGAAGAAGTACCCGGAAGTGACGCGCGTCGACTACAACGGACGCAAGCGGAAGTTCGGCGGCCGGCACAATTCCTGCCCGAACAGCCCTGTTTTCCGCAAGTATTCCGCCCGAATCGCGGATAAGCTCGCGGAGCGTTACAAGGATCATCCCGCTCTGCTTATCTGGCACGTCTCGAACGAGTACGGCGGCTATTGCTACTGCGACAACTGCGCGGAAGCGTTCCGCGTCTGGCTTCGGAAGCGTTACGGCTCGATCGACTCCCTTAACAAAGCGTGGAATACCCGTTTCTGGGGCCATACGTTCAACGAATGGGACGAAATCGTGCCTCCGAACGCCCTGTCGGAAGAATGGGACGGCAACCGCACGAACTTCCAAGGCATCTCGATCGATTACCGCCGCTTCCAATCCGAGAGCCTGCTCGACTGCTACCGTCTGGAATACGACGCCATCAAGAAGCATACGCTGGACGTGCCGGTCACGACGAACCTGATGGGCTTCTATCCGGAGCTCGATTATTTCGAATGGGCGAAGCACATGGACGTCGTCTCCTGGGATAACTACCCGTCTCTCGATACGCCGGTCAGCCTTACGGCGATGACGCACGACCTGATGCGCGGGCTTAAGCAAGGTCAGCCGTTCATGTTGATGGAACAGACGCCGAGCCAGCAGAACTGGCAGCCGTACAATTCCCTGAAGCGCCCGGGCGTCATGCGCTTGTGGAGCTACCAAGCGGTCGCCCGCGGCGCGGACACGGTCATGTTCTTCCAGCTCCGCCGTTCGATCGGCGCTTGCGAGAAGTACCACGGCGCGGTGATCGAGCACGTCGGCCACGAACATACCCGCGTGTTCCGCGAATCCGCCGAGCTGGGCCGCGAGCTTCAGCAGCTCGGAGACCGCCTGCTCGATTCCCGACCCAACGCGCGCGTCGCGCTCGTCTACGACTGGGAGAATCGTTGGGCGACGGATCTGACGAGCGGTCCGACGGTCGCCCTGAAGTATCAGAACGAAGTCCACAAATACTACGACGCCTTGTTCAAGCTCGGCATCCAAGCGGATATGATCGGCGTCGAGACGGACCTGTCCGGCTATGACATCGTCATCGCTCCGGTCCTGTATATGGTGAAGCAAGGCTACGCCAAGCGGATCGAGAAGTTCGTGGAAGCAGGCGGCACGTTCGTCACGACGTTCTTCAGCGGCATCGTGAACGAGAACGATCTCGTCACGGTCGGCGGGTATCCGGGCGAGCTTCGCAAGGTGCTCGGAATCTGGGCCGAAGAGATCGATGCCCTGTTCCCGGGAGCGACCAACCAAGTCGTCATGAACGGATCGAACGGCGCCCTTAACGGTACGTACGAATGCGGCCTTCTGTGCGACCTGATCCACTCCGAAGGGGCGGAGGTTCTGGCCTCCTACGGCTCCGACTTCTACAAGGGAATGCCGGCGCTGACGGTGAACAAGTTCGGCCAAGGCGAGGCTTGGTACGTGGCGACCAGCCCGGACGAGCGCTTCATGGCCGACTTCATGTCGAAGCTGTGCTCGGACAAGGGAATCAAGCCGCTGGCGAACGTTCCTTCCGGCGTCGAAGCCGCCGAACGCGTCAAGGGAGACAAGTCGTTCCTGTTCCTGCTTAACCACAACGCGGAGGATTCGAAGGTCGAATTGGAACCGAACGCGGGAGGAGTCGATCTGCTGACGGGCAAGGAGGCTTCCGGCACCGTCGTCGTGCCGGCAAGAGGGGTTCTGATTATCGAGAGAGAGGGAGCCGTGCTCTAAACCGATGAAACTCCATTATCGCAAACCAGCCAAGGAATGGACCGAAGCTCTTCCGATCGGCAACGGCCGGTTGGGAGCGATGGTCTACGGCGGAATCGAGACCGAGAAGCTTCAATTGAACGAAGACACGCTGTGGTCGGGAGGGCCGAAGGACGGCACGAATCCTCGGGCCAAGGCCGCATTGCCCGAAATTCGGAGACTGCTCGCCGAGGAGAAATACGCGGAGGCGGCAGAGCGGTGCCGCAGCGAGATGCTCGGTCCGTATGCCCAGTCTTACTTGCCCCTCGGGCATCTGACGATCAGCTTCGAGCACGGCAACTTCGCGCGCTCTCGTTATACGCGGGAGCTCGACCTGAACGAAGCGGTCGTACGGGTCGAGTACGATCTCGGGGACGCGACGTATAAGAGGGAGATTTACGCCTCTTATCCCGACCAGGCGATCATTTTGAAATTGTCCTGCAGCAAACCCGGGGCATTAAGCTTCGCGGCGAGACTGGACAGTCCGCTTCGTTCGAGAACGTCGGCTCAGGACTCCCATCTTGCCCTAAGAGGAGTCGCGCCCAAGCATGCCGATCCGAACTATTATCCGAGCGATGCCCCGTTCGTTTACGACGCCGCCGGAGAAACGGACGGAATGCGCTTCGCCGCTCTCCTGGGCGTACGTCTGGAAGGCGGGCAAGCGGAGGTCGATGCCGGAGGACTGTACGTAAGCGGAGCGACGAACGCGACGCTGATCCTGACGGCGGCGACAAGCTTCGGCGGCTTCGACCGCGTTCCGGGGCGGACGGACATCGACGAGCTCGGCAAGGCGGAATCGGCGCTGCGGGCTGCCCTGAGCCGCTCGGACGAGCGATTGCTGGCCGACCATCAAGCCGATTACGGCAGCCTTTTCCGCCGGGTGAAGCTGAACCTGGGACCTTCCGTTGCCGAGCCGGACCTGCCGACCGACGAGCGAATAGAGCGATTCGGCGCCGGCGATCCGGGGCTGGTCGAGCTGGTGTTCCAATACGGGCGTTATTTGATGATCGCCAGCTCCAGGCCCGGGACCCAGCCCGCGAACCTGCAGGGCATCTGGAACGAGGAGACCCGTCCGCCGTGGAGCAGCAACTGGACGCTTAACATCAACGCCGAGATGAACTATTGGCCGGCGGAGACGTGCAATCTCGCGGAGTGCCATACGCCTCTGCTCGATTTTATAAGCAACCTGTCGGTAACCGGAGCCCGGACGGCCGAGGTCAACTACGGCGCGAGAGGCTGGACCGCCCACCACAATTCGGACATCTGGGCCCACTCCGCCCCCGTCGGCGCTTTCGGCCACGGCGATCCGTCCTGGGCGTTCTGGCCGATGGCCGGCGCGTGGCTCTCGCAGCATCTATGGGAGCATTATGCCTTCCATCCGGATAAGGAGTGGCTGCGCGCGAAGGGCTATCCGATCATGAAGGAAGCGGCCCTGTTCTGCCTGGATTGGCTGTATGACAACGGAGAAGGTCGACTCGTCACGGCGCCGTCAACTTCGCCGGAGCATAAATTCGTCAATCCTCACGATCCGGACGGGCCCCGGACGAGCTTGAGCATCGCCTCCACCATGGATCTCATGCTCATCTGGGACCTGTTCACGAACTGCCGGCAGGCCGCCTCGGACCTTGGAATCGACGAGAGCTTCCGGGAGGAGCTGGCGGCTGCTCTGGAGAGGCTGCTTCCGCTTCAGATCGGCAAGTACGGCCAGCTTCAGGAATGGTCCCAAGACTTCGAGGACGAGGACGTCCATCACCGCCATGTGTCCCATCTGTTCGGCGTTTATCCCGGCAGGCAGCTGACGGCGGAGGAGACGCCGGATTTGTTCGCGGCCGCCAGACGCTCGCTGGAGCGCCGCGGGGATGCCGGCACCGGCTGGAGCCTCGGCTGGAAAATCGGCCTCTGGTCCCGGTTCCGGGAAGGAGACCGCTCCCTGAAGCTGGTTTCCAACCTGCTGACGCTCGTTCGCTCGAACAGCGAGAAGCCTGAAGGCGGAGGCGTCTATCCGAACCTGTTCGACGCCCACCCGCCGTTCCAGATCGACGGCAACTTCGCGGCGACCGCCGGAATCGCGGAGATGCTGCTGCAATCCCATTTGGGTTGCATGGAGCTGTTGCCCGCGCTTCCGAGCGCATGGCCGGACGGCTCGATCTCCGGTCTGCGCGCGCGCGGCGGGTTCGAAGTCGATCTGGAATGGAAGGACGGACGGCTGCTGACCGCCAAGATCCGTTCGCTGCTCGGCGGCACGCTCAAAGCGCGAGCAAGCGACAAGGCGTCCATCTCGGCATTCTCGCAGGACGGACGACAGCTTGCGGTCAGCGATCAAGAAGGCTATGCGACATGGCTGACCGAAGCAGGCTTATGCTACGAGATTCGCACGAACCGGTAAAGCACGACAATCTTAAGCGAAGCGGGGCAAAGATAACCATGACTCGACCGAAATTCCGCTACACGCCGCCCGAGAACGGGTACCCGGAATGGAACAACAACCCGGATATTTTCCAACTGAACCGTCTTCCGGCCCATGCCACCCTGATCAGCTACGACACCTTGGAGGAAGCGCTGCGAGGCGAGCGGGAGCAATCTCCCTATTACTTGTCGCTGAACGGCAATTGGAAGTTCTCTTGGGCGAAGAATCCGGAAGAGAGAGTCCGGAACTTCTACGAGCAAGGCTTCGATTCTTCCGGTTGGGACGACATCCCGGTTCCGTCGCATTGGCAGCTGCAAGGGTACGACTACCCGCAATACACGAACGTCACTTACCCTTGGATTCACCAGGAGGAGCTCGTCCCGCCGTTCGCTCCCACGAAGTACAATCCGGTCGGCTCCTATCTACGGACTTTCGAGGTGCCGGGCCATTGGGAGGGACAGCCCGTTCGCATCAGCTTCCAGGGCGTCGAATCGGCCTTCTACGTCTGGCTTAACGGCGATCTGGTCGGATACAGCGAGGACACGTTCACCCCGGCGGAGTTCGATTTGACCCCCTATCTCGTCGAGGGGACGAACACGCTGGCGGTCGAAGTGTACCGCTGGTGCGACGCGAGCTGGCTGGAGGACCAGGATTTCTGGCGGTTAAGCGGGATTTTCCGCGAGGTTTATCTGTACTCTTCCAAAGCGACGAGCATCGTGGACTTCTTCGCCCATCCCGAGCTCGACGAGCAGCTTCGAAACGGCCGTTTGCGAATCGAAGCCAAGGTAGAGGATTACCCGGAAGAGCAGTCCGAGGCGCGCGTTATCGCCCAGCTGTATCGGGACGGCGCGGCCGTGCTGGAGGAGCCTCTGGAGCTGCAAGGGCGATTCGGGGAAAAGGGGATCTGCCTGTTGGACGGAGCGGTCGAGGTGACGGAGCCCCTGAAGTGGAGCGCGGAGAATCCGAATTTGTACACGCTTGTGCTCGGACTCAAGGAGCCGGGCGGCGAGGTTGCGCAGTGGGTAAGCTGCCGGATCGGCTTCCGCCGCTTCGCCATCGAGGACGGCTTGATGAAGATCAACGGGGAGCGGATCGTCTTCAAGGGCGTCAATCGCCACGAGTTCTCCTGCGATTCGGGCAGGGCGCTCGGCTACGAGGACATGGTGCGGGACGTCCTGCTCATGAAACGTCACAACATCAACGCCGTGCGCACGTCGCATTATCCTAACCATCCGAAATGGTACGAGCTGTGCGACGAATACGGGCTCTACGTCATCGACGAGACGAACCTGGAGACGCACGGCAGCTGGAAGTACGGTCAGGACCAGTACGAGGAAGGCGACACGGTGCCGGCGAGCAAGCCGGAGTGGAAGGCGAACGTGCTCGATCGCAGCGCCTCGATGCTGGAGAGGGACAAAAACCATCCGTCCATTATCATCTGGTCGCTAGGCAACGAGTCCTGGGGCGGAGACAACTTCCTTCATATGCACGACTATTTCAAGGAACGCGATCCGTCCCGGGTCGTTCACTACGAGGGCGTGTTCCATTGCCGCAAGTCGGAGGCGGCTTCCGATATCGAGAGCCAGATGTACACGAAGCCGGCGGACGTCGAAGCGTACGCGGTCGAGGCCGAGAACGGAACCGGCTCCAAGAAGCCGTTTATCCTGTGCGAATACAGCCACGCGATGGGCAACTCTTGCGGCGGCTTGCACCTGTACGCGGAGCTCTTCGACAAGCACGCGATCCTGCAAGGCGGCTTTATCTGGGATTGGGTCGATCAAGCGATTCGCGTACGGGATGAGGACGGCGGCTGGCACATGGCCTACGGCGGCGACTTCGGAGAGTCTCCTCACGACGGCAACTTCTGCGGCAACGGATTGATCTTCGCGGATCGTTCCGTCTCGCCGAAGCTGCTGGAAGCCAAAGCCTGTTACCAGAACGTTCGGTTCGACTCCGTCGATCCGGAGAAAGGCCGCTTCAAGGCCGCCAACCGGTTCCTGTTTACGAACCTGAACGAGTTCCGCTTCGGCTGGACGCTGACGGGGAATGGCGAGACGATCCGCGAAGGGACGTTCGAGCTGAACGCGTCTCCGGGCGAGACGGCGGAAATCGACTTGAGCGAAGCCTACCCGGCGCAGGCTCAAGCCGGTATCGAGTATGTGCTGACGATCGGAGTTCATCTCAGGGAAGCGACGGCTTGGGCGGAAGCGGGACACGAGATCGCCTTCGGGCAATTCGTTCTGCCGGTTCTGGCGGGGAATGATCGCGGCGCTGCTCCGGCAAGCCATGCGAACTTGACCGTTCGGGAGGAGCCCGGCTTCCTATCGGCGGGATCCGACCGCTTCGCCGTCCGTTTCGATCGCTTGTCGGGAGCTTTGGCCTCTTATTCGGTCGACGGAACCGAGCTGCTTACGGAGCCCGTCGAACCGAACTTCTGGCGAGCGATCACGGATAACGACATAGGCAACAAGCATCCGGAGAGGTGCGCGACTTGGCGGGAAGCCAGCCTGAACCGCAAGCTCGTCTCGTTCGATTGGAAGGAGACGGCCGGGGAACTTGCGGTCTCCGCCCAGTTCGAGCTTCCGACGACTCCATTTGCCTCGTACTGCAGCATGATCTACAAGGTAGACGCCGCCGGTTCCGTTCGGATCGAGCTGAGCTTGCAGCCGGGAGCCGGCCTGCCGGAGATTCCGGAGGTTGGCGTCCGCATGGCGCTCCGCTCCGGCTTCGACCGGATCCGATGGTATGGACGCGGTCCGCACGAGAGCTACTGGGATCGCCATGCGGGCGCGCGGCTCGGCTTGTTCGAAGGAACGGTCGCCGGGCAGGTCGTGCCTTACCTTCGGCCGCAGGAGCACGGCAACAAGACGGACGTCCGGTTTGCCGAGGTCAGGAACGAGGCGGGGGTTGGACTCGCGTTCGTCGGCGAGCCGGCGTTCGAATGGAGCGCTCTGCCGTACAGTCCGTTCGAGCTGGAGAACGCCACCCACCATCATCTGCTGCCGAAGACGGAGCATACGGTCGTTCGAGTCGGCAGACAGATGGGAGTAGGCGGCGACGACAGCTGGGGAGCTCCCGTCCACGCGGAATTTACGCTCCCGGCCGATCGAGGATACGAAACGGCGTTTGCGATTTCTCCGCTGTTTGCATGATTTTTCCTCCCTGGTCGCATACTAGCTTGCGACAGGAGGTGTTGCCAATGGAATCGAATCCGGAACAAGTCGTCGCCGTCCGCAAGAACGGGGACGGGGACATCGTGGAGCTGCAGCTTTCATCCGGCACCGTCGTCGGCTACAAAGAAGCGCAGGCCATGGCGAAGCAAGGCCAAATCGCCAACGTGAACGTCTTCCGGGGACGCGACGGAGACGAGCATCTTCGCTCCAATGCCGACGGCATCAAGGAGAACAATCTGGATAACCTGCCGACTTTTTGACGAATGCAACGAATCGCCTTTCGAATCGCCCTCGCGGCGAGGAGGGAGGCGATTTTGCTTGTGCGGATTGCAGGTTTTGTCTGTGCGGATTGCAGGCTTTGCTTGTACGGGTTACAGGCTTTGGTTGTTCGTGTTGTAAATACAAGTTGAACGAATTATGCGGAGTTTTGTCCATAAGTTCGGAAAAATACAACGGAAAACCTTGATCATTCGGCCTATTCAGAGTAAACTGAGATTGAAATTATGTACGTACAAGTTAACTCATTTACCCAGGAGGCATCCCGATGATTCAATTGAAACCATACGAGTTCTGGTTCATTACCGGCAGCCAGCATCTGTACGGCCCGGAGACGCTCGAAGAAGTGAATGCGCATTCAAGCGAGATCGCGAGCAGCCTGTCCGGCGATGCCGCGATTCCGTTCCCTATCGTCTTCAAGCCGGTCGTCACGACTCCCGCCGAGATCCGCGCCATCCTGAACGCGGCGAACGCCGACGAGAACTGTGCCGGCGTCATCACGTGGATGCATACGTTCTCCCCGGCGAAGATGTGGATTACGGGGCTGACCGAGCTTCGCAAGCCGCTGCTGCACCTGCATACGCAATACAACCGCGACATTCCATGGGATACGATCGACATGGACTTCATGAATACGAACCAAGCCGCTCACGGCGACCGCGAATACGGCTTCATCGGCGCCCGCCTCGGCATCTCCCGCAAGGTTGTCGTCGGCTACTGGGGCGATTCCTCCGTTCGCGCCCGCATCGGCGATTGGGAGCGCACGGCCGTCGCCTATAACGAAAGCCGCGGCCTGAAGGTCTGCCGCTTCGGCGACAACATGCGCCAAGTCGCCGTCACCGAAGGCGACAAGGTGGAGGCGGAGATCAAGTTCGGCTGGTCCGTCAATACGTACGGCGTCGGCGACCTCGTCCAGTACGTGAACGCGGTGTCCGAAGCGGAAGTCGAGAAGCTTCTCGGCGAATACGCGGAGAAGTACGAGATCGCGGAAGCCGGCCGCGCGGCAGGCCCGGTTCGCGACGCGATCGCCTACCAAGCTCGCCTTGAGATCGCGATCAAGCGGTTCCTCGAAGAGGGCGGCTTCACGGCATTCACGACGACGTTCGAGGATCTGCACGGCTTGGAGCAGCTTCCGGGTCTCGCGGTCCAACGGCTCATGGAGCAAGGCTACGGCTTCGCGGGCGAAGGCGACTGGAAGACGGCTGCCCTGACACGCCTGCTGAAGATCGTGGCCGGAGGCGTGCGGACGTCCTTCATGGAAGACTACACCTATCACTTCGAACCGGGCAACGAGATGGTGCTCGGCGCCCACATGCTTGAGGTGTGCCCGACGCTCGCGGAGACGAAGCCCCGGATCGAGGTTCACCCGCTCGGCATCGGCGGCAAAGCCGATCCGGCCCGCATCGTGTTCGACGGCAAGGCGGGCTCCGCGATCAACGTCTCCGTCGTCGACCTCGGCAACCGCTTCCGCCTCATCGTGAACGAGGTTCAAGGCGTCGCCGTCGAGAAGGAGATGCCGAAGCTGCCGGTCGCGCGCGTGCTGTGGAAGCCGGAGCCTTCGCTCCACGCCGGAGCCGAAGCCTGGATCCTGGCCGGCGGCGCTCACCATACCGTCTACTCGCTCGTCGTCAAGACCGAGCAGATGCTTGACCTGGCGGAGCTGTTCAACATCGAAGCCGTCGTCATCGACAAGGACACGAACACGCGCCAGCTGAAGAACGAGCTGCGCTTCGGCCAAGTCGCCTGGGCGCACCGCTAATAAGCCGCAATGCTCAAGCCAGCGATACTCAAGCGCGTGATTCTTTAGTCCGAATGCTCAAGTCCGCAATGCTCAAGCCCGCAAAGGCCGAGTCTCGATTCGCTCGAGTCGCCTTTCGCGGGCGTTTGATTGTTTGAGAGAAATTTCAACTCCGATTGGCATCGTTACGATATCCTTTTGCGACTGAATCCGACAAAGGATAGGCCGAAGGATGTGCGGCTCGAGTAATCGCCGAATTATGACTTCTGGTCACGATGGCACTTCCCATTTATTCCCTCCTTGCTATGATTGGTGACATAGCCCTTTCAGGGCGAGTCCAATCGATCAGAGGAGGAGTTGGATTTGGGTAAACGCGAATTGTTCGGTCTGATTTCGTCGTTCGTTTTGGTCGGCGGCTTGCTGGCGCCGGTTGCGGCGCCGGCCGTATCCGCGGAGGACAGCGGCAGCGGGAATCCCGGCGTGCTGGACGTCGGCGCGAAGCTGAGGGCCGATACCCTCGAGGACGTCGTGGCGGAAGGAAGGCTCGACCTGTCCGGCATCGGGGCTTCGGCGGCGGCCCGTTCTGCCTTGGGCGCAGCCGGCCTTACGGAAGCGGATGTCGGTACCGTCAAGCCGTGGCTGACGAATAACGACGTCACGGGCCAGTATTCCCTGACGAACTTCACTCTGCGAGCCGTCGGGCAGAATGGGGAAGTATGGGTGGCGAACGATCTGAGCTTCCCGGACGGAGACCCGCGGAACGGATCCGTTCAAATTACGGACGAGCAAGTCCGATATTTGCTTAACGAATTCGAAACGCGCATTTATCCGCAAGAAATCGAGTACTTCGCGCCGCCGGCAGAGCGCAAAGGGGAAGAAGGCTATGGCGGCTTGTACAAGGACGACAGCGGGCGCGTCGTCATCCTGATCGACAACATCAAGGACCAAAGCTATTATACCGCTGCTTATCCAAGCTATATCGCAGGCTATTTCTCTCCGACGATCAGCGACTTTGCGGATCGCAACGTCATGACGATCGACGCGTACGACTGGTCGAACCGGACGGGGCCGACGGCGGCGAAGCCGTATCTCTACGAAGGCGTATTCGCTCACGAGTTCCAGCACCTGCTGCACCGGGATGCCGACTCGGGCGAAGAGAACTTCATCAACGAAGGCTTGTCCGACTTCGCCCAGTATATGGTCGGGTACGGGCACTCCATCGACCATGTGAATAACTTCCTTGCCAACCTGCGGAACTCCCTTACCTTATGGGGCGACCAGTCGGATCTGCAGATCCTTGCCGATTACGGCAACGCTTATCTTTTCCAGCTGTATCTTTACGACCACTTCGGCGAATCGTTTATCCGGTCCCTGTTCCATAATCCGGCCACCGGCATTACCGGCGTGGAGGATACGCTTGAGCAGGCGGGCATTCGCAAATCCTTCGCCCAGCTGTACGCCGATTATATGACGGCCGTCGTTCTGGACGGCGGGTATAAAGGCGATTCCTCCACCTACAAATTCGACTCGATCGACGTGACTCCCGACTTCGCCTCCTCTATTCTTGCGGACAACGTCACTCCCGCGTGGGGGACCGACTTCAAGGTTATCACCCCGAATTCGAAAATCGACCATCTGTATTTCCAAGGTCTCGACTTCCTGAAGACGAACTGGACGCCGGCGGAGGACCCCGAACGCGGTACCGTTCTGTGGGGCAATCAGGGAGACTTGGCCGACAACTTCCTGATCAAGGAGCTGGATCTGACCGGTCAGACGGCGCCCGAGCTCAGCTTTGACACCCGCTACGATATCGAAGAGCAGTGGGACTTCGGCGTCGTGCAAGCGTCCGCGGACGGAGGGAAAACGTGGACATCGCTGGCCAACGAGAATACCCGCGGCGATCTGGTCGAGGGAGGCTATCCGAAGATCGCGGCGAATCTGCCGGGCTTCACGGGCAGCTCCGGAGGCTGGAAGACGGAGACGTTCGATCTGTCCGCTTATGCCGGCCAAAAGATTCTGCTCGGGTTCCGCTACTTGACGGACTGGGGCTATAACGAAGCCGGCTGGTACTTGTCCAATCTGCGGCTGAACGGAACCGTGATCGATCCGATGACCGACGCCTCCGGATTCGTAAGCTTGGAGCAGGCGACAGGCCAGTACGTGAACTATCAGGTTCAGTTCATCGGCTTTATGAAGAACTACGACAAGCAGAAGGGAAAAGGGAACGACAACCAAGTCAAAGTCATCCGCTTGCGGGACCTGATCAATATGTCGGAATCGGATCGCGTCGAGCTTGCCGACTTGCTCCGCAGCTCGAAGTACGAACGAATCCTCATGATGACGACGTTCGCCGCTCCCGAAGGCACCAACAACAGCGTGCCTTACCAGTACGAAGTGGTGATGAAGGATACCGGCAAGAAAGACAAAATACCGGGTAAGGGCAAGAAGGATAAGAATGAATGATACGAACGACAAGGACGGCATGGGCGGCAAGTAGCATTATCGGAAAACGGAATCTCGCAAAGTAACGGTAGGAGCCGCGCGAATGCGCGGCTTCGTCTGTTTCAGGATAGCGCCTTAATGTCTAAGTTTGGTTTGCGAGGGTATCCGGAGAAACGAGAACGGAACCGGCTGCCGACGTCTAACGGACACGAGAAACCCTTATTTCGCCGATAACACCCTAATTGAATTCTAACGGACATGGGGAACCCTTATTTCCGTATATCCGTCCTCTTAAAATAGAAAACTAGAGATAAGAGTCTCGTATGACCGTTAGGTTCGAATGCCTGCTTTTTTTGCGCCTTTAAGCGTCTTTCATGTCCGTAAGCCGAATAAACTCCGTTCGTATACTGCCGGAATTGCCTAGATCAACGCTAGGCTGCGCCCCAACCTGCTCCGAGGGAGCGAGAGACACAACCCGCGTTCGTCTACCCCGGCCGGAACTCGTCCATACTGAAAAGGTTCCGGTACCGCCGATTCAGGTATTCCATCCCATCCTTTTCCCCATCAAGGAGGCAAGCGCCATCCCATGACGATGAGCACAAATGACGAGTTCGAATGCGCGATAGTAGGAGGAGGACCAGCCGGGTTGAGCGCGGCGCTCGTGCTGGGCCGCGCGAGAAGGCGGACGATCCTCTTGGACGGCGAGAAGCCGCGCAACCGCGTGACGAAGCATTCGCACGGTTACTTGACCCGCGATGGCGTTACTCCGGCGGAGTTCCGGGAGCTTGCCCATGAGGAGCTTCGCAAATACCCGACCCTCGAGTATCGCCATGATATCGTCGTTTCCGTCCGGAAGGACGGCAATCGCTTTCGCCTATCCGCCAAGTCGGGTCGCGGCTTCTCGGCGCGCAAGATCATCCTCGCGACCGGACTCGCGGAGACGCTTCCGGGCATACCCGGACTTGCGTCCTATTATGGAAAGAGCTTGTTCAGCTGTCCCTATTGCGACGGATATGAGATGAGAGACCGGCCTCTCGCCGTTCTCTCGGACGATCCGTACAAGGCGGCGCATATGGCGCAAACGCTGTCCCAGTGGAGCCGAGACCTGCTTGTCTGCACCAACGGGCACGGCCTTTCGCCCGAGCTTCAATCCTTCCTCCGGGACAACGATATCCCTTACCAAGAGTCCGCCATCCTATCATTGGAAGGCGAGGAGGGCGATCTTCAAGCCATTCGGTTCGCCGACGGTACCGAAACCGCCAGAACGGGAGGGATCGTCATCGCGGATTGGGCGCAAGCGGCCAACCTCCACCTCGAACTCGGCTGCAAGCTGACGGAAGCGGGCGGGATCGAGACGGACGAAGCTTGCCGCACGAGCGTCGAGGGAGTGTTCGCGGCGGGAGACGCG
>Ga0065721_10005758_pt1 | contig 15449 bp, 15 predicted proteins | sample Mesricmetagenome_FD_59108 | JGI IMG/M metagenome (GOLD analysis project Ga0065721, IMG submission 59108) | Mesophilic microbial community from rice straw/compost enrichment Sample: eDNA_1 v2 (version 2) | ecosystem: Engineered > Solid waste > Grass > Composting > Bioreactor | place: USA: Davis... | reverse complement strand
CGCGACACGTTCAGCTGCAAGGCCCGTGCCTCGGCGACGAGGCCGGCATCGAGCGTCAGATTGGTCGGCTTGCGGGTGGGCACGGACATGGCAGATCTCCCAAGAGGAAACATATGCGCATCTCCATGCGCATGCAACCGCCCCTAGGGTCCGTACCCAATAAGGATTCCCGTAAGGTCTGGATTGTGATTCAAGGTTTCCGGAAGGGAGCCTTGATGATGAGCAAACGGGTTCAGTGGCTTACCGATGAGGAATGGGCGCGGATCGAGCCGTTGTTGCCGCGGGGTCGCAAGGGCGCGCACCGGGTCGACGATCGACGGGTGATCTCGGGTATCGTGCACATGCTCAAGAGCGGCGCACGGTGGCGGGATTGCCCGGCGGAGTTCGGACCCTACACGACGGTTTACAACCGCTTCAACCGCTGGAGCCGGCAGGGTCTGTGGCTGCAGATGTTCGAGGCGCTGACCGGCCATAGCGGCATTTTCGACGGGGCGGCGATCGATGCCACTCACGTCAAGGCGCATCGTTCGGCTGCCGGCGCAAAAGGGGGGCCTTCGGTCAAGCCATAGGCCGCTCCCGGGGTGGCCGGACGACTAAGCTGCATGGCCTGGTCGATGATCGTGGCCGTCCGCGCGTGCTGCTGCTCAGCGCCGGCAACATCAACGATATCAGCATGGCAGAGGCATTGGTCCGCGCCGCCGGCCCGTTTCGTCGGCTGCTCGCCGACAGGGGCTACGATGCAGATCACTTCAGGAAGCTGCTGGCCAAACGCGGCGCCGAGGCGGTGATCCCATCAACCCGGTCCAGGCGGGCACCAATCCCTCACGACGCCATCGCCTACAAGGACCGCAACCGCGTCGAACGCATGTGGTGCAGGCTCAAGGACTTCAGGCGAGTGGCAACCCGCTACGACAAGCTCGCCAGAAACTACCTCTCTGGCGTCTTCATCGCCGCAACTTGCGCATACTGGTGCAATTGAGTCCTGACCCTAGGGCGTCGGCGGATCGCTGGTGAGCACCTGCAGCACCAGGTCCAGCGCCGCATCGACGGTGGCCTTGCGGATGGCGTCGCGGCCGAGATCGCCGAAGCGGTGCTCGATCACCACCGTCGCCAGATCCGAGGACACCGCGACATAGACCAGCCCCACCGGCTTCTTCTCGCTGCCCCCGTCCGGCCCGGCGATGCCGGTCGAGGCCACGGCGAAATCGGCCCGCGCCGTGTTGCGGGCGCCGTCGGCCATGGCGCGGGCGACCTGGTTGCTCACCGCGCCATAGTCGTGGATCAGCCGCGGCTGCACATGGATCATCCGCGACTTGGCGGCATTGGAATAGGTGACATAGCCCCCGTAGAGCGCCGCGGAGGCGCCCGGTATGTCGGTCAGCGCCGCGGCGATCAGCCCGCCCGTGCAGCTTTCCGCGGTCACGATGGTCTTGTTGGTCTGGGTGAGGATGTCGATGATCTGCCTGCCCACCGATGGCTTCGCCTTGGCCGCCATTCAGTCCTCCCCCGGCACTTCCACGCTTGCACTCGCCATCGCCACGATACCCTCCTCCCGCCCGATGAATCCGAGCTTCTCGTTCGTTGTCGCCTTGATCGCCACGCGGCCGGCCGAAATCCCCAGAGTCTCGGCGATGACGGCGCACATGGCGGGGGCATGCACGGCGATCCTCGGCGCTTCGGCGACAATTGTCACGTCGAGATTGACGATGCGCCCGCCGCGCCGCGCCACCAGCTCCCCGGCATGCCTAAGGAAGAGGGTGGAGGCGGCGCCCTTCCAGCGCGGATCGCTGGGCGGGAAATGGACCCCGATGTCGCCTTCCCCGATGGCGCCCAATATGGCGTCGGTCAGCGCATGCAGGGCCACGTCGGCGTCGGAATGGCCCTTGAGGCCGGCCGTGTGCGGAATGCGGACGCCGCCCAGCCACACCGCATCGCCCGGGGCGAAGGGATGGACGTCGAAGCCGGTGCCGATGCGCGTTTCCACGGTTCTGTCTCCCTCGATGATCCGCTGCGCCCGGCGGAAATCCTCCGGATGGGTGATCTTGATGTTGTCGCGGTCGCCCGCGACCATGGCGACGCGCAGCCCCGCCCATTCGGCGATCTCGGCGTCGTCGGTGAACTCGCGCCGCACCGTGGCGGCCCGCATATGGGCGGAGAAGATCTGCCCGAAACGGAAACCCTGCGGCGTCTGCGCGGCGAAGAGCTGGCGCCGGTCCTCGGTGGCGACCACGTCGCGGCCGTCGAGGGACCGCTTGACGGTGTCGGTCACGGGCAGGGTGGGCAGGGCCCCGTCGTGATCGCCGAGGGCGGCGGCGACGCTCTCGATGAGTTCGCGCCGCACCAGGGGACGCGCCGCATCCTGGATCAGCACGATGTCGGGCCGCAGCGGCGCCAGCGTCTTGAGCCCTTCGAGCACCGAAGCCTGGCGGGTCGGGCCGCCATGGACGGCCGCCATGACGCGCGGATCGGCGGGGGCGAGGGCGGCGAAGCGCGCGGCGTGGTCGGGATGGATGACCGGGACAATCCAGGTCACGGCCGGCACGGCCAGGAAGGCGCCGATGGTCCGCGCCATCACCGGCTGGCCGGCGACCGGGCGATACTGCTTGGGAATGGCATTGCCGTCCGTGCCGGCGCGCTCGCCCTTTCCGGCGGCGACGACGATGACGGCTATGGATTTTGCACGCATGGAGCTATAGGCACTTCGCAACTGGACCGTCACCTCGTCATACGGTCTAGCCTCTCGCCTCGGCATGCGGCAAGAGCAGGCCAGCCTTCCACCGCGAAGGCATGGCGAAACGGTTGCGCCATCTGCAAAAATGATTATTGTGCAGGCACCCTATAAAAATTGACCAATTCTGGGGCAGTTACTTGATCGACAATGCCTGCGCATTGAGCATAGGAGGCCATGCGGTGCGCAGTCGCGCCTTCCTGGCGCCGATGGCCGGCATCACCGATCGCCCCTTCCGGGACATCGCCGCGCGCTACGGCGCCGGGCTGGTCGTCTCGGAGATGATCGCCAGCGCCGCGCTGGGCACCGGCCACGCCGACATGGTGCGCAAGCTGGGCCGCGCGGAGGGATTGCCGCACATGGTGCAGCTGGCCGGCTGCGAGCCGGGCTGGATGGCCGAGGGCGCGCGGATCGCCGAGGGCGCCGGCGCCGACATCATCGACATCAATTTCGGCTGCCCGGCCAAGCGGGTGACCAACGGCTATGCCGGCTCGGCGCTGATGCGCGTGCCGGACCAGGCGCTGGCCATCGTCGAGGCGGTGGCGCAGGCCACCAGCCGGCCGGTGACGGTCAAGATGCGCCTGGGCTGGGACGAGGAAAGCCTCAACGCGCCGCAGATCGCGCGCATGGCCGTCGATGCCGGCGCGCGGATGATCACCGTGCATGGCCGGACCCGCCAGCAATTCTACAAGGGCGAGGCCCGCTGGCACCTGGTGCGAGCGGTGGTCGAGGCCGTGCCGGTGCCGGTGGTGGTCAATGGCGACATCCGCGACACGGCCACGGCCCGCAAGGCGCTGGCCCAGTCGGGCGCCGCGGCGGTGATGCTGGGGCGCGGCGCGCAGGGCAGGCCCTGGATGGTCGGCCGCATCGGCGCCGAGCTGGCCGGGCGGGCCGGACCCGACACGCCGCGAGGGGCCGAGCTGGCCGCGCTGGTCCATGCCCACTACGAGGCCATGCTGAGCGAGTACGGCACGGGAATCGGCCTGCGGGCCGCCCGCAAGCACCTGGACTGGTACGCCGACGCCGCGGGCCTCGTCCTCGACAAGCCGACGCGGCGGGCGCTGCTCGACAACGACCAGCCCGAGGCCGTGCTGGCCTTGATCGACACTCTGTTCTCGGCTGACTGGAGGGCCGCCGCATGAGCGCGCCGCTGATGGTGGAGCCGGCGCCCGTGCCGGAAAAGGCGGTGCTGCAGGCCCTGCCGCAACCGATCATCGTGCTCGACGAGGAACGGCAGATCCTGTTCGTGAACTACGCCGCCGAAGCCTTCTTCGGCGCCTCGCTGAGCGTGCTGACGCGCCAGAAGCTGGACGATCTCATCGCCTTCGGCTCGCCCATCATCTCGCTGGTGGAGACCGTGATGCAGCGGCGCGCGCCGATGACCGAATATCGGGTGCGCGTGGGGTCTTCGCGATTCGGCGACGAGCGAATCGCCGACGTCTTCGCCAGCCCCATCTCGGACACGGACGGACGGGTGGCCGTGCTGATCCAGGAACGGACCATGGCGGACAAGATCGACCGGCAGATGGTGTCGCGCGGCGCGGCGCGCTCGGTCACCGGCCTCGCCTCCATGCTGGCCCACGAGATCAAGAACCCGCTTTCGGGCATTCGCGGCGCCGCGCAGCTGCTCGAGCAATCCGTGCCCAGCGACGAGGTGCCCCTGGCCCGGCTGATCCGCGAGGAAACCGACCGCATCGTCGGGCTGATCGACCGCGTCGAGGTGTTCGGGGACGAGCGCCCGATGGAGCGCGAGCCCATCAACATCCATGTGGTGCTGGACCGAGTGAAGCTGCTGGCCCGCAACGGCGTGGCGCGCGGGATCACCTTCTTCGAGGAATACGACCCCTCGCTGCCGCCGGTGTTCGGCAACCGCGACCAGCTCATCCAGATTTTCCTCAACCTGGTGAAGAATGCCTCGGAAGCCCTTGAGCGGACGCAGAAACCGGAAATCCGCATTTCCACCGCCTTCCGCCCCGGCATCCGCATCAGCGTCGCCGGCGTGGCCGAGCGCATCTCGCTGCCGCTCGAGATCGTCATCGAGGACAACGGCCCCGGCGTGCCGCCGGACATCCTGCCCTTCCTGTTCGACCCCTTCGTGACCACCAAGACCAACGGCTCGGGCCTGGGCCTGGCGCTGGTCGCCAAGATCGTCGGGGACCATGGCGGCGTGATCGACTGCGACAGCCGCCCCGGGCGCACACGGTTCCGCATCCTGCTCCCGGTCGCCAGCGGCGCCTTCCAGACTCCCGACGAAGCCGAAGAGGGTTCGACCAAATGAGCCATGTCGTCCTGCTCGCCGATGACGATGCCGCCATCCGCATGGTGCTCAACCAGGCCCTGACCCGCGCCGGCTACGAGGTGCGGCCGACCGGCAACATCTCCACCATGTGGAACTGGGTGAGCCGCGGGGAAGGGGACATCCTGATCACCGACGTGGCCATGCCGGACGGCAATGCCTTCGAGGTGATGCCCAAGATCAAGAAGCTGCGTCCCGAGCTGCCGATGATCGTCATGAGCGCGCAGAACACCTTCATGACGGCAATCCGCGCCTCGGAGGTCGGGGCCTACGAATACCTGCCCAAGCCCTTCGACATCACCGAGGTGCTTTCGGTGGTGGCCCGCGCCCTGGCCGACGCCAAGAAGCCCACCACCGCCGAGCGCAAGGCCGAGGAGCCGGGCGACACCATGCCGCTGGTGGGCCGCTCGGCCGCCATGCAGGACATCTACCGCGCCCTGGCGCGGCTGATGCAGACGGACCTGACGGTGATGATCACCGGCGAGAGCGGCACCGGCAAGGAGCTGGTGGCCCGGGCCCTGCACGACTTCGGCAAGCGCCGCAACGGCCCCTTCGTCGCCATCAACATGGCCGCCATTCCGCGCGACCTGATCGAGGCCGAGCTGTTCGGCCACGAGAAGGGGGCCTTCACCGGCGCCAACACCCGCTCCTCCGGCCGGTTCGAGCAGGCCGAGGGCGGCACGCTGTTCCTGGACGAGATCGGCGACATGCCCATGGACGCCCAGACGCGCCTGCTGCGGGTGCTCCAGGAGGGCGAATACACCATGGTCGGCGGCCGCAACGCCATCAAGACCAATGTGCGCATCGTGGCGGCCACCCATCGCGACCTCAGCCAGATGATCCGCCAGGGCCTGTTCCGCGAGGACCTCTACTACCGCCTCAACGTCGTGCCGATCCGCCTGCCGCCGCTGCGCGAGCGCGTCGACGACATCGCCGACCTGACCCAGCATTTCCTGCGCGCCGCCCAGCGCGAGGGCGAGCCGATCAAGACCGTGTCGCCGGAAGCCATCCGGCTGATGCAGAACTATAGCTGGCCGGGCAATGTCCGCGAGCTGGAGAACCTGGTGCGGCGCCTGTCGGCGCTCTATGCCGACGAGAGCATTTCCGCCGAGATCGTCCAGAACGAGCTCAACATCGCCGACCGGCCGCAGGTGACCGCCGCCAACGGGCCCGTGGACGTCTCGACCGCCGTCGAGACCCATGTCAGCCAGCTGCTGCGCGAATACGAGCCCAACCTGCCGCCGCCCGGCCTCTACCAGCGGGTGATCGACCGCGTGGAGGCCCCGCTGATCGCCATGGCGCTCAATGCCTGCGGCGGCAACCAGATCAAGGCGGCCGATCTTTTGGGGCTGAACCGCAACACGCTGCGCAAGAAGATCCGCACCCACAGCATCGAGATCGTCAAGCACAGCCGCCGCAGCTAGAGCGCGCGGCCAGGAAAAGTCCGAGACTTCTCCGGTTCGACCGCACGATGCGCCGGGTCTGGAAGCTGGACTCGGGGGCAGTGGCGGGCGGTGTTTCCACCACACGCCCGAGGATTGCCCGGCCACAGCTCGATGACGGGCCGCGACGGCTTCGCCGTGCCGTCCCAGGCGGGGGGCGGGCGTCCATAAGTGTCACATTTTGGCAACAATTATCTTGAAGGGTCGGACAAATTGGGTCAGGCTTCGCTTTCCGGTTGGCCGAGAGTGCCTCATGCACCATGTCCAGCCGGAGGTCGGCGCGATCGACAGGCCGTGCCGGCGAAGCGGAGGTGACGAAGACTATATGACCGATCAGGTCGAAACCGACGGAACGCTGGCGGAGGAACGCACGGAGAGCCCCAGGCCCACCCGGCGGCCCTTCCTGGCCATGCAGGAGAACCGGTCGCTGCGCATGGTCGGCTTCGTCGTGGTGTTCGCCTCGGTGCTGATGTCGTCCCTGTCGTTCCTGATCCTGTCCGGCACCACCAATATCGAGCCGTCCCCCACCGTCTGGACCATCATCTGGATCGTCACCGGCCTGCTCGTGCTGCTGATGATCGCCCTGGTAGTGACCGAGGCCGTGCTGCTGATCCAGGCGCGCATGCGCAACCAGCCGGGCGCGGGCTTGCAGGTGCGCATGGTGGCGATGTTCGCCTTCGTGGCCGCCGTGCCCGCCGCCCTGGTGGCCGTCGTCGCCACCATCGCCCTCAACCAGGGCCTCGACCAGTGGTTCTCCGAGCGCACCCGCGCCATGGTGGAGAGCTCGCGCCTCGTCGCGCGCTCCTACATGCTCGAGCATGCCCAGGTGCTGCGCGACGACATCATCTGGGTGGCGACCGAGCTGGAGCAGGCCCGTGCCACCTACGGGGAAGACCCGCAGCGCTTCGAGCGCATCCTGACCGCCCTGGCGGTGACCCGCTCCTTGCCCTTCACCTCGCTGATCGACCGCGACGGCAACACGCTGATGCGGGCGCAGATCAATGTCGCCGGCGCCTATCCCAAGCTGCCGGTGGGCATCACCCAGGGCGTGGTGGAAGGCATCCCCACCGCCATCGCCCCGGGCAGCACCAATCTGGTCGGCTCCGTCATCAAGCTGCGCGGCTATGACGAGACCTACCTCTTCGTGGCCCGGCCCGTGGATGCGGAAGTGCTCGAATATATGCGGCTAACCGACGAGAATATCACGGAATATCGTGAGTATGCGTCGAACCGCCTGGTGTTCCAGATCACCTTCACCATCATGTATGTCGGCCTGGCGGTGGTGTTGCTGCTGGCCGCGCTCTGGATCGGCATCGCCCTGGCCAACCGCTTCGTGGACCCGATCCGCAACCTGATGATCGCCTCCAGCCGGGTGAGCGCCGGCGATCTCGACGTGCAGGTGCCGGTGCAGGAGGGCAGGGGCGATCTGCGCGACCTGTCCAACGGCTTCAACCGCATGACCCTGCAGCTCAAGAACCAGCGCGAGGCGCTGCTGCAGGCCAACGAGGTGAACGAGAAGCGGCGCCAGTTCACCGAGGCGGTGGTGGAGGGCGTGTCCGCCGGCATCATCGGGCTCGACCCGTTCGGCGCGGTGACATTGGTCAACGCGCGGGCCTGCCAGATGCTGGACAAGACGGAAATCGAGCTGATGGGCGAGCGCATGGAGGAGATCATGCCGGAGATCGCCCCGACCATGGAGAAGGCGCGTTCCGCCCGGCGCGGCCAGGTGCGCGACCAGATCCAGCTCGGCAACGAGACCGACCGGCGCATCTACCAGGTACAGCTCACCCGCGAGGGCTCGATCACCGAATCCAAGGGCTATGTGCTCACCTTCGACGACATCACCGATCTCGAATCCGCCCAGCGCACCAGCGCCTGGGCCGACGTGGCGCGCCGCATCGCCCACGAGATCAAGAACCCGCTGACCCCCATCCAGCTCTCCGCCGAGCGGCTGCGCCGCCGCTATGGCAGCAAGCTGGAGGGCGACCGCGACGTGTTCGACAAGTGCATCAACACCATCGTGCGGCAGGTGGGCGACATCGGACGCATGGTGGACGAGTTCTCCGCCTTCGCCCGCATGCCGGAATCGGCCCCGGAAATGGCCGATCTCAGCGACACCGTGCGCCAGGCGGTGTTCCTCGAAAGCGTGCGGCTGCCCGAGGTCAATATCATAACCGAGCTGCCGGACGAGCCCATCCATGCCTATTTCGACAGCAGGCTGGTGTCGCAGACCCTGACCAACCTGATCAAGAACGCCGTGGAGGCCTTCGAGGGGCTGGAGCTGACGCCGGACTGGCAGCCCACCATCACCGTGCAGGCCCAGATCGAGGGCAATCACGCCCGCATCGCGGTCTCCGACAACGGCAAGGGCTGGCCCAGGGAGAACCGCCAGCGCCTGCTCGAACCCTATATGACCACGCGCGAGAAAGGCACCGGGCTCGGCCTTGCAATTGTCGCGAGGATCATCGAACAACACGGCGGCATTGTCGAACTGATCGACGCGGAACCCGATGCGCAGGGCCGGGTAGGGGCCTGCGTGACCTTCACGCTGCCGCTTTTTCCGCCGGCCAAGACCAATGAAGAGGGCGAGCAGGGCAACCCTGCCGCCAAGCCCGAAGAGGAGGAACCGCTGCTCCAGGCAGTTGTTCACAAGTAAATGGCACTGGACATTCTGATCATCGACGACGAGGACGATATCCGCGACCTGATCGCGGGCATTCTCGAGGACGAGGGCTACGAGACCCGCCAGGCGCACGATGCCGACAGCGGGCTGAACGAGATCGCGCGCCGCCGGCCCAGCCTGGTGTTCCTCGATATCTGGATGCAGGGATCGCGCCTCGACGGCCTGCAATTGCTCGACGTCTTCCAGAGCCAGCACCCGGAAATGCCGGTGGTGATGATCTCCGGCCACGGCAATGTGGAGACGGCCGTCTCCGCCATCCGCCGCGGCGCCTATGACTATATCGAGAAGCCCTTCAAGATCGACCGGCTGCTGCACATCACCCAGCGCGCCATGGAGGCGACGCGGCTGCGCAACGAGGTGGCCGAGCTCAAGGCCAAGTCGGCGGCCAAGAGCGCCGACATGGTCGGCACCTCGCCGGCGCTCCAGCAGGTGCGGGGCATCATCGAGAAATCCGCCCCCACCAATTCGCGCATCTTCATCTCCGGCCCCTCGGGCGCCGGCAAGGGCCTCGTGGCGCGCCTGATCCATCAGCGCAGCCCGCGCACCAACGCCCCCTTCGTCGAGATCAACGCCTCGCTCTATGCCCCCGACGAGGTGCCGGTGGTGCTGTTCGGCCGCGAGGCGCGGGAAAAATCCGGCTTCCTGAAGGTCGAGGTCGGCGCCCTGGAGCGCGCCCATGGCGGCACGCTCTACCTTTCGGAGGTCACCACCCTGCCGCAGCAGGTGCAGACCACGCTGCTGCGCACCCTCGTGGAAAACCGCTTCCAGCGGGTGGGCGGCACCCAGGCGGTGCCCATCGACGTGCGGATCATCTCGTCCAGCTCGCAGAACGTGGCGGCGCAGGTCGAGGCCGGCGAGTTCCGCTCCGATCTCTTCCACCGGCTGTCCATCGTGCCGCTGCCGATCACCCCGCTGCGCGAGCGCCGCGAGGACGTGCCGCCCCTGGTCTCGGTGTTCATTGAGCAGGTCTGCCGCATGCACAATCTGCAGCGGGTGACCATCGGCGACGACGCCATGGCGGTGCTCCAGGCCCAGGACTGGCCGGGCAATGCCCGCCAGCTCCGTAACTCCATCGAGCGCCTGTTGATCCTGATGAAGGACCAGCAGCCCGAAGGCGGGGTCATCACCGCCGCCATGCTGCCCTCGGACATCGGCGAGGTGCTGCCCACCGTGGGCGACACCGATTCCTCGGCGCATCTGATGAGCCTGCCGCTCCGCGACGCCCGGGAGGTGTTCGAGCGCCAGTATCTTCTGGCGCAGATCGAGCGCTTCGGCGGCAACATCTCCAAGACCGCCGAATTCGTCGGCATGGAGCGCAGCGCCCTGCATCGCAAGATCAAGTCGCTGGGGCTGTGACGCGGCTGGAAAATAGAGCCATGCCATGCGCGTGGCGCGGGTAGGCAGCGTGGCGCCGATGTGCCATAGTGCTTAATGTATGATAAATCCGGGTTTTGGGGGCTGGGCGGCAGTCCCTGGAACCGGGCGCAAGCAATTGCGACGACAACAGCGACAATCAATGCCGCGACAAAGAGGCCACAAATGGCTAGCGAAAAGCAGCAAAACCTGCAGGATTCCTTCCTCAACCACGTTCGCAAGAACAAAGTCCCGGTCACGATCTTTCTGGTCAACGGCGTGAAATTGCAGGGCGTCATCACCTGGTTCGACAATTTCTGCCTGCTGCTGCGACGTGACGCGCAGTCGCAACTGGTTTATAAGCACGCCATTTCCACCATCATGCCCGGCGCGCCGATCCAGCTGTTCGACCCCGAGCACGGCAACGATCACGACTGACGGACCATATGGCAGACATTGACGAGGAGGAGGGCGCCCATCCCGGCGGCCCCAAGCCGTTCATCGATCGGCAGGAGCAGCCGACCAGAGCGGGCCTCGTCTGCCCCGATGTCCGCGGCCAGTCCAGCTATCGCAGCATCGAGGCGCGGCAGGCCGAATTCGAGGGTCTGGCCGGCGCCATCCGCTTGGACATCGTTTTTTCCGAGGTCATCAGGCTGCGCGAGATCAAGCCGGCGACCTTCCTGGGCGGCGGCCATGTCGAGGCGCTGGCCGACAGGGTCAAGGCCGACGGAATCGACCTGCTGCTGGTCGATGCGGCGCTGACCCCGATCCAGCAACGCAATCTCGAGCGCGAGACCGGCACCAAGGTGCTGGACCGGACGGCGCTGATCCTCGAGATCTTCGGCGAGCGGGCGGCGACGCGCGAGGGCGTGCTGCAGGTGGAGCTCGCCCATCTCAATTACCAGAAGAGCCGGCTCGTGCGCTCCTGGACCCATCTGGAGCGCCAGCGCGGCAGCGGCGGCATGGGCTTCATGGGCGGCCCGGGCGAAACCCAGATCGAAAGCGACCGCCGCCAGATCACCGAGCGCATCGTGCTGCTGGAAGACCGGCTCGACAAGGTGAGGAAGACCCGCGCGCAGCAGCGGCGCAAGCGCAACAAGGCGCCTTACCCCATCGTCGCGCTGGTCGGCTACACCAACGCCGGAAAATCCAGCCTGTTCAACGTGTTGACCGGGGCAGGGGTGTTCGCCGAGAACCTGCTCTTCGCCACGCTGGACACCACGGTCCGCCGCCTCGAACTGCCCCATGGCCGCGAGGTCATGCTGAGCGACACGGTGGGCTTCGTGGCCGACCTGCCGCACGACCTGGTNGCCGCCTTNCGCGCCACGCTGGAAGAGGTGGTGGANGCCGACATCGTGCTGCATGTGCGCGACATCGCCAACCCCGACCACGCGGCNCAGGCCCGCGACGTCCTNGCCGTATTGGCCGATCTCGGCGTCTCGCCGGAAACCACGCCCATCATCGAGGTCTGGAACAAGGNCGATCTGCTGCCCGATGCCGAGCAGGCNCTGGCAGCGGCCGCGCCGGCGGGCCGGGTGGTCGCCGCCATCCCGGTTTCGGCCAAGACGGGAAGGGGCATAGAGGACTTGAAGCTAGCCATCGAGGCCAGCCTCGCCGAGCAGAGCCGCACCTATCACGTGCACGTGCCGCACAGCGCCGGCAGCGACATCGGCTGGCTGCACAGCCATGCCGAGGTGATCGGCCGCGAGGAGCCGACCGAAAAGGGCTCCGACTATGTGGTGCGCGTCGATCCCCGCCACAAGGCGGCGTTCCTGGAGCGCTTCAACGGCCGCATCGCGGTTTCGGACCTGTAGAAGGAACGACCGGGCAGCCGCTCAGCTCTTGTCGGCCGCCCGGATCTCGTTCCAATAGGCGTCGAGGCGCTCCAGGCCCGCATCCTGAGGCGCGATGCCGTCCTCGCGGCAGCGGGCCTCGACATGGTGGAAGCGCCGCGTGAACTTGGCGTTGGCGTCGCGCAGCGCCGCCTCCGGATCGACGCCGGCATGGCGCGCCAGATTGGCGACGGCGAACAGCAGGTCGCCGATCTCCTCCTCGACCGCGCGGGCATCGCCGCCGGCCTGCGCCTCGACCACTTCCGCCAGTTCCTCCTCGACCTTGGCGGTCACCGCCCGGAAATCCGGCCAGTCGAACCCGACCTTGGCGGCTCGCCGGGTCAGCTTTTCGGCGCGGGCCAGGGCAGGGAGCACCTGCGGCACGTCGTCGAGGATGGAAGGCTGCGCGTTGCCCTTGCGCTCGGCCTTGGCGGCGCGCTCCTGCGCTTTGATGGCCTCCCAGCGGCCCTGCGCCGCCGCCGCGCCTTGCTCGGTGATATCGCCGAACACATGCGGATGCCGGCGGATCAGCTTCTCGGTGATGCCGTAGATGACGTCGCCGATGTCGAAATGGCCGGCCTCGCTGGCCATCTGCGCGTGGTAGATCGGCTGCAGCAGCAGATCGCCCAGCTCCTCGCGCAGATCGGCGAAATCCTCGCGCTCGATGGCGTCGGCCACCTCGTAGGCTTCCTCGATCGTGTAGTTCTTGATGGTCGCGAAATCCTGCTCCAGATCCCAGGGACAGCCGCCATCCGGGTTGCGCAGGGCGGCCATGATCTCGATCAGGCGGGAAATGTCGCGGGAAGGCTGCATGTCGGCTCGTCGCATCTCGGAATCGTCTGCGGCCAGCATATCCCGCAATGCACGCAGCCGGGCAGGCGTTTTTGCCGCTGTCCCCTGGAACGCAATCTGACACTGGCCGTCGGGAATTCAGCAACAAAAACAATGTTGGAATATTCCCCAATTCTGGCACCAAAGTTCCAGAAATTGGCACTGACCGACAAAAGCAGCCATCAGAATCTGGCACTGGCCGGAGCATTGGAGACGCGAGTCAGCAAAGCTGCCCCGAGCTTAACGAAACGCTGACAGTTTTATACAAATATCCTGCAGCATTTCACAGGCAGGCACATGTTCGACGGCACTCTACCGATCCTGAAGGATGACGATCCCGAGTTCGTGCACGCGAATGCTGCGTTCATCGCGCTCGCAAATCCGCCGAGCCGTCGAGTGCTCGAGCTTCTCGCCGTGGCACCACGTGACCTGCGAGATTTCAACGCTCACATTGGCATCCCCAATGACTCCATGAGGACTATCCTCAAAGAGCTTCAGCTTGTGGGGTTCGTCAAAGTGCAGGGAGGAAGGTGGGAGCTGGGCGGACCGGCCCTGGGCCGCATCAAGGACTGGCTGGCCCTGCTGGGATAGTCGGAGCTACCGCTGGAAGTATTTCCAGCGGTTTACCACCAGATAATCTTCTACCCTCTGAACGTTCAGTCGCTGCATGATTTCGGCCAGTTGCGTCGATACGCCTTTGCGCATCTCCATGTTCGGCAACGATCTGAACGTCCCCTGAAGGGTACTCAGCGCATGCTCTTTCTTGAGCACCTGGCGAAGAACCAGGTCAGCAGCGAGTTCCAGCGTCGCTGGCCAACTTTCCGCAACTGCAACACCTCGATGAGCATTCGTGGCCGACTGAGCGACAAGCACTACCTCACACCGTCCGCCGAACCACGCGCACCACTCCAAGACTTTCAGAGCTACCACTGAATCTTCAGTGGCGAAGGGATGCGGAAGAACAATCTTTTCCCCAGGCAGCAAACCGATATGGGCCGCCAGCTTCAAAGCAGGCTGAACGTACTCGCCTCGTGCATAGACTGGACGAGCTTCACGCAGATCGAACTGACAGTTCTGACAGTGGCAGACGGATCGGATGCGCATCCATGTGAGAAAGCTAAAGCACGATGGGCAGCGGTCGATCAGCATCTCGTTCGTGTTGAGATCGAAGGGAATGGCGGGAAAGCGCCAAGCCAATCGAATGTACGGTTGATCACCGTCGGCCGCCAAAACGCCTGGCGCTACCCGTCTCCCTTCCCCGATCCAATCGGAAGGGAGAGCCTGCCCCCTGAAAACGACCTTCTTGCCCGCCTGGCGCTGCCAACCCAGCGAGCGAAGAAATTCGGAACCGTATCCCGCCAAAACATCGAGTTGGTCCAGGATACCAGGGTGATTTCCTACGTCCGCTAACAGGTCGGCTGGCCGCTCGAAATACCGACGAAACAGATCGCTCGCCCGGAAAAAGTGGTCTTCAGCAACACGGACGATGATGGACGCGGGATCCTCATCGTGGTGAGCGGGCGCTGGGAAGTCCCAGAGAGGTGGCTGACGTCGTTCACTTGTCGTCATCGTAGAGGCGGCTTCCACGCTGTCGTCCGCGGGCCGCCTTTCCGGCGAGAACTCGCTGAAGTTCATCGAGTTCACCCTCAAGCGTCTTCGGATAGCTGGGGAAGGCACCGACATGCGTGAAGGGGTTGATGCCCAGCATTCGTGATTCAGCGCCCATCTTCCGTTGGAAGGCCCGGGCCAGGTCGACGACCTCCATTGTCCGAGGCAGTTCTACAAGCTTGCCGTCCTTATCCATAGAGCGGCGAAACGCCTGTACCGTTGCCGCCTCAAGGAGCATAGCAAGAACGCCCGGTCGCCCCCTGGTCGCAAAATAGAGAGGCTCCTCCATCTTCTTGTCTGACAGCGGGGTTGTCACAAACGGCATGTCCCAGTCGAAGCGCTCCAAAAACAGCGCAAACTCCTCCTGCTGCTGCGTGGTCTGGTAACTCAGAGGGCGCAACTCAACCAGGGAATGCTTGCTATCTCGCAGGACCTTATGCGTGTCGATCAAGTTCAAAAGGGTACGGTCACCGGTGACAAAGATCCGGAAAAAACCGGCGTCTCGCATCGAAACGATCCAGTTTACAATATCCTTGGGTGATTGACCGTCGTACATCTTCTGAGCTTCGTCTGTCCGGCGTCAGCACTGATGGGACCAAATCGGCTTAACTGAGAACGGAGGATTTCTGGTTCATCGTAGCCTTTCAAAGGAGCGAAGATGAGACAGAAATCCGGA
>Ga0065721_10051286_pt1 | contig 15452 bp, 13 predicted proteins | sample Mesricmetagenome_FD_59108 | JGI IMG/M metagenome (GOLD analysis project Ga0065721, IMG submission 59108) | Mesophilic microbial community from rice straw/compost enrichment Sample: eDNA_1 v2 (version 2) | ecosystem: Engineered > Solid waste > Grass > Composting > Bioreactor | place: USA: Davis... | reverse complement strand
ATCCCCGTGACCATGAGCCACTCCGGCTGGGTGGGCATCGAACTGCGCAAGGCGCTCGGCGCGGCGCGCGTCCCGAAGATCGTCCACACCGACTGGATCGTGCTGCCTCCGCCGCCCGAATACATGGGCCTGGTGGACATGCTCGCGGCTCCGGATACCTGGCAGCAAGCGCGCGACATCCTGTTCGGCATCTGGCTGACCGGCGTGGACCCCGCGCACCCCGTCACCTCGTTCGTGAAGGACGAGATGGGGGGCTACAGCGAGGAGATATGGACCCGCTCGGGCCGGGTGATTGGCGACTGCATCCGCGGCGGCGGCAGCGCGCTGGATGCCCTGGCGAAGCTCGACCCGCCCGCGCCCACGCTCCACGTCTACGCCCAGCCCAAGGACCCGGGCTACAAGGCCGCGCAGGAGCAGTTCGGCCAGGCCAACCCGTGGTACGGCATCCACCTCGTGGAAGAGGCGAAGAGCCACTTCCCGACCTTCGAATCCTCCGACGAGATGGCGGACGCCATCGACCGGTTCGTCAATAGCTGAGGCAGCGCGCGCTATGAGCGATTACGACTACATCATCGTCGGGTCCGGGTCGGCGGGCGCCGTGGTGGCGAACCGCCTGAGCAAGGACCCCGGCACGAAGGTCCTGGTCCTGGAGGCCGGGCCGGAGGACACGAGCGAGAACATCCACACCATCACCGGCTTCACCCAGGAGTGGAACGGCGACCTGGACTGGAAGGTGCAGACCACGCCGCAGACGGGCCTGGGCGGGCGCGAACTGACCATCAACCAGGGGCGCGTCCTCGGGGGCAGCACCTCGCTGCATGCCATGATGTTCGTGCGCGGCAGCCGCGCCGACTACGACCTGTGGAAGTCGCTCGGGGCGGACGGCTGGGGCTACGACGACGTGCTCCCGCTGCTCAAGTCGATCGAGAACTACGACGGCGACCCGGGCAGCCACCGGGGTACCGGGGGCGAACTGAACGTCCGCACCGGCTTCGACCCAAACTCCGTCTGCGAGCCGTTCCTGAACGGCGCCGTGGAGGCCGGGTTCGAGGGGCCGCGCTCCGACTACAACGGCGAGATCGCCCGGGGCAAGGTCGGCCCACTTCAGTTCTCCATCACCCCGGAGGGCAAGCGCGCCAGCAGCGCCGTCGCCTTCCTGGACCCGGTGCGCGACCGGCCGAACCTGACCATCCAGACCGACTCGCCCGTCTCCCGAGTGCTGATCGAGAACAACCGCGCCGTGGGCGTGGAGTATGTCCAGAACGGCGAAACGAAGACGGCTCGCGCCGGCAAGGAGGTCATCGTCAGCGCCGGGGCGTTCTTCTCGCCCGCGCTGCTGATGCGCTCCGGCATCGGCCCGGCCGCGCACCTCCAGGAGCACGGCATCCCCGTGGTCGCGGACCTGCCCGGTGTGGGGCAGAACCTGCAGGACCACCTGCAACTCCCCGTGGTGTACTTCACCCGGGAGCCGATGGACCACACGCTGACGCTCTGCGGCAACATCCTGTTCCGCCAGACGCTCCCGCGCGGCGAGGCGGACCAGACCCCGGACCTGCAGATGATCTTCAGCCCGACCGTGCCGCTTCCGCTGGCGCCGGTCCTGCAGTTTCCCGCGCCGGTCTGCATCTTCCTGCCGATCCTGGTGCGCCCGGTCAGCCGGGGCACCGTCACGCTCCGCTCCGCGGACCCGGCGGACAACCCCGTCGTGGACCCGAACTACCTGAGCGCTCCGGAGGATGTGAAGGTGCTGGTCGAGGCCGTGAAGCTCGCGCGCCAGATCGCCTCCACGAACGCCTTTTCCACCTTCGGTAAGGCCGAGATGGTGCCCGGGCCGGATGCCAGCACCGACGAGGCCCTGGAGGGGTTCGTCCGTGCGGCGGCGACCACCATCTGGCACCCGGCGGGCACCTGCAAGATGGGCAAGGACGACAGGGCGGTGGTCGGCCCGGACCTGAAGGTGCGCGGCGTCGAGGGGCTGCGGGTGGCCGACGCCTCCGTAATGCCCACTGTGACCGGCGGCAACACCAACGTCCCGAGCGCCCTGATTGGCGCAAAGGCGGCCGAACTCATTCTGAACGCGTAGTGTCCCGCCCTCACCCCCCTCTCCCTCTCCCAGGATTGGGAGAGGGAGAGGGGGCCGGGGGGTGAGGGCGGTCCATTTCCCGAGGAGAAACCTGACTATGAAGAACGTTCCCGATACGAAGCTGGGCCGGATGTACAAAGAGCACATTCAGTTCATCCTGGACAAGAACATCGACGCGCTGCTCGACCAGTACACCGACGACTGCCTGCTCATCAGCTCCTTCATGAAGAAGCCCGTGATCTACAAGGGCAAGGAGCAGTTGAACGAGCACATGCAGGGCATCCTCGGCATCGACGGTCTGGAAACGGAGATCGTCTTCTGGGCCGAGACCGAGGACCCGGAGACGCTGATGATCACCGAGCAGATCACGATGAAGACCAAGGACGGCGAGGCCCAGATGCGCTTCGCGGACTCCTGGGTGCTGCGGGATGGCAAGATCGCCATCCACTTCGCCGGAATGGTGCAGTACCCCGACGGTTCGCTGGCCTAGCAGGGGAGGGGACGCCCGGGGGAACCGGGGCAGAGGGTCACTGACGTAATGAGGACGCGCGTACGAATGCAGAATAAAAAACGAAGCGCCCCGGCGCTGGCGGCGCTCACCGCGCTTGGCCTGATGGTCGGGGCCGCGGCGGCGCCTGCGGCGGCGCAGCAGCAGAGCGGTTCCGTGCCCCCGACGCCCGCGACGGGGGGCGCCGCTGCGCCCACCACGCCGGGGGCGCCCCCACCGGGCGGCCCGCCTCCCATCCCCGTGCTGCTCGGCTATGCCGACTTCATGCTGACGCTGGATCGCCCGTGGCGTGCGGAGGAGCTGTATAAGCTGATCCTCCTCCAGGAGCCCGACAATGCCGCCGCGAAGGCGGGGCTCCGGGCCGCCCAGAACCAGCAGAAGATCGGCTTCACCTTCCTCGGGCACTCGTACTACGACTCCGAGGACACCCAGATGTTCGCCTACGGGGGCGGCCCCGTCCTGAAGTACCCCTTCGGGAAGATCACCATCACCGCAGGCGACGGCTACTACAAGAACAACAACAATCCGAACAACAAGCGCAACCCGCTTGCCCTGAACCCGGAGATCCCCAGCGCCGAAGACAACTTCGCGCTGGACAAGCAGACCTATAACCTCCTGCTCGAGTCCTTCTGGGGCAAGAACATGCAGCACGAAGGGTCGGTCTGGCTCAGTCAGCAGAACTACGACCGGGTGCCGGATCGTTTCCTGTATGACGTCCGCTACTCCTACATCCCCGAGCCCGGGCGCAAGAAGTTCACCATCGGCACTGGCAAGAAGGACTCGTTCTACCAGAACCAGGTAAACCAGTTCCTCGCCCCCGAGTCGTACTTTATGCTGCGGGACAAGATCACGTTTAACGACTACTACGCCGGGGTGGAGTACCCGCTGGGCAGGCGGTTCGACTTTACCTTCAACTACCGGTTCTTCGACTACAGCGACGGAAACGAGCGCAACAACTTCCGGACGCAGTTCCTGTACCGGATCAAGCCGGACGACCCAATGCGCCCGATGCCGATCTGGCGCGTCGGCCTGGACGGCGTGATCGACGAGGCGAAGTTCTTCACCCTGACCTACGGCATCCCGCGCGACTTCCGCTCGCTCTCCATCGCCACCGACTACACGTTCCTCTCCCGCGACCTCAAGTACGTTCTCTACCTGTCGTACCCGGTCTGGGACAAGAACTTCGCGGCGCCCGCGGGGCTGGTCGGCTACGTCAGCAAGAACTTCGGCAGCGATAACCGCTACGAGGTCTACGGCAAAGCCGTCATCCTGGAGGCGCGGAACCTCTCCATCTCGCTGTATGACTACGTTCTCGGCATCAGCACCCGGTTCTGAGGAATGGACACAATGAACGACGGTATGAAGGGCATGAACGAGGCCGAGAAGCGGCGCGCCCTCTGGCAGATGCGCCAGATCATGCTGCGCCAGAGGGCCGGGGTGACGCGCCGCGACTTCCTGCGCGGCGCTGTGGGCGGCGCCGCGGCTCTGGCGCTCGGCGGGGGCGGCGCGCTCTCGCTGGCCGGATGCGGCAGCGGCAACGGCGAACTGGACAACCCGCGGCCGATCCCGCCGGGCACCCGGCTCCTGGTCTCTACCTTCCTGGAGGGGACCGTGGAGGCGCTGGACGCCCGCACAGGCCAACCGCTGGGCACCTTCTTCAACTTCGTCAACGCCGATACCACCATTGCGGGCGTCCGGCGCGGCCCGGGGGACCGGGTGTACGTCTTCAGCCCCGGCGCCAACCGCTTCTACATCTGCGACGTGAACACGGGGCAGGTGAAGCGGGAGGTGACGATGCTCAAGACGCAGACCCCGCACTGCGGCGAGATCGGCCCCGACGGCAACCTGTACGTGGTCAATGCGCCCTCCCTGAACAACCGGCTGGGAATTGGGCCAGACTCCGTGGAGGTGTTCACGCCGGACGGCGACTTCGTCCGCACCTTCATCTCTGCGGACACCACCGCCGAGATGCGCTCTCCCTTCGGCATCGCCTGGGGGCCGGATGGCAACCTGTATGTGACCTCGGTCCTGGCCTACAACCCGTTCCCGCTCGGCTCGGACTACGTTTCCCGCTATGCCCCGGACGGGCGGTTCCTCGGGTACGTGGCGCGCGACGTAAAGGTCCCGTTCAACGTCAACTTCCACCCGGACGGCTACCTGATGGTGATCGAGCACTTCTTCGGCCGGGTCGCCCTCTTCGACCTGAACTCCGGGAAGATCGTGGACGCCTTCGCCAACGCCGACTTCTGCATCGACGTGGTCTTCGGGCCCGACGGCCACGCCTACCTGACCAGCTTCACGGACCAGGCCGGCATCGAAGCCATCTTCAACTTCGACAACGACGCCGCCAAGGGCAAGGGGCGCATCCTGCGCTATGACGGCCAGAACGGCAAGCCGCTCGGCCCCCTGGCGGAGAAGCTGGTGTTCTCGGGTTACATCGCGTTCGTCTGACACACAGAGGCGGCGCGTTTAGATAGGAAATGCACGTCATGGAACGGAATGAGATATTCGTCCGGCGCATGAGCCGGCGCGAGGCCCTGGGGACGCTGGGCCGATTGAGCCTCGGCGGGGCGGCGGCCGTGGCCGCCGCCGGAGCCGGGGGGCTCACCCTGACCGGCTGCGGAGGTGGAGGCGGGGGCGGCACCCAGGTGGCGCCCAATCGCACCGGGAAGTTCTACAGCGCCCGGCAGTTCGCCATCGTCGAGGACCTCGGCATCGACATTGGGCGCACGTTCGTGGAACTGCAGGACGGCGTGCCCCTGGAGATCGGTTGGGAGCTGCCCGAAAAGGCGCTGGACGGCCTGCCGGACTACGAGTTCGATGAGCCCGGCATCTACTTCCTGCCGGTACCGCCCGAGGCGGACGCCACCCCCTTCAAGTTCTTCGCCTTCTCCGACTGGTCCGCCCACAGCCCGATCGGCATCGGTGATGTGCCGCATGTCCACCCCGTCTGCGTCATCGCGCCCCCGCAGCCGCCGACCGACGACAACCGGGACGAGCGGGTGCACGTCTCCAACCCGGACGAGATTCCCGAGGGGTACATCCTGGGCAACCTGATCCCCGGCGCCGGTGACACCATCGCCCCCGGTATCGGCGAAGCCTACGAGTACCCGGAGGCGCCGCAGCTCTTCCCCGGCTGGAATACCACCGCCCAGAACTACTTCTTCTACAAGGGGCACCTGAACGGCATCGGCATGGGGGCGACCTACGAGTTCCTGGCGAGCAAGCAGACGGCGGTCCTGCCAGTCACGCAGCCGAAGCTCTATCCCCGCCCGGGCTACTACCCCACGAAGAACATCACGCGCTGGAACGAGGCGAACAAGTCGCACGTCTTCGCGCTCGCCGACTTCGTGCGCGCGGCGCGCTGGCTGTAGCGGCTGGCTGTAGCGGCTGGCTGTAGCGGCTGGCTGTAGCGAACGTATTCGCGCCCACCGACTCAATACCCCGCGGGCGCTGCTAGGATCGACGACACGACCGCCCGCCGCGACGGCTGCGGCGGGCAGAGAGGAGGCGCATCATGGTGTTGACACAAACAGCGATGCCGAACCGGAGTCGGCGCATGGTGCGAGTGGGGGAGCAGCGCCGTGGTATCGCGGCGGTGTCGGCGGCGCTCTGCATCGTGACGCTGATAATCGGCAGCTTCGGACTGATGGGATGCTCCTCGGGCGGAACCTACCCCATCGACCCCGAGGACGTCGCCGGCAACATCCCGCCGGTTGAGACGTTCTTTGGCCCGGAGGCGACGGCCGTCGTCGCTGGGCAGACCGTCAGTGTCGGCCGCTCCTTTGCGCAGATTCAGGGCGGCGAGCCGGTGGCCATCGGGTTTGAACTGCGGGAGGGCGCCATCGACGACCTGCCCAATCCCCCCTTCGACCAGCCAGGGGTCTACATCAGCCCGCTGCCGCAGCAGGTGTTCGCTCTGGTGCCCTTCCGCGCCTTCGCCATGTCCGACTGGTCCGGCCATTCGCCCGTTGGCATCGGGGACGTGCCGCATGTCCACCCGGTCGCGCTGCTCCAGCCGCCGCAGCCGAACGCGCCGCCCTTCGATCCGGAGCGGACTCCGGTCGCGCCGGCTGAGGTGCCTGCGGGCTACATACCCGCCACCCAGGTTCCCGCGGTTGGCAACGGGGCCATCGCGCCAGGTATCGGCATCGCCTACGAGTACCCGGCGGCTCCGCAACTCCAGCCCGGCTGGAATACTATCGCGACCAACTACTTCTTCTACAACGGCCACATGAACGGTATCGGGATGGGGGCCACCTACGACTTCCTGCGCAGCCGCGCCAGCGCCAGCCTGGACATCGCGCAGCCGCAGGTATATCCGCGCGCAGGCTGGTACCCCACCCGCAATAGCGTGACCTACGACCCCGTGAAGCGGGTCCACGTGTTCAAACTGGACAATTTCGTGCGGGCGCAGAACGTCCTGTGAGGCGGGGCTGCGGAGAACCCTGGACAGCACGTTCCTTACGTTCCTGAAGGAAGCGACATGGCAGAACAACACGACGACAATGACTGTCGGGTCGGACCCGCCGGCGCCGCCACACCCCGGGACGCCGGTGCCGGCACGCCACTGACACGGCGGGGGCTGCTGCGCAGAATCACGGGCGGTGCGCTGGCGCTGGGCCTGGGGGGCTCAGCGTCCGCTCTGCTTACGGGCTGCTCCAGCGGCGGCACCTTCCCCCTGCCGCAGGCCACCCCCCTGCCCGGCTCCCGGCTCCTGGTCTCCACCTTCCTGCAGGGGACGGTGGAGGCGTTCGACAGCGCCACTGGCGCCGCAGTGGGCACGTTCGCGCCCTCCCGCGGACAGCAGTTCACCACCGCAGGGATCATCCCGGGGCCGGGCGACGACCTGTTTGTCTTCAGTCCCGGTGGCAACGCCGTGTTCCGGTACGACAAGAACACCGGGCAGGCGGAAGGGACGCTGGCCGAGCCGGCCAAAGGGCTCACCACCCCGCACTCCGGGGTAATTGGGCCGGATGGCCTGCTGTACGTGGTGAACGCCCCGTCACTGGACGGGAACGTGGGGCGGGGGACCGATGGCATTGAGCAGTACAACCCCGCCACCGGGGCGTACCTCGGGCGCTTCGCCGACATCTCCTCGCCCTTCGGCATCACCTTCGGGCCGGACGGCGACCTGTACGTCTCCAGCACGCTGGCCTACTCGCCGGTCACGCCCAACTCTGACTACATCTCGCGCTTCGATGGCAACAGCGGCACCTTCCTGGGCGTCGCCGTGCGCGACATCAAGGTGCCGTTCACCATGGCCTGGCACCCGAGCGGGGACCTGCTGGTGGTGCAGCACTTCGACGGGCGCGTGGATCGCTACGATGTGAACTCCCGCACGCTGGTCGGGACCTTCCTCCAGGTGCCGTTCCCGGTCGGTATCGCCTACGGGCCGGACGGCGACCTGTATGTCGCCCAGTTCACCACCCCAGACCGGTTCCAGGCGCTGATGAACAACGACGTGATCGGAGCACTCGGCGGCGGCAAGGTGCTGCAGTACGACGGGACCAGCGGCGCGCTCAAGCGGACTCTTATCGACAACCTGCCCTTTGCTGGCTACCTGGCGTTCGTGTAGCGCTGCCGCTGATGCTGCTGTGCTGCCGGAATGGGAACGTAGAGGACTTAACGTGAAACGAAAGACACTTCGCGCGCTGCGCGCCGCCTTCGCCCCCGCCGCATTGGCGGCGCTGCTGGCGGGTGGTGTGCTGCTGAGCCTGAGTGGCTGTTCCAGCGGGGGCACGAACCCCGTGGGCAACCTGCCGGAGCCAATCCCGTCGCCCGTGGTGCCCTCGGGTACCTTCTACGGCGCCTCCAAGGCCGTCGGTGCAAGCGGGGAGGGGCGTGGCTTTGTCACGCTTCAGGACGGAGCACCGGTGGAGATCGGCTTTGAACTGACGGAGAACGTCATCCCGGGCATGCCGGAGTTGGGATTTGACCAGCCGTATGTGGACTTCTTCCCGCTGCCCGCGGAGGCGAATGCCACGCCGTTCAAGCACATCGTTCTGATCTGGTTCAGCGAGCACGGCCCCATCGGCGTGGGCGATGTGCCCCACTTCCACCCGCTCCTCACCCGGGTCGCACCGCAGCAGCCGTCGCCCAACCTGGAGAAGGAGCGTGTGCCGGTGGACCCGGCCGAGATCCCTGCTGACCACGGGTTCTTCAGTAACGCCGTGGTGCCCGGAGTGGGCCAGGCGCTGGACGACCCGGCGGAGCCCCCCGCGCAGCTCGGCTGGAACAGCACAGGCTACAACTACCTGTTCTACAACGGGCACATGAACGCCATCAGCCACGGCGCGACGCACGACTGGATGAACAGTCGCCAGAGCCGGGGTGGCCCGATCAAGCAGCCGCAGATCTACCCGGTCGCGGGCTACTACCCCTTCGCCCACGACTTTCGGTGGAACGAGCAGCGGCGCACCTGGCAGTTCGTGTGGAGCGATTGGCGCGCGATTCCCGCGCACCAGGCGCGTAGTGTCCAGCTCGGCAGCAACGCCGATCTGTTGACGGAAGAGTAGCGGGCGTTTCTGGATGGTTCTGGCGGCGGCGCGGTGGCTGGCGGGGCTGAACGCGCTGTACGAGGTGGTCGTGGGGGCGCTCTCCCTCGCGGCGCCGCGGGCAGCGGGCGCGGTCTATCGCCTCGCTCCCGCGGACCTGTCCGATACAGCGCTGGCGCTGACCCGGATCGTGGGCGGCCTCATGGTCGCCCACGGGCTGGCGCTGGCGCTGTTCGCGCGCGACCCGGCAAAGGTGCCATCGCTGGCGCCCGTGCTGTTGGTCGGCGCCGCGGCCAATCTGCTCGCCGCCGTGGTGCCATGCGCCGTTGGGGAGCTGGCATGGAGTCAGTTGGCGGGCTCATTGACGTTCCAGGGACTCCTGGTGCTGACACTTGCGGCATATTCTGTCAGGCCGCGCCCGGAGACGGGGTTATAAAACGAGACAGAGGAAAAAAGGAGACGCGAAGCAGCCTGCTTTACGCCTCCGGATGAGAGAGTGGAAGGCAATGGAACAGAAGTTAAAGGGCAAAAAGATCGGTATCCTCATCGAATCGGACTTCTATGAGGCCGAAATATGGTACTACATCCACCGGTTTGCCGAAGAGGGGATACAACTCGACTTCCTCACCCGGCTCTGGGGGCAGAAGTACATCATGTTCAAGGGACACGAGTACCATGTCGCCGGCGATTTCCCGGAGAAGAGCTTCGAAGAGATCTCCGACGAGAAACTTAAGGAGTACTCGGCCATCATCGTGCCGGCAGGCATGGTGGCGGATCGCCTTCGCTACACCGAGGACGTGGCCAAATTGCCACCCGCGACCGAGTTCCTCGCCCGCGCGTTCGCCAACAAGGACATCATCAAGGGCATCATCTGCCACGGTATGTGGCTGGTGTCTCCCCTGCCGGAACTGATCCGGGGGCGGCGCGCTGTGGTGCACAACAACCTGTACGGTGACCTGAAGAATATGGGGGGCGTCTACGTGAACGAGGACGTCGTGATAGACGATGACCTCATCACCGGACGCACCGGCGGCCACTGCCACCTGTTCGCCCGCGCGATCCTCGAGAAGATGCTGGAGAAGGAAGCCGCCGCTACCCGATAGGGCGGCTCATGTTCTTTTAAGGAGTACACGGCCATGCGCTTTTCCCATATCGCTCTATCGTGCGCAGACGCGATCGCGACGGAGAGGTTCTACACGCGGCACTTCGGCTTTGTCCGCGCGCGTGTCATCCCGCTCGGCGAGCAGCAGATCGTCTTCCTGAAGCGGCCCGCGGATAACACCTACCTGGAGCTGTTCTCCTCTGAGGGAGAGCGCCCGGACGCAGCCGCCGGCGGCGATGGCCCGCACTACCCCGGCATCCGCCACCTGGCCTTTCAGGTGGACAGCGTAGACGGCGTGCTGGAGGAGATGGGCGCCGAGGCAAAGGTGACCCTCGGACCGCTCGACTTTGACGCCTTTATCCCCGGCTGGCGCACCGTCTGGGTCGCCGACCCGGACGGCAACATCGTCGAGATCAGCCAGGGGTTCGTCGATCAGGAGAACCCGCCTGCCCTGGAGGGGTAGGCTTTTCGCCCCGTACGCGCGAAGACCACGCGCCCGGTAACGATACGACTCGCAGAGATCATTTAAGGAAACCTCATGCCTACCGCTCGCAAGAATCCCGCAGCGGCCACGCCGAACGATGCGAACCCGAAGGCGACGGCCGACGGAAAGACCGCCCGGAAGGCGGCCAACAGCAAAGCGGCCAACGGCGCCAAAGCCACCGCCACTACCGCTGCTGCCGTCGGGGAGACGGCGCTTACCGCCCCCACACCCCCCCCGGCGGCGCCAGCCGTTACGGTGCTGCAAGAGCACGTGGCTGCGTACCGAGAACAGGGCAAACTCGGCTCTGCCGAAGCGCTGGAAAAAGTCATCTCCGAGGGCGGGGTCACCGGTCAGGGGCGGCGCAACGTCCGCATCGTCCATCGCCAGGAGTACGGCGGCAATGGACGTGTCCGCCCCGAAGACCTGACGGTGGAGGCGGGCAAGCCGCATCCCCTCGGAGCGACAGTGGATGCCGAGGGGGTGAACTTCTCCGTGTTCACGCAGTACGGTACCGGCGTCGAACTGCTGATCTTTGAGCACGAGCACGCGCCCGAGCCGTGCATGGTGATCCCCTTCGACCCGAAGGTCAACAAGAGCTTCCACTTCTGGCACTGCTATGTCCGCGGCCTCAAGCCCGGCTCGCACTACGCCTACCGGGTGGACGGTCCCTGGGACCCCGCCAAGGGACACCGGTTCAACAAGAACAAGGTCCTGATTGACCCGTACGGCATGGGCCACACGGTCGCCCTGTGGAACCGCGGCGACGCCTGCGGACCGGATGACAACGTCCGCACGGCCATGCGCTCCGTGGTCATCGACCACCGCAACTACGACTGGGAGGGGGACCAGCCCCTGCGCCGCCGCATGTCGGAGACGGTGATCTACGAGATGCACGTGGGCGGCTTCACCGCGTCGCTTACGGCGGGCACCCCCAACGCCGGCACCTTCAAGGGCGTCATCGACAAGATCCCGTATCTGAAGGAGCTAGGCGTCACCGCGGTGGAGCTGCTCCCCATCATGCAGTTCGACCAGAGCGAGGTCGGCGGCTTCACCACCGAGGGACGGCCGCGCTCCAACTACTGGGGCTACTCCACCGTTGGCTTCTTTGCCCCGGAGGAGTCCTACTGCATGTCGCCGGACGAAGGGCGCCACCTGGACGAGTTTCGCGACATGGTCAAGGCGCTCCACAAGGCCGGCATTGAAGTCATCATGGACGTGGTCTTCAACCACACCAGCGAGGGCAACCACCAGGGGCCGACCATCAACCTGAAGGGCTTCGACAACAGCATCTACTACCACCTGGTCCCGTGGGACAAGCAGTACTATATGGACTACTCCGGCTGCGGCAACACGGTGAACTGTAACCACCCCATTGTGGAGAAGTTCATCGTCGAATCGCTGGAGTTCTGGGTCAAGGAGATGCACGTCGATGGCTTCCGCTTCGACGAGGGGTCTATCCTCTCGCGCGGCGAGGACGGCAACCCGATGGCGCACCCGCCCGTCATCTGGCAGATCGAGCTCTCCGAGGTGCTGGCCGACACCAAGATCATCGCCGAGGCGTGGGACGCCGCCGGTCTGTATCAGATCGGCTACTTCCCTGGCTGGCGCTGGGCCGAGTGGAACGGCAAGTTCCGCGACGACATCCGCAAGTTCGTCAAGGGCGACCCCGGCATGATCGGCGCGATCGCCAACCGCCTTGGCGGCAGCGCGGACGTGTACGAGTGGTCGGGGCACCTGCCCATCAACTCGATCAACTTCATCACCTGCCACGATGGCTTCACCCTCAACGACCTGGTCAGCTACAACGAGAAGCACAACTGGGCCAATGGGGAAGAGAACCGCGACGGCGTGGACGACAACTACTCCTGGAACTGCGGCTGGGAGGGGCCGACGGACGACTGGGCCATCGAGAACCTGCGCAACATCCAGGTCAAGAACTTCGCCACGCTCCTGTTAATCGCCCAGGGCGTGCCCATGATCACCATGGGCGATGAGGTGCGCCGCACCCAGCACGGCAACAACAACACCTACTGCCACGACAACGAGATCAACTGGTTCGACTGGAATCTGGTCGAGAAGAACCGGAACCTGTTCCGCTTCTTCAAGAACATGATTGCCTTCCGCAAGAAGCACCGGACCATCCACCGGAACCGCTTCTACAGCGGCGAGATCACCCCCGGCGGCCTGCCCGACATCACCTGGCACGGGTGCCGGCTGAACAGCCCCGGCTGGAACGACCCGAACTCGCGCGTACTGGCCATGACCCTGGGCGGCGTCGATCCGGGCGAACCGGACATGCACGTCATGATGAACATGGGCGACGAAGACCTGGTCTTCGATATCCCCCAGGTGCCCGGGCGGCTCTGGAAGCGCAAGGTGGACACGTCCCAGGCCGCGCCGTGGGACTTCACCGAGGACGGCCAGGAACCGGTGATCGACGGCGACACCTACCTCGTGAACCGGCACTCCATCGTGCTCCTGATCTCCGAACCGCTCCCCGGGGTGGACACGCCCAGCATCCATGTGGAAACGGAGGCGGTGGTCGTGGAGACGCCGGAGGGCGCGCAGGTGCGCGAGGTCCAGCATGTGGTCGCGGACGATTCCTCCTCCGAGAAGCTCCTGGAGGAGACGGCCATAGCTGCGGGCATGGCCCCGGACGCCGCCGACGCGGCGGTCCAGGTCAAGCCCAGGCCATCGCGTCGAGGCGCGAAAAAGACGGCGGAGTGAGTTTCGCCCGGTGGACGGCGGCGCCCTAGGGCCGCCGCCCCCGCCGCCGGACGACGGTTTTTGGAACAGCAGCACATGCGAGTAGCGAGGACATCAGAGTACCCATGAACAAGATCAACTTCACCTTCTCGGACACTATCGCCGGGTACGTCAAGGAGGCCGATGTCGACAAGGGCACCTTCACCCTGGTCACCCCCGGCGGCTCCGAGTTTACCGGCATCCTGACTCCCGCCACGTTCGGAGAGTTCATCCGCAATCTGGACCGCCCCTACCAGGACGCCATGGGGCAGCTCAAGGAGGTCTTTACGCCGGGCAACTACGTCTTCGCCTACGGCATCTTCTACCCCGAGGGCGGCGACTATAACTTCGAGGTGAAGCACCTCGTCTTCGCCGGCAAGGCGAAGGACGACTTCGTCTTCGAGCGGCCCGAGTGGTGGGTGCAGCAGTGCGCCGAGATCGCGGACTTCTACATCGCCGCGCAGTTCGAGGGCGGCGAGATCGACTACCACAAGTACCGCACCAACCTGTATCTGGACGGCCGGAAGCTGGATAGCGGCATTCAGGAGACCGACACCATCTCCCGCACCGTCTACGGCTTCGCCACCGCGTACCTGCTGACCGGCCAGGACCGGTACCTGGAAGCCGCCGAGAAGGGGACCAAGTACCTCCAGCAGTACATCTGCAAGCGGGACCGTGAGGAGAGCGAGGGGCTGGTCTACTGGCTCCACGCGCTGAACGTCAAGGGGAACCAGGTCGAGGAGATGCTGGGGTCGTCCTTCTCGGACGACTGGGGCACGATTCCGGCGTACGAGCAGATCTACGCGCTGGCGGGGCCGATTCAGACCTACCGCATCACCGGCGACCCGTCCATCCTGTCGGACGCCGAGAAGACCATCGTCCTGTTCAACAAGTACTTCCTGGACAAGGGGCCGCACGGCAGCTACTACAGCCACATCACCACGGACACCTTCGACCCCAAGGCCGAGTCCCTGGCGCACAACAAGGCCCGGAAGAACTGGAACTCGGTAGGGGATCACGCCCCCGCCTACCTGATCAACCTCTACCTGGCCACCGGCGAGGAGAAGTTCCTCGATTTCCTGCAGGAGACGTTCGACACCATCGTGTCGCGCTTCCCGGCCAAGGACGGCTCGCCGTTCGTGCAGGAGAAGTTCTTCGAGGACTGGTCCCCGGATAAGACCTGGGGCTGGCAGCAGGACCGGGCGGTGGTCGGCCACGACCTGAAGATCGCCTGGAACCTGATGCGCATGAACTCCGCGCGCTCCAAGGACGAGTACGTCCAACTCGCCGAGCAGCTTGCGCAGGCCATGATTCCGGTCGGGATGGACCCGCAGCGCGGCGGCTGCTACGATGTCATGGAGCGCAAGAAGGCGCCGGGCCAGGAGTTCCACCGCCTGGCGTTCCACGACCGCAAGGCGTGGTGGCAGCAGGAGCAGGCGATCCTCGCCTACCTGATCCTGCACGGCACCCTGAAGAAGGAAGAGTACCTGAAGCACGCCCGCGAGACCAGCGCCTTCTACAACGCCTGGTTCCTGGACAACGACAGCGGCGCCGTGTACTTCAACGTGCTCGCCAACGGCCTGCCGTACCTGCTGGGCAACGAGCGGGACAAGGGCAGCCACAGCATGGGGGCGTACCACAGCACCGAGCTGTGCTACCTGGCCGCCGTCTACACAAACCTGCTCATCACCAAGCAGCCGATGGACTTCTACTTCAAGCCGAAGGCGGGCGGGTTCAAGGACAACATCCTGCGCGTCTCGCCGGACATCCTGCCGAAAGGCTCAATCAAGATCGAGTCGGTCACCATCAACGGTGAGGACTACAAAGACTTCGACGCGGAGAACCTGACCGTGAAGCTGCCCTTCCCGGACGGTCGCTCGGAGGATGATCTGCTCACCCGGCGCCGCGCCGGCGGCGTAAAGATGCAGGACATCAAGGACGACCTCAAGGTCAAGGTGCGCATCACCCCCGTGTGACGCGGGCCGAAGTCCGGATACGGAAGACGAGGGGCGGCGGGCATCTTGAAGATGCCC
>Ga0065721_10005547_pt1 | contig 15454 bp, 9 predicted proteins | sample Mesricmetagenome_FD_59108 | JGI IMG/M metagenome (GOLD analysis project Ga0065721, IMG submission 59108) | Mesophilic microbial community from rice straw/compost enrichment Sample: eDNA_1 v2 (version 2) | ecosystem: Engineered > Solid waste > Grass > Composting > Bioreactor | place: USA: Davis... | reverse complement strand
GTTAGCAATTGTGGAAAGAGCATTATGCTGGTGAAAGGCGGTGACTATCATTTTACGCACACCACTGTGGCCTGCTTCTCCAACAATTTCATTTTACATAGAGAGCCTGCGCTTGTTGTGACAAATTACATTGTGGAGAATAATATTCCAATGGCCAATCATCTCAACGCAGTTTTTAGAAACTGCATTTTCTGGGGGGAAAAGAATGGACTGGTGGATGATGAAGTTGTGGTATTAAAAGAAGGTGCTGCTATGGCGAATGTTACGTTTGACCAGGTGTTGTGGCGCGTCACCAATCCACCGCAGTTCAGTACGATCCTGGGAGCAATCAACGAAGATCCGCAATTTGAATTGATCGATCATGCGGAAAGAATGTATAGTTTCAGATTGAGTGACGGTTCTCCCGCAATAGATAAAGGGGTGGCTACTTCTTTGGCGCAGGACCTCGATGGCGGGCTTCGCCCTGTTGGTCTGCCTGACCTCGGTGCTTACGAGAAACAATGATTTGTGGCAACTTGGCTTTCTTTCATCGTAGTTTTGTAGAAACGATCATCATGAAAATCCTTCTGATGGCATTAACGCTTTTTCTTCTCGATTCGCCAATTTATGATTTTAAGGTAGCTGGTCTTGATGGCGGCGAGATCAATTTTTCAGAATTCAAAGGGAAAAAAATCCTGATTGTCAACACGGCTTCCCAATGTGGTTACACCCCACAATATGCTGAGTTGGAACAATTGTATCAGAAGTATAAAGACCGCCTTGTTGTGGTGGGATTTCCCGCAAATAATTTTGGTGAACAGGAACCTGGCACCAATGAAGAGATCAAAGAGTTCTGTCAAAAAAATTATGGTGTCACCTTTCCGATGGCTGCCAAAGTATCTGTAAAAGGAAACGACATTGCGCCTTTGTTTAAATATCTCACAAACGAAGCAAAAAATCTCGGGATAGACGATCCTGTCAAATGGAATTTTACAAAATTTCTGATTGATGAAAACGGGAAGCTGGTAACGGTTTTTTCGCATAAAACGACTCCACTGAGTGAGGAAGTGGTGGGGATGATTGAAGCGAAAGGATAGGGGAAGAGAAGTGTGGGGCGGGGTGTTTGGTGTGGGGTGTGGTGTTTGGTGTGGAGTGCGGCCCGGCTTCAATCCTGTTCGACCGTTCACAACTTTGAAACTTTTCTCCAAACCCCAAACCTCAAACTCCCTCCGGTTTTGCCATTTCCCATTTTTACCGTTTGTTTGCCCATGCTTTTCAAAGAGGTTATTGGACAGCACGAGGTGAAAAGACATTTGGTGGAGATGGTTCACCAGAACCGTCTGAGTCATGCGCTGCTGTTTTTAGGACGAGAAGGAAGTGGAGCCCTGCCGCTCGCGATGGTATTCGCCCAATACATCAGCCTTTTGCCTTCTCAAACCTCGCAGGATGAGCCTGCATCTCTGTTTGGATCTGATGCTCCGCGCGAACTTCCCGAAACACCGGAAGCTGCCGACAACTGGATGATACGTCAGCCCTCTTTCTCAAAAGCTGAACAACTTGTTCATCCCGACATTCATTATTCTTATCCTGTTGTAACGAAAAAAGCAGGAAGTCCGCCCATTAGTACTGATTATATTTCTGAATGGAGAGAATTCATCCGGCAGTTTCCTTATGGTAATGTGTACGACTGGCTGCAGTTCATTGATGCCGAAAACAAACAGGGAAATATCACGGCTCACGAATGCAATGACATCATTCGCAAGCTAAGTTTGAAGAGTTTCGAAAGTGGTTATAAGGTCTTGGTGATGTGGATGCCCGAATACCTGGGAAAGGAAGGGAATAAACTGCTTAAACTGATAGAAGAACCACCGCCAGACACTGTTTTTATTCTGGTAGCTGAAAGCGAAAATAATATTCTGAGCACGATTCTTTCACGCTGCCAGCTTGTGAAAGTTCCCGCACTTGAAGCCACCGACATTGAACAGGCGTTGGCGGCAAAGAATGCATCAGGACAATTGCGATCCATCGCTTTGGCCAGTAATGGCAATTATCGCGAAGCATTGCAATTGCTGCAACATGCTGATGAAGATTTTAACGGTATGCTTCGCGACTGGCTGAATGCAACGCTGCGTAACCAACCCATCGCCCAGGTAAAAATGATTGATGAAATAGCCAGGCTGGGACGAGAAAAACAAAAGCAGTTTTTGAGACATTTCACTCATTTATTAGAACAGGCCATTCGCACTGAAGTGTTGTCAGATCAGGGACCTGCTTCTCCGCTGGCCCACATGCCTGAGGCCGAAGCTGATTTTGTGCAAAGACTGAATAAAGCGATGACTCTGGAGCAAAAAGAAGCCGTTGCACGCGAGCTGGATAAGGCGGGATATTACATTGAAAGAAATGCCAATGCCAAAATTCTCTTTCACGCACTGACCATCAAAATGCTCCACATTGTCAGGAACAATATTGTTCTTTCGCCCTAGATCTGTCTGGATTCCATAACAAATAAAAAATTATATTTGCCAGTATCCGCCCTGGCGGATTCAATATATATCTGAGGTCATCGGCATTGTGTGGAGAAGGAATTAATCAGCTATTCACTACTCGTCATATAATTTGATCAGCTCTGGCAGATCAATTTCCCGCTCTCAAATTGACAGGCCTTCAAACCTGAAGGCATAAAGAGTGGATGAGAAGGTTCATAGCTATTCTGCAGCCGGCCTCGTAATCGGTTCTGGTAAGGCCAGAACGACATTTTTAACCATTAAGGATTCAGAATTTATGGCATGTGGTAGCTGTGGAACGGGCAAGCCAAATGGCTGCAAAAGCAACGGTGGTTGTAGCACAGGCGGCTGTAACCGCATGAATACATACGACTGGTTAGTCAACCTCCCGATAAGTGATGCGAATGATGCCTGCCGCGTGATCGAAGTCAGTTTCAATAAAGGAAGCCGCAAAGATTTTTACAGGAACAATTCTTTACAATATTTCGAAAAAGGTGAGCTGATAGCTGTGGAAGGTGTAAGCGGTTTTGATGTGGGCGAAGTATCCCTCACCGGCGAACTGGTTCGCATTCAGCTCAAGAAAAAAGGTGTCGACGAATTTAATCCCGATATGAAACGGGTATTACGTCGCGCCACTGAACGTGATATTGATATCTGGAAACAAAACAAGGCCCGCGAAAAAGACGCCCTCATCCGCAGCCGCGCCATCGCACGCCAAATGAACCTCAACATGAAAGTGAGTGAGGTAGAGATTCAGGCCGATGGCAAAAAAGCTACATTCTTCTACATCGCCGACGATCGTGTAGATTTCCGCGAACTGATCAAAGTATACGCCGCCGAATTCCGCGTAAAAGTTGAAATGCGCCAAATTGGCTCGCGACAGGAAGCAGGTAAAGTAGGTGGAATCGGAAGCTGCGGACGCGAACTTTGTTGCGCCACATGGCTTACAGATTTTAAATCCGTAAACACCACTGCCGCGCGTTATCAAAACCTTTCCATCAATCAAACCAAACTCAGTGGTCAGTGCGGTCGCCTGAAATGTTGTCTTAATTACGAACTCGACACCTACCTTGACGCACTTCAGGGTTTCCCCGAAAACGCAGACATGCTGCAGGTAGCCAGAGGAACGGCAACACTGATCAAAAAAGATATTTTCAAAAACCTGATGTGGTATGTGCTTCCCGACAGCACCAAACAATATCCACTCACCATTGAACGCGTAAAAAAGATCCGCGCGCTCAACCAACAAAATATCATCCCCGAAGAATTAGAAGCCGTGGAAGTTACCAGCACCAAACCCAAGGAAGTAGAACCTGAGTTTGTGGATGTAGTCGGTCATATCAGTCTGAAAAGCCTCGAAAAAGCCGACCGCAAGCGAAAAGACAAGGCCCGCGAACAAAGACAGGGCAAGCAGGTGCAGGTCGATAAAAGACAGCAGGGAAAACCAGGTTCTCAGGACAGACGACAGGGTGAAAGAAACCAACAGGCTGGTGCTAAAGGCCAACAACAAAGACCACAACAGCAAAGACCTCCGCAACAAAAACCGAATCAGAAGAAGAGACCGCCGGGAAAGGCGCAGTAAGTTTGGCGTTTGGAGTGTGGAGAAGATTTCGAACTATGGAAGCGTGCTTTCAGTTTTGAAATTTCTACTGCCAACGTCACACCAAACATCACACCTCAAACTTCTATTGGCTTCCTTCCTGGGCCACTACTCCCGTCTTCGCGGTTGCTTCACTTTTCAACGCCTCATAAATCGCATCCTGGATTTTTCCGCGAATACTCAATTGTCCGAGCAGATTATTTCCACGCGTATTGTACACGCGGTTAGAAAGGAAGATATACACGAGACCAGCTTCAGGATCTACCCACACACAGGTTCCGGTAAAACCGGTATGTCCAAATGTACGTGGCGAAGCAAGCGCTGAAGGATAAGGATCCTTTCTCTTCGCGTTATCCTTTTCAGGCTTGTCAAATCCAAGTCCTCGTCTGCTGATATCGCTATGATATGCTGTGAAAAGATCAATTGTTTCCTGCTTCAGGAATCGCTGCCCGTTTAGCTCGCCTCCATTCAGCAACATTTGGTACAGCATGGAAAGATCGTAGGCGTTAGAAAACAATCCCGCATGTCCCGACACACCACCAAACATCGCGGCGCCTTCATCATGAACATAACCTCGAAGTAATTGTCTTCTGAAATATTTTTCTTCTTCTGTTGGCACCACTCTTTCAATTCCAAACCGTCTCCAGGGATTGAAACCGGTTGTTGTCATTCCCATTGGTTCGTAGAAAGTTTTCCTGACGTATTGATCGAGCGTTGTACCCGTGATGGCTTCCACAATTTTTCCGAGAAGAATAAAATCATTGTCGCTGTACACGTATTTATTCTTCGGACCAAGTTTGCTTGCAGCAATAATCTGCAGCATGGTATCATTGTAATCTTTTCTCAACCACACATCGCGTGCAACAGGAATGCTATACAAACTATCAGGTTGATTCGAGTAATATTCAGGGAATGGTTGTCCTGTTTTCTCGTCAATTGTGGTTTTATAAAATGAGATATAAGGATTCAGTCCGGCCTGATGCAGCAGTACATCTTTGATCGTCAAATCTGCTTTGTCAGTTCCCCGCACAAAAGGCAGGAAGTCGCCAAGCGTTTGATCGAGCCGCAATTTTTTCTCCTCATACAATTTCATCAATGCCACTGTTGTAGCCGAGGTTTTTGTAACAGAAGCAAGATCATAAATACTTTCCAGCGTCACAGGTTTGGAACCCTTATCAAACTCGTAATATCCAAATGCCTTGTGATATTTGATCTCACCATTTTGAATAGCGAGCACCACTGCACCAGGATATGCTTTCCGTGCAAGTCCATCACGAACAATACTATCAATGACCAGCCATTTTGGAGATACACCCGTCGGGATGAAACGTTGTATCACAATTCCTTTTCCATATTGCTCCGACCCGATGGTAACAGGCAATTTTCCTTTTGAAGCAAGTTTCCCTTCCAGAAAATCTGCAGCCGCATGCTGAAATGCATCATCATCCTGATACATCGCCACGAGCGTGGAAGCTTTCAGGAAATTTGCGGTAGCATATACATTTCCAAAAACAAAGTTGACAGTAGAAAATGATTGCAATGAATCCCAAAGAGCCAAGGCCTGTGATGAAATTCCATAATTCGCAGCGGGACGAAGCGAATAATTATGAATCCCAACTACCAGACGATCATATTTGTTTCTTTTGATTGAATCCAAAATATTACTGATGCGTGCTGAATCTTTATAACTAAAGAGATATGTGTCGGCATTAAATTCTGTTTTTAATCTTTTTCCGAACACATTCAACGAATCAATACCAATGCCCACATAAGCCACTTTGCCGCGCGTCATCATCGGCAGTAAACCTTTCTCATTGCGTATTACAGTAATTACGTTGCGCGCAACTTTGGTTTTCAGATCTTCAGTTTTCCAGTTCAGATCCTCGATCAGTCTCGTTGTATCAATTTGTTGGGGATGACTCAGTCCAAGACTGTATTTCGCGTACAGCACTTTTTTCACTCTTGCATCAATATCTTTTTGCTTCAGTCTTTTTTTCCTGATGGCCTGTTGAATGGCTTCAATGGCGGCAGGTACATCTTCGGGCAGACAAAGCATATCGTTCCCGGCAATCAGCGCCTGAACTGCTGCTTCACCTGCAGGGAAAAATTTGCTAACACCTTTCATCTCCAGAGCGTCAGTAAACGCGTTGCCATCGTAATCGAGGTCATCTCTCAAAAGATCTTTTACATTTTTCTTTGAAAGCGATGTGGGGAGATTAGGCGTTTCGTCGATTGAAGGAATGGAAAGATGCGCGATCATCACGCTTCCCACACCTGCTTTGAACAATTGCTTGAAAGGATAAAGTTCCAGTGTATCCAATTCGTCAAGGCTCTTGCTGATTACGGGAAGATCGTAGTGAGAATCTACTTCCGTGTCACCATGACCAGGAAAATGTTTGGCACAAGCCATGATGCCCGCATCCTGCATACCTTTTGCATAAGCAACTCCATATGCGGTCACTTTAAATTTATCTTCTCCAAACGAACGATAACCAATAACAGGATTGTTTGGATTGTTGTTGATATCTACTACCGGTGCATAGTTTACATGAACACCGATACGTTTCATTTGTTCACCAATGGCAACGCCCATTTCATAAATCAAACGATCATCGGAAAGTGCGCCTAATGTAAGTTGATAAGGATATTTGATGACGCTGTCCAAACGCATGCCCAGCCCCCATTCGCCATCAATAGTTACCATCAGCGGGGTTTTTGCGATGGATTGATAATAGTTTGTCAGTTGCGCCTGGCGTTGTGGTCCGCCCTGAAAGAAACAAAGGGCTCCAACATTGTATTGTCTGATCAGATTGCTGACCTGTTGCACGTGATCGGGACCCAGATTGCTATGCGCGCGAATCACCATCAGTTGCGCGATCCGTTCTTCGGGAGAAAGAGATTTAAATACACTGTCTACCCAAACGTTCGCCGGAGGTTTACCGGCAAACTGTCCAAACGATAATAATATAGCGGTCGAGATCAGGAATATAGCGACGGTTCTCTTCATAATTCAATCGAAACCACAATTTAGCACAAATCGCTAAGGAAGCTGTTTAAAAGCTTGTGAAGGTTGCCCAAAAACGCGATGACTGCTGATTTGTTAATTCAGCTGTTTCATCATTATGGATATATCGTGCGGGGCAGTTTCGTCGCCACCAAAATAGGGATACAACTGATACCCTTCACCTTTTTCTGTCTGGCTTGAACGGGGCATCGTAAGACTGATATCACCCACTGAAAAGAGATATGAATCACCCTCGACGCTGATTGAGCAAACCAGGTCTTCTCCGATTTCCACTATGGAAACTTCTTTCGATTCCGTTACGCCGGCATTGTATACATATGCAAATAATCTCAATTCGCCGTCGCTCCATCGCCAGCCAAAACGTGCGCTAAAGCTGTGATGGTCCTTGTTGTTATCAGAAAAACCGAAAAGTTTGTTGATGTCGTATTGGTTTTCTGCGGAAATCGTTTGATAAATCGCAGTGCTGTCGAACCTGACAATAAATTTCATCTCCGAGACAGAAACCTTGCGAAAAGAGTTATTGTCACAGTAATGTTGTCCCTGACGAATGAGATATTGAATGAATTCTGTTGAAGGATTGTTGACAAGCTCAACGCGTTTATTACAGCCGATCCAAAATAAGGATACGGCCAAAAGGAAGATGGTGAATTTCATAGGATTTTTCCCTTTGGTACATGGTAAAATTACCATCAAAATATCGAAGTATGATCTGAGCTGTGTGCAAAAACGATGGAATAAGCGGAACTACTTACTTATCTGAAAGCGCTATTGATGCATTCTGTATTTTTGAAGGCTTAAGAAAGAGGACGTGGCCGATAGAATTCAATTACTCCCCGACAACATTGCCAATCAGATTGCCGCTGGTGAAGTGATCCAGCGACCCGCGAGTGCTGTTAAAGAACTACTGGAAAATGCTGTGGATGCTGGTGCAACGGAAATCAAACTTATTGTGAATGATGCAGGAAAGGCGTTGATCCAGGTGATTGATAACGGTTGCGGCATGACAGAAACTGATGCCCGCATGTGTTTTGAAAGGCACGCCACATCCAAAATCAGGAACATTGATGATCTTTTTCAGATTCGAACCATGGGTTTCAGAGGTGAAGCACTTGCTTCCATTGCAGCTGTGGCACAGGTGGAACTGAAAACAAGAAGACCGCAGGATGAAGTAGGCACTTATCTCGAAATTGAAAATAGTCTGGTAACAAAACAACAACCCGTTGCAACTTCTGTTGGTACCAGCATTTCAATGAAGAATCTTTTCTTTAACATTCCTGCAAGAAGAAATTTTTTGAAAAGCAATGCTGCGGAAATGCGTCACATCATCGACGAATTTGTTCGCGTAGCAATGGCTTTCCCCCAAATTTTCTTTTCACTAACCAGTAATGGTCAGCAGGTATTTCATCTCGAGGCGGGAAGTCTTAAACAGCGCATCCTGCAAATTCTCGGCAATCATTACAATTCCAAATTAGTTGCGGTAAAAGAAGAAACAGATTATCTGAATATCCGCGGTTTTGTTGGGAAACCCGATGCCGCCAAAAAAACACGCGGCGATCAATACTTTTTTGTAAACAACCGTTTCATCAGAAGCGCTTACCTGCATCATGCAGTGATGCATGCATATCAGGATATGATAGCAGCGGACAGCTTCCCGATGTATGTGTTGTTCATTGACCTCGATCCTGCACAGGTAGATGTAAACGTACATCCCACCAAACAGGAAATCAAATTTGAAGATGAAAAGATTGTGTATGCATTTGTGCAGGCTGCGGTAAAACATGCACTGGCACAATTCAGCATTACACCCACACTGGATTTTGATCTCGATAGTTCCATACAACAACTGGAATCGATTCAAAAACCATTTACAGAGGATAAAAAACTGGCGACGAAAACATCACCCATTTTTCAAACATTTACAGAAGCCAATCAGGCGCATCGTATTGAGCCGGTAAGAGGTGCGCAAAACCCGGGCGAGTTTCGGTCGCTGGGGCGATATTTTCATGAAACGAACGAACAGCCGGCGCCTGCAATGCCTCAACAGGCCGCTATCGAACATTCAACTCCTGATATCACAGAACGACTGGTGCAGTTGTTCAACACTTATATCATTCTTCCTTCAGTCAACAGCTTCCTGCTTGTTCACCAGCAGGCCGCACATGAACGTGTAATTTATGAACGACTGAAAGATGCCTTGTCGGGAAAACCTGTTTCCACACAACGAAGTTTGTTTCCTGCAACCATTGAATTAAGTCCGGCCGATGCAGTGTTGCTACAGGAATTATTACCTGATTTACATCAAATGGGTTATTCAATTGAACCTTTTGGTAAATCAGCTTTTATCATTCAGGGAACGCCGGCTGATATTGAAACAGGAAATGAAAGAGTGATCCTCGAAAAAATTCTGGAACAATACAAACATTTCAGCAATGAACTGAAACTTTCAAAAAGAGAAATGTTGTTACGCACCGTCGCATGGCAACAGGCGGTAAAAGCCGGGACACAGTTGACAGAAAAGGAGATGCATCAGCTGATCACAGATCTTTTCCAATGCCTTCAACCCAATACTTCACCGACGGGAAAACCCACGTTTCTTGAATTCAGGAAAGATCAACTTGAGAAGATGTTCATCAGATAATACTGAAGTCAAAAAGTAAAATGGGCCGCCTGTAACGGCAGCCCCAAACATCATACTCTAAACTCTAAACCCACTTACTTCCTGAATCCTTTTCTTTTTGCCTCTGATGGCGCCTGAAAAACACGGAAGCGTACAAGCGCCTGCAATGTTTGATTTCTTTTCACGTTCACAGTGCCATCAGGTTGTGTGTATTTAATGAATGGTTGCGCATCTTTGGTATAACGAAGTCCGAATGTAAATCTGTTCCAGTGATATTCGGTTTGAAACAGTACATGCAATTGCGTTTTAAAAAGGAATGAATCTGTGAAATGACGTACGTTGACAATCTCTCTCGAAACTGTTTCCACCTGCGTATGAATGTGTGTATTTCGAACTTCTTTTTCTGTGACAGCACCATAAAAACGACTAAACATGCCGCCCGCACCAACCGACCAGTTTGGAAGAATGTAATAGTTGAAACTTACAGGCAACTGGTGATAATAGGTTTTCTTCAACCGGAAAGTGGTTGTAGAAATCGTGGAGTTTGAAACATCAAGGCGGGTTTGTCTGCTGTACGAAAACTCTCTCAAAGATTGTGGCGCACCATAACGAAACTCGCCCTGCACATACCATTTTTTATTTCTTTCCAGTCTTGCATAAACAGAGGGAATGTAATCGTATATCGAACTTTTTCTTCCGTAATAATCGTATGGAACCGCCTTCTGATGACCAATAGGTATTTGTTGTTGCAGACCTACTCCGGCACTGAATACCCACGCAGTTTGTTTGGGAGCAGGCTTTGGAACCACCTGTGCTGTTGCTGCCGAATCAACAGCATTCAGTTTGATTGCAGCTGTATCTGATTTTGCAACTGAATCAACAGAATTTTCATAATGATTAGAAGTAGGGGCAAGTTTTTTTACTTCAGTATCATTGCTTCCATTTTCCCCTGCTTTACTGTCGCTGGTGGCTACTTTGTCATTTCCATAATCTGTAACCGATACGTTCGCCTGTTGCTCATTGTCATCTGTTATATCTGTTTTATTCTGTTTGACTATTTCCTGACCGTCAGCGGAATTCTTTGCAAGCGTTTCACCAGATTTTGTATTTCCGGATTGCTGGCGTGTAACATCTTTGCTGCTGATGTCATTTTTTGAAATGGTGCCTGCATTGGATTTTGTTGATGTCTGATCCGATACATTGTCGAATCCTTCTGATTTCCTTCCGCTGTTGTCAGTTTCAGATGACGATGCCGTAACGATTGATTCGTTGGCATCAGAGGTCGAAAATTCCTGATTCGGTATGGATTGTTTTTCTATTACATCATTTTTAACTACGACATCACTAGATGAATATGTATTTGTTCCTGACTGTTGTTCGTTTACAGGTTTTTCCTGAGAATTTTCGGGAGAAGCAGATTCGCGCGCAATGGTGTTCTGATCAGGAGATGGTCCATTCGACTGCCACCATCTTTCAGGTTTTACAACAAACCAGGCGATGGCGCCCGTCACCAGCAGGGACAATCCCCAGCCGATACAACTTTTCAAAAACAGAGGAGTTACAGGTTTTCTGTCATCCTCTTCATCCAACAGTTCTTTCATTTTCTGCCATGCAGCTTCGCTATCAGGAAGCGGCAGATCGTTGAACTGCGCATCAAATTCATTGTATGGTTTGTTGTTATCCATGAATGTTGATTTGCTTTAATTGAATCATTTTTTGTAAACCTTTTCTCGCTTCGCTCAAATGCCATTTGCTTGTCCCTTCGCTGATTCCAAGCAGTTCACCAATTTCACGATGATTATACCCTTCAATCACGTAAAGGTTGAATACTGCCTGAGTGGATGGAGGGAGTTCTCTAACGAGTTTTAATAATTCCGACGCTCTCATCCTGCTCACTGCATCTGCGGGAACATCCACTTCTCCTGCTTCTTCAAGTTCGATATGAGCTTCACGTCTGCGTCTGGCCTTGATAAAATCGAGACAACTGTTTACGACAACGGTACGAATCCAGGTATACAGGCTTGCCTGCGCTGGTTCGTACCGTTGTATGTTTCTAAACACCTTTAAAAAACCATTATTCAAAACTTCGACGGCATCTGCTTCATTTTTTGTATAGCGAAGGCAAAGCGTCATCATAGCCCTGTAATAATCCTTATACAGTCTTTCCTGGGCCTTTCGGTCGCCTTTAATGCAACCTTTGATAACGGTATCAGTATACGTCTTTTCCCTGCTCAAATAGTGTTAAGTGTTTTCATTCTTCAGAGTTCGGATTCTACTATGGTCTAGTAAGATCTTCTGAACCTGAAGCTGCCATTTGTAATTGTATGTGTAACCGAGTTAACGGTATAGTTGCCGGAGAATGTTCCTTCATAAAATTCCCCAACATTCTGAGGGAAGTTTGTGATCACCACATTGAATGGTTGTACGAGGGCAACACTTCCGCCACCTGTACCACCCAGTCCGAGATCCAACACCTGATAGGTTCCGGGTGCCACGGACGGACTGAAGAATGACAGGACAATTCCGCCACCTCCTGCACCTGAATTATCGGCTGCGCCGAACATTGTATAGAACTGACTGGTGCCCTGTTGAGGGGATGTATATGCAACCAATGAGTCACCAGCAGCATAACCATAACTGTGAGGCACGCCGTCTATTTCATAGTTTATATACTGCACAGCTGAAGTACCACATGCAGTTAACGTTCCTACGTTTGTGATGGGCGCTGTTGTGTTAACAGATGTGATTGAACCCTGCACCAGAGCGCCATTATCTACCGGCAATAGTTCCACTGTAGTTGGCGTACTTGTGCAGACAAAATAATCAGTAGAGAAAACACCGCTGGCGTCAACACCTACATATCTGATCCATCCGCCCAGATTTACGATAGCATAGCCATTGGTTACCGGAGCACCGCCGCAATCATTCAGTTGTCCGGTGATCGTTAGGACATTAGTGGTGGAAGGCGTAATGGTAACGGTGCCAAGGTTGGTGTTTTGGCTGAACGGCCCAACATTCTGAGNGTAAATTGTNTTACCNCAAATGTNTTTCACTTCCATCACCAANACAGAGTTTGCAGGAACAAATCCGCTCACCTGTCCAAGAGANTCAGTGAAACCGTATCCGGCAGAATAAGGATTTTGTTGCTCGCTCAATTTTACATTTGCATAGATAACAGGATTACCATTTTGATCTACAACGGTCATTGAAAGAACTACTGCATTCATGGGAACATCGCAGTTCCAGAATGAGAAGTGAGCAACTTCACCCACGTAAACATTACCCTGCTTTGTTGCAGCACCTTCTTCTTCCCAAATGCCAGTTTGCTCATTAACACTCCACAGAGGAATGGTTTGAGGAGCAGTACCCATCACTGCAGCAGGAATAGGTGTAGTGAGAATAGCTTTTGAACCATTTTTAATTTGAAGTCTTTCTGAAGAAGATGATTCAAGTTCAACGGCCACCATACCATAAGAAGCAAGAGTGACTCTTGAACCGGTGGCATCATTCGCCATGAATGAACCAGGAACAATTTGACTGATATCGTGAGATGTTGGATCGATATACGCTACATACACATTAACAGTTCCGGAATAAGAACTGTTGTCAGCGGCTTTCACAACACCATTGGCAGGAAGTTCCACTTTTGTTCCGTTGCTGAGCGTTACACTGCCGCCAGTCGTTGCATTGATTGTGCCGGCCAGATTTTTTTTGATCAATTTGATCACTACCTGGTTGGTTCCACTTGTTGCAGCAAAAGTGCGATACGCTTTAAAATAACCAGCTTTTTCAGCTGTCACAAGAGAAGATTTTTTATCGAGTGATGCATTCATCATACGGAAATATCCTCTACTGTCAGTAACTACTGTTTCAGAACCCACTTTCACAGTCACGCCAGCTGCCGGGTGTCCATTTTCATCAAACACATTTCCCTGCAGGCGAGCCGAGACAGGTTCAGGGTTAACAAGGTTAGGGGTTGGAGTAATGCCGGTGTTAGTATGGCTGATTTCTTTCTGACACTGATAAAACAGGATCGAAGTAAAGATTAGAGCAATTGCCCGGATTATTCTCATAAAACAAGTTTGAATACATGTACCTCCGGCGGGTGGAAACGGTTGGGTAAAATAGGCAATTTTCTTCAGGGATTGGGAGAATAAAAACGCCTGTGGTATAAATACTTACAACAGCCTTTCAGGCAAATTTTTGGCCATCGAAAGAAATAGCCGGCCGGATTTAAAATATCAGCGAATGTTTTCAGTAAATTCATAAAAAAGCAGGGCCAAAAATGGCCCCGCAGGAACAACAGATCCTTAATTAATGCCGGATCAGCATTCCCTACAAAGCAGGATAGCGTTGCTATCCTGCTTCTTTTTCTAAGCAGTTAGCTACTCCGTTTTATACGGAAGTTGCCAGCAACGTTGTGAAGTCCGGAGCTTGATACGAATTGCGCTGAAATCGAACCTTCGTAAAAGTCTCCGACATTATTAGCAAAGTTGGTTATGGTTACAGTAGCATTGGTCTGAAGGGTCACCTGTGAGTTAAACTGCACAACGATGTCCTGCATGAAATAATTGCCAGGGGCAAATACGGGATGGTAAAACGTCACATAAATGTGATTTACACCCCCGGGAGCATCCTGAGCATTCAGCATCGTTTGTCCACCTGATCCCTGAACCAGCATCGTAGCCCAGAGAGAATCCCCGGGATTTGGTCCTATAACGTATGTAACCCCGTCCAAAGTATAATTAAAGAACTCAACTTGCGAAGTTCCGCAAACATCAATAGTTCCAACAGCTGTTACAGGTGCTGTTATCGACGCTCCCACGATATTGCTGCTCTGAATCTGACCCCCTACACTTGCAAAACCCACGATCTCGGCACCCAAAGGAGCAGACGCGCAACTGGTGACACTGGTTGAAAAATTTCCGTTGGCATCAGTAGCCGCGTAAATCGTTTGATAACCATACATGATCATCGCATAACCATTCGACACCGGAGCACCATTGCAGTCCACCAGACTTCCCGTTATAGTAACGACAGGGAGCGAGCTGATGTTAACAACAATTATACCTAAATCAGTGTTTTGGTTCAGAGAGCTGATGTTTTGCGTGAAGATCGGACTTCCACAATAGTCAAGTACTTCAAGTTTCAACGGCTCGTTGTCGGGCACATAGCCGCTTACCTGGCCCAAAGAATCTGTCCATCCGTGGGTTTCTGTCCAGATCGCTGCATTCACTCTGGTAATTCGAACCGATTTATATGCTAAAGGGTTACCGTTTTGGTCGTGAAGGGTCAGACTTAAAACAACTGCGCTCACACTAATATCACAATTCCAGAAAGAAAAATGCGACACATCGCCTACATAAACATTTCCCTGCTTTGTCGCAACACCTTCTTCCTGCCAGATACCATTTTGTTCATTTACACTCCATGTCGCAATCGTCTGAGGTGCGGTACTCAAAAGCGTGGAGGGAATGGGTGTGGTTAATGTAGCTGTTGATCCTGTTTTGATTTGAAGTTTTTTGGCAGAAGCAGATTCCAGCTCCACTGCCATCATTCCGTAAGAAGCCATGATTACACGAGATCCTGTGATATCATTGGCCATAAAAGAGCCGGGAACAGTCTGGTTGATATCCGCAGCAGTAGGATCGATATAAGCTGCATATACGTTGATAGTTCCTGAATAACCAAGACTATCCAAAGCGTCCATCACTGCGTTGGCAGGAATT
>Ga0065721_10051285_pt1 | contig 15458 bp, 12 predicted proteins | sample Mesricmetagenome_FD_59108 | JGI IMG/M metagenome (GOLD analysis project Ga0065721, IMG submission 59108) | Mesophilic microbial community from rice straw/compost enrichment Sample: eDNA_1 v2 (version 2) | ecosystem: Engineered > Solid waste > Grass > Composting > Bioreactor | place: USA: Davis... | reverse complement strand
GCCGCGCGGGGCGGCGGGCCGTCGTGACGGGTCAGTGCGGACGGGGGTGGGGGAGCCCGTGTCCCTCTCCACCGGCCGCGGCCATGGGATGCCCGCCGGAGCGGCGAGCCACCGGGCCGGGTCCGCCCGCGGCCGCGACGAGACCCGCGGCGGCGAGCCGGGCCGCCTCGGGACTTGTGAAGACGGCGCCGTCGAGATCCCAGACCTCGAACCTCACCGCGACGAACCGGTAGGCCCCGCCTTCCGGCCTGGCCACCGCGACGGGCAGGCCCGCCACTTCGATCGCAGCGGCGCCGGTCATCGCCGCCTCGGCGGTTGGTGGAACACCTGCACGAGCCGGCCGCGGCGGTCCATCATCAGGCGGCAGCCGGCGCGGCTGCGGGGCGAAGCGGCGTGAGCGACGATCAGCGACATGATGGACCTCCGTTGTGTCCGGTGGATGCTGTCCGGCATCGAGCGCCGGACAGGGTCGAGACTGTCACGGCGCCTGTCGGGGCGGAAGGCATTATCTACTAAATTAGTCGAGATTAAGAGGATGGCGGCTGGGGGCTCGATGGCGTCGGCACAGGGGGTGGATGGGCCGCACCCCTCATCCGGCCCTTCGGGCCACCTTCTCCCCGCTGGGAAGAAGATCGTTGGAGTGTGTTGAAGCCGCGGGCGGCATTCGCGGGCGCGGAGGACCGGGAAGGCTGTCGTCGTCGGGTAAAGCCCTACCGCGGCTTGACCTTCTCCCCGCCGGGGAGAAGGTGGCCCGGCAGGGCCGGATGAGGGGGTGCGGCCTCTCCTCCATCTCGCCCTCTCCTCCACCCCGCCCTCTCCGCCCCCCCCCGAACGCCACTCCCGCGCTACTCCTCCCGCTCCACGATCATCGCCGTCAGCGTCTCCAACCGGTCGGCCTCGCGGGGCAGCTTGTCGCGGCGCAGGCGGGAGATGCGGGGAAAGCGCATGGCGACGCCGGACTTGTGGCGGGTCGAGCGGGCGAGTCCTTCGAAGGCGACCTCGACGACGAAGCCGAACTCCGGCTCGGCCCGGATCGAGCGCACCGGGCCGAAGCGCTCCACCGTGTTGCGGCGCACGAAGCGGTCGAGTTCTTCCAGTTCGGCGTCGGTGAAGCCGAAATAGGCCTTGCCGACCGGCACCAGCGTCTCGCCGGCCTCGGTCTCGGTCCAGACGCCGAAGGTGAAGTCCGAATAGTAGCTCGACCGCTTGCCGTGGCCGCGCTGGGCGTAGAGCAGCACGGCGTCGACGACGTGCGGATCGCGCTTCCACTTGAACCAGTCGCCCTTGAAGCGGCCGGGCACGTAGGGCGAGGCGAGGCGCTTGACCATCACCCCCTCGATCACCGGATCGGGCGGCGCCTTGCGCAGCGCGTCGAGTTCCGCCCAGTCCGTGAAGGGCACCAGCGGCGAGAGGTCGAAGCGCGACGGGTCGGCGGCCGCCACGACGGCCTCGAGCCGGGCGCGGCGGGCGAGGAAGACCTCGCCCCCGACCTCCTCCTCTCCGTCCATCAGGATGTCGTAGGCCCGAAGGATCGCCGGATGGCTTTCGAGCATCGCCCTGGTCACGCTCTTGCGGTTGAGCCGCTGCTGCAGGTCGGAGAAGGTGCCGGTCGGACGGTTGCGCCGCAGCGTGCCGCCGACCAGCAGTTCGCCGTCGACGACGCCGGTGAAGTCCGCCGCTTCGAGAAGATCGGGAAAGGTGTCGGAAATGTCCTCGCCGCTGCGCGAGAACAGCCGCCGCTCGCCGCCGAGGGCGACGAACTGGACGCGGATGCCGTCCCATTTCCACTCCGCCGCGAAGTCGGCCGGATCGAGGGCGGCGACGTCGGCCTCGGTCATCGCGGTCGCCAGCATCACCGGGCGGAAGATCGCCTGCGAGCGCGTCTCGGGCTTCGCCGTCCGCCCCTCGACCCAGCCGAACAGGGCCGGGTAGGGCGGCGCCTGGCCGTGCCACAGCGCCTCGACCTCGGCGGCGTCCTTCTCCCCGAGATCGGCCAGCGCCTGCCGGGCGAGCCGGGCCGAGACGCCGACGCGCAGGCCCCCGGTGACGAGCTTCAGCAACGCGAAGCGTTCGGACGGCTCCAGCGCGTCGAGAAGGTCGCGGACGAGACCGCGCGCCTCGGTGCGCCCGGCCCGCTCCAGCCGGGCGACGACGGCGCCGAGCGGCACCGCCTCCCCGGCCGGAGCCGCGCCCTCGGGTCGCTCCCAGGCCAGCGCGATGGTCTCGGCGAGATCGCCGACGTAGTCGTAGGAGTACTCGAACAGCACCGGATCGACCCGCTCCATCGCGAGGTCGCGCAGGAGCTGCGGCTTGACCGTGCGCAGGTCGAGGGTGCCGGCCAGCGCCGCCAGCGCGTAGCCGCGGTCGGGATCGGGCGCGGCGCGGAAATAGTCGGTGATCAGCCGGAGCTTGCCGCCGCGCTGGGGTGTCAGCACCAGCCGTTCAAGGAGATTGGCGAAGGCTTTCATTCGCCGCCCTCGTCCTCGAAGCCGACGAGGTGGAGCGGCCGGGCGGGCAGGCCGCGCAGCTCGCACCAGCGCATCAGCGCCTCCTCGCGGCCGTGGGTGATCCAGACCTCCTCCGGGCCGATCTCGGTGATGGTGGCGGTGAGGTCGGTCCAGTCGACGTGGTCGGACAGGATCAGCGGCAGCTCGACGCCGCGCTGCTTCGCCCGCTGGCGCACCTGCATCCAGCCCGAGGCGAAGACCGGCAGCGGGTCGGGAAAGCGCCGCGCCCAGGTGTCGGCGATCGCCGAGGGCGGACAGACCACGATCGACCCGGCGAAGGCGGCGTTCTCGCCCGAAGCCCCCCGCCCCCGCGCGACCGTGGCCGGGCGCAGGTCGCCGAGGTCGATCCCGCGCGAGACGTAATAGTCGCAAAGGCTCGCCATCGCCCCGTGCAGGAAGATCGGGGCGTCGTGGCCGGCCTGCCGGGCCAGCGCGATCACCCGCTGGGCCTTGCCGAGCGAATAGGCGCCGACGAGATGGGCGCGCTCGGGAAACTGCCGCAGCGAGGCGATGAGCTTCTCCGTCTCGGCGAGCGGGTCGGGATGACGGAACACCGGCAGGGCGAAGGTCGCCTCGGTGATGAAGACGGTGCAGGCCAGCGGCTCGAACGGCCGGCAGGTCGGGTCGGCCCGGCGCTTGTAGTCGCCCGAGGCGACGATGACGAGGCCGTCCTTCTCCACCCGGATCTGGGCCGAGCCGAGCACGTGGCCGGCCGGATGGAAGCTGACGGTGACGCCGCCGACGCTGACCCGCTCGCCAAGCACCGCCTCCTGCCGCGATCCGGCGAAGTCGTCGCCGTAGCGCAGGGCCATCACGTCCAGCGTCTCCCGCGTCGCCATCACCGCGCCGTGGCCGGAGCGGGCGTGGTCGGAATGGCCGTGGGTGACGAGCGCCCGCGGCACCGGCCGCATCGGGTCGATGTAGAAGTCGCCCGGCGGGCAGTAGAGCCCCTTCGGCGTCGGGTGGAGCAGGTCGGCGGGGATCATCGGACGGGGTAACGCCGGAAAGAGGGTAGGGCGAGCCGCGGCACGGCGGCCACGGCGAGGATACGCAGGAAACGCCGCCGCGGAGCATCCGGTTCGCGCGGAAATTTGGACACCACGCCTCACGGGCGGGGGGCCGCGAGGCACGGTCCGACCGGGGCGGGCCCCGCGAAAAATGCCCACCCGCTGCCCTTGACAATTTCATGGGCAATCGAGGAACTTTGAACCAGACAGAAAAAATTCCGCCGGCCATCGATCCGCCTCTCTTCGCACGAGGGCGCGGCGGCCGAGACGGCAGGGGCAGAGCCGAAAAACCGCAGACCACAGGGAACAGCCGACATGTCCTTCCTCATGACCCGCCGCGGCCTTCTCGCCGCGACCGCCGCCGGCGCCTCGGCGCTGATGCTGCCGCGCGCCTTCGCCGCCGAGAAGATCAAGGTCGCCGGCGTCCACGCCTCGCCGGTCGAGAACGCGTGGAACTCGCGCATCCACGAGGCGCTGCTCGGGGCCGCGAACGACGGTGTCATCGACTACGTCTTCTCCGAGGGCGTCTCGGGCACCGACTACGCCCGCGCCATGCGCGAATACGCCGACCAGGGCGCGCGGCTGGTCTGGGGCGAATCCTACGCCGTCGAGACCGAGGCCCGCCAGGTCGCCGAGGACTATCCCGACACCGCCTTCCTGATGGGCTCGTCCGGCGGCCCGCAGGGCGACAATTTCGGCGTCTTCGGCACCCGCAACCACGAGGCCGCCTATCTCGCCGGCATGCTGTCGGCGACGATGTCGAAGTCCGGCGTGTTCGGTTCGGTCGGCGGCTACCCGATCCCCGAGGTCAACCTGTTGATCAACGCCTTCCGTGCCGGCGTGAAGGAGGTCAATCCGGATGCGAAGTTCCTCGTCGGCTTCATCGGCACCTGGTTCGATCCGCCCAAGGCCAAGGAGGCGGCCATGGCCCAGATCGACGCCGGCGCCGACATCCTGTTCGGCGAGCGCATCGGCACCGCCGACGCCGCCGCCGAGCGCGGCGTCAAGGCGATCGGCTCGCTGATCGACTACACCCCGCGCTATCCGGGCACCGTCTTCGCCAACGCCATGTGGTACTACCGCCCGACCATCGACGCGATCCTCGCCGACATCGCCGCCGGCAGTCCGACCGGGCGCGACTACACCGAATATTCCTTCATGAAACACGGCGGCAACGACATCCTCTTCGTCGAGAGCGAAGTCCCCGCCGAAGCGCTCGCCGCCATGGAGGAGAAGCGCGCCGCCATCAAGGCCGGCACCTTCGAGGTGCCGATCGACGAGACCCAGCCGGGCTGACCGGGCCAGCCCGACAGGGCGCGCCTGACCGTGCGAGGGGGCCGGCGCCCCCTCGCAAGGCCCCTTCACCTCACCGCCCCGCCGGCCTATCAAGGAGCGATCCCGCATTGAGAGAGGCCGAGCCATGACCGCCGACGCCACCGCCCTCGCGGACGCGATCCGCGCCGGCCGCACCACCGCGGCCGCGGCGATGGAGGCCTCGCTCGCGGCGGCGGCGCGCTTCGAGCATCTCGGCGCCATCCGCCTGCTCGACGCGCGCATGGCCCGCGACCTCGCCGCCGACTTCGACCGCCGCCTCGTCCACGGCGACGCCCTCGCCCGTACCGCCCCGTTCGGCGGCGTTCCCTTCCTGATGAAGGATCTCGGCGCCGCCGCCGCCGGCCTGCCCAAGGCCGCCGGCTGCCGCTTCCTCGCCCGCCACCCGATCCCGGCCGGCGACGACCTTCTCACCATGCGCCTGCGCGCCGCCGGGCTGCTGCCCTACGGCCTCACCACCGTGCCGGAATTCGGCCTCGCCCTCTCGTCCGAGCCGCCGACCGGGCCGCTCGCCCGCAATCCGCTGAACGAGGCCCTGACCCCCGGCGGCTCGTCCGGGGGGGCGGGTGCGGCCGTCGCCGCCGGCATCGTCGCCCTCGCCCACGCCACCGACGCCGCCGGCTCGACCCGGGTGCCGGCCGCCTGCTGCGGCCTCGTCGGCCTCAAGGCGACCCGCGGCGCGATGCCGACCGGCCCGGATTTCGGCAACCATCTGTTCGGCGTCGCCTCCGAACTGGTCGTCAGCCGCAGCGTGCGCGACAGCGCCGCCGCCCTCGTCGCGCTGTCGGGCCGTGCCGGCGGGCCGCTGCCCGATCCGGACCTCCGCCTGGCGACCCTCGCCGATCTCGACGCCCCGCTGCCGACCCTGCGCGTCGGCGTCTTCCTCGAGGCGCCGGACGTCGGCGTCACCGCTGAGCGAATGGAGACGGTCGCCGCCGCCGCCGACCGTCTCGCCCGTGCCGGCCACAAGGTGACGCGGCTCGACGCCGACATCTGCGCCGAGCCGCTGGCCAAGGCCCAGCAGGTCTTCGCGACGATCATCCTCGCCAATTTCGCCCGCAACCTCGGCGCCGTCGTCGACGGCCTCGCCGAGGACGACGTCTCGGTCCTCGCCCGCCACCTGATCGTCGAGGGCCGGGCGATGCCGGCCGCCGCCCTCGTCGAGGCCGACCTCGCCGCAGCGAAGATCGCCCACGCGCTCTGGCGCTTCTTCGAGGGCTTCGACGTCATCCTGACGCCGATGCTGTCCGGACCGCCGCTCCCCGTCGGCGCCTTCCCGCTCGACCACACCGACGCCGCCGCCCACTGGCGGCGGATGGCCGACTTCGCGCCCTATGCCGCCATCGCCAACGTCGGCGGCATCCCGGCGATAACCTTCCCCCACGGCGAGGACGGCGACGGCCTGCCCCTGCCGGTGCAGGTGCTGGGGCCGATGGGCTCCGACGCCCTCCTGCTGCGCGTCGCCCGCCTGTTCGAGCGCGAGGCGCCCTGGCGCTTCCGCTTTCCGATCGCCGGCCTGCCCGAGAGCGAGGGTGCCGGGCCGGGCATCGGGGCGGGCGCCGGGGTCGGCGGATGAGCGAGACCGTCCTCGAACTCTCCGGCGTCACCAAGCGTTTCGGCCCGCTCGTCGCCAACGACGACGTCTCGCTGACGCTGAAGCGCGGCGAACTGCTCGCCCTGCTCGGCGAGAACGGCGCCGGCAAGACCACGCTGATGAACATCCTGTTCGGCCACTACACCGCCGACGCCGGAGAGGTGCGCGCCTTCGGGAGGACGCTGCCGCCGGGCCGCCCGCGCGCGGCGATCGAGGCCGGAATCGGCATGGTCCACCAGCATTTCGCCCTCGCCGCCAACCTCTCGGTGCTCGACAACGTCATGCTCGGCACCGAGAAGCTGACCCGTCTCGTCTCGGACCGCCGCGGCGCCCGCCGCCGCCTCGCCGACGTCGCCGGCCGCTTCGGCCTCGCCGTCGACCCCGACGCCCGGGTCGGCGACCTTTCGGTCGGCGAGCGCCAGAGGGTCGAGATCGTCAAGAGCCTCTACCGCGACGCGAAGGTGCTGATCCTCGACGAGCCGACCGCGGTTCTCACCACGCAGGAGGCCGAGCGGCTGTTCGCGACGCTGAAGACGATGGCGGCCGAGGGGCTGTCGCTGATCTTCATCTCCCACAAGCTCGGCGAGGTGATGGCCGCCGCCTCGCGCATCGTCGTGCTGCGCGGCGGCCGCGTGGTCGCCGAGCGCAGGCCCGCGGAAACCGACCGCGCCGAACTCGCCGAACTGATGGTCGGCCGCCGGGTCGCGCGGCCGAAGCGCGGCGAGGCGATGCCCGGCGCCGTGCGGCTCGAGGCGCGAGGCGTCGACGTCGTCGCCGGTGGTGCGAAGCGACTCGACGGCGTCTCCTTCGCCGCGCGCTCCGGCGAAGTGCTCGCCGTCATCGGCGTCGCCGGCAACGGCCAGTCGGCGCTCGGCGCCCTCGCTTGCGGCCTGCTGCGCCCGAGCGCGGGAACACTGCTGCTGGGCGGCGACCCGGTGGAGAAGCCCTCGCCCGCCGGCTTCGTCGCCGCCGGCGTCGGCCGGGTGCCGGAGGACAGGCACGCCGAGGGCGTCGTCGGCGACCTCGACGTCGCCGAGAACGCGGTGCTGGAACGCCTCGGCGAGCGGCGCTTCAGCCGCTTCGGCCTCGTCCGCCGCAAGGCCGCCGAGGCCTTCGCCGCGGCGATCGTCGCCCGTTTCGACGTGCGCGGCGCCGCCCCGGCCACCCGCACCCGGCTGCTGTCGGGCGGCAACATGCAGAAGCTGATCCTCGGCCGCAACCTGATGGCGACGCCGCGGGTGCTCGTCGTCAACCAGCCGACCCGCGGCCTCGACGAGGGCGCCATCGCCGCCGTCCACGGCGAGATCCTCGCCGCCCGATCGAGGGGCACCGCCGTGCTGCTGATCTCGGAGGATCTCGACGAGGTGCTCGCCCTCGCCGACCGGGTCCAGGCCATCGTCAAGGGCCGGCTGTCGCCGCCGGTGCCGGCGGACGGGCTCGACGCCGGCCGCCTCGGCCTGATGATCGCCGGCCTCTGGGAGGAGGGCGCCGATGCGGCTTGAACGGCGCGCCGACATTCCGTGGGCGCTCGCCGTCGCCGCCCCGGTCGGCGCGATCGTCGCCGCCCTCGCGCTCGCCGCGATCCTGATCGCCCTCGCCGGCGTCGACCCGCTCGCCGCCTACCGCCAGCTCGTCGTCTCCGCCTTCGGCTCGCGCCTCTCGCTGACCGAGACGGCGACCCGGGCGACCCCGCTGATCCTCACCGGCCTCGCCGCCGCGGTCGCCTTCCGGGCCCGGATCTGGAATATCGGCGGCGAGGGCCAGTTCTATCTCGGCGCCCTCGCCGCCGCCTTTCTCGGCGCCCACGGCTTCGGCCTGCCGCCCGCCCTCCACATCGTGCTGATGATGGTCGCCGGCGCGGTGGCCGGCCTGCTGCTGCTGCTCGGCCCGCTGGCGCTGCGCCTGCGCTTCGGCGTCGACGAGGTGGTGACGACGCTGCTGCTCAACTTCGTCGTCCTGCTCGTCGTCTCGATGATGATCGAGGGGCCGATGAAGGATCCGATGGCCTTCGGCTGGCCGCAGTCGGTCCCGATCGAGCGCGATTTCGCGTTGGCCAAGCTGCTGCCGCGCTCGCGGCTCCACGTCGGCCTGCTCGTCGCCCTCGCCCTCGCCCTGCTGGTCTGGTTTCTGGAGGCGAAGTCCCGCGTCGGCCTCGCCGGCCGCGCCGTCGGCCTCAACACCGCCGCCGCCCGCTTCGCCGGCCTGCCGGTCGCCCGGGTTCTCCTCGCCACCGCCTGCCTCTCCGGCGGCCTCGCCGGCCTCGCCGGGGCGATCGAGGTGATGGGCCTCAAGGGCTACGTCACCACCGACCTCTCGCCCGGCTACGGCTATTCCGGCATCGTCGTCGCCATGCTCGCCGGCCTCCATCCGCTCGGCGTCGTCCTCGCCGCCTTCTTCGTCGCCTGCGTCTTCGTCGGCGCCGACGGCATGAGCCGGGCGATGGCGATCCCGAGCTTCATCGCCGACGTCATCGTCGCCCTGTCGCTGCTGACCATGCTGGTCGCCCTGCTGCTCACGACCTACCGGGTCAGGAGGTGAGGATGGAGCGGTTCCACGAGCCCGCCGCCGCGGGGTCCGCCGAGCGTCACGGCCCTCACCGCCGCCTCGTCGGCGCGAGCCTCCGCCACGGCGGCCCGCCCACCCTCTCCGCCCGCCGGCACGAGGTCGCCCCCCGATGACCGCCGCCCTCGACATCCTCGCCACCGCCAGCCTCTGGGCCGCCGTGCTGCGCATCGCCGCGCCGCTGATCTTCGCCACCCTCGGCGCCCTGCTCTGCGAGCGGGCCGGCGTCCTCAACCTCGGCATCGAAGGCATCATGACCTTCGGCGCCATGATCGGCTGGCTGACGGTGCACCAGGGCGGCGACCTCTGGCTCGGCCTTGCCGCCGCCGCCCTCGGCGGGGCGGCCTTCGGCCTGCTCCACGCCCTGATGACGGTGCCGCTCGGCCTGTCCCAGCACGTCACCGGCCTCGGTATCACCCTGTTCGCCTCGAGCCTGACCTACTACGTCTTCCGCCTCGTCCTGCCGACCGCCTCGACCCCGCCGACGATCGAGCCGTTCCGGCCGCTCGCCATTCCGGTCCTCTCCGACCTTCCCTTCCTCGGCCCGGCGCTGTTCGGCCAGACCGCGCCGACCTATCTCGCCTTCCTCGTCGCCGGCCTGCTCGCCTGGATGCTCGTCCGCACCCCGCTCGGCCTCGCCATCCGCATGGTCGGCGAGAACCCGCACGCCGCCGAGGCCCAGGGCATCGACCCGGTGCGCCTGCGCATCGGCGCCGTGGTGGCGGGGAGCGCGCTGATGGGCGTCGGCGGCGCCTATCTGACGCTGTCGGCCTTCAACTCCTTCTTTCCGCAGATGATCCAGGGCCGCGGCTGGGTGGCGATCGCCCTCGTCGTCTTCGCGTCCTGGCGGCCGGGCAAGGCGGTGCTCGGCGCCCTGATCTTCGCCCTGTTCGACGCCTGGCAGCTCCGCCTCCAGCACGTCGTCGGCAACGCCGTGCCCTATCAGGTCTTCCTGATGATCCCCTACCTGATGTCGATCGCCGCCCTCGTCGTCATGGCGCGCCGGGCGCGGGTGCCGCAGGCGCTGATGCAGCCCTTCCGCCGCGGTGAACGCTGACGGCACGCCGCTCCACCGCGGCGGCTCGCCGCCGCGCGCCCGTCGCCGGTCGGGTCACCTGCTAAAATTCTCGCTAAATTTATCGTCGATTTTCCGAGTAACGTCACGGAATTCAACCGCTTTCGCATTCCGCTGCGGCATTCGATTCAATCGGCGTTTACTGTTTCCGAAGGGAAAAACCGCCGTAATCGCAAGGATATACGAGTCGTCAATCATCCCTGCGCATTCTTTGCCCTCATGAGCGGACCATTGTCCGCCAGGCTGATCGGGATCCCGCCTGCGAGCGAGGGTTCCGGCAAGGAGACGGCAGGTGATCAACGCAAACGACTGTCGCCGCGGGTTCCTCGTGCGGCGCCTCGCCCTGGCGGCAAGGGCTTTCGCGGGGGAGACGTCGGGCAACGTCGCGATGATGTTCGGCCTGACGCTGCTCATGTTCATGCTGGTGATCGGCATCGCCGTCGACTACGGCCGCGCCTTCCACGCCCGGACGCGGATGCAGACCGCCTCCGACATGGTCGCCCTCGCCATCGCCAAGGATCTCGAGGCCGGCAAGACCAAGGCCCAGATCGACGCCCACAAGCAGGCGGTGCTCGCCCTCAATCTCGGCGAGGCGACGCTGTCCGGCTGGGAGGCGACCTACACCTCCAACCCGGCCGCCGGTACCGTGACCTCCACCGTCACCGGCACCATGCCGACGAGCTTCCTCAACGTCTTCAACGTCTCCGAGCTCGCCATCACCACGAAGTCGACGGTGACGAGCGGTACCGACTACGTCGAGATCGCCATGGTGCTCGACACCACCGGCTCGATGAAATCCAACAACAAGATGACCGAGCTGAAGTCGGCGGCGACGTCCATGCTGACCAACCTCGCCAACTCCAACGCCGGGCTCAGCGGCCGCACCTCGGTTGCGATCGTGCCTTTCGCGGTCGCCGTGAAGGTCGGGACGGACTACGATTCCGCCACCTGGCTCGGGCCCAAGGAGACGTCCTCGGTCGCCAGTACGACTCAGGTCCGCAAGTGCACCAACTTCTGGGGCTACAATTACTGCTGGTACGACACCGAAACCACCTACACGCAGGTGCCCAAGGTCTGGACCGGCTGCGTGCGTGAACGCTCGGGTTCCTACACGACCTCCAACTCGACGCCCGTCGCCACCACCAGTGCCTCGCTCTACCCGCGCTATTACTACAACAGCAGCACCGACGGTTACGACTGGTGCTCGACCTCGCAGATGCTGCCGCTGTCGACCAACTTCACCACCGCGAAGACGACGATCGCGAACCTCGCCGCCGTCGGCAACACCAACCTTCCGGCCGGCCTGATCTGGGGCTGGAACAGCCTGACGCCGGGCGCGCCGACGTCGCTCGCCGAGACCAGCAAGCCCGAGCGCAAGGTCCTGAAATACATGATCGTCCTCTCGGACGGCGACAACACCCAGAACACGCTCGGCTCGAGCGTGAGCACCATCGACGCCAATTCCAAGACGATCTGCACAGGCATCAAGAACGCGGGAATCACCGTTTTCACGATCCGTGTGATCGACGGCAACGCCTCGCTTCTTAAGAATTGCGCAACCACGGCGGACTACTACTACGACGTCTCCGATCCGGCGACGCTGAGCAGTGTCTTCGCCCGGATCATGTCGACCATTTCCAAGCTGCGCGTCTCCGCATGATCCCGAAGAAGCTCCATCCGCGAAGCGCCGCCCGGCGCTTCGCCCGCGACCGGAAAGGCGTCGCCGCGGTGGAATTCGCGGCGGTGCTGTTTCCCTTCCTCGCGATCATGACCGCGATGACCGAAACGGGTCTGATGTATTTCTCCGAGACCATGATGGAGAACGGCGTGGTGCGGGCCTCGCGGATGATCAAGACCGGCCAGGCCCAGGACCAGAAAACCACGATCTCCCAGTTCAAGGCCGCGGTCTGCGGCGGCCTCATGGCCTATCTCGACTGCGAGAACCGGATCTACGTCGACAGCAAGGTGCTCGCGAATTTCGCCTCCGCCGACTCGACGCCGCCGCTCGACGAGGATGGCAACCTCCAGAAGGATCAGCCGTTCCAGCTCGGCGGAACCAGCCAGATCGTCCAGGTCCGCGCCTACCTGCCGTGGAAGCGCCTCGTCACCTTCATGCCGATCTCCGGCACCCAGACCGCGGACGGCGACATGTTGCTGAGCGCCGGCGCCCTGTTCCGCAACGAACCGTTCCCGTGAGGGGCTCCCCGAGGTCCGACATGCCGTTCCTCCGCTCTCTCCCGACACTCCGGCGCCCGCCCGCTCCCGCGGTTGCAGGCTCCGCCGCCCCCGGTCGCGACGTCCCCCTGCGAGAGACGAGGCGCCGCTCGTTCTGGCGACGCTTCAAGGCGGCCGAGGCCGGCGTCGCCGCGGTCGAATTCGCGCTGATCCTGCCGCTGATGGTGTTCCTGTTCCTCGGCACCTCGGAGATCGGCGAGGCCCTGCGCGTCGCCCGGCGGGTCGAGCACGTCGCCTTCTCCGTCGCCGACCTGCTCAGCCAGTCGTCGTCGGTCTCCGCCGCCGAGGTCAACGCCATCTTCAGCGGCGCGCAGGCGCTGATGAGCCCCTATAGTTCCGGGAACCTCAAGATCGTCGTCAGCGTCGTCGACGACAAGAAGAAGGTGGTCTGGTCGCGCGCCCTCAACGGTACCGCGCTCTCGGCGGGATCGAACGCGCCGATCACCATCGGAAACAACGTCATTCCCTCGGGCACACAGGTCATCGTCGTCGAGACGGCCTACACGTACAAATGGCTCGTCGCCACCAACTGGGCCGGCTTCGGCAACAACCACGGCTACACCTTCGACCGCTATTTCATCGAGCGCCCGCGCCTCGGCGACACCGTGAGCTACTCGGGCTGACGTCCGCGCCCGCGCCGGGCCCGACATGCCGTCGGGCCGCCGCCGGGACGGGTCGGGCAGGCCGGCCGCGGCCTGTGGAAAAAGGCAGGTGACATCCTTCGGCCGGGCCACTAAAAAGCCCCACGCGCCGACGCAGATCGTCCGGCTGACCGGATCGCCGCGGGCCCGCTCCGGCCACGGCGTCCGCCGCGGCACGGTCGCGCTGGCCGCGGCGCCTGAACAGACTGCGGATACCCTCGTGGCCCTGCGCCCCGCAGGTTTCGACCCGCCGACCGCCGAGGCTGACGAACCAGACGATGCGCTTCCCCTTCAAGACGATGCGGCGCCGGCCGGCGGCGGAACCCGCCGCCGAGGACAAGGGCGTCAAGGGGTTCGTCGACGGCGTCGCCGGCTATGTCGTCTACGGCTGGGCGGCAGACACCTCCAATTTCGACCGCTCGGTCTCCGTCCGCCTGCTGATCGGCGGCGAGGAAGTGGCCCGCGTCGGCGCCGACGTCTTTCGCGAGGACCTGCAGCGCCACGGCTACGGCAGCGGTCGCCACGGCTTCCTGATCGAGATCCCCGAGCCCTGGTGCGACGGCCGCGAGCACGAGGCCGTGGTGCTGTTCGACGACGACGTCCAGCCCGCCAAGGGCGGCCGCTTCGTCCTCAGGGTTCCGGAGGAGGAGACGGCCTTCGACGCCGACATCGAGATCACCGGCGGCGACGTCGTCGTGTCGATGCCCCCGGGCAGGACCTATCCGACCGGTCTCGCCCTCGAGGTCACGACGGGGACCGAACGCGAGACGGTGCCCTTCGCCCGGCGCAAGGAAGGCCCGATCGCCCGCATTCCGATGACGCTTCAGCGGCTGCGTCGGACCCTCTGCGCCGGCGAGGCCGCCCTGTCGCTGGCGGGCCGGCCGCTCCGGCTCGCCACCGGCCTCAGGGACGTGATCACCTCCGGGCCACGCCTGTCGGCCGATCTCGAGGACGAGCGCATCGTCGTGCGCCTGCACCTCCCCTTCGCCGTCGACCGGGCACCGGACCTCGTCGCCGAACTGCGCCCCGCCCCGGACGGAGACATGCCGGCCTTCACGGCGGCGCCGATGGTGCAACAGGCCGGCGGCAGCCTCCTCACCTACGTCGCGACGCGGCCGGAGGGACTTGCCCTCGTCACCACGATGACCGCTCGGCTCGCGGCCGGCGAGCCCCCCCTCGCCCCGCCCGCCCTCATCGCCCGGCCCGACCTGCCGCAGTCGATCCTCGCCAACGAGACCTTCGCCGACTGGGACCGCGACCGACCGACGCACTGGCGCCTCGCGGAGGGCGTCGTCGCGACCCCGATCGGCCAGCAGGCGAGCGACCGCGACCTGGGCGCCGGCGGCGCCCGCTTCACCCTCGCCGAGGACCACAACGCCGACGACCAGGCCGGCGAGGACAGCGGCGCGGAAACCCATCGCGACGACGTCGTCCTGCTCGAGCAGGCGGTTCCGACCGGGATCCTGAAGTCGCGCGACGCGCTCCAGCTCGCCGTCGTCGCGAGATCGCGCGCCGCCGCCGAGATGACCGTGGTCCTCGAGACGACCGCCGCCGACGGCACCCGGCACCGCACCACCGCCGCCGTCTTCCTCTCGCCGCGCTGGGGCAAGTACGAGGGCGCCGTGCCGGTGCCCGCCGCCTCGGCCGAGGTCACCGGCGCCCGCCTCCTCGTCGAGGTGCCCGGCGACATCGGTCACTGCGAGATCGGTCTCGTCACCTTGCGCCTCGCCGAGATGACGGAGGCGACGCTGCGCGCGCTCGACGACCGCGCCCTGCTCGACCCGGGATCCGACGACGCCGTCCTCAACGGCGACTTCCGCATGTGGCGGCGGGGCCTCGTCATCGACGTCGCCCATCGCAACACCCGCCTCGCCGACCACTGGATGCTGCGGGTCGGCCGGCCGCCGCCGCCGGTCACCGTTTCCGCCGAGACCCTCGTGCTGCGCGATCCCCGGGCCGGCATCCGCGGTGGCCCCGGCTACGCCATGCGGATCGCCGGCGGGGACGACAGCCGCCTGCGCCTCTTCGCCGAACTCGCCACCGCCTCCTTCACCGCACCGGCCGACCGTCAGCTCCGCTTCCACGCCGCCCGGGCGGCGGACTGGCGCCCGGCCGGTTCCCAGGCACCGCTCCATCGCATCCGGCTGATCGGGCGGCTCGCCGCCAGCGCGGAGGCGGACGACCCCCGCCATCAGGACGAGGTGATCTGGGAGATCGCCCGGCAGGTCCAGGTCGAGCCGATCGGCGGCTACCACACCTTCCCGCTGCCGCGCGCCATCGACCACGACATCCGCCGCCTGCAGGCCGACGGACGCCCGCTGTCGCTGCTGCTGCAGTTCGACATCGCGGGCGACTGCGGCCTGCGGCTCGCCGACGTCTCGCTGAGGCCGGTCGCCGGCCACGGCGACGCGTCGCCGCCCGCTGGCCATCTCGCGCTCGAGGACACCAACATCGCCCGCCAGTTGCCGGGCCTGCGCGGCTTCGCCGACTGGCTGGCGCCCGAGC
>Ga0065721_10005862_pt1 | contig 15458 bp, 12 predicted proteins | sample Mesricmetagenome_FD_59108 | JGI IMG/M metagenome (GOLD analysis project Ga0065721, IMG submission 59108) | Mesophilic microbial community from rice straw/compost enrichment Sample: eDNA_1 v2 (version 2) | ecosystem: Engineered > Solid waste > Grass > Composting > Bioreactor | place: USA: Davis... | reverse complement strand
AGCGTCGCCGGATCGGCCGAAGTCGTGATGAACAGCGCGGGGGCGACGAGCGCCAGCACGAAGACGGCAATGGTCATGACGTAATAGCCCGGCACGATGCGGGCGATGCGCTGAACGGCGAAATCCCGCACCGAGAACGGGCCGGGTCGCGACAGGATCATCGCCATCACGAAGCCGGAAATGACGAAGAACAGATCGACGCCGGCCGCGCCCGCATGATCGACATCGGCCGCCGCGGGGCCCCACAGCACGACGGTGAGACTGGAAATGTGGAACAGGAACACGGCCAGCGCCGCGAAGCCGCGCAGGTACTGCACGGCGAAGATGGTGTCGCCCTTGCTGTGATCCGGATCCGTCGAACCCATGCGCCTCTCCGCCTCCTCGGTCGGGCATATCACGGCATGGCGGGACTGCGGCGTTAATCAATCGGTAACCTTAACGCAGACGGGCGGCGCTTTCGCCGGGCGCGGAAATGCGGTACGAGGCGGGCAAGGACCAGACCATTCCCCCGAGCATCACCATGCCCTCGAAATCGATCGACAACGCCTTTACCGCCCGCGGCCTGACAGGGGCCGCAACGGACCCGACCTATGCGGGGGCGCTGTCCTTCATGCGCCGCAGATATTCCAAGACCCCGAAGGGCGCCGACGCCGTGGTCTGGGGCATCCCCTTCGACGCCGCCGTCTCCAACCGGCCGGGCGCGCGCTTCGGTCCGCAGGCGATCCGGCGCGCCTCGGCGATCTTCGACAACGACCCGCAATATCCCTTCCACCGCGACCTGTTCGAGCGGATGGCGGTGATCGACGCCGGCGACTGCCTGCTCGACTACGGCAACCACCAGAAGACGCCTGCGACGATCGAGCGCGAGGCGACGCGGCTTTTGAAGTCGGGCGCCTTCCTGCTCTCGCTCGGCGGCGACCATTTCGTCACCTGGCCGCTCCTGAGGGCGTATGCGGCGATCCACGGCCCGCTCGCCCTCGTCCAGTTCGACGCCCACCAGGACACCTGGGACGACGACGGCCGGCGCATCGATCACGGCTCCTTCGTCGGACGCGCGGCGCGCGACGGGGTGATCGACACGGCGCGCTCGATCCAGGTTGGCATCCGCACCCACGCGCCGCAGGATTGCGGGATCCGGATCGTCCACGGCCACGAGGTCGAGGACATGACCGCTTCCGAGATTGCGCAGGCGATCGTCGACCGCGTCGGCGGAGCCAAGGCCTATCTCACCTTCGACATTGACTGCCTTGACCCGGCCTTCGCGCCCGGCACCGGCACCCCGGTCGCCGGCGGCCCCTCCTCGGCCAAGATCCTCTCGGTGATCCGCAAGCTCGGCGCGCTCGACATCGTCGGCGCCGACGTGGTCGAGGTGGCGCCCGCCTACGACCATGCCGACATCACCGCGATTGCGGGCGCGACCATTGCCATGTACATGCTGGGCCTGAAAGCGGAGAAGCTCGCCGCGCGACGATGACCGTAGCTCAAGGATCGATTCAACTTTCTGACGGATCGATTCCGCCATCGGCTACAGGCCATTGAAACTACGAGCTTTTTGGATAGAGACATGGCACAGAAGATCTTCATCGACGGCGAGCACGGCACGACCGGTCTGCAAATCGTCACCCGGCTCTCCGGCCGCACCGACATCGAGCTGATCTCGATTCCGGCCGACAAGCGCAAGGATCCCGACACCCGCGCGGAATATCTGCGCAAGGCCGACATAGCGATCCTGTGCCTGCCCGACGACGCGGCGCGCGAGGCCGTCGCGCTCGCCTCCGATGCCGGGACGCGGTTCATCGACGCCTCGACGGCTCACCGCACCGCGCCGGGCTGGGTCTACGGCTTCGCCGAGATGGACAAGGGCCAGTCGGAAAAGATCGCCGCCGCGCAGTTCGTCGCCAATCCCGGCTGCTGGCCGCAGGGACCGATCGCGGTCCTGCGTCCGCTCGTTTCCGCGGGGCTTATTCCGGCCGACTATCCGGTGACGATGAGCGGCATTTCCGGCTATTCGGGCGGCGGCAAGTCGATGATCGCCGATTACGAGGCGAAGGGCGAAGACGCGCCGGAATATCTGCCCTACGGGCTGACGCTCAAACACAAGCACGTACCGGAACTGAAGGCGAATGCGCTCCTGACCCGCGACCCGCTGGTCCAGCCGGTCGTCGGCAATTTCGCGCAAGGCATGGTGACGATGGTGCCGCTGCAGCTTTCGCATCTGCCGCGCGTGCCGAAGGGCGCCGAGCTGCACGCCGCGATCGCCGACCACTATGCAAGCATCGCCAATTCACTGGTTACGGTCGCGCCGTTCACCGAGACCGAACGCACGCTCGACCTCGATCCCGAGAGCCACAACGACACCGACCGGATGACGCTGCATGTCTTTGCCAACGACGCGCGAGCGCAGGCGCTCCTCGTCGCCGTCTACGACAATCTCGGCAAGGGCGCCTCGGGCGCGGCGGTGCAGAATCTNGGCCTGATGCTTCAGGGCTGAGCCCGACCCGCTATCCGCACCATTCTTGAACGAGCCCGCTTCCTCTCGGNGAAGCGGGCTCTGCGCTTTCTCGNGCAGGTCCGAACAGAAAACNGCTTCGCNCTTTTCCCGGAATTGCCTAGGTGCGGACTTCGATCGCGGTGTCGCGCGGATATTCGCCGTAGAAGCCACGCAGGTGGGCGACGGCGAAGCCGAGGACGACGAGCGCACCGCCCTGGTGGGCAAGCGCCCAGTCGAAGGGAACCTGCAGAAGCAGCGTAACGATGCCGAGCGCTGCCTGGAGGGTGACGAGCACCGCGAGCACGACAGTGCGCCGCGCATGCGTGCTGCCCGGAGCGCGGCGCAGCGCGGCGACCATATGGAGAAAAGCGGCGATCCAGACGAGATAGGCGAAGATGCGGTGGACGAACTGCACCGTCTTCGGGTTCTCGAAGGCGTTGCGCCAGAGCGGCTCGGTGACGAACAGACCGGAGGGAACGAAACCGCCGTCCATCAGCGGCCAGGTGTTGTAGGCCATGCCGGCATCGAGACCGGCGACGAGACCGCCGAGATAGATCTGCACGAGCAACATGGCGACGAGCGCCCAGGCGCCGAGGAGAAGGCCGCGCGAGGGCACGGGATCGGCAGAATGGCGGGCAAGGCCGCGCGCTACCCAGAGGATCGCCGCGAAGATGATGCAGGCGAGCGTCAGGTGCGTGGCGAGCCGATACTGGCTGACATCGACCCGGTCGACGAGGCCGGAGGCGACCATCCACCAGCCGACGGCGCCCTGCAGGCCGCCGAGGAAGAAGAGTCCGACGAGCGGCCATCTCAGCCGCCGTTCGACCATGCCGGCGACGAGGAAGACGGCGAAGGGAACGGCAAAGAGCACGCCGACGCCGCGCGCGAGGAGCCGGTGCGCCCATTCCCACCAGAAGATGCGCTTGAACTCGTCGAGCGACATGCCCTTGTTGATCTGCTGATATTCCGGAATGCGGCGGTAGAGATCGAACTCCTCCTCCCATTCCTCGACCGAGAGCGGCGGGATGACGCCGTGGATCGGCTTCCATTCGGTGATCGACAGGCCGGAATCAGTGAGTCGCGTGGCGCCGCCGACGAGGACAAGCGCGAAGATCGCAAGGAGCACGATGCCGAGCCAGACGCGGAGGAAGCTGCGGTTGCGGCGCAAGGCCGCCTCCTCTGCCTGGATCCTGTCGGGAACGTTCCCGGGCGCGGTGGCGAGCGCGGTCATGTTTCGTCCTTCCATTGCTGGCCTGGCGATCTCCGCGGACATGTGCACCAGCGCGGGCGGCAAGGCAAGGCTCGGACCCCGGGGCTGGAGGTGCGGTATGCGGTCGCGGCGGAATGCGCTGCCCTCCCCTTTCCGGGAGCCACCGTTATCGTTAATAAGCTTCGGCAAAGGAATCCGCCATGCCCGTCCGACTGAAGAAACTGATCGGTACCGTGCTGATCGTCGCGCTGGTGATCATCTACGCGCTGATCGCCACCACCGTCGCCACCTACCGGCTGGCGGAATCGGAATGGTACGTCCACCTCGTCTATTTCCTCCTGAGCGGGGTATTGTGGATCGTACCTGCCATGTTCATCATCCGCTGGATGGAGCGGCCGCCGAAAGCCTGAGGTCGGTCCGGCCGGCCATTGCCGGCCATTTCGCAGTCTCTGGCTTAAGCCTTCATTTGCCCTGTTCTCCGGTTTTGCGCCGTCAGCGGCCGCCGGTCACCAAATCTTGGCAGCTCGGCCGCATCATCGCCCGCGACGTGATCGGAGCGATGCGACAATGGCACAGGCACACGATCTTGCCGGGTTGAGCCCGAGGGCGGCGGAGCGGCCGGCGCCGGCGCGCGCCACCACGCGCGGCGAGAAACTCGTCGTGCGCGTCTTCCGCAAGCCCGCCGAGGTCGAGACGCTCTGGCGCGGGATGGAGCGCGGCCACCAGGTGCCAGTGCACCAGACCTTTGACTGGTGCGCAGCCTGGGCGGAGATGCCGGGGATCGAGACGCGGGTCGCCGTCATCGAGATGGACGGACAGCCCGCGATCCTCCTTCCGCTGGAGATCGTCCGCACCGCCGGACTGCGGGTGGCGCGCCTGATCGGCACGCGGCATTCCAACGCCAATTCGCCGCTCTATTCCGACGCCTTCCTCGCCGCCGCCGATGCGGGCCTCGTCGCCGAGCTCGCCGCGGCGCTCGGCACGGCCGGGATCGGCGCCGATACGCTCGTCGTCGACAAGCTGCGACCGACCTGCGGCGACCAGCCGCAACCGCTCCTGACGCTCCCGCACGTCGTCAGCCAGAACCCGACCTTCCAGCTGCCGCTGTTTCCAAGCTTCGAGGCAACGCTCGCCCAGATCAACGCCAAGCGCCGGCGCAAGAAGTTCCGCGTCTCGCAGCGCCGCCTTGAACCGCTCGGCGGCTACCGCCACGAGATCGCCGGCGACGAGGCGACCGTGCAGGCCTACCTGACCGAGTTCTTCCGCCAGAAGGCGATCCGGCTCTCCGCGCAGGGCCTGCCCGACGTGTTCTCGGAGCCGGGCGTGCAGCAGGCTTTCCGCCGGCTCGCGAGTTTCGACGCGAATGGCGGCAGGCCGGTCCTCGAGATGCACGCGATCGTGCTTTCGGGCGAGAACGAGGGCGAGATCCTGGCGCTCGCCGGCCTGACCGAGAAGGATGGCCACGTCACCTGCCAGTTCGGCTCGATCGACGAGGCGAAGACGCCGGACGCAAGCGTCGGCGAGTTGCTGTTCTACCTGATGATCGAGCGGGCGGCCCTGTCCGGGAAGACGGTCTTCGACTTCGGCGTCGGCGACCAGCAATACAAGCGCTCCTGGTGCCCGGTCATGACCGAGCACCACGACGTCTTCCTTCCGCTGACCGCGAAGGGCCGGCTCGGCGCGCTCGCGCTCGCGTCGGTCGTCCGGCTGAAGCGCTTCGTCAAGACCTCGCCCACTCTGCACGCGGCGGCGGCGCGGCTGCGCGGGCTCGGCGTCAAGGCGAAAAGGCCGGCCGCCGAGGCGGACGACTGAATTTCTGAAAATCAGGCGACGGCGCGGCGGCTGTGCGGCCCTTGCGGACCGGTCTCGGGCGTCATCAGAAGGACGTCCTCGAAGCCGTGTTCGTGAAAATCGCCGAGGACGGCCGCGATCTCGCCCTCGCTCGGGCGCACCACCGAGAGGATGATCTCGGCGTCGGGACGGCGGGCGATGCGGGCGACGGCGGCCGCATCGGTGGCGCCGCATTCGACGATGACGACGTCATAAGCCTCGGCGAGCGCGTCCATGATCATCGGCAGCCGCTCGATCGCGCGCATGGCGCGGCGGACATTGGCGTTGCCGTGCGGTACGATCTGGGCGTTCGACAGACGGTCGGCGTGGATCGCGTCGGCGATCGAGATCTCGCCGCAAAGAAGGTCGGTCAGGCCGGAGAGCCGCGGCGTCTCGGCCATGAGCCCGGTCGGGCAGGCCGATCCGGTCAGGTCGATCAGCAGCGTGCGGGCGCCCTCGCCGGCGAGCGTGCGGGCGAGCATGACGGCCGTCGCCGAACCTTCGTCGCCCTCCGGCGAGACGCAGACGGCGAGCGAGACCTGGTCGGCAAGGAGCTGGTCGGCGACCGCCTCGACCGAAAAGTCGGAGGCCTCGTTGCCGACATTCGGCAGACCGGCGACGGAGAAGGCCAGCTCCGGCGCGGGCGCGGCGAGGATCGAGGCCGCTTCGGGACGGCGGCGCGGCGCGACGGCTACGGGTTCTGCCGGGCTCTTGGCGGGGACGGGATCGGCCACTTCCTCCTCCACATCGAGGGAGCCGGCCGCGGGCCGCAGAGCCCGGCCGGAGAAGAGCTCGGCCAGCATCACCCAGATCGCCGACAGCATGAAGGCGGCGAGTGCGGCGACGACGACGATGGCCAGCGTCTTCGGGAAATAGGCTTCGCTCGCGGGGATTGCGCGCGAGATGACGTGGGCGTCGGCCGGCGTCGATTTCGGCTCGGAGCGCGAGGCGGTCTCGCGGTAGCGGGCGAGATAGGTTTCGAGCAGGTCGCGCTGGGCGGCGGCCTCGCGCTCGAGCGAGCGCAACTCCACCGCCTCCTCGCCCTCGCGGGCCGAACCGGACTTCAGCATGTTGAGCTGCGCCGTCAGCTCCTCCTCGCGCAGGCGCGACAGGCGGGCATTGTTCTCGAGGCTCGCCAGCACCTTGCGCGTCTCCGACATGATCTGGGCGCTGATGTCGTCGAGCTGGGCGCGCAACGCCTTCATGCGCGGGTGGCCGTCGAGCAGCGTCGCCGACAGGTCGGCGATCTCGGCGCGCACCGCGCTTTCGCGATCGCGCAGGCGCTGGACGGTGGTGGAGGCAAGCACGTCGACCAGCGCATCGACCGGCTGGCCGGCCGCCATCGCCGCGCGGACGGTGCGGGCGCGGGCCTCGGCGTCGGCGAGCTCGCCGCGCACCCGCGACAGTTCCGTCGAGATGTCGGACAGCTGCTTGGCGGCAATCGTGTCGTTGGTGTTGACGAGAAGAAGCCCCTTCTCGGCGCGGTATTTCGCGACCTTCTCCTCGGCCTCGCGCACCTTGGCGCGCAGGCTGGCGATTTCGGGTTCGAGCCACGCGGCGGCATCGGTGTTGTTCTCGAGCTTCAGCCCGGAATTGAAGGCGAGATAGGCGTCGGCGAGCGCATTGGCGACCTCGGCGGCGAGCGCCGGATCGCGCGAGGAGAAGCTGATGGCGACGATGCGCGAGGATGGGATCGTGTAGACTTCGAGCTTTTCGTAGAAGGCCTTCAGCACGCGCTCGCTCGGCGGCACCTCGAAGGGGTCCTTGATGAGGCCTAGGCTGATCAAGAGGCTCTTCAGCGCCGAGGGATTGGCGTCGGGATCGAATTCCTCCAGGGAAGCGAGAGCGAGGTCGGTGGCGACCTTCTTGATCAGGTCGGCCGACTTCACGATCTCGGCCTGGCTCGTCACCGAGGCCTCGTCGAAAGTCTGCTCCTGCGGTCGCTGCGCCTGGCCGCTCGTATAGACCGGCTCGCGCGCGGTGATGAGGAGCCGCGTCTCCGACTTGTAGAGCGGGTTCATCATCAGGGTGACGGCGAGCGCGAGCCCCGCGGCGGCAAGCGTCACCGCGCCGATGGCGAACTTTCGACGCCAGACCGCGGCGGCAAGCCGTCCGAGGTCGATGTCGACGTCCATGTGATGTCCCGCGCCAGCCATGAAAGGTCCACTCCACACATTCAACCGGCGAAAACGTAAACGAACATGGTAACGCAACGGTTAAGCGGGCATTCAGCCTTTGTTTACGCTTGAGCGCCCTCGCCGCCCGCTGTCGTGACAAAATGCGCGGCGCAGGAAAATTCCGCGAACCGCTTTACCAGCCGTTAACCCTAACGGATCGATAACGGAGCCAGTTCGACCCACCGGCAAGCGGAGCGGAAACGTGGCGTCCCGCATATCGATAGTCTCGCGCTTCACGGCGGCAGCGCTCGCGGCGCTCGCCCTTGGCGGCTGCTCCGGCTATCAGCCTGCGCCGCGCGCCTTCAACGAGGCAGTGATCCAGCCCTACAGGGTCGATTCCGGCGACAGGCTGCGCGTGACCGTGTTCGAGCAGGAGGGGCTGAGCGGCTCCTACGGCGTCGACCAGGCCGGCTACATCGCCTTCCCGCTGATCGGCGCCGTGCCGGCGCGCGGCCACACGATCCAGGAGCTCGAGGGCGCCATCGCCGCGAAACTCCGCCAGGGCTACCTGCGCGACCCGGACGTCTCGATCGAGGTCGACCGTTATCGCGCCTTCTATATCATGGGTGAGGTCGGACAGCCGGGCCAGTATTCCTACGTGGCCGGCATGAACGTGCAGAATGCGATCGCCATTGCCGGCGGCTACACGCCGCGCGCCAACCAGCGCAGCGTCGACATCACGCGCAAGATCAACGGCCAGGTGATCACGGGTCGCGTGTCGATCTCCGATCCGATCATGGCAGGCGACACGATCTACGTCCGCGAGCGGCTGTTCTGACGACATGGCAGATGGTCGTCCGCTCCGCATCCTCCATTGCTTCCGGTCGCCGGTGGGCGGGATTTTCCGCCACGTGCGCGACCTTGCCGAAGAACATGCGCAGGCCGGGCACGAGGTCGGGATCCTGTGTGATTCCACCACGGGCGGCTCCTACGAGGACAAGCTTTTCGACGGCATCCGCCCCTATCTGTCGCTCGGGCTGACGCGGCTCGCCATCCGGCGCTCGATCGGGCCGTCCGACATCGCGTCGGCGATCAGAACGTTCAAGGAAATCAAAAGTTTGCAGCCTGATGTCCTGCACGGCCACGGCGCCAAGGGCGGCGCCTACGTGCGGTTGATCGGCTCACGTCTACGGGTCTCCCGGTCTCGCGTTGCCCGTTTGTATTCGCCGCATGGCGGCAGCCTGCACTATGACGCGGACACCCTGCGCGGACAGGTCTATTTCGGCATCGAGCGTTTTCTCGAGCGCTGGACCGACAGTCTGATCTTCGTCTCCGACTACGAGCGGCGCACCTATGCCGAGAAGATCGGCGAGCCGAAGACGGCCTGGCGGCTGATCCACAACGGCCTGCGCGCGGCCGAGTTCGAGCCCGTCGCGACCGCGGCGGATTCCGCCGACTTCCTCTATATCGGCATGATGCGCGACCTGAAGGGTCCCGACGTCTTCATCGAAGCCTTCCGCCGCGCCGAGCAGATCGCCGGACGCCCGCTCACCGCCCACATGGTCGGCGACGGCGACGACAAGCCGCGCTATCAGGCGCGCATCGACCAGATGGGTCTTGGCGAGCGGGTGACGATGCACCCCGCCATGCCGGCGCGCGCCGCCTTCGCCCTCGCCCGCCATGTCGTCGTGCCGTCGCGCGCGGAATCGATGCCTTACATCGTGCTCGAGGCAATCGCTGCCGGCAAGACGATGCTCGCGAGCCGCGTCGGCGGCATACCCGAAATCCTCGGCGAGGAGTCCGCCGCGCTGGTCCCGCCCGAAAACGTCGAGGCGCTGGCGCAGGCGATGGGGCGCGCCATCCTCGAACCCGACTGGCTGGCGCGGGCGATGCCCGAAGCGTCCCGTTTCCGCACACGTTTCTCGGCCCATGCCATGGCCGAGCGCGTGCTCTTCGCTTATCGCGACTGCCTTTCGCGCCAGGATGTGCCGGCGCCGAACGGGGTGCCGTCAAGCCTTTCTTAGGGCGGCGATGATAAACGGAGACCAGCAGACGGAGCTGGCTACCCGTGAACAAGATCGAGCGCAAAGACCAATTCGACGCCGAGCATCTGCGCAAGGCGGTGCGACAGGAGAGCGGCGCCTCGACGCCGCAGAGCCCGGCCGACCCGGTTGAGATCAACCGGCTCGCCCGCCAGACGGCGACCATGCTCGCGCAGGAGAGCTACTCGCCGACCATGATCATCGGCATGCTGCGGCTCTTCGAGTTCGCCGGCTTCGCTTTCCTCGGCGCGCTGATCTATGTGCTCTATGTCGGCGCGCATACGCGCGAGACCATTCTCTACTACGGCCCGACCATCCTTCTCGGCGCCGGCCTGAGCGTGTTCCTGATGCAGATCGGCGACTGCTACCAGGTGCCGGCGCTGCGCTCGGCGATCCGCACGCTGCCGCGGGTTCTGACCGCCTGGAGCGCCACCTTCGCCGCCATGGCACTCGCCGGCTTCCTGATGAAATACGGCGAGACCTTCTCGCGCGTCTGGTTTGCCTCCTGGTACCTGTCGGGGATCGGTTTCATCGCGCTCACGCGCTATTTCGTCGCCTTTGCCATCCGTCGCTGGGCGCGCAACGGCATCATGGAGCGCCGCGCCGTCATCGTCGGCGGCGGTGAGCCGGCCAAGGCGCTGATCCGCGCCATAGAGCAGGATCCCGACAACGACATCCGCATCTGCGGCCTGTTCGACGACCGCGACAACCGCCGCTCGCCGCCGGTCGTCGCCGGCTATCCGAAGCTCGGCAACGTCAACGAACTCGTCGCCTTCGCGCGGCTGGCGCGCATCGACATGCTCATCATCGCGCTCCCGCTCAACGCCGAGACCCGGGTGCTCGAACTCCTGAAGAAACTGTGGGTGCTGCCGGTCGACATCCGGCTCGCCGCGCATGCCAACAAGCTGCGCTTCCGCCCGCGTTCCTATTCCTATGTCGGCTCGGTGCCGATGCTCGACATCTTCGACCGGCCGATCACCGACTGGGACTCGGTCGCCAAGCGCGGCTTCGACATCATCTTCTCGTTGGCGGCGATCGCGCTGTTCTGCCCGGTCATGCTCGCGACCGTGATCGCGATCAAGCTCGATTCCCCCGGCCCGGTCATCTTCAAGCAGAAGCGCCACGGCTTCAACAACGAGGTGATCGAGGTCTACAAGTTCCGCTCGATGTACCACGACCAGTGCGACCCGACGGCGCGCAAGATGGTGGTCAAGGGCGATCCGCGCGTCACCCGAGTCGGCCGCTTCATCCGCAAGTCGTCTATCGACGAACTGCCGCAGTTCTTCAATGTCCTGAAGGGCGACCTGTCGCTCGTCGGCCCGCGTCCGCACGCCGTCCTCGCCGGNACGCACGACAAGCTNTTCACCGAGGTNGTNGACGGCTATTTTGCCCGTCACCGCGTCAAGCCCGGCGTCACCGGCTGGGCGCAGATCAACGGCTGGCGCGGCGAGGTCGANAACGACGACAAGATCAAGCAGCGCACCGCCTTCGACCTCTACTACATCGAGAACTGGTCGCTGCTCTTCGACCTGAAGATCCTGTTCCTCACCCCGATCCGCCTCCTCAACACGGAAAACGCCTATTGAGAGACGCGCTCGCCCTGCCCGCCCGCGGCGTCCATCCGGCGATCACGGCGCCGACCCGGGCGGCCTTCGGCGTGCTCGCCTCGCTGGCGATGGCCTTCGGCGTGTTCCTCTCCGGCTTCGTCATCGAGGAGCCGGCGCCCTACGAGCTCTACATGGCCGGTCTCATCGGCATCTGGGTGATCCTCGGGCTGAAACTGTCGCGCCGCATCGCGCCGCTGATCGCGCTCTATATCGTCTTCAACATCGGCGGCATGTTCTCGATCCTGACCATGGACGGGGTGAAGGACACGCCGATGTACATCGCCGTGTCGCTGTTCCTCGCCTTCACCGCGATGTTCTTCGCCGCGGTGATCGAGGAAGACTGGCGGCGGCTGAAGCTCGTGTTCCGGGCCTGGCTCGCCGCGGCGATCATCACCGCGCTCCTCGGCATCCTCGGCTATTTCGGGCTGATCCCGGGCGGCGACATATTCACCCGCTTCGACCGCGCGATGGGCGCGTTCCAGGACCCGAACGTGTTCGGCCCGTTCCTGGTGCTGCCGTCGGTCTACCTGATGCACGGGCTCCTGACAGGGCGGCTCGCCGCGGCCCCCATGCGCGTCCTCGGCCTCCTCGTCCTGACCCTCGGACTGTTCCTCTCCTTCTCGCGCGCGGCCTGGGGCCTCTTCGCCTTCGCCGTGGCCGCCCTCGTCCTCGTCATGCTGATCCGCGAACGCTCCGGCGCATTCCGGCTGAAGATCGCGATTATGACGCTGATCGGGCTGGCGCTCCTCATCGCCGCGGTGATCGTGGCCCTGCAGATCCCGCAGGTCGCAGACCTGTTCTCGAGCCGCGCCCGGCTGGTGCAGGAATATGACGGCATGCGACTCGGCCGTTTCGCCCGCCACGCCATCGGCTTTGCCTGGGCGCTTGAACATCCGCTCGGCATCGGCCCGCTCGAATTCGGCCAGATTCTCGGCGAGGATACGCACAATATCTGGCTGAAGGCGCTGATGGACTACGGCTGGACCGGCTTCGTCGCCTACACGATCCTGATCACCTGGACGCTCGCGCTGGGCTTCCGCTACATGCTGCGCGACCGGCCGTGGCAGCCCTACATGATGATGGTGTGGATCGTCCTTCTCGGCCACACGCTGATCGGCAACGTCATCGACACCGACCATTGGCGCCACTTCTATCTCCTGATGGGCATGTCCTGGGGCATGATCGCACTCGAGCAGCGCTATCAGGCAGAGAGGCGGGCGGCACGAAGGGCCGTTCAAAGCTAGCCGCTCGTCGCGCCGCGACACGTGTCACCTCCTCCGGCCAGGCAGACGGATCGGTTTGACCGTCTATTTCGCATCGTCCGCGCACAGGTCTTTCTCGCCTGGTCACAGGACTGACAGAGGTTCAGGTGATGTAGTTGGGGATGTGACGTAGAAACGCCGCCGGCAGGTCCTTGCAGACCCTACCCCGCCATGCAAGAAGCTTGCTCGGGTTTCTTTACCGGTGCCGGCATGATCTTCAGCTCAGACGCCTTCATTTTCCTGTTCCTGCCGCTCTGGCTCCTGGTCTTTTTCGCTTTCTCGGCGCTGGCGCGGCAATGGATAAACTGGCTCGTCCTCGGAGCGTCGCTGATATTTTACGCCTCCTGGGATGTGACGTTCCTCCCGATTCTTCTCGGCTCGATCGTCGTGAATTTCGCCGCCGTNGTGGCGCTCAAGAAGGCAACCAACACCAAACCCATCGTCGCCGCCGGCGTGGTTTTCAATCTGGCTCTGCTTGGCTGGTACAAATACTGGTGCTTNTTCGGCTCGACTTTCGGAATAGTCGAATGCAGCCCGNCGAGCGCGGCAGAGGGATTGCCGCTGGCCATCTCGTTCTTCACCTTTCAGCAGATCGCCTACCTCGTCGATATCCACCGTCACCAGGAGGCCGGCAAAAGCATTCCCCACCCGATCGACTACGCGGCTTTCGTCTCCTTCTTTCCCCACCTCATCGCCGGCCCGATCACCCGNTCGAACGAGCTCCTNAAGCCGATCGAAGAAANGGCCTATCGCATTTCCGCGCAGACGATCGAGGCNGGTCTTCTCGTTTTCGCGGTCGGCTTCATCAAGAAGGTGTTCTTCGCAGATCCGCTTGCCCAGATCGCAAACCCGATATTCGCAGCCGCGGAACANGGAANGCTCGACGGACTTTCGGCGCTCCTCGGCATCGTTGCGTTCACGCTGCAGATCTATTTCGATTTCAGCGGATATTCGGAAATGGCCGTCGGGCTCGGCCTGATGGTCGGAATCAGCCTGCCCTGGAACTTCGCGACACCTTACGGCTCGGCTTCGGTGGTCGATTTCTGGCGGCGCTGGCACATCACGCTGAGCACCATCCTTCGCGACTACCTCTACATCTCGCTCGGCGGCAACCGGAAGGGGGAATTCCGCAAGCACGCCAATTTGATGATCACCATGGTTCTGGGTGGCCTGTGGCACGGTGCGAACTGGACCTTCGTCGCCTGGGGCGCGCTGCACGGGGCATTTCTGATTCTCGCCCACTTCTATCGCAGCTTTCACCTGCCACGGCTGCCCGTCTGGCTTGCCATCGTCATCACCAACCTCGCCGTCGCCTTCGCCTGGATCTTCTTCCGGGCCGTAAGCTTCGAGGGGGCAACGAACATGATCACCTCAATCCTGTTCAATCCCTGGGACATCGTGGCGGCCGCCCAACACGTCATCAACCTGTCGAACCACTTCGAACTCATCCCCGGCACGGCAATGGCCACAGTCGTAACCGGCGCCACCTTCATGGCGGTCCTGTACTATCTCTCGGCGGCAATCCGCACCCAGGATATCCTCGCCGGCTACCTGCAGCTGATGCAAACCGACTCGAAAGTGAGGCCGATCCTGGCGATTCTCGGTGCCCTGGCGATCAGCTGGGGCCTGTATCTCCAGGCCGGCAGCGCCGTCGAATTCATCTATTTCGACTTCTGACGAGGCGACGATGCGTTCCAGAACCGTCCTTTTCCTGTTCCTCGTCGCGTCGATCGTGTTCAATGCGCGCTACGCGATCCCGGCATACACCGCGGCCGATGCATGGCTTGCAAACGCCGACCATCGCCTGCCGAACATGCGGATCATCCCCGAAAACTGCCGCGCGCCCTTTGTGAGGCGATTCATTGCCGCCCAGGAATGGACCGACCGGACCCTCGTCGTCCTGGGTGACAGCCAGCCCTACAACAACGGAATCCCCACCCAGAATACATGGCCGTCCCTGCTCGCCGAGGCGCTCTCGATGGACGCGATCAACCTCGCCGTGATCGACGGTCAGCTCGCTGACAGCGCGTATATCGCCCGCCAGATATCGCAGCCTGCCGGTATTGCCGTCCTGAACATCAATCAAAGCCATTTCACAGGGCACGACATCCGACGCATTCCCGAAGTCGCGTGGACGCCGTTCGAGTTCGAACGCTGCACCCTCGTCATGCGGCGCCAGCTGGCGGGCAGCGATCTCCCATTCCCGGACGACACCAAGGCGCGGGAACACTACGTGAAGATCCCGCTCGACCAGAACCGCTATGCGATGCAGCTGAGACCGGACGTGATCAGGGACGCTGCCGTTGCGATTTCGAATGCCGCCTCCCGTCCGGTCATGTTCGCAACACCCAACAATCTCTCCGCTTTCCCTTCCTACAACTATCCGCTCGACGATTTCCTGCAGAAGAGCGCCACGATATGTCCGATGACCGGGATCGAGTGCTACGACCTCTCGGGAGCGCTCGGACCCGACAATTTTTCGGACATCGTTCACCTGAACACGCCGGGGAACAAGGCTTTCGCCGGTGAATTGTCCCGGCGTTTGGGTGCTGTCGGGGCCGAACCGAAGCCGTAACCCGGCGGAATCACGGAAATCGGGCTCGCTCCCCATCGTCGAGCGACCCGATCAACATGCTAAAATCTTCAGGAAGAAATGGTCGGAGCGGCGGGATTCGAACCCACGACCCCTTGACCCCCAGTCAAGTGCGCTACCGGGCTGCGCTACGCTCCGAGCCGTGCAAGGCCTTACGCTATAGGCACTTAGAGCGCAAGGGCCGCAGGGGCAAAAAACGACTGATGAAACGAAGGGAATACAAAGGAACGGAGGGGAACAGTAAGTCCCACGCAATTTACCACGCATGTTCCACAGGCGTTCCCATCCCAAACATTCGCGGCTCTG
>Ga0065721_10051284_pt1 | contig 15460 bp, 15 predicted proteins | sample Mesricmetagenome_FD_59108 | JGI IMG/M metagenome (GOLD analysis project Ga0065721, IMG submission 59108) | Mesophilic microbial community from rice straw/compost enrichment Sample: eDNA_1 v2 (version 2) | ecosystem: Engineered > Solid waste > Grass > Composting > Bioreactor | place: USA: Davis... | reverse complement strand
AATAAAATATCACCCACATATTCTAATGTTTGTATTGCTTATCTAAAAAAATATGATGAATATATTAAACCAGAGTTCCAAGAATCGTGGAAAAAAATGAAACAAACAGAAGAAAAAGTATTGCGAACCAATGAACTAAAATTGCCAATGACGCAAAGAATAATGCAAAGTCATTTTGATAATGCCACAAAAACTATTATTTATCAAAAATATTTGGCCATGATTTCGTCAGAACCAGGCGATGCATTTAAGTATCAAGATTGGTTAGACACCGTAATGAGTTTGCCTCATCTGCCCAAACAAATTGAATTGGATTTAAATTTTCCCAGAAACGTAGCTATTTCAAATATGGTAGCCAACTTGACTACCGAATTCAATAATAAAATTTATGGGATGACTAAAGCCAAAGAAGAATTAATTTGTTTTGTCACTAACATGATCCAAAATCCACAGTCCAAATATAAAGAAATTGGTTTGTGTGGTCCACCTGGCATTGGCAAAACCATGATGGCCCAAGTGATTTCCAAAGTGTTGAAATTACCCATGGAACAAATCTCATTGGCCGGAGTTAATAATCCAACTTTTTTATTAGGCAGTGATTTTGTTTATGTCGGTTCAGGTCCTGGTGCCATTACCAAAGCCGTGACCAAAATGAAATATACAAATGGTATCATTTTTTTCGATGAAATAGACAAATTACTATGCCAAAATGCCTTGTTGCATGTAACAGATTTTACTCAAAATCACAATTTCCGCGACAAATATATGCCAGAAATACCTATAAATTTGTCTGATTACATTTTTGTTTATTCCATGAATAATTTGGCCAAAGTAGATTCCACGTTGGCGAGTCGTCTGCATGTTATTCATCTGGATGGATATGATTTCAGAGAAAAAGTGGAAATTATTGAGAAATTCTTGTTCCCAGAAATACTATCAAATTATAATATGACGTCTAGTGATGTCATTTTGCCCAGAAATTGTGTTGAATATTTGGTTCAAATTGTTCCGGAAGATACAGGTGCCCATGGAAAGAGTGGTGTCAGGTCACTCAAGAAAGCCTTAAACCAAATTATCAACCGAATTAATTTATATCGTTTGGCAGCAGTCAACGGCAAATTGAGTGTATCCATGTCATTTGAAATTAAGAATTTTAAATTACCTTATACCATTGACATTGATCTCATCGATCAAATTCTCGAACGACCTACAAATAATAACTCAACATCATATCAACAAATGTATGTCTAAAAAAATTAATTGCTCATAATTTTTGGATCCAAAAATTATGAACAAATGTTCAAATCGCACGACTAATTTTAGTAAATTATGATATAGAATGACTTATCGAAACCAAATAATTAAACAAATAGTCAACCATAATTATAATAAAAAGCGATCCGCGGATTTATTCAAGGGTAAAAAATTTATGGAGGCTGAGAAAAGAATTTTGGTCAAAAATTTTCATCCCAGTGATGATAGCAAACAAATGTTTCCTCCAAAACATAAAACACAAGTGAAACTCAATTCGGAGTCCGAAACAAGTGTCAATAGCAAAATAACAGAAAATGTTACCAGTTACGAAAATCGCTTGAAAGCTTTGGAAGAATGTGTAGCCAGACTGACCACTGAATTGGCCGAACTTAAGACACGTTTCATTACCGAATAAATAATATAACCAGAATAACAATGGAAATTATTAAAAATTTGAGTACTAAAAATAATACAACTGTACAACTTGTCAAAATTAATGGAATAGAGTATGTTGCCAAATTCTATAAAAAATTTTCCAGACAAATGTTTATTGAACTTAATATCATGGCCACATGCCAGCATCAAAATATTATGTCCATAAACAAGTTACTTCCCATGTGTGACCAATATTCGATAGGAATGATTATGACAAAAGAATCAAATAATTATTTGGACTATGTTCGCCAAAATAAATTATCCATATTGGACAAAATAGATTTACTTTTACAAATTGCACATGGTTTACAGTATCTACATGCTAATAATATTGTTCATATGGATTTAAAATCGGACAACATTATGATCACAAATCGCATTTGCAAAATTATTGATTTTGGTTCGGCAGAATATTTATTTAATGACAAAGTGGTGGCCTATTTTTCACAATGCACATCAACTCATTGTCCTCCGGAAGCATTTGGCACTCCCAAAACATTATTTGAGTTCAATACCAGTTTTGACATTTGGAGTTTTGGCATGGTCGTTTATGAAACTTTTACGGAAAAACCAATATATCAAAATGAGATTTTTCCAGTATATCATAATCCCACATTTGATCCAAAAATTGAGCAAGCTTATAACCTGAAATTATATCAATTTATAATGTCAGTTGGTTTTGGCAAAACAATTTGTGATTTTGTCCCAGATTTTTTGCATGATTGTCTGAATTTTAATCCTAATTTTCGTCCAAAAATTTCCACGATTATTTCTAGGCTATTGGAATATCAAACTGAATTGTTGACAAAAGATAATATCAAAACAACATATCAGTATGACAATAATTTGTTCTTGAAAAATTCCGTCATTGTTCCAAACAATTTACAACTAATTCCATTGACATATTGTGATTATTTGTTAAATGGTATCACACAATTTTTTCATAAAAATCATAAGAAATATCCTAACAAAATTATTGACTGTACATTTGCCATGGTAAGTCGCTTGACTGTTATGTATCAAATGTTACCCGTGGAATATGTCAATCAAGCTGTCATTATTGGTTATTTATTTGCGCACGAAAATAATATTCCAAACGCTGTACCATTTATTAATTTTTCCAAACATGGTCAACCTAAGTTACTTAATGAAATTATCATGGCACTTGGCGGTGCCGTTTTCCAAGAGATTTGACAAGGACAATTGATTAGAATATATTCTAATATATTATGCGTTATTAATTATTGGGTCGATATTTCAAACATTTGATTCGTAATTTTACAAGTAGTGCCACTTATTTCCAGAAGATAAGTACAAGCCATTTGACAAATATTTTGATTAATGTTGATGGGACCATGAACCATCATAATGACATTTTGCTTACCCAATGGTTGAGCTAGATAAATTAAGTTACCATATGTTATCGAAGAAACACTTAATTCTGAAAATTTGTTTTTGAGATTGTGATAACCAACCATCTCAAAAAAATAATTTTGTCCCGTATGATGAATACATAAACTGATGTAGGCACCGCTATCATAAAAATTATCCAACCAACCCAAACCCATTTGGTTTGTCGAAAGATATCTTTCCAAAAAATCTTTGGCAATATTCCAATAATTGTGATTAGGGTTTGGTTGGGTAATTAATGATACTCCTGGTGTGGTGATGGGAGTAGTAACGGGAGGGGTATTGGAAGTAGTCATGGGAGTGGCGCTGGAAGTGGGTGTGGTACTGGGAGTGGTCATGGTAGGTTTTCCAAAAATGGTAGGTAATAAGTTCATTCAATTATATTATAGTATTGGATTGTGTGATATTTTTTTATAAAGTTATAACATAAATATAAATAATTTCAATATTAATGAACCAATTCAGAATAGGCAGACATATTAACACGAGGTTTGGTCTTTTGACGGCACCTATGTATGCTAATACTTTAGGGTGTACTATTTTTCAAATTTTTTTGGGTGCACCACAACAAGTATTATCCAAGGCACGACAAAAAGAAGAACTAATTCAATTTGCCTCCGAACTCAAAAAATATAAATTGAAAATGGTTGTACATGGCAGTTATACTATTAATTTATGTCATTCACCATCCAGTAAAAAATTTCAAACGTCATTAAAATCATTGGTACAAGATTTAAATGCCAGTGCCATTATTGGTGCAGACTGTTTAGGCGTTATTATTCATATGGGCAAAAATATTCCTGACAATAAATTATCCGTGGATGCGGCAATAAACAATTATATCACAGGTTTAAAAAAAGCATTAGAAAGCACACCTGACAACACAAAAATAATTTTGGAAACAGGAGCATCCCAAGGATCCGAAGTTGCCAGTAAATTGGAAGGTTTGGCAAAAATTTATTGGAAATTGAATGAGACCGAAAGGGAGAGAATTTATTTTTGTGTAGATACATGTCATATTTGGGCCACCGGATATGACATTTCAACAGTAGCTGGAGTCAAAAATTTCTTCAAACAATTCGATGACAAGATTGGTGTCAAAAAAATTATTTGTATACATTTCAACGATAGTAAAACTGGTTTGGAATCTTGTGTGGACAGACATGCTGATCTGGGTTATGGACATATTAAAGAAGAAGGTTTGAAAGCGGTTGCCAAATATGCTAAAGCCAAAAAAATTTCTTTAATCATGGAAACACCATTGGATGCTGTCAATAAAGAAACAAATAAAGACATAACCTTCGCTGAAGAATTCGCCAAATTAAAATCATGGTTAAAATAATTTAAAGATATATTATTACATATTAATTAGTCATACAAAAAAAATGTCAAACCTTGAAAATAACAACGTGGTCACCGACAGGAGCAACGAAACAAGCGCGAATGCTGAACTCTCTGGCCAACTAAATCTAGACCAATCCAATCAACTCGATCAACTTGACCAACTTGATCTCAACCAAACGAAATTAAAGAAAGTTTCATCATCTGAATCCAAAACAACTTTGGCCGTTACTTGTGGCGACGTGGTAGATGATCCGGTGGTACCAGTTTCTGCCAACGTTTCTGACAATGAACTTAACAAACTCAACCAACGAAACAGATATGAAGTAGTTTTTTATGTTAGGTATGATAATGGTCGTCCCTCGGCCGAAGATATTAGCAATTTTTTCAGTACTTACGGTGTGGTGGATCATGTTGTTTGTCCACAAAACAGAAATTGTGCTTTTGTTCACATGATTTATTTGGCCACTACTGTTGAAAGAAGAAGAACTCGCACGACTATTAGTCAAATTATAAATGATGTGGCCAAATTACCACCTGGTAATCATTTTCATATTAGTGTTGCCAGATCCAGAAGACGTCGATTTTATCAACCATATCATTATCAACACAATTCCCAACATGGATTACGACGCAATCAATCACAACAACAATCACAACTAAATTCTTATCAGAGACAAAATACATATCATTCACAAGATCTCCGCGTGACAAATTCCAATCATAATTTACCAAGACGTCCACTCAGACAGGATAATAATTATCATAATAACCATAGTCGCCAACCTTATGTTCGCAATCTCAATTATGGATCCAATAACAACAACCGAAATGGTCCACAATACAGAGATCGAAATACATATCAAAATAATCAATCTCATGTTATGCGCAATGTACGCAATGCAAATGATTTACATGCTACAGCAGCACCCAATTAGTCAACAATTAATTTGGAAATTTTAATATAAATTTTTATGATGAACATTATCATATTTATTGTTCATCATAAAAAATTGACAGAAAAACGTGCATAACTTGAATAATAAATCTTTCTATTATATTAAGTTATGTCAAAAATTAGGGCAAAAAAACAAATTGTGGTTTACACTGATGGTTCTTGTTCCAAAAACGGTAAATATGGTGCTATTGGTGGTATTGGTATTCATTTTCCGAATGAAGAATTGGAAGACATTAGTAAAGTTTTTAGATTAGGTTGTTGCACAAATCAGCGGACAGAATTGTATGCTATTTTGACAGCATTACGATACGTGCATCAAAATTTTGATCTGAAAAAATATCAAATACACATTAAAACAGATTCCCGCTATAGTATTGATAGTATAACTAAATGGGTCAAAGGATGGATCAAAAATGGATGGAAAACCAAGAATAATACTCCGGTGGCTAATCGAGAATTAATTGAAACAATTTACAAATACTATCAAAAATATGACGTGAAACTATCTCATGTTAGTGCTCATACTGGTTATAATGATCCGGACAGTTTAGGCAATGCGGAGGCAGACAGACTAGCCACCAAAGCCACTAAACGTGCCATGAAAGAACTCCAAAAAAACATCATGAGTAAGAATTCTCACAAAATCAAAAATAATTATCACAATACTAAAAAATACATATTTAATTCCAATGAAATTCCAAAAGATGGTTGTTATGAAATCGAGTTGGTTCGAAATAAAAATTGATTTATTTTTAGTCATAAAAATAAATCAATCATTTATCTAAGATTATAGTTTATGAGTTCCAAAACCACGAAAGCCACTATTTCCACCAAAGGACATTTGATTGATCCACAATGTCAATATCAAACGGGTCGTTTGTTAGAATATGATGATAGTGTTTATAGTTGTACACTCAACCAAACAGATATCAAGACCAACAAAAATAAATTTTACATCATGCAAATCATTCATGAACATAATAAATACATTGTCTACATTAGATATGGTCGTATCGGGGAAAATGGTAGAATTGATTACAAGGAATATACTGACGTCGTCTCAGCCACCAATTTTTTTGCCAAACAATTCAGATCTAAAACTGGAAATTCTTGGTCAGATCGTGATAACTTTGTCAAGAAAGATGGTAAATATTTTATGGCAGAAATTGAATCAGTTGACGAGCCAGAAAATCTTTCTGAGAATTCAGATTCTGATGACGAAGACGAACTGGACCCGCGAGTAGAAGACTTTATCAAATTAATTAGTAACACCAATTACATGAAAAATACATTGGTGCAACTGGAAATTGATACCAAGAAAATGCCTCTTGGAAAAATCAGTCAGACTCAAATTGACAGAGCATATGAAATTTTGAACACAATTAACCAAAATTTAGGCAACCATAATCATAGTAAATTGGTCAAACTAAGTTCGGAATTTTATACATTGGTTCCATATGCTTGTGGCAGGAATATACCACCCGTCATAGACAGTCCAGAATTGGTGGGTAAATTTGTTAATTTGCTTAATGAATTATCACAAGTAGTGGCGGGTAACAAAACCATTGTCAAATTAAAAAAGAATCTTGGTACCATTGTGAAATTATATCAAGAATTACATACCGAAATTGTATCATTGGAAAAAACAGATCCTATGTATAAAATTTTATCTGCTTACTTGAAAAATTCCAAGGCACCCACTCATCATTTCAATTTCGATATTATGAATATATTTGAAATAAATCGGGAATCTGAGAGAGAAACTTATGACAAATATACGACCAAGAAAAAAATTGGCAATAAAACTTTGCTTTTCCATGGAACTCGTGTCTGTAACATCATTTCTGTCCTGAAAAATGGTTTGGTTGTGGATCCATCCAAGTTGGGTATCAATGTTAGTATCACGGGTAAAATGTTTGGTCTGGGATTATATTACGCCAATAGTTGTTCCAAAAGTATTCAATATTGTGCTTATGATTTGTCAGATAACATCGCTTGTTTGTTTGTGGCCGAAGTAGCTTTGGGAAATATGTTGGAAAAAAAGAAAGCGGATCCCAGTTTGACAGCTGCTAACTTACCGAAGCAATATCAATCCACGAGAGGCATTGGCATATCATCTTTCGAAGAATATGACGAATTGGATGATGGCGTTAGAATACCCAAAGGAAAACTCAAATCTATCCCGGCCAATGCTGGGAGTGTTTTGTTATATGATGAATTTATTGTGTATCATGAGGAACAAATTAATCTTCGTTACATTATCCAACTCAAAATACATTAGTACGCAATTTAACCTTGACAAAATATGGCCAAGGTAAATCTTGAATGCTATCCTCTAAAAAAACAGTCAATTTTAATTGGTCCGGTGGGATCATGGGATAATTTTGTTCAACGTTCAGTTTAAATTTTTCATTAATGATCGTCAGATTGCAAACGAAAAATAGTAAATCCAGAATACGATTCCATGTTTGATCACCGCCATAAGCCAAATGAAGTCCAGACATTTCATTTAACAAAAATAATCTTTCCATGTTCCTTCTCCTGGCCAGTCTCTTCCAACCGGCTTCGAAAGACAAACATGCATTTTTGCTTTCGAAACCACTGACTATCACTACCGGGATCCAAGTTTGGTTGGCTGTTCGTTTGGCCCCCTTTCTTTTGATAGTTGGATCACAATTATTATGGTGGTCCAATCTTTTTGGTTGATTATTACTGGCCCCAACATAAGTGGCATACGAATCTAATGATGCAATTAAATAACATACCCAATCACACATATATTAATATAGCGAAATCTATATTATATTATAATAATATATGAATTGAATGAATTTTAATACTAAATATTCGATATTTCACAATATTCCATTTGAATGCAATCTGAAAAAATATTTTCGCATCAACAATATTTACGTGGGTTCAGGTGGCTCTCATAATTTGATTTTGGATATTTCTGACAAAAACAAACATTATGCTGTCATAAAAATAATACCCAAAATGGTTCGCTTCAATGTTAAAAAGAAACCGAATCGTGATCAATTAGAAATCAAATTTTATCAATTTCTCACAAAAAAATATTTGCGCACTGATCGGACTCCACACATTGTGGGGATTTATAATCACAAAAAATGTTCCCCATATGATAAATTATTACTTCATTTGAATCCTGACATGAAACATTGTCCAACCAAACAAGATTACCTAACGAAAAAAATAAATATAAGTCATGTACAAACTGTATTATGCGAACAATATGAAAAATATAATCACGAGTTAATTGATAAGGACTATGACATGTTATTGTTAGAATATTGTAATCTGGATTTATCCTATTTTTTGGAGTGGAACATGAATCGAATTAAATCGGAACAATCCAAATTTAATTTGGCTGGTTTCATTTACCAATTGGAGAGATTGTTTTTCCAAATTATATTCACTCTGACTATTATCAAAGATGATTATCCTGGATTCATACATGGGGATTTTTTTGTCCGAAATATCTTGCTTTTGGTTGAAACTGCTTATGCATCAAATGATTATGTTGCCTATCACTATGAGCAACGAATATTTTATTTACCGGCCAATGGTATTTATGTCAAAATTAATGATTTTGGATACAGTGTTCTCGTAAATGAATTGGAGCCTGTGGAATATAAATACAAAAAGAAATATCATAAATATAACAATGTCAATCCATTTAATCCAAAAAATGATTTGTTTGATTTTTTCTATGACATTTATGATGGACAAAATATGGGTACTACAAGTCTAATGAAATTGGCCAAGGCAAAAGCATTACCCAGTAAAACCATTAAGGTTTTGAGAAGTTTTCTGAGTAAATTTTTCGACATAAAAACAATTGATCGAGTCAATATAATTAATCGCGAATTGTTGCAAAAAACATGGTACATTGACAAAATTCCTGTGTTGGAAAATAGTTTGATGACACCCAGAGAATATTTAGTGGGACACTATTTTAAGCCTTTCCAAGATTTGCCTCCAAATGCTCGAATTGTTAAACACTTTAATGACAATTATTGATTCATTCAAAAAAACAAAATCATATTCTGTCTGTGAACAAAATACTGAGTATTATTTCTAATCAACAAATATTATAAAATGTTTTTTTCAATAACGCATATTTTAATTGATAAATATTATCCCAAATTATTCATGCAGTTATTGATCGGCTTTGCATGTTATATGGTTGCTTTAATAATGATATGTGACGTCAACAAAAAGAAATTGAATCCTCGTTACAAATATTATGCGTTGTTATTGGTGGTTATGGACACCACTTTAATGATTTATATATCCAAATCCAATTCAAAATCCAAACAAACTGTCAAAGTATCAAATCTGACAGAATCAGACAATGGTACCAACACTCAAACCATCGACGAAACAGAATTTGATTCAAATAATTTGTCCTCGGAAATTAATAATTTCAAAATCACGCATGATTTGTCACAAACTACGGAAGACATGAGTCATAGTATTTTTTCCACATCAGAAGAATTCTTTGCCGATGACAAAAACAAATCTCTAAAAAATGATACACATTTGAGCACGTCACATAATGTTTCTGATGATTCAAAAAAAACATCTGATGTATTGTCAGATATTATCAAATTATCGAGTGAATCCAAAAAATCTTTGACACCAATTCAAATAAAAAATTGATAAATTTATTTGCTTCTAGATATTGAATAAATTTATCAACTAACCAAATTAAACATGACAGATATTACGATAACGGAATCTGGAGTTTCGCTTCTGGGTGTGACATCCAAGAAGATCGATAATTTTACCGATTGGTATAGACAAACGATTGTCAAATCTGAACTAATTGATTACACAAATATTTCAGGTTGTTATGTATTGCGTCCCAATGCTTATGGTCTGTGGGAGAAAATTCAAGACTATTTGAATCCCAGGATCAAAGAACTTGGCGCCAAAAATGCTTACTTTCCGTTATTTGGCACCAAAGAACATTTGGAAGCCGAAAAGAGTCACATTGAAGGTTTCCAGGCAGAAGTGGCGTGGGTGACACAAGCTGGTACCAGTCCATTGGCGAAACCCATTCATGTTAGGGCCACATCGGAAACTATTATGTATCCACATTTTGTTAATTGGATCAAATCTTTTAGAGATTTGCCTCTGAAATTGAATCAGTGGTGTAGTGTGGTTCGTTGGGAATTCAAGGATTGTACTCCCTTTATCAGGTCAAGGGAATTTTTATGGCACGAGGCTCATACTTGTTTTTTAACTAAGGCGGAGGCAGATGCCGAAATCAATCAAGTTTTACAAATTTATGTCGAGACTTATGAAAATTTGTTGGCTGTGCCCGTCATTGCTGGTCGCAAAACTGAAAATGAGAAATTCGCAGGCGCGGATTATACGATGACCGTAGAATGTTTTGTTCCAACCGTGGGAAAAGCCATCCAAGGAGCCACCGCACATTGTCTTGGACAAAATTTTTCCAAAATGTTTGGCATCCAAGTGGAAAATGGTTTGGACCAACAATATGTTTATCAAAATTCCTGGGGCCTAACCACACGAGCCATCGGGGTGACTATCATGATACATGGGGATGATCAAGGTTTGGTCCTGCCACCCAACATTGCCCCAATCCAAGTGATTGTGGTGCCTTGTGGTCTGTCCCGAAAAAATAAAACGGAAGAAACTGGACTGGTTAACATTCGATGCCAATACATAACCACACTACTAAATAAACATGGTATTGTCACAGAATTTGATAACCGTGGTAACCACACCGTTGGTTATAAATTCAATTACTGGGAATTGCGTGGCGTACCTGTTCGCGTTGAAATTGGTCCCAGAGACATTACGAACCAAACCATATGTTTATATCGTCGTGACACCCGAAACAAAGAAACCATCAAGATCACCGAGCCAGAAATGATAATCGAGATTATTTGTCAATTATTGAACAACATACAAAATCAAATGTTACAGTCCGCCAGAACCAATTTAATGACTAGTTTGGCAGTTTGCCTCAATATAAAAGACTTCCTTGGTACCACGCGTGAAAAAAAACTTTCGTTAGTGCCATGGTGTGGCGACGGTGAATGTGAGGATCAAGTGGTGGCCATTGGGAAAGCACATGGTCTTAATGTTAAATCTCTTTGCATTCCACTGGACCAAACACTCCCGCAAAAAATTAATCCAGATGTTGGTTGTCAAATTACAGAACAAACCCAATGTTTTGCTTGTGACAAAGCAGCCCAAACGTATGCATTGTTTGGAGCGAGTTATTAAGTAACCAAATAAAAGAATGAATTAACCAATTACAATTAGCTAATTCATTATTATCTCAAAAATGTCTTGATGTGGAACACTTTGGACAATGCGATCTGATCACGACATGACAAAATTATCGTTTGTTCTGTAATAATTAACACCATGTCAATGTAATTGATGGAGGTTATGGTTCCAAAATTTCATAATCATATCGTTTAGATAAAGTCAAATGCGTCACGCCCCATGGTATCAAACCATGTATGTTCTGATTAAAATTTTTTCCAAAAGTCAAATGTGTTAATTTACGTGGAAGTTGCATACCGGGTGTAATTGATTTTATAAGAACACGAGTATAATTGTCATAATATCCTAAATTGGTGTAATATTCATAATAGTTGGGCAAAATAATTTCCCTAGTAAAAGTCAAATATTTTCGCAAACCATATAAATATTTGGATAAAGATGTTATATTCACTTTATCATTGTTGTCCAAATAACTTAAGATTTCTAATTTCAGCAGGAAATTCACAAAAGCTCATACTCGATAATTGTTCAACAAATGTGGATAGTCACGAATTATAAAAAATTCTATTTCTAGACAGTCTTTAACATAAATATTTTTCATTTTTTTTCAAAAATATTGACCAACTAAACATAATATTATATAAATGTTTGCCACTAAGATTAATAAATTAATGAACGTTATCAACAAAATTAATAAGGCACCCACTATTTGGCAAGTCTTGTTACAACTCAGTGCGGAAGATCTGGAGAAAGCCATCAAGGTGGCCTCGGATAGTTATTATAATAAAGGAATTTCATTGGTGAGTGATGATGTTTTTGATATAATGGTGGAGCGACTTAAAAAACTAAATCCCAAGTCCAAAGTTTTGACCCAAACGGGTGCTCCCATCACCGGAAAGAAAGTAAAATTACCATACTGGATGGGCTCCATGGACAAAATTAAATCTGAAGAAAAATTATTGGACAAATGGATCAAACAATATTCCGGACCTTATGTTATTAGTGATAAATTAGATGGCATTTCATGTTTGCTCACTTTGACGAAAGGTCAGTTTGCCATGTACACGCGTGGTGATGGTACGTATGGCCAAAACATTACACATTTGATTGACCTAGTTAATATGTCCATCGATTACTTGAGAAAATTGGATCGGGATGTGGCCATTCGAGGAGAACTAATTATGCCCAAGGCCAAATTCACCAAGTATGAAAAAATTATGTCCAACGCCCGGAACATGGTGGCTGGCATCGTCAATTCCAAACCAGAATCTGTTAACAAAAAATATGCCAGAGATGTAGATTTTGTCACTTATGAAGTTATTGTGCCCGAACGGAAAGCGTCGGAACAATTTAAGTTGCTAAAAAAATGGAAACTAAACGTAGTTTATTACGATATTTACAAGGATATTGACTTGTATATTTTGGATTCGATATTGCAAAAAAGAAAAGCTAGATCTATTTACGAAATTGATGGTATCATTGTCACGGACGATCATGATCATCCCAGAAATCGTAGCGGAAATCCCTCATACAGTTTTGCCTACAAAGGGATGACCCAAACGGCCGACACAGAAGTCTTAGATGTTATTTGGAAACCATCCAAAGACGGTGTCCTGGTTCCGCGCATTCATTTCAAAAAAGTGCGGTTGTCTGGTGCAGACTTAGAATATACCACAGGCTTCAATGCCAAGTATATTGTGGATAACAAGATTGGCCCAGGTGCCATCATTACGGTAGTCCGCAGTGGAGATGTCATTCCTTATATTGTCGATGTGGTCAAGCCAGCCAAAAAACCTAGTTTGCCAAATTCCTACAATTATGAATGGGACAAAAATCAAGTCAATATCATTGACAAAAATGCTGACAAGAACGAAACTGTTATTATTCAGAGACTGACCAAATTTGTAAGGGAAATTGGCGTGGATAATATGTCGGAAGGTATTGTAACAAAGTTAGTTAAAGCTGGCTATAACGATATTCCCAAGATTGTTTCTTTAACGGTGGAAGATTTTATGACCATTGAAGGTTTTCAAGAAACCTTGGCCACCAAATTGTACCAAAATTTGCAAAACGCATTGGATAATTTGGACATACTTACTTTGATGAGTGCCAGTAATGCTTTTGGTCGCGGATTTGGTGTCAAGAAAATAAAAAAAATATTGGATGTCTATCCTAATATTGTTGACCAATATTCCGAAAGCAAAAGGCAATATTGGGAAGGCAAATTATTGGCATTGGAGGGATTTGATACTATCACAGTTGACAGTTTTTTAGACGGTCTGAAAGATTTCCAAGAATTTTATCGCCGCCTCAAGAAAATTGTTGACATCAAACCACACGTCAAAAATGTCAAATCCAATGGTTTATTCGAGGGCATGATCATTGTCTTCACCGGATTCCGTAACAAAGATTGGCAGAAATTTATTGAGGAAGAAGGTGGTAAAGTTAGCGGTTCCGTTAGTAAAAACACTACATTACTAGTTTATAATGATGGTGAAGAATTCTCAAGTAAGTATCAAAAAGCAAAACAACTGGGTGTCAAAACCATGTCCAAATCAGAATTTTCCAAGAAATACAAGATTTAAATGGTAATCAATTCAAAATTCCATTAAAAAATTGATTATTTAAAAACATATTGATAAATCATTGATAACGATATATCAAATCTTTATCAATGGATGTAATAAATCAAAACGAGAATAAAATCATATGTAAATTACTAAAATTGCATTTAGTTAATTTTTATGACAATATATATGTGCCGTTTAAATTTTTTCAGAAAAACAATTGGAACATTAATAAAGTTTTGGTGGATAATGCTGATGCATTATTTTATTGCGCGGGATATTTATCAGAAACCGATAAAATAAGATTTAATCAAGTTTTTGGCAAATATTTGGTTATGATTCAGGAAATTTTTGCTTATCGTAAACTATCCAAATTGTTGAAAGCCTGGACCAACATGAATAATCCACAATGGTTTTCCACAAACGACCAATCTTATTTGAAATCCATTCTTAACGACGATCAGTATCATGTTATTTCACCTGTTATAGTTATTAAATTGTATTATTCTGTGACCAAGAAATATCGACAGGACCAAAATAAAATCAAAGTCATCATGACCAAGAAATTGAATCACATTATTAGTCAATATAGGGAAGCCAGGAAAGAATTCCAGAAGAGATATCACAGAATCGTAACAAAATATGTTTATCTATGTCCATTAGATTTCAAAGTAAAACGTGAATATGTCAAATTATTATTGAACGAAACTATAATGGCTATTTTGGATTTGTCGGAAAAACTCATTGACTTGAAAATTTATGGGATACACTCATTAATAACTAATTTAATATCCTATACTCCAATTGATGAAATTAATAATCCATCGGAAGCTGGAGTTAAAATAGCGATCATTTGAAAATATCAACCCTACTACAATTTATAATCACAACAAATTATAAATATGAGTGCTCATTTGGAAAAAAAATGGTATACTTATTTCAAGAAAACTTATAAATTGACGGATGATGATATGGAGGAATTTATCGATTCTTTCGATACCATCAATAAGGGAAATATTATCACCGCGTTTATCTTAGCGAATTTTATTAATACTGAAGCAGCCGGAAACAATCGATGGAGCATCCAGGAATGTTTGGAAATTATTCGAAAAATTAATTTACAAGTTCATGGTAAGGAAAAAAATACTTTAGATCTCGAAACTTATTTATATTATATTATACCCATTTGTCATGAATATACTCTGAA
>Ga0065721_10006565_pt1 | contig 15460 bp, 13 predicted proteins | sample Mesricmetagenome_FD_59108 | JGI IMG/M metagenome (GOLD analysis project Ga0065721, IMG submission 59108) | Mesophilic microbial community from rice straw/compost enrichment Sample: eDNA_1 v2 (version 2) | ecosystem: Engineered > Solid waste > Grass > Composting > Bioreactor | place: USA: Davis... | reverse complement strand
AAGCTCCATACTGAAATAGCCCTTTTCATCCGTTTGGGCTGATTTGCCTGTGTTGACATTCAATATCTGTGCTTTGCTGATCGGCTTTTTGGTATCGGCATCAATGACGATGGTAGCGTACTTCAATACCGGCTTTTGTTTTGACGGGCTGCGGAAAGCCAGCAACAACACGGCAAGCAGGGGAAGTACAAACAGAAATTTAACTAAGTGCACGCGGGCAGTACTTATTTTGTTCATCATAACGATTCTTTTTTTTAAGGATGTAAAATTGAATTGACTGGCTATACTAAATTGGTTATTGCCCATTACCTTCAACAGCAGGTATTGGTACTGCGTTTTGTCCACGCCGTTTGCAATAACCTTGTTATCTGCAATGAATTCGAGGTTTTGACGGATTGCTTTCCTAATCAGCCAGGCAAAGGGATTGTACCAGTTCAGAATGCAAAGTAATTCCGACCAGATAATGTCGACGGTGTGTCCCTGTTTTACGTGCACGAATTCGTGCCTTACAATTTCTTTCAATTCCGATTCAGTATGTAAATGCTGGTTGACATAAATCGAATTCCCAAATGAAAACGGGATGATATTTTTATTGACCTGGTAAAACCTGATGCCTTCGCCGGTAACCAGCCGGGCTGATTTCCGCAAACGTCTCAGGGAAGAAAATTGAACGAGGATACGTACGCTTAAGGCCAGGATGCCGAGTACCAGGACGATCACACCCCAATCCCACCATGTAATTGGGCTCAGGTTGTTTTCTACGGGTACAGTACCGGTATTTACAGCCAGATCGCCGACCGTAGGCAGCATATTGATCAGCTCATAACCTTTTGCCTGGCTGCTTTCGAAGATTGGTGCGATATTGATAACGCTGATAAAAAAGCATAGCACTGAATATCCAAGCAGGTACCACCTGTTGTGATTGTAAAATGTGAGTCTCCTTAATACCAGCTGGTAAAAAAGATACATGATTGCGAGACTGATGGACAACTTGATCAGGTATTGAAATAATACAGGCATATAATTTTTTTAATCATGAAAATTGTTCAGCGGTGCAGCTTAGCCATTCCCTTTTTCGATTAATTCAAGAATCTCCTTTAGTTCTTTTGCGGAAAGCTTTTTTTGTTCTACGAAAAAACTGACAAGTTCTTTATAGGAATTGTCGAAGTATTCCTTTACAACATTTCCCATAAATTTCTTCTTGTAATCCTCTTCGCTGATCAGCGGTTTGTACAGGTAAGCGTTGCCGATCAGTCGACTGCTGAGATATCCTTTTTTCTCAAGATTTTTTATGATGGATGCCACGGTGGTGTATGGCGAGGGTGTTTGCATGTTTTCCATAAATGCTTTTACGTTGCCTTCCCCGGTTTTCCATACGGCCTGCATGGCTTCCTCTTCCACCTGTGATAATTTTTCCATTTCTACGAAATTTTCGTAAATCTACGAAAGTTTCGTAATAAACAAATTTTATTCTTAACTTTTTTAGAAAACAATTTGCCATCCGAATTGCTTTTCTTTGACTGCCATGAAAAAACTGTTCTTACCCATATTATTTATAATAATTGCGGTAGCTGGTTACACGCAGGAAAGTGAACCCCGGGAAGCTCCCTATAAGCGTTTTAACTCAATCCCGCCATTCAAGCTGTTGCTTACCGACAGCAGCACTTATTTTACTAAGGAAGATCTGTCCAGGAAATCATCAGTGATGCTGATGTTGTTCAGCCCGGACTGCGAGCATTGCCAGCATGAAATGGAACAGATCGTGCAAAATATCAAAGCCTTTGATAAGACGCAGATCGTACTTGCTACTAACAGGGAGTTTAAGGACATGCTTAGATTTTACAAACAATACGACCTGGGACGGTTTAAAAATATTGTAGTCGGCCAGGATGTGAATTATATTTTCCCTGTATTTTTCGATGTGCGCAATCTGCCTTTCCTGGCATTTTATAACAGGAAAAAAGAATTGGTATCGGTATTTGAAGGTGCTATGCCTATTGAAAAGATGATTGCAGAGATAAAGAAATAAGCACCGATAAACCTCGAACTTTCTTTTACCTTTGCCCCGCAAAACTGCCTGTCGGCAGGGAATTTTCTCATATCATAAATCATTTCTTTCATGAAAGTAACTGTTGTAGGTGCCGGAGCTGTCGGAGCAACCTGTGCAGATAATATTGCCCGTAAGGAACTGGCCACAGAACTGGTTTTATTGGATATTAAAGAAGGTATTGCAGAAGGCAAGGCCCAGGATATGATGCAGACCGCTGCTCTGCTGGGATTTGATACCCGTATTACAGGATCAACCAATGACTACGCAAAAACTGCTGGCAGCGATGTGGTGGTGATTACGTCTGGCCTGCCACGCAAACCCGGTATGACCCGCGAGGAACTGATCGGTGTAAATGCCGGAATAGTAAAAGGTGTTGCCGGGAATATTTTGAAACACTCTCCCAATGCAATCATCATCGTAGTGAGCAACCCAATGGATACGATGACTTACCTGGCGCTTCAGTCAACCGGCTTGCCTAAAAACCGGATCATTGGCATGGGTGGCGCTTTGGACAGTGCGCGTTTCCGTTATCAATTAAGCCAGCACCTGGGTTGCAGCCCTGCTGACCTGAACGCTGTTGTAATTGGTGGTCACGGTGATACCACAATGATACCGCTGATCCGCCTGGCAACCTGGAATTCAGTACCAGTAACACAGTTCCTCAGTGAAGAAGCGCAGAAACAAATTGTTGCTGATACCATGGTTGGCGGTGCCACACTTACAAAACTTATTGGTACTTCAGCCTGGTATGCACCGGGTGCAGCCACTGCTTCCGTGGTGGAATCCATTGTAAGAGATGAGAAAAAGCTCATCACCTGCAGTGTGGCCCTCGACGGTGAGTATGGACAAAAAGATATCTGTCTTGGTGTACCGGTTATCATCGGCAAAAATGGCTGGGAAAAAATCCTGGACTTCAAACTGAATGATGCAGAAATGGCGGAATTCAGCAAAAGTGCCGCAGCAGTGAGAAGTATGAATGATGTATTGAAAACGTTGTAACAGGGTATTGATATTACCGGTAAATCTTAAGATTTAACCGGGTCTGAATAAAAAGGTTGCTCAATAAGGCAACCTTTTTTGTTTCTGTTACTTTTAAATGGAAGGGTTCAGCCATTTTTTGTAAATTCAGATCAGCCTCAAACAACCATCGACATGTACAGGTACAGGCATTTCATCGTGCTTTCAATACTTCTAAGCCTGGTCTGTTCCAATGCGGCATCCCAACCAACCATACGGTACAAGGCTGTGATTAGTTCACTCCGTAATCCACTTGATATTGTAAATGCCGGNGATGGAACCGGTCGTCTCTTTGTTGTACAAAAAGAAGGTATCGTTAACGTATATGATTCTGCATACCAATTACTCGGTGAATTCCTTAGGGTAAGTGTCAGCACACAGAGTGAGAGAGGTTTACTTAGCCTCGCATTTCATCCTGATTACAAGTCCAATGGTTTTTTCTTTACATATTCCACAAACAATATCGGTGATATTGAGATTTCCAGATTTAAGATAAGTTCTGATCCAAATAAAGCCGATCTCTCAAGCCGGTTAATCATTATGACTATACCTCATCGTGATTTTGCTAATCACAACGGAGGTAAAATGAATTTTGGACCCGATGGCTATTTATATTTTGCTACAGGTGATGGTGGTGGTGCTGGCGACCCAAACCGGAATGGACAAAATGGCGCATCCCTTTTGGGGAAGATGATCCGGATTGACATAAACAAACCAGGTTCAAATCAGAATTATAGTATCCCTGCAGACAATCCTTTCATTAATGACTCAACTATTTCTGATGAAATATGGGCGCTTGGCCTGCGCAATCCCTGGCGATGGAGTTTTGACCGGTTGACCGGTGATCTGTGGATTGGAGACGTTGGACAAAATGGTCGTGAAGAAATCAACGCCAGGAAGGCCGGCTCACACAAAGGTCTCAATTATGGATGGCGTTGCTATGAAGGCACGCGTGTATATGTTGGCACCGGTTGCCTGCCCGGCTCCCACTATACGGCGCCCATTTTCGATTACCCTCGTAATAATGTGGATGGGGGCTGGTCTGTAACTGGTGGTTATGTTTATCGTGGCAAGGAATATCCTGTCTTAAACGGCTATTACGTGTTTGCGGATTACGTTTCGGGGAATCAGTGGATCATTACCGACTCAATGAATACTTGGGTTGTGACCCAGTTAAACGGAAACTTCCCGAAAAATATAGCGGGATTTGGTGAAGGAGAAGATGGAACTATCTATGCCTGTTCTCTTTCCGAAGGAGTAGTTTATAAATTGGAGGCTCCTTCCGGACTGGCCTACCAGTTACTCGAGTTTAGCGGGAAATCAAGCAATGGTAATGTTGACCTTAACTGGAAAACCCGGGAACAAAACATCAAACAATATGAGGTTGAAAGGAGTTTGGACAGCCTTGTATTTCAGCAGGTGGGAATTGTAACTGCCAAAAATCAGCCTGGTGATAATATTTATCAATTTTCAGAATCCGTAAGCACAGCCATTCCCCAATATTACCGTCTTCGTATTGTAAGCGAGGATGGCAAATGGGATTATTCAAACACAATCACAGTCAGGGAAACCGCTGTAACTCCCGCCCCTTCGTTTATACATCCCACCCTGATCAGTGATGGCGTGATCAACTGTTATCTGCCATCCGCTTTTGAAATACTGGAAGTATTCGATGCCAGCGGCAGCCTTGTTTTGCAAAAGGATATCAGGGGTGCCAGTGGCAAGGTTCAGATTGCGATACCCCATTTTGCACGAGGACTTTATTTTGTACGAATTACAAGAGGCGGAGATAAAGTTTTGCAAAGAATCCTGGTACAATGATTCAACATCAGCCTTTATTTTTTTATACAATAACACCAGCGAAATAATTTCCCCTCGAAATCAAAGGGTGTGGTTGCCCGTGTGATATCTTTTATTTCCGATGCATGAATTTTTTCTTTGTCAAGAACGAATTTCCGGTAGTTCGTACTGAAATACAGGACGCCGCCGGGTACAAGGGAACGAAGACAGTGATTAATCATTGAAACATGGTCGCGCTGTATATCCAGGAAATCCTCCATCCGTTTGCTGTTGCTGAAAGTCGGCGGATCCATAATGATCAGGTCGAAATCATTTTCTTTTAATGTTTCGAGGTATTGAAGGACATCGGCATGATGAAATTGGTACTTCTGATTATCTTCAAAGCCGTTTAACGCCATATTTCTACCTGCCCAGGCGAGATAGGTTTTTGACAAATCCACCGTTGTAACGGTTGAAGCTCCGCCCGCTGCCGCATATACTGAAAAGGATCCCGTGTATGCAAACAAATTCAAAACTCTTTTCCCGGATGATTCCTGCCTGACCCTTTGGCGGGTGATACGGTGATCAAGGAACAGACCGGTATCCAGGTAGTCACTTAAGTTTACGATAAATTTGAGGTTATTTTCCTCAACAACAAATTCACGCTGTGAACTGTCAATTTTTTGATATTGCCCCAGGCGGCCGGCCTTGCGCTGTCTCAGTTTCAGGAAAATATCTTCTTCGCCGACTCCCAAAACTTCCTTTATTACACTCAAACTCTCATTGAGCCATTCGTCGTGTTGTTCTTCCGTCAGTTGATGCTTTCTCAGGTATTCGGCAACATACAGTTTATTACCATAAAATTCTATACATAATGGAAACTCCGGCAAATCATGATCATAAACCCGGTAGCAGCTTATCTCCTGTTTGCGCGCCTGTTTACTAAGATGCCTGAACACTTTAGTCAGCCTGTTTTTAAACATCAGCATTTTTTCCACCGGCTACAATTTTTTACGAAATTCGTAGTTCTGCCGTACGCAGCGGCATGTGCTGCGATTTTTTATGTATGCCATTGTCGATATAGAGACCACAGGAGGGTATGCCCAGTCAAATGGTATCACCGAAATCTCCATTCATGTGTTTGACGGGAAAACCGTGGTGGAGAAATTTGAATCTCTTATCAATCCACGGCAACCCATTCCCTATTATATTCAATCAATGACGGGCATTACCAACGAGATGGTGAAAGATGCACCGTTTTTTGAAGAAGTAGCGGAAGAAGTGTACAGGATTTTGCATGATAAAATTTTCGTAGCTCATAATGTCAACTTTGACTATTCATTTGTAAAAAGCCACCTGGCATCCTGCCAGTTTAATCTGAATACAAAAAAGCTGTGCACGGTCAGGTTAAGCAGGAAGATATTTCCCGGATTACCTTCATACAGCCTGGGCAATCTTTGTCACGCATTGAATATTCAGATACAAAACCGGCATCGCGCGGGCGGAGATTCCGAGGCGACTGCAGAGGTATTCCGCATGTTGATGGAAAATGACCGGGAAGATGTCATCGTAAAAAGCCTTGCCAGGAATTCGAAAGAACAAATACTGCCGCCCAATGTTCCAAAGGAACATTTTGAACAATTACCCTACACGCCGGGTGTTTATTATTTCCACAACGATAAAGGCCGGGTAATTTATGTAGGAAAAGCAAAGAATATCAGGTACCGGATCAACAGTCATTTCAGTAATAATTCACAAAGCCGGCAGAAACAAAATTTTCTCAGGCATACTTATGCCATCAGCTATCAGCCCTGCGCAACCGAACTTATGGCGCACATACTTGAATCAACGGAAATAAAAAAGCTCTGGCCGGCATTCAACTATTCACAAAAAAACCCGGAAAGTGTATACGGCATCTTCGCGTATGAGGATCAAAATGGATACCTGCGCCTTGCCATTGAAAAAAACAGGAAGCAAATCAGACCCGTACATACTTTTCATTACCTGACCGATGGACATGCAGTTCTGCGCAAGCTGATACGGGATTATGCACTTTGTCCAAAACTTTGTTTTCTTCAAAAAGACCACGTATCGTGTGAAGGTATGGCCGGTCAATATTGTCGTGGCGCCTGCGAACAGCATGAAGCTGCTGATGAATATAATGCACGGGTTCAGGAAGCCATCGCATCCCTTACTGCACAACCAAGTTTTGCAATCATTGACGAGGGTTTACATGCCGATGAAAAATCCTGCATCCTGGTTCAGGATGGCATGTTCTATGGGATGGGTTATATCTCATCCGATATCCAGATCTCAAGCCTTGATGTATTACGTGATATGATCACACCTTATAAAGAAAACCTGTACATAAGAAACCTGGTACACAGCTACGCAGCACGATTTCCCCAGAAAGTAATTTCATTTAACGCGTCTTTTTAAAGCCACTGGAAATCCGGTGCTGCAGGCATTAGGGAAAATACTGCATATACTTCCTGTGGCGGAGTAGCCAGCTTGCGGAGTTTTGTATCCAGCCAGGCACCATCCACCGTAAGAATTGCCGCCACGGTATCACCGTTTTTCATGATGTTGTGCCGTATTGACCAGCGTGAGAAATCTTTTTTTGCTTTTGATACTTCCAGGTTAATGGTAATGACATCTCCCAACCGCACTTCCCGGCGAAACTGGCATTCCTCACGAAAAAGGATGGGACCAATACCCAGTTTATGCATGAGTTCCATTGTGAGCCCTTGTTCATTTAGAAACGCCACGCGACAAAAGGCTCCCCAATCGTAATAAACAGAATGACGCAGGTGAACATTGGGATCCAGGTCAGACCATCGAACCTGCACTTCTTTAACAAAATTTTCCATCAGCTAATATAGCCAATCACGCTGTGAAATTAACAGGCGGCTCTTTCAAATACGGCTGGTAAAAACTACTTTTGCTGTTATAATTTTTTACATATGAAAAGAACGTTTTCCCTTATCCTCTTGATGGCCATTTGCGGAATGCTTTGGGCTCAGCAGAAAACACAGAAACCTGTACAAAAAGCACCCGCCCAGCCCAAGAAAGAGTTGCAGACTCTCAACGATTCTGCAAGCTATGCCATAGGTTACAGCATTGCCAGCTTTTACAGATCACAGGGTATCACTAATCTTAACACTGACCTGGTTTCAAAAGCCATCAACGATGTATTAAAAAATAAGCCCGCACTTTGCGATGACCAGTCAGCCAATTTATTTATCACCAGTTACCTGAACGAAATACAACAATCGAATTCAAAAGCAACAATAGAAGAAGGAAGAACCTTCCTGGCAAAAAACAAAACAAGGCCGGAAGTAAAAACCACGGCAAGCGGTTTGCAATATGAAGTGATCACTGAAGGAACCGGTATTAAGCCACTCGCGAAAGACAGTGTCACAGTTCATTACCGTGGTACTTTGATCAATGGAACTGAATTTGATAATTCCTATGCACGCGGAGAATCTATTACTTTTCCGTTGAATCGTGTCATTGCCGGTTGGACAGAAGGTGTCCAGTTGATGAGTGTCGGATCTAAATATAAATTGTATATCCCCTACAACCTGGCTTATGGAACCAATACGCAGGGACCTATCCCGGGTGGATCAACATTAATATTTGAAGTGGAGTTGCTGGACGTGAAAAAAGCGAAGTAATTATTTTATAAGCTTTTTCTCGCGTGCCCATCCAAGAGCTTTTTCAAATTGCTCTTCCTCAGTAAGGTTGGTGTTGTCAAGCACAATGGCATCATCAGCCTTTCTTAATGGGCTCACTTCACGGTTGGAATCGATATAGTCACGCATTTCAAGATTATTTTTTACTTCCTCGATCGTGATGTTGGGATTCTTTTCGTAAAGTTCTTTAAACCGACGTTCTACCCGCACGGCATTGTCGGCCGTCATGAAGATCTTCAATTCGGCCTCCGGAAAAACGACCGTGCCAATATCGCGACCATCCATCACGATACCTTTTCTTTTTCCCAAAGCCTGTTGTTGTGCTACTGCAAATTCACGGACTTCCCGAATGGCGGCTATTTCACTCACTTTCTCAGCCACAACCAAATCCCTGATGACATATTCTACATTTTCATCATTGAGGTAGATTTCGCTGACGCCCGTTTTTTCATTGACTATAAAATCAAGTTTTAATTCAGATAAGGCTTTCTTCACTTCCTTAGTTTCCGTCCAGTCGATATGATTGCGTAAAAAATAGAGAGTGATGGCCCTGTACATGGCTCCACTGTCGACATACAAATAACCAAGTTTTTTTGCCAGCTGCCGGGCCAGGGTGCTTTTACCGCAGCTTGACCATCCATCTATCGTTATTATAATTTTTTTTGCCATATGCGTAATAGTGCCATTTTTTGATGGAGCCGGTCTCTCCTGAATATCCGGAACTGTGAATTTAGATTCCATAATTAAACACCCGCACAAAATTAAAAAGGAGCGCCTTAAAAAAGCGCTCCTGGAAAATTTATTGAGAGAAAACCGATCAGGCTTTCGACTTTGTCTCTATTTTTTTAAATGTAAACACCAATTTGTTGTTTTCCTTATCAAGGTCTGCCTCGAGCACATCTCCTGCTTTCACATTCATGTTCAGAATTTCTTCTGCAAGCGGATCTTCCAGGTATTTCTGGATTGCCCTGTGTAGGGGTCTTGCTCCGAACTGAACATCGTAACCTTTATCTGCCAGGAAGGATTTGGCATCTTCTGTCAGCGTAAGGCTGAAGCCCAGGTTAGCCAGTCTCTTCATCACACCTTTCATCAGGATATCAATGATGTTGAATATATTTTCTTTTGTCAGACTGTTGAAGATGACCACATCATCAATACGGTTCAGGAACTCCGGCGAGAAAGTTTTCTTCAAAGCTTTCTCAATTACCGCCTTATTGGCTTCGTCTTCATGCTCAAGCCTTGCCGATGTTGCGAAACCAACACCTGCACCGAAATCTTTCAGCTGACGAACACCGATATTGGAAGTCATAATGATCAGAGTGTTCTTGAAGTTGACCTTGCGACCGAGACCATCTGTGAGCTGTCCATCGTCGAGTACCTGCAACAGGATATTATAAATATCCGGGTGAGCTTTTTCGATTTCGTCGAGCAGGATCACGCTGTAAGGTTTGCGGCGGACTCTCTCGGTCAACTGGCCACCTTCTTCATAGCCTACATATCCCGGAGGTGCACCGATCAGGCGGCTTACAGTGAATTTCTCCATGTATTCACTCATATCGATACGAACCAGCGCATCTTCTGAGTCGAACATATGTCTTGCGAGGGCTCTTGCCAGCTCGGTCTTACCTACACCGGTTGGCCCAAGGAATATGAATGTACCGATAGGTTTTTTTGGATCCTTCAGACCTACGCGGTTACGCTGGATTGCTTTAACCACTTTTAGAATTGCTTCATCCTGGCCGATCACCATTCCCTTCATATCATCTGCCATCTTCCTGAGTTTTTCTGTCTCAGCCTGAACCATGCGTTTCACCGGAATGCCGGTCATCATGCTCACAACTTCAGCAATGGCTTCTTCGTCGATCGGATAGCGTTTGTGTTTGCTTTCTTCTTCCCAATCCTGTTTTGCTTTTTCCAGGTCTTCGGCCAGCCGTTTCTCGGTGTCGCGGAGTGAAGCAGCTTCTTCGAACTTCTGGCTTTTTACCACCTTATTCTTCTCGTTCTTTACTTCTTCAATTTTCTTCTCCAGGTCAACGATATTTTGTGGTACGTTGATATTTTTCAGGTGTACCCTTGCGCCAACTTCATCCATCACATCAATTGCCTTGTCGGGAAGCAGGCGGTCGGTGATATACCGGTCGCTGAGTTTCACGCAGGCATCAATGGCTTCGTCATTATAGGTTACGTTGTGATAATCCTCGTATTTAGACTTGATGTTATTCAGTATCTGAACGGTCTCTTCAACGCTTGGGGGATCCACAATCACTTTCTGGAAGCGACGATCAAGCGCTCCATCCTTCTCGATGTACATACGATATTCATCAAGTGTAGAGGCGCCGATGCATTGGAGTTCGCCACGAGCCAGGGCTGGTTTAAAGATATTACTTGCATCCAGTGAACCGCTGGCGCCACCGGCACCTACGATGGTATGCAGCTCATCAATAAACAGGATTACATCGCGGTTTTTTTCCAGTTCATTCATGATCGCCTTCATCCTTTCCTCGAACTGACCACGGTATTTAGTACCTGCCACTAATGCGGCGAGATCAAGTGATATCACGCGCTTGTCAAAAAGCACCCTTGAAACCTTACGCTGCACAATGCGCAGGGCGAGGCCTTCCACAATAGCGGTCTTACCCACACCGGGTTCACCGATCAGGATCGGGTTATTCTTTTTACGGCGTGAAAGGATTTGCGATACCCTTTCTATTTCCGACTCGCGGCCTACGATGGGATCGAGGGATCCGGACTCAGCGAGTTTTGTAATGTCCCGGCCGAAATTATCAAGCACGGGTGTCTTACTTTTTACGTTAGCACCCTGCTTAGATCCCTTTTGCTGAGAATACTTTTTCTCATCTTCAAAATCATCATCGTTCTCGTCGGTAAATTCAGCGCGGGGGTCGCTGGATTTTACAATGCCAAGTTCCTGGCGGAATACATCATAGTCCACGTCGAATTGATTTAAGATTTGAGTTGCGATATTTTCTTTGTTCTTAAGTATGGAAAGCATGAGGTGTTCTGTTTCCACCGTTGTGCTCTTCAGTGCCTTTGCTTCCAATACCGTCACGCGGATCACTTTTTCAGCCTGCTTGGTTAATGGAAGGCTATTGATATTAGCAATATTCTTACCGGTTTTATCTTTAACAGCCAGTTCGATTTCTTTACGCAATTCATACAGATCCACGTTAAAGCTCTTCAGGATTCGAACTGCCGTATTATCCCCTTCCCGGATCAGCCCGAGTAACAAATGCTCTGTACCGATAAAATCATTACCCAGTCTCAATGCCTCTTCCCTGCTAAACGAAATGATCTCTTTTACCTGGGTTGAAAAATTATTATCCATAAATTAGATAATTAGTTGTGTTACAATATTAACAAATATATTTGGTTCCAAGTTTTCCGTAGTTATAAACGGAATGTTGATAAACTTAGTTGTATGAAAGTCAAAATAGATACCAAAGAGAGATTTCATGCCATCACGGTCGGGNCTGGTGTCATATCTGCTACTATGACAGAAGAACTCGAGTCTTGTTTACTTNCCTACCTGCAAAATGACGTTAAAAACATTGTGTTAATNCTCAAAGACATTGCCAGCATNGANCGCGCTGCAGCAGAAAAGCTTTTATCCATACAACAAAGGTTCTATGAAAATAATGCATCTTTCGTGATTTGCGAACTGCAAAAATCAGTTGAAGATTTTCTTGACGAAAATGAACTTTTGGAGCAAATGAATGTTACGCCCACAGCCAGTGAAGCAACCGATATTGTACAGATGGAAGAAATCGAGCGAGAACTGCTTGATGGCGGAGATGAATAGCTGAAACTCCGCATAAAAACAATCCTTACCCTGTGACAATTCAATTGCGAAAATCTTACCTTAACGCTGATTCTTGATATGTTAGCAGTAACCATCCTGGGAAATAACTCCGCCGTACCGGCATTCGACAGGCATCCCACCAGCCAGGTGGTGACCCTGGATGGGCACAGTTTCCTGGTGGATTGTGGCGAAGGCACGCAGATCCAGATGATCAACTATAAAATTCGCAGAAGCCGCATCTCCCATATTTTCATTTCACACCTGCATGGTGATCATTATTTCGGGCTCATCGGCCTGATCAACTCTTTCAGCCTGCTTGGCCGCCAACAGGAATTGCATGTGATTGGACCTGCCCCGTTGCAACAGTTAATAGAACTTCAGCTCAAAGTGGCTGATACAGCGCTGTGTTTTGACCTGCACTTTCACACCATCAGGAATGAAGGACTATTGGTTGATACAGACAAATACCAGGTAAAATGTTTCAGGACCAATCACCGGATTGAGTGTTATGGTTTTGTGTTTATGGAAAAAAAGAAACCGAGACGCCTGATCCTGGAAGCTGTCAAAGAGAATAATATCCCGCTTCATTACTATGAACGGCTTAAAGAGGGGGAACATTTTGTAACCACTGCCGGTGAAGTGATCCGTAATGAATGGGTAACCGAAGCTGCACCCAAAGGAAAGTCATATGCGTTTTGTGCAGACACAAAATATTATGAAGAAATCATTCCCCATATTCGCGATGTGGATATGATTTATCATGAAACGACCTATCTTGATAATTTCCGTGACCGTGCAGAATTGCGTTTCCATTCCACCACCAGACAGGCTGCTACCATTGCGCAGAAAGCGGGTGTACGTCGATTGCTGATCGGGCATTTCAGCAGTAAATATGACACGCTTGATGAGTTTGAAGCTGAAGCAAGAGAAATTTTTCCCAATACGGATCTTGCGCTTGAAGGTGTAACTTACCGGATATGATCAAATGATGCTGCTTAAAAACTCTATAGTGCTGCTGACCCTGTCATTACAGCTTTCTGTCGCTGTGGCACAACATAAAATTCAATTAAAGGTAGGAGAACTTCCCTCTTATCATTCAGCTGGTGATGACATCTATTTAGCAGGATCTTTCAACGGTTGGAATCCTGGTGATGCGAAATATCGTTTCACCCGCGACGAGCAAAATAATTACCTGTTAAACATAAACCTTCCTGCAGGGACATATGAATTCAAGCTGACCCGTGGAGCCTGGGACAAAGGAGAATCGGCTTTGAATGGAAAACCCGTTTCCAATCGCAGTCTCCATGTTTCATCAGATACTTTGATCGTCCTGGATGTACCAGGCTGGGCTGATCATTTTCCATCAACTCCGCCAAAAAGCACTGCCAGCCGGCAGGTACGGGTGATGGATACTGCATTCTATATACCCCAGTTAAACCGGTACAGGAGGATTTGGGTTTACCTCCCTGCCTGTTATGATTCCTGCAAAAAACGATATCCTGTCCTGTATATGCATGACGGGCAGAACCTGTTTGATGATCTCACATCTTACAGTGGCGAATGGGGAGTAGATGAATATCTTGACACACTTGGACCACATGTGAATCATTGCATCGTTGTGGCAATAGACCACGGAGGTTCACTCCGGTTAAATGAATACAGTCCGCATGATTTTGAATTAACAGGTCTTGGTGCCATGAGCAGTTCCGGAAAGGGTGAAGGCGCAGCTTATGCGGACTTCCTGGTGAAAACGCTGAAACCCTATATTGATACGCATTACCGGACTGCCAAAGGGAAAAACAATACGGCTATTGCAGGCAGTTCAATGGGAGGAATGATTTCGTTATATGCGGTACTCAGATATCCCAAAGTCTTTGGTGCTGCGGGTGTTTTCTCTCCTGCATTCTGGATTGCGCCCGCAATATATGATGATATAGAAAAGATGGGTAAGAAAGTGAAATCGAAAATTTATTTCTATGCCGGCAAAAAAGAAAGTGAAACCATGGTACCGGGAACGCTGAAGGCACATGAACTCATGAGTAGATACTCCCGCTCCGAACTGCAAAGCGTGATCCGCGATGAAGGCACACACAATGAAAGCACCTGGCGAAAGGAATTCCCGTTGTTTTATCAATGGATCAATCAGTGACAGGTGATGTCCCGGGACTTTGACTCCCTGAAGCTACTTTGCGTAGTTGGACAACAATAGGAACATAGATTCATAGAGGTAACATAGGAAGTATTCATTTAAAGGCCTTTGCCTTTCATGAGATCCCTGATACGTTCGTGAAGTTTTGGGCTGACGGGCCAAACGGGCGGACGGAAGGTATTTTGGCAAAGTCCCATCTCGGAGAGATAAGCTTTAACCCCGCTTGGACTTCCTTCGGCAAACATGGATTGAATGATTTCAGTATAACGGTAGTGGATCGCGGCCGCTTCGCGGAAATTGCCGGCAAGACAAAGACGTACCATGTCGGAGAATCCTTTCGGATATGCATTGGCCACAACTGATGTCACGCCCTCAGCGCCCAGCGCCATCATGGGGAGTGTAATGGCATCGTCACCACTGATGACCAGGAAACCTTCAGGCCGGTGCTTGATGATCTGCATGATCTGATCAAAATTTCCGCTTGCCTCTTTGGTAGCAAACACGTTTTTGCATTCGTGTGCTATTCTCAACTGGGTCTCTGCTGTCAGATTCTGGCTGGTACGTGAAGGCACATTATACATCATCACCGGCAAGGGGGCATGTTCACTGATCAATTTATAGTGCTGGAACAGTCCCTCCTGGTTTGGCTTATTGTAATAAGGAGCAACAGATAATATGGCATCGTAGCCAGTGAGATTATATTCTTTAAAACCCTCCAGTACTTCGTAAGTATCATATCCGCCGATGCCCGCAACAAGGGGCAGCCGCCCGCCAACGGTTTTGCTGACGAAAGAAAAAACTTCTTGTTTGTCTTTGCCTTTTACTGTGGCACTTTCACCTGTTGTGCCAAGTACAACCAAATATTCTACACCGCCACCGATCCAGAATGAAATGAGTTTTTCAAAACTTTTCCAGTCTATGCTGCGGTCAGTATTAAAAGGGGTAACGATTGC
>Ga0065721_10051283_pt1 | contig 15462 bp, 15 predicted proteins | sample Mesricmetagenome_FD_59108 | JGI IMG/M metagenome (GOLD analysis project Ga0065721, IMG submission 59108) | Mesophilic microbial community from rice straw/compost enrichment Sample: eDNA_1 v2 (version 2) | ecosystem: Engineered > Solid waste > Grass > Composting > Bioreactor | place: USA: Davis... | reverse complement strand
TTCTCGCCGATGTGACCGATGCCTTCACGTACGACCGCTTCGGCGGTAGCCGTGGATACATACTTCGTCACGGCGATCACTTGAACTTCTTCGCGCGCTCTGCCGCTTCTGCGGCAGGCCTCCAATAGCCGGCTTTCCACGTCCCGCAGACGGGATTGCAACGTCACGGCACGTTCACCTCGATTTCCTGCCGAGCCAGCTCATCATGCGGCCCGTATTTCCTTGCTCCATCCGATGGGAATAGAGAAGATCCGTACTGCAGCCAGTACACCATGAAGTCATTTCGATGCTGCTCGGCAAAATTCCTGCTTTTATCATAAGATGTCGGTTCAATAGTTTCAAGTCCAGTCTAGCTCGTCCATCCTGCGAAGGCACGATGATTCGTTCGACAAGCCCGCCTGCTCCGGCATCCGGCAGCGTATCGAGGATAGGCCGAACGTGCTTTAGAACTGCTTCGTCCACCTCGTAGCAGCATCCGCCGATCGAAGGCCCGATCGCCGCGCGGATGTTCGCCGGCTTCGCCCCGAATTCGGCGGACATCTTCTCGATCGTCCGCGACGCAATATCCGCGACGGTTCCTTTCCAACCGGCGTGCGCCAGCCCCAGACTCTGCGTTACCGGATCGTAAAAGTATAAAGGCACGCAATCCGCGAAGAACATCACTAATAGAATATCGGGTTCGCCCGTCACTAGCGCGTCCGTATGAGGAAGAGCGCTTTCGCGCTCGTAACGTCCGCTGCCGGCGTTATCGCGCGTGATCATCTGTACCTCGTTCCCGTGCACTTGCTCGGCGCATGTCCAGACGTCGAAAGACCAGCCAAGACGCTCTGCGATTCGCTTCCGATGATGGATTACAGCTGCCGGGTCGTCCCCGACATGCAGCGCCGTATTATTCGCATGCCTCGTCGTAAAGCCGGCTGTAATTCCTTCCGTATCGCACCAGGATTGCAGCAGCAGCAGGGCTTCGTCGGAGTCTTCCTGCCGCAATCGAAAAGGTTCCATGAGGGAACACCTCCTGTTCCACAGTGTACCATACCCGCGCCGAGGACAGGAAACGGTTACCTCACGATATGTTGTTCCCCGTCCTCCAACCGATATGCCGTCTTCGCGTCGTCTAGACGAACGAGCACGACGTCCGCTCCGATCTTCACGATGTTCCTCCACGGAATAATGACGTCGGTGCCCCCTCCGAACATGCCGAACAGACGCGTCGATGTCGGCACGACGATCGCATCGATTCTCCCTTGACGCAAATCGAGCTCCAGGTCGCTTACTTGCCCAAGCTTCTTGCCGTCGACGATATTGATGACGTCCTTCGTCTGAAAATCGGATATTTTCATGCGTTCACGCTCCCCGCTGGCCGGGCTACGTACCCTATAAATCAATATATGAACCGCACCCTCCGAATTTACTCTTGTCATCAAAAAAAGGTGAAGCGCGAACGCCTCACCTTTTATCCCGTACGATATTAAGTTTTTACGTGCTTTTGCATTTGCTGAATGGCCGATTTCTCGAGACGCGACACTTGCGCCTGCGAGATGCCGATTTCGTCGGCCACTTCCATTTGGGTTTTCCCTTCGAAAAACCGCATCGACAGGATCATTTTCTCTCGTTCGTTCAGCTTGCGCATCGCTTCTCTAAGCGCAATCTCTTCGATCCATTGAATGTCTTTGTTCCGCTCGTCGCTGATCTGATCCATCACGAATATCGGATCTCCGCCATCATGGTAAATCGGCTCGAACAACGACACGGGATCTTGAATCGCATCTAAGGCGAATACGATGTCCTCCTTAGGCACGTTCAAGGCCTCGGAAATTTCTAGGATGGTCGGCTCGCGGGCATGCTGGTTCGTCAGTTGGTCCCTTACTTGCAGCGCTTTATAAGCGATGTCGCGAAGGCTTCTAGAGACGCGAATCGGGTTGTTGTCCCTCAAGTATCTGCGGATTTCACCGATGATCATCGGTACCGCGTAAGTCGAGAAACGGACGTTCTGGCCGAGATCGAAGTTGTCGATCGCCTTCATCAGCCCAATGCAGCCGACCTGGAACAGGTCGTCGACGAACTCGCCCCGATTGTTGAATCTTTGAATGACGCTCAGCACCAGACGCAAGTTGCCATTCACCAATTTCTCCCGGGCCGTAATCTCTCCTCGTGTCTGCAGAGCTAGGAACAGTTCCCTCATCTCGGCATTGGTCAGAACGGGCAGCTTTGAGGTGTCCACTCCACAAATCTCCACTTTGTTGCGGGTCAAGGCAATTCCTCCCGGGGAGCAGCGTTAATGTAAGTATCTCCGCGAAGGGGGTTTTTATTCCCCGCCAAGACACCTTCTGCCGCTGGAGGAAAAAGAGAGAAAAGACCGAATTTTCGCGTAAATTCACACCATTTTGTTAAATTCCTTGCGCAGCCGCTTAATGATGCGTTTTTCTAAACGAGAGATGTACGACTGAGAGATGCCGAGCAAATCCGCAACGTCTTTCTGCGTTTTCTCCTCGCCGTCCGCCAGTCCGAAACGAAGCTCCATGATCGTTCGCTCGCGATCACTCAGCTTGTCGAGCGCTTTATGAAGCAGCTTGCGATCGACCTGTTCCTCGATGTTCCGATAGATCGTATCGTTCTCGGTTCCAAGCACGTCAGAGAGCAGCAGCTCGTTGCCATCCCAGTCGATGTTAAGCGGCTCGTCGAACGATACTTCCGTGCGCGTCTTGCTGTTCCTGCGCAAATACATCAAGATCTCGTTCTCGATACACCGGGAAGCGTATGTGGCCAATTTTATCTTTTTTTCCGGATCGAATGTGTTGACGGCTTTGATCAACCCTATAGCGCCGATCGATACCAGGTCCTCGATGTGAATACCGGTATTCTCGAACTTACGAGCGATATAGACGACGAGCCTAAGGTTGCGTTCGATAAGCATTGCGCGAATCGCCGCGTCGCCCGTATTGAGCCGCTCCAGCAAGTACTCTTCCTCTTCTCGGCTCAACGGAGGAGGCAACGCCTCGCTTCCGCCGATATAATACACTTCTTCGCTCTTCCAGCCTAGCAAGAACAGCAGGCGATAGAGCGTCAATTGAGATTTCAATTTTAAGTTCAAAGGCATAACTGCAATCCTCCTGTCAGGCTGGCTGAGATGGCGCCGGTTCCTTTGCTTTCGCTTGCGGCAAGTCTGGGTGGACGATCGCGCGGTAGCTCGCGTCCGAGGATAACGTCCCTCCGTCCAATCCAATCAACACGCGCTCCGTTGTAAGCGGAGACTGCTCCGTCCGGGATAGAACGACTGCGTCCGGCTTGATCCCGAGCATGAGCTTCGGGACGCCGTTGACGGCGCGATACGGGATAAGCCTAAGCCTATGGCTCCATTCATGGGGCTCGGAGCCGCTCGTTCCAAGCTCCGCGATCAATCGGTCCGCCGACTCGCCCTTTAACCGGTCGCACCATCCGGCAGGCAATACGTCCTTCCATACGCTTGCTTCCATGATCATGACCGGCGTTCGAGTTAACGGCTCGTACAACCGATTACCGGTGTCTAGAAGACCTCGGACAACCCATGATCTTCCATCGATCTGAACTTCGACGTCCCAGATCAGCGCCTCTACGTTGAGCCGCTTGCGACGCGTCTCTGCGGTACCGTGGAATAACCATGCGGACAATAGGAACGTTACAGCAAATAGGCCAAGCTGCATTTGCCACTGCACAACGATGCCGCCGCTTTGCGTTAAGGACATTCCGCCCCACGATGTTCCCGACGACTTGACCAAATAAGTTAAGCCGATCACTCCGCCGAGCGTTGCGAAGCTCACCGTGTAGAAAGCACCGGCATTGCGCAGCAATTGCATAGGTCCCCCATAACCGAACGTTACAAGAACCATGACGAGGGAGACGACGACTTTGCCTGCAAAAGAATACGCATAGGGGATATCCGTCACGAACATCGATGCCGCGTACAACGCTCCGAAGACGGCCGCGCCAATCAATTTCGCTCTCGAGGGGTATAGCCGTCTCGCTTTGGCAGTTAAGAGAAGCACGATTCCATCAACGGCAAGATTCGTAAAAAACACGAGATCCACATAGACGACCATTCGATATCTACCCCCATCCTTGTTCGCCCGGAAAACAGCCGTCTACGAAGGCTCGGGATGGATGCAATCAGTATAATCGCTTTCAAATAAGGTGTCTGTCTAATCCTGCCGGCCTTTCAAACCTATTTTTGTCGACTTCGGCATCCTATCTCTGAGGGGTTAATTAGTAGTCGCTGGCAGTCGGCTATGCATCGTTTTATGCGCCTTTATAACGATATCCCCTTCGCTCAGAAAGGGTGGTATGCTGCTCCATTACATCGATATCCCCTTCGCTCAGGCATGTCGCCGCATTCTGCATATTACATAGATATCCCCGTCGCTCAGGAAGGTAAAATCTCGATCAGAAAACACTTTTCACTTGAAATAAGAACGTATGTTTGCTAAAATGTGGATACAGAACGTTTGTTCGGTTTTAGTGGAGGTGCGGAGCTTGAGCATGACTTTCGAATCATTTTGCAGCCTGGTGCAGACGGAAGAGGATTGCATAGAGCTGCTGTTCAAAGTCAAATGGCCGGACGGTTTCCGTTGCCCGGTCTGTTCGCATTCGCAATGCTACGTGATCTCGACCAGGCGTCTACCTCTTTATGAATGCATGAAGTGTCGAACGCAGACTTCTCTCATTTCCGATACGATTTTCCGCTATTCCAGAACGCCGTTAAGATTGTGGTTTCAAGCGATATTCCTGCACACTCGTTGGAGAGGAATTAATGCGTTGCAGCTTTCCGAAGAGATCCAGGTCACTTACAAGACCGCTTGGCTGATGTGCCATAAAATCCGTTACGCTATGAGCCGCACCGACGGCGAGAAATTGCTGGAGGGTATCGTCAGCGTGACCGATGCGCTCTTGTATAGGAGGATGATTCCGCCTAGCAACTACCGCGAAATTGAGCAGCCTATCGTTGCAGGCGCAGCCGAAGATGACAACGGGGAGTATACACATGTCAAAATTAGAATTTCTCCTCGTTCGTTACGCGAAACAAGACACAGTTCTCCCGATATGACCGAGTTCGTGCAGCAATGCGTGGCTCCGGAGACGATCCCCCACACAATCGTTACGAAAAGGCACGGCAAGGTGCGGAATCCTGAGCTTATTTATTTTTGCAGGCATGCGGAGATGTGGATGGCTTCCACTTTTCGCGGCGTTTGGCTCAAGCATTTGCAGGTGTATTTAGACCAATATTGCTACGTCAAGACTAGGGACAAAGAGTCCTTGTATGACGAAATTCTCCGCGACTGCGTTCGTCAACGAGGCATCGATTATCCTACCCTTACCGGCAACAGGGACCGACGGTCTACAAGACCGGTTAGACATAAGATCGATATGGTGTCACGACAAGCTGGTTAGAAGGGTTTGTTCGGCCGATCCGACTCAGGAGGGGGTACGTGCTTGCTAGTTCCGCTACGCTGAGGAGGTAATTGGTTGGCTTATTTTGTTGATCCTACAGGAATGATTGATCCGCTGTGGTTCAGCGACGGTCCATATTTCCTGAGCGAAGGGGATATCGTTATAAAGGGGGGAAAAAAGAAGAAGCCCCGCCCCCACGAAGTGGAAGAGGAGCTATACAACACTCAATATACCCGCCAAATTAGCGATCGCGACGATTACGCAAGAAAGCCGGAATGTCCAGCTGGTCGCTCGTCAAGCTCTGAGAGTTGAACGGACGAAGGTTGTTCGAAGAAGAGCGGGAATCGTTCGCACTCGTCGTCGATTCAGCTGTTGGGTTCAACGGCTGCTGACTAGGCTGCGACGATTGCTGACTAGGCTGTGAAGAAGAGCCGGCAATCGGACGACGCGTTGCGCCCTTATGCTCGAATCCGGTCGCGATAACCGTTACCTTGATCTCTTCCTTCATGTTGTCGTCGATGCTAGCGCCGAAGATCATGTTCACTTCCGGATCGCAAGCTGCGATGATGATCTCGGCCGCTTCGTTAACTTCGTACAACGAAAGGTTAGCGCCGCCGGTTACGTTAATGATGATCCCCTTCGCGCCGTCGATCGAAGTTTCGAGCAACGGGCTCTGAATCGCTTTGCGGGCCGCGTCCATCGCGCGATTCTCGCCGGTGGCCATACCGATACCCATAAGTGCCGAACCGCGCTCGGACATGATCGTCTTCACGTCGGCGAAGTCAAGGTTGATCAAGCCTGGAACCGCGATAAGGTCCGAGATGCCTTGCACGGCTTGGCGCAACACGTTATCCGCTTCGCGGAACGCTTCCACCATCGGCGTCTTCTTATCAACGATCTCAAGCAGACGGTCGTTCGGAATAACGATAAGCGTGTCTACTTTTTCTTTCAGTTCCTCGATGCCTAGAACGGCTTGGGACGAACGCTTAGGTCCCTCGAACGTGAACGGTCGAGTAACAACGCCGACCGTAAGCGCGCCCGCTTCTTTAGCAAGCTCAGCTACGACAGGAGCGGCACCGGTACCTGTACCGCCGCCCATACCAGCTGTTACGAACACCATATCGGCGCCTTTAAGCGCAGTCGTAATATGCTCACGGGACTCTTCCGCGGCTTTTTTGCCGATTTCCGGCTTAGCCCCAGCACCGAGACCGCGCGTAAGCTTGTCCCCGATCTGAAGCTTAATTTCGGATTTCGTTAATTGCAACGCTTGCGCATCGGTATTCGCCGTAATGAATTCGACGCCTTTGACGCCGTTTTCGATCATTCGATTGACCGCGTTGCTTCCGCCGCCACCTACACCGATGACTTTAATTTTAGCGAGCGGTTCCATTTCAAAATCAAATTCCAACATAAATCCTAACTCCTCCTCGCTTCGTTCGAATGGTTCTCGTAAGCGGCGGCTTAAATGAATTCCTTGAACATGTTTTTGAACCATTCAACAATGCCAGGTTTGGACGCCGTGCTTCCGGTCGATTTCGCTTTGCTAGGACGCTTGACGCCCGTTGCGCCGCGCGTGCGGACATGCTTGCTCACATATTGGATCATGCCGACGCCGCTGCTGAAGGACGGGTCCCTTACTCCGATATAATCGGGCACAGCCACTCTGACATTGGACTCCAGTTCGAATTGAGCCAACGGAAGAACGCTCGGCAGCGATACGGAGCCGCCGGTCAGCACGTATCCGTTGATCTTATCCAGGTATCCCAGACGTTTCACCTCTTGGCGGATCATCTGGAAAATCTCCTGCATACGGGGCTCAATAATATTCGCCAGATCCAACTGGGAGAATTCCTTCTCCACGTTGCTTCCGACTCTCATGACTTTAAATTTCTGGTCTTCGGCCGCGTCTTCGATTCTTGCGCAGCCGTACTTCAGCTTGATTTTCTCGGCATGCTCCGTCTGGGTTTTGAGTCCGTAGCAAATATCGCTCGTGACGTAATCCCCGCCGATTGGCAGCGTCGATACGGCCGCCAAGCTTCCGCCTTCGAAAATGGCAAGCGTCGTTGCTCCGGCACCGACGTCCGCGAGCACCGTGCCCATCATTTTCTCGTCTTTCGTTAGCGCCATCATACCCGATGCCAAAGACATCAAGATAACTCCGGAAATACGCAGACCAGCCTTCTCCACGCATCTCATCAGATTATGTATGGCTGCTTTCGTACCGGTGATGATCGTGCATTCCACTTCAAGGCGAACGCCAATCATGCCCCGCGGGTCCTGAATCCCCGAAAGGCCGTCAACCAAATACTGTTTCGGCACGAGGCCGATAATCTCCCGTTCAGGAGGCAATGCGACGACTTTGGCCGCTTGCAGCACCCGTTCGATGTCTTCTTCGCCGATCTCCCGATCCTCGTTGGAGACGGCTACCACGCCATGATTGCTCTGCAGTGCAATGTGATTGCCCGCAATCCCGACATAAACCTCGCTTATTCCGATACCGACCATACGCTCTGCATGGTCGACGGCATTACGGATGGATTGCACGGTTTGGTCAATATCTACAATGGCACCCTTGCGAATTCCATCGGAATCCGAAGAGCCTACGCCAATGATGTTAATGGCCCCGTTGCTGATCTCCCCGATAATCACCCGGATTTTCGAAGTTCCTATATCCAGGCTGACGATGAGGTCATTGTTGCTCAACCGGTGGCACCTCCCGTAGATCAATAAATAGCCGCATACAAGGGATGCTTCCTACTACATATTCCACATCCGTGAGGTTTTCCCTCTTTTTTCAACAATTTTTTTGATTATTCGTCAAGGGCAATATTAACATATTTTCAAGTGCTTTCTCACATTGCCCATAGAAGAAATTCTAGCATTCTTTTTGATTATTGAGTAGAGTCCTTTTCCTTAATATTATCGGCTTCTTCCGTCTCATGGTTTGCATTTTCTGCCGAATATGGCAAATAAGTGTCCGCCTCTAGCATGACGACCTTGCCTGGCTCGCGGTTCTGGACGATATCGCTGAGGTAGGCAATTTTATCGGGCAGCTTGTTTACGGTCGTTACAACCTCGAATCTAGAACGCGTAAACAGCTTGATTCGGTCGGGGTATGCCGTCGACGGATCCGGTTGAATTTCGGAAAGATCCGACAATAAGGACGTTGGAACCTCGCTCAATATTCTGCATAGCGCGATAAAGTTCGGATCCTTCTGATCCCAACCCGACAGGATCGGCTTGTCCGGAAAATGACCGTCCCGAAGCGGAAGCACGAGGCCGTTCGCCAGTACGGAGAACACTTTCCCTTCCCCGGATAACTGAATCGCAACCTCCGGATATTCACTGACGGCAACCTTCAGCACGCCGGGAAATTTCTTGGAAATCGAGACGGATTTCAGCGCTTCAAGCTTGGACACGCGCGCTTTGAGCTCGCTGATTTTCGGGAAGAAAAACGAGTCTCCGGTCTTTACGTCGAGCGCTTGGAGCACTTCCTGCTCGCTGAGATAGGACGTACCGACTACCTGGATGTCCGAATATTTCGAAAGAGACGAACGGAAGAACAAGAAGATTAATATCATTACGACAAGAACGACAACGATGCCCAGCAACACTTTTCTCCCGCGGCTTGTCCGTCTTACCGGTTCTTCCTTCAAAGCAGGAATCCGCTGCGTCATGATTCGTCCTCCTACTCTTACGTCACAAAAAAGCTCCCCGCCGCATCGTGAACCGCTTTGGCGGGGACGCCTAGACTAACTGAATACTTTGCTTGCATTACGCTCTCTGACGATGTTGCCGCCGATCTGGCGGAACATCTCCTCGATCCGGTCGTAGCCGCGATCGATGTGATGCACCTGCTCCACGACCGTACGGCCTTGCGCCGCTAGCCCGGCTATGACGAGCGCCGCTCCCGCCCTCAGGTCGGTCGCTTCCACGTTCGTCCCGTACAGCTGGGGTACGCCGCGAATGAATGCGTTATTCAGATCGACTCGAATGTCGGCTCCCATGCGGCACAGCTCCTCCACATGCTTGAAGCGGCCTTCGAATATCGTTTCCTTCATGATGCTGACGCCGTCGGACAGCGCAAGCAATGTCATGACCTGCGCCTGCAGATCCGTCGGAAAAGCAGGGTAAGGCGAGGTCACGATACGCTCAACCGCCTTCGGGCGGCCTGTCGAGCCGACTTTCATTATATCATTGCCGATATCGATTTGAACACCTGCTCGCCGAAGCGCATGGATTAACGAGGTGAGATGATCGGGGCGAGTATTCTCTAACGTGACTTCTCCTCTTGTTGCGGCTGCCGCGACCATCACCGTACCCGACACGATGCGGTCCGGTATGACCTCGTAGTCGCAGCCGCTAAGGGAAGAGACGCCGTCGATCGTAATGATATCCGTGCCTGCGCCGCTAACTTTTGCGCCCATGGCGTTCAGGAATTGCTGCAGATCTTGGATTTCCGGCTCTCTCGCCGCTCCAACGATCGACGTTCTCCCTTGGGCTAGGACGGCCGCCATCATGATGTTCTCCGTCGCTCCGACGCTCGGGAAATCCAAGATGATCTCCGCGCCTGACAGCTTTCTGGCCGTGCAGACGATGCGGCTGCCCTTTTCTCTAATATTGGCGCCTAACGCCGTAAGACCCCTTAAATGTAAATCGATTTTTCTTTCGCCGATGGCGCAGCCTCCAGGCTGATAGAGCTGGACCTCGCCGAATCTGGCTAGCAGAGGCCCCATCAAAAATACCGAAGATCGCATCTTCCGCATCAGCGTCTCTGGAATGTGCGAGGATGTCGCTGCCGCCGGTTCGACGGTCACCACCGAGTCCTGATGTCGGGCCTGACACCCGATATCCCGCAGTATATCCAGCATCACTTCGATGTCAAGCAATCTGGGTACGTTGCGGATCGTCACTTTTCCTTCCGCGAGCAAGCTGGCAGCCAAAATCGGTAAAGCGGCGTTTTTGGCTCCGTGGATACGAATGGTGCCCGAAAGCGGCCTGCCGCCTTCAATCACCAAATTGTCCAAGGGATTCACCTCCGGGTTACCGCTCACCCATCAATAGAACCTCCGGTACAAGCTTTATTCCGTTGTGTTGTTCGATTATCGATTGTACGCGTCGTATAAGGGTGAGGACGTCCTCGGCCTTCGCGCCTCCATGGTTAACGATGAAGTTGGCGTGCACTTGGGAAATTTCCGCAGCTCCTTCGCGCATCCCCTTAAGCCCGGCCGCTTCGATCAGCCTCGCGGCATGATCGCCCGGCGGATTGCGGAACACGCTGCCTGCGCAAGGCATCGTGAGCGGTTGCGTCCGGCGGCGGCGGTCTTTGAAGGACGCCATCGCCGCCGCAATCTCCTTGCGGTCTCCGGCCGCTAGCTCGAATACGGCCCGAACGACGATGCCCCGTCGTTCATGCAGAATGGAGTGGCGGTAAGAGAAGCCCATATCTTCATTCCCGAGCACAGACCGACTTCCGTCTTCCCAGATGACGTCGGCCGACTTTAAGATACGTGAAACGTCCGAATGGTGGGCGCCGGCATTCATGTACACGGCACCGCCGACCGTACCGGGAATTCCTCCCGCGAATTCCAGTCCGGTCAACCCTTCCTTGCCGACCATTACCGACAGCTTGATGAAGGAATACGAAGCGCCTGCAGTCACCGTAGTCCCTTCAAAATGCACGTCGTCGAAGCCGTCGCCAAGCTTGATGACGGCCCCCCGAACCCCTTTATCGGACACGAGCGTATTGGAGCCTCGGCCAAGCACGCACCAAGGCGTCCCGTGACGGTGCAACAGCGTCAGCGCGCTCGACAGCTGCTCTTCGTTCTCGGGGACGATAAATACATCAGCTGGACCGCCGATCTCCCATGTCGTATATTTCGCGAGCGGCTCGTTCGCGCGCACGCGTCCGATCTGAGCCTCGATCAGCTCCGAGATCAACTGCTGCATCATAACTACCTCCTTGCGCGTTCCTATAGGGGCTGTGCTGCTGACGATGCCGGCGCCTTGCATTCGGCTGTCACGATCACGCTGTATCTTATGACAGGTAGGCAAGGGTGGTGACAATCGCCTAGGTTACCCCCTAGGACGCGCTCTATGTTCACCGGACGTTCCGGTCTATTGGCGTATGTAATAAAAGAAGCGCCCGCGCGGGGCGCCGGGATCTCTCATCTCGCGTACCGAGATAGATTAAGCAATATTCCGAGCGCGGTCAATAGTAACGTTAAAGATGATCCCCCGTAGCTCACGAGGGGAAGGGTAATCCCCGTAACCGGCATCATTCCGATGACGACTCCGATGTTAATGAGCACTTGCACGGCGATAATGCCGACGATGCCCGAAGCGAGCAAGCTGCCGAACGGGTCGGTTATCGTGATAGCCGTCCTCATCCCTCGCCAGATGAGCATCAGGAATAGGAGGAGCAGCAGCGTACCGCCGATAAACCCGAGTTCTTCGGCCAAGATGGAGAAAATAAAATCCGTCTGCGGCTCGGGCAAGTAATTGTACTTCTGGCGGCTCATGCCGAGTCCGAGTCCGACCAGGCCGCCCGGTCCGATCGCGTAAAGCGACTGAATCGATTGATACCCCGCTCCGAGCGGATCCTGCCAAGGATCGAGGAACGCGGTAATCCGCTGAAGCCGATAAGGCGCAGCGGCGATGAGGCCTACGAATCCGACCAGCCCGACAAGGGCTAGTCCGCCGAGATGAGCGATTCTCGCTCCGGCGACATAGATGACGAGGAGCGACGCCCCGATCATGACAGCACCGGTACCAAGGTCGGGCTGCAGCATGATCAGACCGAACGCTAGCCCCAGGATGCCCAGAGGCGGCATTAACCCCGTCGTGAATCGCTGAATCTGATTTTGCCGTTCGGAGAGCAGCTTGGCCAAGAACAGCACCATCGCCAGCTTCATGAACTCCGAGGGCTGAATGCCGAAGGAGCCGATGCCGAGCCAGCTTCGCGCTCCCCCGCGCACGACCCCGAGACCGGGAATCAGTACGACGACGAGCAAGCCGAAGCATAGCAATACGGCAGGAACGGCATATTTGCGCCAAGTCGTAAACTCCACGTTCATCGTTACGAACATCGCGCATACGCCAAGCACCGCGAATAACAGCTGTCTCTTGACGTAATAGTAAGAGTCCCCGTAGTCGTGGAAAGCGGCTACCGCGCTAGCGCTGTATACCATGACCACGCCAATGGCCAGGATGCCTATGATAGCGACGATCATCCACAGATCGGGAACGGAACGGGTTTTGGCCATGAACCGGACACCTCGAAAGCAGAAGTAGGGACAAGCCCCCTTCTACAACGTATGCGCCGATTGCTTAAACATGCGACCTCTCGTTTCATAAGACGGAAACATATCCCAGCTCGCGCATGCCGGCGACAGGAGAATGATGTCTCCCTCCCCGGCCATTGCGGCCGCTTCCTCTACCGCGCGGCGAACGGTGCTCTCGGCGTCCTTCATAGGTTCGACGAGTTTAACCGCCTCTAAACCGGCGAGCTCTGCCACGCGTCCTAGCTTCTCTCTCGTCTCTCCGATCGCCACGAGCCCTTTGATCCGATCCCGGAATACCGGAAGAAGCTCCATGTAATCCGAGCCGCGGTCCAGACCGCCGGCGATCAGAATCAGAGGCGCCGGCAGCGATAGAATCGACATGGTCGTCGCCATCGGGTTCGTCGCCTTGGAATCGTTGTAGTACTTCACGCCTTGAATCGTTCCGACGAACTCGAGACGATGCTCGACGCCGCGGAAGTTCTTCAGCGCCTGAACGAGCTGCTCCGGCTTAGCGCCCGCGGACAACGCGATGGCGATCGCGGCCAGCGCGTTCGCCGTATTGTGCCTGCCTGCGATGCCCAGTTCATCGACGAGTATGACGCGTTCCTCAGCGCCATCGGCCGTTCGGCTCACGATCCATCTTGGCGTGTCCTCTTCGCCTTCCGCGCCCGGTTTAATGTCGGCGTAAGGCGGTTCTACGCACACGCCCGCCGATAGACGCTTCGTCAGAGAGAAAGGAAGATGCCGAGCCTTGACGCCCAATGTCACCTTGACGCACGCTTCGTAGTCGGCGTTGTAGATCGCAACGTCGGAAGCTGTCTGGTTAGAGAACAACTTCGCTTTCGAGCCGACATAATCCTCCATGTCTCCATGATAATCGAGGTGGGTCTCGGCGACGTTAAGCAGACAGCCGATGCGCGGGCGGAAGTCCGTCGTCCCCTTGAGCTGGAAGCTGCTCAGCTCCGCGACGAGCCATCCGTTCGGGTCGACCTCTTGGACGGCGTCGCTGAGCGGACGGCCGATGTTGCCCGCGACGAGCGGATGAAGTCCTGCAGCCTCGAGCAGGACGCCGGTAAGCGTCGTCGTCGTCGTTTTGCCGTTGGAGCCGGTAATGCCGATGATCGGCGCCGGCGACAGCTGTCCCGCGACTTCGACTTCGCTGACGACTTCGACGCCAAGACGAAGCGCCTCTACGACAGGATCCGCGGTGTACGGGATGCCCGGATTTTTGACGAGAAGCGCTGTTTCCGCGTTCACTAGCCCTTCCGGATGTCCGCCGCACACAACAGAAATGCCCAAAGCCGTCAATTCGTCGGCTTCGGGACATAGCTCGCGCTCTTTGCGATCGTTAACGACGACATCGGCGCCGATGCCGTGGAATAGCTTTGCGGCCGCTACGCCGCTTCTTGCCAGACCGAGGACGACGACTTTGCGCCCCCGGTAGCTCGATAGTTGCTTCATGTGGTTATAGCCCCTTATACAGAATCAGACCGGCTCCGGCGAGCAGCAAGCCCACGAACCAGAACGTCGACACGACCCGCCACTCCGACCATCCGGAAAGCTCGAAATGATGGTGAATCGGGCTCATCTTGAATACCCGTTTGCCGTTCCGTGTTTTGAAAGATACGACCTGAATGATGACCGAGAGCATCTCGATGACGAACACGCCGCCGATAATGAGGAGCAGCAGCTCCGTCTTGGTCAGAATCGCGACTGCTGCGACGCCGCCGCCGAGACCGAGCGAGCCGACATCGCCCATGAATATTTTCGCGGGATGCGCGTTAAATACGAGGAAGCCGAGCACCGCGCCCACAGTCGCCGCGCAGAACACGGCCGCTTGGGGCTGCGTCGCTTCGACCGCGATAATGGCGAACGCGCCGAAAGCGATCGCGCTTGTCCCAGAAAGCAAGCCGTCCACCCCGTCCGTGAAATTCACGGCGTTGCTGGCGGCGAAGAACATAATGACGACGAGAACGTAATAGCCCCACCCAAGCTCAAGCGACCAATCCGCTCCGGGGAATGAAAGCGCGGTGCTGTGATCCATTCTGTACAGCAACACGCAGAATACGATCGAAAAGACGAGCTGGCCCAGCAGCTTTTGCTTCGCCGTTAAGCCAAGATTTCGTTTAAATGCGATTTTAATATAGTCGTCAAGGAAGCCGACAAGTCCGAAGCCTAGACAAGCAACGATGAGAGACCAATATTCCAGCCCTCTATCGGCGAATTTCAAGAATGCGAGCGTAAGCGCCGCAAGGATGATAATGCCGCCCATCGTCGGGGTTCCGGCCTTCTTCTGATGGGATTGCGGCCCCTCCTCGCGAATATGCTGGCCGAATTTCAGCCTCCGCAACAGCGGAATGAACAGCGGACCGAGGAGAACGGCGAGCACGAACGATACGCCTAACGTCCAGAAGATCGATGTATAGTCCATGTCGTTACCCCCTGTCTCCTTTCGTTAGCGCCGCGACGACCTCTTCCATCCTCATGCCTCTCGAGGCTTTGACGAGCACGAGATCTTCCGGCTTTAGCTCAGCTTGCAAGTAATCGATCAATAGTTGTTTCACGTGGAAAAATTTAACGGAGTCAGGAGCGAAATGCGGCTTGGCCGCTTCGAACGTATGCGCAGACAGCGGGCCGAATAGCAGCACGCGGTCGGTCTTGGCATCGGTCAAGTATTCGCCGATCTGCGCGTGAAACGCTTCTTCGTCCGGCCCTAGCTCAAGCATGTCGCCGAGCACGAGCCATTTCGCGCGGTACC
>Ga0065721_10051281_pt1 | contig 15465 bp, 12 predicted proteins | sample Mesricmetagenome_FD_59108 | JGI IMG/M metagenome (GOLD analysis project Ga0065721, IMG submission 59108) | Mesophilic microbial community from rice straw/compost enrichment Sample: eDNA_1 v2 (version 2) | ecosystem: Engineered > Solid waste > Grass > Composting > Bioreactor | place: USA: Davis... | reverse complement strand
CGCCCGCCGCGCGCGGCACCGCCTCCGCCATCAACGATTGACGTCCACCACCACCCGCCCGCGCATGCCGCCCGCGATGATGCGCTGGCCCGCCTCGATCGCCTCGGCCAGGCCGATCTCCTGCGTGATCGCCGCCAGGCGGTCCGGCTCGAGGTCCTGAGCCAGCCGCGCCCACGCCTGCTCGCGCCGCGCCATCGGCGCCATCACGCTGTCGATGCCGTGCAGCGTCACGCCGCGCAGGATGAACGGCGCCACCGAGCCCGGGAAGTCCATGCCCTGCGCCAGCCCGCAAGCCGTCACCACGCCGCCGTAGCGTACCTGCGCGATGGCATTGACCAGCGTATGCGAACCGACCGCGTCGACCGCCGCGGCCCAACGCTCCTTCTGCAGCGGCTTGCCCGGCGCCGACAGTTCTGCGCGGTCGATGACGTCGGCCGCGCCGAGCGCCTTCAGGAAATCTGCCTCGCCGGTCTTGCCGGTCGAGGCCACGACGCGATAGCCGAGCTTGCCCAGCAGCGCGATCGCGATCGTACCGACGCCACCGGAGGCGCCGGTCACCAGCACCTCGCCCTGCTCGGGCCGCACGCCGGACGCTTCCAGCGCCAGCACCGACAGCATCGCGGTATAGCCCGCGGTGCCGATCGCCATCGCCTGCCGCGTCGTCAGCGACTCGGGCAGGCGCACCAGCCAATCGCCCTTCAGGCGCGCACGCTGCGCCAGGCAGCCCCAGTGCGTCTCGCCGACGCCGTAGCCGTTCAGCACCACCTTGTCGCCCGCTTGCCAGCGCGGATTCGACGACTCCAGCACGGTGCCGGCACCGTCGATGCCGGCCACCATCGGCCATTTGCGCACGACCGGGCTGCGACCCGTGATCGCCAGACCGTCCTTGAAGTTGATCGTCGAATAGTCGATCTCGACCAGCACGTCGCCGTCGGCAGGCAGCTGGTCATCCTGCAGCGTCGAGATCTCGGCGCGGGTCGACGGCTTGTCGCCGTCGGTCTGGGTCAGCAGCAGCGCGCGGAAGGTCATGGTGGTGTCTCCTGTGGATGCGATCCGTTGTGCGATCGTTGTGCGTTCTGTTCTGCGATCCGGTCTGCGATCCGATATGCGATCGGTGATGCGACCGTGCGGGCCGGATCGCCGCCGGCCCACGCCGGCCCGCCGCGCCGGACCTCCGGGGTTCCTTACTTCTTCAGGCTGGACAGCTTGCGTTCCAGCGTGGCGGCGTCGGCCGCGCCCGGAATGCGCGTGCCGTCGGTGAAGAACACCGCGGGCGTGCCGGTGACATTGAGGCTGTGGCCCAGCGCCAGGTTCTCTTCCAGCGGCGTCTTGCAGTTGCCGGCGCCGCTCGGCGCGACCTTCGACAGCATCCAGTCGCGCCACGCCTTGGTGCGATCGGCCGCGCACCAGACCTGTTTGGCCTTGGCGGTCGAATCCGGCGACAGCACCGGATAGAGGAAGGTGTAGACCGTGATGTTGTCCATCTGCTGGAAGGTCTGCTCGATCTGCTTGCAGTATCCGCAGTTCGGATCGGAGAACACCGCGACCTGGCGGCTGCCGTCGCCCTTGCTCCATTTGATCGCGCGCGACAGCGGCAGGTCGGACCACTTGATGCGATTGATATCGGCCAGGCGCTGCTCGGTCAGGTTGGTGCCGCTGCGCGTGTCGAGCAGCTCGCCATTGAGGATGTAGCGGCCGCTCGCATCGGCGTAGACCAGCTGGCCGCCGATATTGACTTCGTAGAGTCCGGCGATCGGCGTCTTCTCGACGCTCTTGATCTCGGCGCGGCCGCCCAGCATCTTCTGCACATTGGTCTTGATGCGCTCCGCGGTCGGATCGGCCGCCGCCAGCGCCGGATGCGCGAAGGCGGCAGTGGCCACGGCGAGCGTCAGCACGGCCATCGCGCGCGCGGCGCGCTCGGTCAGCACGTTGGACCGCGTGATGGAACGCAGCGGGTTCGGGCGGGCGGAGCGCCCGAGGGAATACGACATGTTGACTCCGGGTTCTGGTTGGCTCGGATGTGGGTGGAGCTGGCGGCTTGGCCGCGGCTTGTTTCGGATCAGCGGGATCAGTGTCGGATCAGTGGGATCGGTCGGATGCGTCGGTTACGCGGAGGCGGCCGGTTCAAGGCGCCGGCGCTCAGCCCAGCGCCCGTCCGATCAGGAACCGCTTCAGCAGCGCCTGCGCGCCCACGGCACGCATGCCGGTATTGCGGACCATCCGCGCCACCCCGCCCTGCAGCGAGAACAGCCGATGCAGGCCATCGGTGGCGGCCGTCAGCGACAGCAGGTCGGTGGCGCGCGCGCGCTCGTAGCGGCGCAGCAGGCGCAGGTCGCCTTCGTCGCGGAACGACTCTTTGGCGGCCATCACGCGGCCAAGTTCCGCGACATCGCGCAAACCGAGGTTCATGCCCTGCCCGGCCAGCGGATGCACCACGTGGGCCGCGTCGCCGACCAGAACCACATGCGGCTGCACCACGCAGTCGGCATGCTGCAGCACCAGCGGGAAGGCCTGCGCGGGCGTCACGCAACGCAGCGCGCCGAACTGGCGGCCGACCGCACCGCTGGCCGCGTCCATCGCCGCCTGTGCCAGCTGCTCCGGCGCCAGCGCCGTCAATTCGCGCGCATGGGCCTCGTCGGCCGACCACACCATCGACAGGTAATTGCCCGGCAGCGGCAGCATCGCCAGGATTTCGCAGTTGCACGACTCCTCGTCGGCCAGCAGCTTGGGCGGCGCGCCGAGGAACCACTGCCACGCGGTCGCGTGATGCGGCAGCTCGCAGGCGAAATTGGCGACCACGCCCGACTGCCGGTAGCGCCGCGTACTGACGCCGATATGGCACTGGGTCCGCACCCAGGAGCGCGCGCCGTCGGCGCCCACGACGCAATTGGTACGTACCCGCGCGCCGTCGGCCAGCGTCAGCGTGACGCCCAGCTCGTCGCGCTCGAAGCCGGTGGCGGCCTGCTGGTACCAATGGACCTGATGCTGGAAGCGCAGCGCGGTGTCGAGAACGCGCTCGACATGGCTCGATTCGATGATCCAGGCCAGCTCCGGCACCGCGGCCGCGTAGGCCGAGAAATGCAGATCGCCGGTCAGCCCGGCATCGTCGCGCGCGGCGGTGTCGTCGCCAAACACGCGCATGTCGCGCACCGGCTGCATCCGCGCCGGGTCCAGCGCCTCCCAGATCCGCAGCCGGCTCAGCAGCGCCTGCGAGCTGGCCGAGAACGCGTAGACGCGGCTGTCCCACTCGCCCTCGCCCAGCGGCGCCGGCGCCGGGGTCGAGCCGTTTCCGGGCCGCGGCGCGATCAGCGCCACCTGCATGCCCTGCTGCGCCAGCAGCAACGCGCAAGTCTTGCCGACGATGCCGCCGCCAACCACGGCAATCTGGAAATGGGAAAACGAGGTCCGCGTGGACGCGCTGGCTCTGGTCATGGGGCGATTATAGCCAGCGGCTTTGACGGGGGCGCGGCGCGGTGCACCACACGATTGGCCGTAACGCTATGTGCTCCCAAGCCATTGCAGCCGTACTCAGTGCACCATCGGCAAACAGCGTTCTCGATCTCATTCAATCCCGCCTATCCGCCTGTACGCGCTTTTGAGGATGACACTAACGCCGGCAATATGAAACATCGGGCACCCGGTGTCGTTTTTTTTCGCTCTAAACACTTCGCCGGAGCTCGATCAAAAAAGGCCGGGAAATCTCCAATGACGCCTCTGCATTGTCACGAGCGGGGTATTTCTACTCAGTCTGGCAGATAGGTACGCTTAAGAGCAATAAGACGTCTTTTTCCGCATCCCGTATGTTCGTAATGATCGATGAGCGCACGGACAATATGGTCTGATGTCCGCAGGGTCAACGGCACGGAAGCGCGATCGGCTTCGTAATACGCTTCTTGGCTGAATCCGCAGTGCTGACGAACAGTCCCCGATCATCAGGATGGCACCTCCGCGGAAGCTCCGAATCTGACTGGTCGCCATCTGGCCCTTACGGTGTTCTACTTCGACGATGATACGGGGATGCTCGAATCGAACCCGTCAGGCGACGCGATGATGTCCTTGCCGCGATCGCCGCCTGCCGCCGATATCGGGGTCTTGTACCCCATTGCCCCGCAGTATCCCAGCCAACAGCTCCTGCATCTCCGCTCAGTCGAGTTTGCTTATCAAGTCCTTGATACGTTCAGGGCAACGCTTCCATACCCTAAAGAGCGTCAGCGTCGAACTGTTCTACGAGAATTTCCGGTGCGGGGCTGCATCGGCTTGCCCGACGCTTCGCTCTGGAGCAGTCGATATTATGCCTCGAAACCGCAAGAGGCAAAGCAACCCCACGATCCAGAGGGCGGTGTTATACGGCCTCGATGTGATCGACCTCCGAAAGGCCACCGCATAAGCACACACGCGTTACTTGCATAGCGGCCTACCGGCGAGGTAAATTGTCGCGTGTTCGTCCATAACGACTGCTTGCCCCATTCTCCCGCGCATACGGACGGACACGGGTCAAAAAATTAGAGAACGCCTTCGAACACAAAGCTGGCAGCGTGCTAGCTATATCGCGCAGCATCCCATTGCGAATCTATTGGCAGCGCATTACCGCTAGGGAGCGGCGAAAATGATTTGAAGTTAATAGATTAGTTTCACTCCAAAAAATTAGAAAGGAGCGTTTAGTGCCCTCGCCGTCGCTCGTTAGTGCCCTAGGGAAATTCTTTTCAGAATCCACTTATCCCATGCTTTTTACCGGAGCCGGGGTTTCAAACAAGGCTGGTCTTCCAACGTGGAAAAAACTTGTTGAGGACATGGCTGAAGCAATCCGCTCCGCAGATCCATTAACAAGCACATTGATGCTAGAAACTGCCACAAGCGGAGATTACACGCTTGCAGTAGATTATTTTAAACTTACCAAAAAAGTACTTGCCGGCGATAAAAATAAGATACTTACAAAGCTGCTCGATACCTATGACTTCGAACCAATAGTCCCCTTGGCGACCCTGCCCTTTCGTGCCTGTATAACAACAAATTTTGATCGCAGCATTTTTGACGCCATAGCAAGCAGCCGACAGAGAGCGGCCCGTGATTATAAATATGGCGACAACTCATTCAAGCAGGCTCAGTGGGATGACGGGCTTCACGTGGCGCGAATCCATGGCGCGATCGAAAGCCCTGCCGATATGGTACTGTCGGAATCCCAGTTTCAAGCTCTACTCGCCGATGCCGATTACGAGGATTACCTTCGAACCTGCTTTGTGCGTCGCAACGTTCTTTTTGTTGGGTTTTCATTTTACGACCCAGCTATCCGGCATATCTTCCAGCAGATAGATCAGCGTTTCGGCCCTGCGACGCCTGGACGCCATATGGCGTTGCTGCCGGCTAATGCACAATCGGACTTCTTACAGAAGGCAAATCGGTTAAACATCGAAGTAGTTCAATATGACCCTGCTTCTGACCACGCGGATCTATGGACGGCAATAAGTGCATTTAGCACTGGTAGTACTAAGTCGCCTGCCATCCAATCAGCCGCGCATCCATATGGCTTTACGAAACGTTATCTCGCTGCCTGCTATGCGAGGGCGAAAACACAAGAAGTCACAGGGCCATTGCGCGAAGCAGTAGCGGAGGGCATCGTTTCCGCGCTGCTTCAAGAAGCTGTGCCGCACGCCGTTTCCGAACGTGATCTCGTGGAGAAACTTCGTCTAACGTTGGGGACACGGGGGAGAGAGACTCAACGTTGCCTAGTTGCGTCCCTTCGCTCTCTCACCGAAGCTGGCTTGTGCCGCAGATCTAAAGCTGAGAGTGGGCGTGGCTCCAACTATGCTTGGATCGGCGGCGCGCAGCATGACCGATCTCTCGAGACAGCGATTGCGACCCTCAGTGAAAGCGTATCGAAGAGAGCATATTTGCAGGAAGGATGGAAGCCAGGCAGGGAAGCCGCAGATACGCTGGCGAATTTTTTCGACCTTCTGATCCGTAAGCGAGGATGGGATCTTGGTGCCGCCTTTGCTTCGGGACGTCCGCCTGAAAACGCTTCTGTAGAGTCTCTATTTGGAGAGTCCGCAATCGGTCTGCCTGCTTTCGACCGCGAGCGACTGCTAAGGGTTATAACTGGGATGCTTCAACGCCCGTCGCCAGAAGAATCGGAGCTGTTAAGCGAGCTGGGCAAAGTCAGCTTCGCCGTCGAGCTCGCGTTTCAATCCCCGGGCTCCTCTCTATTTCACAAAGAGACCTTACCCCGTCAGATCTTTTTTGATGCAAATGTCCTCCTTCCCGCAATCACCGAGGGCCATCCTTTTCGCCAAGTATATTTGGATGCAATCAAACGATTAAAGGAAGCAGCCGCATCGGCCGCGTTTAAATTACACTTGAAAGTATCAACAGCGTATTTGAATGAAATTATAAGCCATCGGAGAAATGCAGAGGATTTCGCGAATAAAAGCGGCTCAGACTTCCCCGCCATCGCTCGTAGCGATGCGATGTATCACGGCGCATCCAATGTTAATGTTTTCGTGGGCGCCTACGCCACTTGGATTGACTTGAACGGGGAAATCCCTTTCAAGGACTTCCTGTCCAGATACGCACCATTCACAAGCGAAAGCGATCTACAGAGGTGGCTTACTAGACAAGGTTTCGAGGTGGTAAATTCGGTCAAAGGTCCCAAGTATGCGGACTTCTATACAATTCTGGAGCGTGCCACCGCGGACAGACTAAGTAACGGCAAACAGCCGATCCTTATTGAGCATGATGCAGCACAACTCTCGATGCTCGACATGGAGCATGTCAAGCAAGAACGGACGCTGTTTGTCACAGCGGATCGCCAACTCCAGAATGCGATAGCGGGCAGTCGCCATTCGTTCTTAGCCGAATTGATGGTAAGTCATGTGGGACTAATCCAGTTCATTCAGCTTTTGCTGGGCGGAATTCCTGATAGTGGGGGCCTTACGGCCATGCTGTGGAGCAGCGTCATTTCTGATCGATCACAAGCCGTCCGCTCATACTTCACAAGTCGAGGCCTGGAGCAATATGATGAAGGGTTGGCTATGGCCATGCCGAAAATTATCGAATCCTATGCCGAGAACGCAGCGAAAGAGCTGGATCGTTCAGGACTAAGCCTAGATTCAGACGATCCAGCTCGACGTGCCGACGCATTTAGAATGTTGGGTTCGTTGGAGCGGGATTATATCTCAAAGATGCATGCGTCTATCGTAGCACGCAGATCAGGAACGACGACACGATAATCTAGAATTTAATAATAAAATAACTTATCTCATCACATTCGAAATGCAATTTCCGATTTGGCGTCAGCACCAGAATTTTTGAGATTATTGTCCTGGTTGTTGGCGTCGGTATGTTCAATGCCGGCCGAGAACCAGCCGTCTTTCTCGGAATTCGCACCTCGCATGCTTAGGGCCCCCGCTCTGATCTTTGGGACTAATTTCAATAATGCGTCGACGACAAACAGAAATACCAACTTGGCTTTTATCTTTTCTTTTGGAGCAGCCTCTTCCATAGGGAAGTTTTTTTACTAGGTAGCCCGGCAGACCAGTTCGTTGAAGGTGACCGAATCAAACGACCACTCACCGATCATCGATTTAGTCTAGGGCTCCGACATCAAGCACATTATCCGAAATGGCTTCGAAAATGGACTCGGGCGCCCCCCGTCTGGTGTGGTACGAAGCATCGTAGAAGAGAACCTATGAGGATCCATCGGATATTCACCATGGCCAGCTCTTGTCTTGGTAAAGGCGGCGCCCTTCAGCTTGATACGGGTCGGCCCAACCCGATATGACAAGTGCGCGTTCAATACTGACCGATACCGAGCGAGGCTATGATAAGAAGCTCTTCCCTTCTTGGCGGTTCCATAAGACGCTAGTGCTTTCTCCGAGCTCGGCAGACTCGCAACCACGGACCGACCCGGCTCCGGTCGGCACATCCGAAGAATGGGCAAGTCTCGCTCACGAGCCACTCTGATAGTCAACGACGGTCATCGTCCCAAATCACCCTAACTTGCGTGCGTCAAGCGCTCAGCGCTACAAGAAACGTTATGCACCGGCAACCCGCCCTGGCGCAGAGTCCCCATAAAAAGTGTCCCCAGGAACTACCCCATGCTTGTCCTTGTGGCCCCTTAGCGCAGCCCCTGAGAAGCGTCTGAGAAGGTTACAATAGTCGTTTTTTTGGTGACAAATCCAGCACAGATCGTTGAGCGAAGCCTCGATATGCTGGTCTTGTCTCGCACGGGCTTCCTCCGGTAGGGTAAGCAAGGTTGCACGATCAACCCGGCTTCCTGTGATGGGAGCATGCAGTGCAACCCCCTGATCCTAAAGGTTTTCCATGAGCCTCAAATGCGGCATCGTCGGCCTGCCCAACGTCGGCAAGTCCACGCTGTTCAACGCCCTGACCAAGGCCGGCATCGCCGCCGAAAACTATCCGTTCTGCACCATCGAGCCCAATGTGGGCGTGGTGGAAGTGCCGGATCCGAGGCTTAAGGCCCTCGCCGAGATCGTCAAACCCGAGCGCGTCGTCCCGGCGACGGTCGAGTTCGTCGACATCGCCGGCCTGGTGGCCGGTGCGTCCAAGGGCGAAGGGCTGGGCAACCAGTTCCTCGCCAATATCCGCGAGACCGACGCCATCACGCATGTGGTGCGCTGCTTCGAGGATCCCAACGTGATCCACGTGGCTGGCAAGGTCGATCCGCTGTCGGACATCGAGGTCATCAATACCGAACTGGCGCTGGCCGACCTGGCCACCGTCGACAAGGCGCTGGCCCGCTACGTCAAGCCGGCCCGCGCCGGCGACAAGGAAGCGCAGCGGCTGGTCGCCGTGCTGGAGAAGGCCCAGGCCGTGCTCGACCAGGCCAAGGCCGTGCGCACGCTGGACCTGGCGCCCGAGGAATGGGACGCGCTGCGCCCGTTCTGCCTGATCACCGCCAAGCCGACCATGTATGTCGCCAACGTGCGCGAGGACGGCTTCGAGAACAATCCGCACCTGGACGCCGTGCGCAAGTACGCCGAGACCACCAGGTCGCCGGTCGTCGCCGTCTGCGCCGCGATCGAGGCCGAGATCGCCGATCTCGAGGACGAGGACAAGGCCGTGTTCCTGGCCGACCTCGGCATGGACGAGCCCGGCCTGGACCGCGTGATCCGCGCCGGCTTCAGCCTGCTTGGCCTGCAGACCTACTTCACCGCGGGCGTCAAGGAAGTGCGCGCCTGGACCATCCACGTCGGCGACACCGCCCCCAAGGCGGCCGGCGTGATCCACACCGACTTCGAACGCGGCTTCATCCGCGCGCAAACCATCGCCTTCGAGGACTTCATCGCCTTCAAGGGCGAACAGGGTGCCAAGGAAGCGGGCAAGATGCGGGCGGAAGGCAAGGAGTATGTGGTCAAGGATGGGGATGTGATGAACTTCCTGTTCAACGTCTGAGGACGGCGAACGGTTCGCACATCCGCGTCAGCGGCCATGTTCGACAGCCCGGCTTGCCGGGCTGTTTTGCTTTGTCAGGCAAGGTCGTCGACCGGCCTCCATCACCGATGCAGTGGCACTTCGATGGCGGCGTTTTTCGGTAGAATTTTCTGCTCCGCATGGGTAACGTGGCGGCCAGCGAATCGCTTGCATCAAGGAGGTCCCATGGACCTTACCGGCATCGGCCTCTATACCTTCCAGGAAGCATCCAAACTCACAGGCATTCCGGCCCGCGATCTGCGTCGTTGGCTGGACGGCTACGCCTATCGGCGCAAGGCGGACCGGAGCACTGTCCCGGTCGGTCCGCTGTGGGAACGTGAACTGCTGCCGGCGGAAATCGATGGAATGAGCTTCCACGATCTTCTCGAGGTCCGCTTCGTCCGCGCCTTCCGCCAGCATGGCGTCAGCCTGCAAACCATCCGCTTGGCCAGTGAAAAGGCTCGTCAGTTGTTCGACTTGACCTACCCCTTCACGTCGCGTCGCTTTCAGACCGATGGCCGTACCATCTTTGCCTCGGCCATTCGCGAAACCGGCGAGGTCGATTTGCTGGACCTGCTCAAAGGACAGTACGCGTTCCAGAAGATCATCGAACCGTCTCTGTATCAAGGCATCGAGTTTGGATCAGACGATACCGCGCTGCGCTGGTATCCGTCGCCTTGCAGCAAGGCAGTCGTAATCGATCCGCAAATTGCGTTCGGCAAGCCAATCGTGGCCGAAGGTCAGGTCAGGACGTCCATCCTTTACGCCTCATTCCTCGCCGAGAACGACAGGCAGTTTGTCGCCAGACTGCATGAGGTTCCCCTCGCCGCGGTAGACGCCGCCATCGCCTTCGAAGAACGACTTGCCGCGTGAAATTCTTCGTCGACAACAACCTGCCCCCTGCGTTGGCGCGGGCGTTGCATGCGCTGTCCGCGGTGCATGGGCATTCCGTCGCCCATCTAAGAGACGCGTTTCCAGAGAACACCGCGGACGCCGACTGGATTGAACGTCTATCCAGGGAAGGCGGATGGTCCGTGGTCACGCATGACAAGCTGAACAAGGGTATCGAACGGGAAGCCCTGCGTCGGGCGGGCCTGATTGTGTTCTTTCTGGACCGGAGTTGGTCTAACCATCGATTCTGGGACATTGCCTGCAACCTGGTCCGATGGTGGCCACGAGTCATCGAACAATCGGCCGGCGTTCGCGGTGGCGCAGCGTTCAAGGTGCCGTACAACTTTTCCGGTAAGGGCCGGTTCGAGCAGGTCATGCTCTAGACCCTGCCGAGTTATCTGCCTCAAACCCTCACCACCACCTTCCCGAACTGCTCATTCGATTCCAGATACCGATGTGCCTCGACGATCTGGTCGAAATCGAACGTCCTGGCGATGACCGGCCGCAGTTCGCCCTCCTCCAGCCCGCGCAGGATGAACGCCTTCGCCGCGGCGAGCCTTATCGGGTCGCCAGCGATCTCGTGAACCAGATACCCCCGCAGCGTCAGCGACTTGCTCAGGACGGTGAACAGCGGAAACGGCGTCGGCGCCGGGCTGAGGCCGCCGTATTCGATCAGCATGCCGCCGCGCGACATCGCTGCCGTCAGCGGCTCGAAGATCGGGCCGCCGACCGCGTCGAGCACGACGCGTACGCCCGGCTCTCCCGCGATTTCCTTTAGGCGCGATTCGAGGTCTTCCTCGTCCGAGGCCACCACATGCCGGGCACCGGCGTCGAGCAAGGCGGCCCGCTTCGCCGACGACCGCGTGATGGCGATCGGCATGGCGCCGACCCGATTGGCGATCTGGATCGCGGCAAGGCCGACGCTGCTCGATGCCGCCGTGATGGCCACGACCTCGCCGTCGCCGAGTCCGGCGATATCGACCAGCGCGCCATAAGCGGTCAGATACGGCATCCAGAGCGCCGCGGCGGCTTCCCAGCTCAGCGAGGGCGGATGCTTGACCACGAGCTCGGCGGGAAAGCGGACCAGTTCGCCATATGCCGGCCAGCGCACCATCGAGCGTGGCGGCACGATGCTGACGGCGTCGCCCGGCGCAAGGCCTTCCACGTCCGGACCGACGGATTCGATCACGCCCGCCGCCTCAAGCCCGAGCCCCGACGGCAAGTCCGGCGTCTCGATATAGCGGCCGGTACGCAGCAGCGCCTCGGCGCGATTCAATCCGAGCGCCTTGACGCGGATCCGCACCTCGCCGGCCGCGGGCTCCGGCACCTCGGCCGATTCGATGCACAGGACTTCGGGCCCGCCATATTGGTGGAAACGAACGACACGAGCGGTTTGCATGATTGGCTTGACTCCAAATCGATCAGGACGAATCCAGTATGATTTGGCGCATAACCCGGATAAATAGCCGCTCCGGCACAACGGTAGAAACCACCGGTTTTCAATATGGACCGTCTGACCAGCATGTCCGTGTTCGTCAAAGCCGTCGACCTGGGCTCGTTCGCGGCCGCCGCCGACGCACTCGGCATCACGGGTCCGATGGTCGGCAAGCATGTCCGCTTCCTCGAGGAGCGCCTCGGCACGCGGCTGCTGAACCGGACCACGCGCCGCCAAAGCCTGACCGACTTCGGACGCGCCTATTACGAACGCTGCCGCCTGATCCTGGCCGAGGCCGAGGCCGCCGACGCCCTGGCGGCCGATCAACTGGCCGAGCCGCGGGGCAAGCTGCGGGTCACGATGCCGGTGCATTTCGGCCGGCATTGCGCGATGCCGATCCTGCTGGACCTTGCGCGGCAATATCCGGCGCTGGAACTCGAGCTGTCGTTCAGCGACCGGCTGATCGATCTGGCCGAAGACGGCTACGACCTCGCGATCCGCACCGGAAGCCTGCAGGACCGGGCCGACACCATTGCGCGCCGGGTGGGTAGGCAGCGAATGATTGTCTGCGCGTCCCCCGCCTACCTCGGCCGGCAAGGCGAACCGCAATCGATCGACGACCTGCGCCAGCACCATGCGATCGTCTATCGCCGCTCCGGACCCGTCGCGCCGTGGCTGTTCCCTAGCGAGGATGGGCGGCCGGTGGAATTGCGGCCCACCGGCCGGCTGATGCTCGACGACCTCGATGCGATCGCCGACGCGGCGACGGAAGGCATGGGCGTCGCGTGGCTGCCATATTGGCTTGTCCGCGATCGGATTCACGCCGGAGCACTGCTTCAGCTGCTGCCAAATGAACCGACGTTCCTGTACGACGCCTACGCACTCTGGCTGCGCACGCCGCATCTCCCGCGCAAGGTACGGCTTGCGGTCGATGCGCTGGCGGCAGATTTGCCGAGATTGATGCAGTAGAAAAACGAGACTCGCCCACTGAGATGCAGCTTGCACTACCCATACCGCCGCAATTAGATTGCTCGAAGCGGTACGTAAGCGCGGGGGAAAAGCCGACACTGGCTGGCCAAAGTGGAAAGGCTCCCGGCGGCTTGAACTATGCGGGGTTTTCTTCGTGACGCGGGAGGCAGGAAACCCTCATGTATTTGAGTAACGCCGTCGAATAGTGAAGGCTGAAATTCCATCGTTTGCTCGGCGCGCTCCAACCGCTTGCGCAATGTAGCGTTCGAAATGGCCAGGTGGTTTGCAATGGCGGTCAGATCGTTGGCCATATTGGCAAAGACCCGGAGATAGGCCACCGCCTCGGCAAAACGACCCAACACCGTCTTGTCTTGTTGGCTTTCCTCTTCGTATGTTTCGAGCATCCGGTGCGGCTCGTTGGCCTCAGGCGCGCTGAGCGTCGCCGCAAACCAGTTTTCGTGCGTTCCGCCGTCATCATCCTCACTCTGTTCATCCAGTCTCACTGCGAAACGCAGACGCTTATCCGCGTACCTTACGAATCGATTGAACAGCCGAGCAAGGATCTGCTGTTGGAAGTCTCTGTCGGCCAGGTCCGGCTGCGGGTCGCGGTCGCGGCTCAGTTTGTCTGCAAGAATCCACGCTTCACCTTGTAGATCGTCCACGGTCATTTCGCCCCGCGACTGTTTCGCGATTCGAGCCAGGTCAGGAAGGATTGCAGGGATAAGTTTGGCGAAGAACGCGCCAGCGAGGTCAGAGGACATCGTTGCTCCGATAAACAACGTGCAGCCATTGACACCACAACACTCAAGACTTGAGGCAGCGACAGCAGCGCGTCACCTATTGCTCCGCCGATACCCCATCCCCACCGCCACCCCGCCCAACACCGCCACCGACGCCACCACCAACCGCCACGTCACCGCCTCCCCCAACAGCACCACGCCACCCGCCGCGGCGATCACCGGCACGCTCAGTTGCACCAGTCCAGCCGTGGTCACCGTCAGACCCCGCAGCGCGACGTACCAGATGGCATAGCCCAGCGCCGAGGCGATGGCGCCGGACAGCACCGCGTACAGCATGCCTTCCGCATCGTGGCTGGCCCATGGCAGCGCGGCCAGATAGAGCGGCACGCAGCAGAGCGCGGCGCGCAGGAAGTTGCCCGCATTGGCGCGCACCGGATCGCGTACGCCCTTGGCGCGGATCGAGTAGACGCCCCAAGCCGCGCCCGACGCCAGCATCAGCAGCGCGCCCAGCAGCGGAGGCGCGGACAGGCCGGGCAGCAGCATGCCGATCAGTCCAGCGACCGCGATCAGATAGCCGGCCGTCTGCACGAGATGAGGCCGTTCGCCGAGCCACAGGCCGCGGCCGATCATCGTGACCTGCACCGCGCCGAACAGCAGCAGCGCGCCGGTGGCGGCCGATAGTTGCGCGTAGGCGTACGAGAAAAAGACGGCGTACGCGAACAGCGCCAGCGCGGAACGCCAGTTGCCGCTCGATGCCTCGGGCGTTGGCTCGGCAGCGCGCGAGACGCCATGACGCAGACGGACCAGTACCCACAGCGTGATCGCGCCAGACAACAACCGCACGGTCGTGAAGCTGGCGGCGTCGATGGTGGTGTCCCGCAGCGCAAGCCGGCACAGCAGCGAATTGCCGGCGAAGGCGAGCATCGACAGCGCGGTACAGCCGAGCACCAGCGGGACCGAGGGCGCGGTGCTCGACGTCTTCACAGCGGATGTCCTTCGGCGTCGCGCAGCTCCACCAGCAGCGCCTGCCCCTGTGCATCGACACGAAACGCGCCGAACTGCGCGCCCTCATAGCGGCGCCCTTGGCCTTCCTGGAAGAAGAAGGCATCCGTCGAGATATGGACCTGGTCCGTTCCCCAGCGCGACGGCCGCAGCTGGAAGCGCAGCAGATGCTCGCCGGCGACCAGCGGCTCGCCGCGATGCAGCCGTACGAAGCTGGCCTCGCCACGCGCGTCGAGCCGGACCACCGCGGTGCGGATACGGTCGTCGGTGGTCTCCAGCGCGCGCAGGATCGGCGCGCCGATGGCGAAATTCAGCGCCATATAGTCGCCCTGCATCAGCGAGCGCGGGTCGACCGGCGCCAGCCGCAACAGCACCACATCGCCACGCGCCAGCAGCCTTTCCTTGCCGATCACGCCCGCGCCTGCGACCGCGAGCGTCAGTGCCCAGGCAATCAGGATCCAACGTTTCATCGGCTGCCCTCCTCTGCGACGTCGGCGGTGCCCAGCGGGGGCCCGGGGCGCGCCAGCCAGGCGCCTGCAAACAGCACGACGATGCCGGCCGCTACCAGCGTTGCCGACTTGATCGCCAGCGTCCAGTGCAGCGCGCTGTAGTACCAGAGGAAACCGAGGCCGATGGTCGCAAGGCCGAGCCCGAGCCAGGACAGGGACGCCCTTCGCAAGGCCAGCCCGGTCGCGAGCACGCCTGCCACCACGGCAGGTGCGCCGATCATCAGCGCGGCACAGAGTGCGAGCACACCGCCGACCGCGGTGCGCCGGCGCGGCGATCCTTGCAGTCGGGCCGTCTCGACGATGCCAAAGCCGACCAGCAGCACCGCAAACAACGCGCCCGCCAGCCAATGCGGCACGCCGCGCGCCGCCGGTTCGGTGAAGAGGCCGAGGGGATGCCCGATGCCGGTCACGATCAGCGCGCCGAGCAGGCTGCAGGACAGCAAGGCGTCCGCGGCCGGGGCGAGCCGGTGATGTCGCCCGAGCGCGGCGAGCC
>Ga0065721_10002062_pt1 | contig 15465 bp, 18 predicted proteins | sample Mesricmetagenome_FD_59108 | JGI IMG/M metagenome (GOLD analysis project Ga0065721, IMG submission 59108) | Mesophilic microbial community from rice straw/compost enrichment Sample: eDNA_1 v2 (version 2) | ecosystem: Engineered > Solid waste > Grass > Composting > Bioreactor | place: USA: Davis... | reverse complement strand
GCAGCCTGACCAGCGCCTCGCGGTCGGTCGGCACCTCGCCGCCGTGCTCGGCGACGAGCCGCTCGCTGAGCGCGATGACGTTCTTGGCCTTGGAATTGAACAGGCCGATCGTCCTGATGTGCTGCTTGAGGCCCTCCTCGCCGAGCGCGATCATCTGCTGCGGCGTCTTCACCTGCTCGAACAGGCGCCGCGTCGCCTTGTTGACGCCCGCATCGGTCGCCTGCGCGCTGAGCACGACGGCGACGAGCAGCTGGTAGACATTGCCGAACTCGAGCTCCGTCTCGGGCGACGGATTGTCCTCGGCGAGCCGGCGGAAGAACTCGAAAACCTGGTCTCGCGTCAAAGCCCGAGCACCTGCCCCATCGTGTAGCGGCCAGGCTCGCGGCCGATCAGCCAGGCGGCGCCGCGCACCGCGCCGTGGGCGAAGATCATGCGGTCCTCGGCGGTGTGCGACAGCACGAGCCGCTCCTGCGGGCCGGCGAGGATCACGCTGTGCTCTCCGGCGACCGTGCCGCCGCGCAGCGAGGCGAAGCCGATCGTGCCGGGCTCGCGCGGCCCGGTGTGGCCGTGCCGCGCCGGGCTCTCGGGCGCGTAGAAATCGATCCCCCGCCCCTCGGCCGCCGCCTCGCCGAGTATCAGCGCGGTGCCGGACGGCGCGTCGACCTTCATCCGGTGGTGCATCTCGAGCACCTCGACGTCCCACTCGGGCCCGAGCCGCGAGGTCGTCTCGCGCACGAGGTAGGCGAGTAGCGTGACGCCGAGCGAGGTATTGCCGGTCTGCAGCACCGGCACGGCGAGCGCAGCGGAATCGATTGTCGCGTGGTTGCGCTCGTCGAGCCCGGTCGTGCCGACGAGGATCGGGATGCCAGCGCCGATCGCCGCGTGGAGGTTGGCGTCGAGCGCCGCGGGAGCGGAGAAGTCGACCAGCGCATCGCTGCGGTCGGCCAGCGCGGCCACGTCGCCGCCCCGGTCGACGCCGCCCGCGCACTCGTGTCCGGCTTCCGCGATCGCCCTGACCAGTGCCTGGCCCATGCGTCCTNCGCTGCCGATGATGCCGATGCGGGCCATTGCGCCTCCGTTAGTGCGCGTGCTTCATGCGGCGAATGGACGGCATCCGCAACATCGTCATCCTCACCGGCGCCGGAATCAGCGCCGAAAGCGGCCTCAGGACCTTCCGCGCCGACGACGGGCTTTGGGAAGACCACCGGGTCGAGGACGTGGCCTCGCCGCAGGGGTTCCGCCGCGATCCCGACCTCGTGCAGCGGTTCTACGACGAGCGCCGGCGCAACATCCTCGACGCGGAGCCCAATGCCGCGCACTGCGCGCTCGGGCGGCTCGACGAGGCGTGGGACGGCGAGCTGCTGATCGTCACCCAGAACATCGACGACCTGCACGAGCGCGGCGGCGCGCGGCGGGTGCTGCACATGCACGGCGAAGGCCTGTCGGCCTGGTGCACCGCCTGCGACGCGCGCCACCGCTGGACAGGCACGCTGCGCGACCGGCCGCCGTGCCCGGCCTGCGGAGAGCCCGCGCTCAGGCCCGATATCGTCTGGTTCGGCGAGATGCCCTACCGGATGGACGATATCTTCGCCGCGCTCGTCCGCGCGGACCTGTTCGTCTCGATCGGTACCTCGGGCGCGGTCTATCCGGCGGCCGGATTCGTGCAGCAGGCCAAGAGCGCCGGCGCACGTACGCTCGAGCTCAATCTGGAGCGGAGCCAGGGTTCGGTATGGTTCGACGAGACGCGGCTCGGGCCGGCGAGCGAGCTGGTGCCGGCCTGGGTCGAGGAGATACTCCGATGACTGAATACCACGGCTGTTGTCACTGCGGACACATTCGCCTCGCCCTGCGCGACACGCCGGCGGAGCGCAACGAATGCAACTGTTCGATCTGCCGTCGTACTGCAGGGCTGTGGCACTATTGTTCGCCGGAGCTGGTCACCGTGGAGGGCGAGGGCACCGCCTACCGCCAGGGCGATTGCGCGCTCGACCTCTGGCACTGCCAGACCTGCGGCTGCATGACGCACTGGACGCCGGTCGATCCCGACTATCCGAGGATGGGGATCAACCTGAGGATGTTCGAACGGTCGATGTGGGAGGGGTTGCCAACGCGGTTCGTAGACGGGGCGAGCTATTAGAGGCGGGAGGCAGCAGGCAACAGGCAGCGGTTTTCCAGCGTTCCATCCCTGCTGCCCGTTGCCGCATCGTCTGAAGCACATTCCCCTGCTGCCTGCTGCCTGCTGCNTNCCATNCCTGCTGCCTACCGCCCCCCACACGCCCGGCACCCCGGATCCTTCGCCACCGTCAGCGTCCGCATCCCGGGCCTGAGTCCGTCGAGCACGTGCAGCTTGCCCCATTGCGGATCNCCCATGCCGCCGACCGGCGCGAGGAGCACGCGGATTGCATGAAGCGCAGCGAAGGTGCCGGTCCAGCCGGACATGGCGCCGAGCATGCCGTCCTCGGCGCAGGTGTCGCAGTCGTCGGCGTCGAACGCGTCGCCGACGTAACAGCGGTAGCACGGCTGGCCGGGCAGGTGCCCGGCGAAGGCGCCGACCTGGCCCTGGAAGCGGCCGACCGCCGCCGAGAGCAGCGGCACGCGCGCGGCGACGCAGGCGTCGCTGACCGCGAGCCGCGTGGCGAAGTTGTCGCACCCGTCGAGCACGAGATCGGCGCCCGCGACGATACCGGGTGCAGTGTCGCGGTTCACCCGCTGTCGCACACGACGAATCTCGAGTCCGTCGTCGAACGCGCGCACCCACGCCTCGCCGAGCTCGGTCTTGTCGCGGCCGATGTCCTCCATCCGGTAGATCGTCTGGCGCTGCAGGTTGCTCGCGTCGACCGCATCGTCGTCGACCAGCACGAGCGTCCCGACTCCGGCGCCAGCGAGGTATTGCAGCGCGGGCGAACCGATCCCGCCGAGCCCAACGAGGACGACAGTCGAGCCCGCCAGCGCGGCCTGGCCTGCGCCGCCGATCTCGGGAAGCACGATGTGGCGGGCGAAGCGGTCGAGGCGGTCGGGCGAGAGGGTCATGCCCGCGCTTACGGCATCACGGCGCATTCGGCGCAAGCGAATTCCTGGGCGCGCGCCGCCGCGACATAAGGGGAATCCCGTGGTCGACGCATCACGCGACCGCAAGGCTGATGCTGCATTGGGACTCTTGGTCAATTCCATGGAAACCGCAACGTGCGCGCCGCGCGGGACCTGGCCGCATGGGGATGGAGGGCGGGGGTTGATCGTGCTCGAGTTGGCAGACAGTCAGGTGCCCCCGCCGCCCGGGGTGACGGCACGTGCTCCGCGCAAGAACGTGATGCTCGCGGCGACGATCTCGGCCGGCCGTGCTTGCGCACCGGTCAGGATTCGCAACCTGTCTGAAGTCGGCGCGATGGTCGACGGGGCGGCACTGCCCGAGGCCGGCACCTCGCTGGTGCTCAACCGGCTTGCGCTGTCGGTTCCGGCGAGCGTGGTCTGGAGCCACGACGGACGGTGCGGGCTTCGTCTTGCCCGGCCGATCGTCGTCGACGACTGGATCGCCGGGGCGGAGTCGGTCGCGGGCAGCCTCGCGGCGGGTCAGACGCGCGTGGACCAGCTGCAGTCGGCGATTCGCAGCGGAGTGGTGCTTCCCGCCGAGATGGCCGCGCCCGCGCCCGACCCGGTGACGGCAATCCCGCTCGAACGTCGCGTCGCGGCCGAGCTGGCCAGCCTCAAGCGGATTCTCGATGAGGTCAGCGACGAGCTGATCGAAGAACCCGAGATCCTCGCGCGCCATGAACGGGCGATGCAGAAGTTCGACATCGCCGCGATGATCATCGCGGAACTGAGCAAGGTGCTGGCCGCCGGCGATCGCGAGGCGGCCGTCTCCACGGTCGAGATGCACGACCTGCGCAGCCGGCTGTCCGGCCAGCAGACGCTCACCTAGAGCGTCCACAGCCTTCCACAGGGCATCCACACCCCGTCCACGGCCACCGCCGGGGTCATGCCGGAACTTTGCACGTCACGAGGGGCGGGCTCCACCGCCCGATCCTCGTGCGAGGGTCAGGTCTCGAGCTGGCGCAGCAGGCTGCGCACGTCGCCATCCATGTCGGCGTCGCGCTTCCTCAGGTCCTCGATCAACCGTACCGCGTGGATCACCGTCGAGTGGTCCCGGCCGCCGAACTTGCGGCCGATCTCCGGGTAGCTGCGCGGGGTCGAGAACCTTGGCGAGATACATCGCCACCTGCCGCGGCCGCACGACCGCGCGCGCGCGGCGCTTGCTCGACATCTCGGCGCGGTCGATGCGGTAGAACTGGCACACCGTGCGCTGGATTTCGTCGATCGTGATCCGCCGACGGTTGGCGGAGAGGATGTCGGTCAGCTGCTCCTCGGCCAGTTGCAGCGATACTTCCTGCCCGGTCAGCTGGGCGTAGGCGATCAGCTTGTTGAGCCCGCCGACCAGCTCGCGGACGTTGCGGTTGATCGTCCGGGCGAGGAACTCGATCACGTCCGCCGGCACGTCGAGCGGCGCGAAGCGCGCGAGCTTCGACTGGAGGATCTGCCGGCGGAGCTCGATGTCGGCCGGCTGGATGTCGGCGACGAGGCCCATCGACAGCCGGCTCAGCAGCCGCGGCTCGACCCCGTCGAGCGCCTGTGGTGCGCGGTCGGCGGCGAAGACCAGCCTCTTGCCCTCGGCGAGCAGCGCGTCGATCGTGTAGAGCAGCTCTTCCTGGGCGCTGGCCTTGCCGATGATGAACTGGATATCGTCGACCAGCAGCAGGTCGAAGCCGCGCAGGCGCGCCTTGAACTCGATCATCTCGTTCGACTTCAGCGCCGAGACGAACTCGACCATGAAGCGCTCGGCGCTGCAGTAGAAGATGCGCGCGCGCGGGTGCGCCTGCAGGTAGGCGTGGCCGATAGCGTGCAGCAGGTGCGACTTGCCCTGACCGGTCGCGGCCTTGAGGTAGAGCGGCGAGAACTGCGGTTTCTCGACGCTCGCCATGCGCTCGGCGGCATTCTTGGCGAGGATGTTGGTCGAGCCGGTAACGAAAGCCGCGAAGGTCAGCGAGGGGTCGAGACCGACCGACGAGGTGAAGCCGTCGTCGCCGATCGATTCCATCGCCAGCGCCCCGACGCCGCCGCCGAGGCTGGCGTCGTTCGCCGCGCGGTGGCCGAAACCGTCTTCGCCGCGGAACTCGAGGTCGGCGATCTTGCGCCGCCCGGGGTGTACGGAAATCCGGACGTTCTTCACCTCGCTGCGCGCGATCTTCCACGCGAGCGACAGCCGGTCGTGGAACCGGTCCTGAACCCAATTGGCGGAGAACTCGGTCGGCAGGAACAGGTTGAGAGTGCCGGTCTCCTTGCAGAAGCTGCCCAGCTGGATCGGGCGAATCCACTGGCTGTACAACTGGTGTCCGAGATCCTTGCGCAATCCCTGACTGATGTCCGCCCAGTCCGCCGCGAGATCCAGAGCTTCCTGATCTTCCATGTCCCCCTCAACTGCATCGCTCTTGGCCGGTCCCGACCGGCCTGCATGCGGTCCCATGCGAATCATCGAGCCTGTTCCCTTCCCCGAAGGCCTTCCCGCTATGTCGCGACGAACTTTCGCCGGGACGCAAAGCCCCGTCCCGCGGTCGTCGCTTGACCCGCGGGCGATCCCGATCGTCGTCTCNTTGTGTGCCGGCCGAAGCGCCTCGCCCCGGTCGAAAAGCCGTTATGAACCCCTCGGCGCGGTCGGCAAGGCCACAACCATAAAAAAAGTGAAATATACGGGCTTGACTCCCCGCAAGGCCGCAGCCGTCCGTTCAAGTCATTGAATAAGCAATCGAATTTTATGACCGTTCAGCGAATCGCGGGAATCCCTGCGGTTTTCGGCGAGCTCTCCGCAACGCTTCGCGGATGCAAAAAAGGCCGGCGGAANTTCCGCCGGCCTCGTTCCAATTTCGTTCCCTGACGATCCCCGCCAGTGCGAATCAGAGCGCCGCGACTCGCTTGCTGAGTCGGCTCATCTTGCGCGCCACGGTGTTCTTGTGGAGCACACCGCGCGCGACGCCGCGGGCCAGCTCGGGCTGCGCGGCCCGGAGCGCCTCGGCCGCCGCGGTCTTGTCGCCGCCAGCGATCGCCGCCTCGACCTTCTTCACGAAGGAGCGGATGCGGCTCAGGCGCGCACCGTTGATCTTGGCGCGCTTCTCGTTGCGGCGGATGCGCTTCTTCGCTTGCGGCGTATTGGCCATGTCTGTCCTTACCTCGGGCCGCTTGTCGCGCGGCCGGAATCGTCGTCTGAATCGGTCACGGAAACGGCGGTTGCCCGCCGGAAAGCGGCGCCCTTAGCGGCAAGGGGGCAAATCGTCAAGCAAACCGCGACACTACCGTGGCTACTTCTGGCACGCGGGGCAGAACCAGGTGCTGCGCCCGCCCTGGACTATCCGCCGGACGGTGCCGCCGCAGCCGCGGCACGGCTCGCCCTCGCGGTCGTAGACGTCGAAGCGGGTCGCGAAGTAGCCGAGCTCGCCGTCGGGCCGGGCATAGTCGCGCAGGGTCGAGCCGCCGTCGCCTATCGCCTGCTCGAGCACCTCGCGGATCGCCGGCACGAGCCGTTCCAGCGCCGCGCGCGAAACCCGCCCTGCCGCCTTGCGCGGATTGATCCGCGCGCGGAACAGCGCCTCGCAGACGTAGATGTTGCCGAGACCGGCGACGATCCGCTGGTCGAGCAGCAGCAGCTTCACCGCCTGCCGTCGCCCGGCGAACGCCTCACGCAGGTGTTCGGGAGTGAGGCCCGGCCCGAGCGGTTCGGGCCCCATCGCGGCGAACGGTGGCCAGCTTTCGAGCGCATCGCTCGGCACGAGGTCGACGAACCCGAAGCGGCGCGGATCATGGAGTGCGAAGCGATGACCGGAGGTTTCGAGCACGAGGTGGTCGTGCTTCGCCTCGTCCGACGGGTCGATCCGCCAGCGTCCGCTCATGCCGAGGTGGAACACCAGCGTCGTGTCGCGGTCGGTGTGGACGAGGCCGTATTTGGCGCGCCGGCCGAGCCCGGTCACGCGTGCGCCGGTCAGCGCCTGGACCAGCCCTTCGGGGAAAGGAAAGCGCATGTCGGGCCGGTTGAGCCGGACGCGCTCGATGCGTGCGCCGTCGAGGTGGTGCGCGAGCCCGCGCACGGTCGTCTCGACTTCGGGCAGCTCGGGCATCGCGATCCGTTAGCGGGCCGCGGGCACTCTGTCATCGCCAAGCGCGACGGTCCTCATTAGAGCCGCGCGGATGTCGTTCGACCGCCGCCAGGCGCAGGCCTTCGCCCTGCTCGGAATCGTCATGGTCCTGTGGGCCGGCAACTCGATCGTCGCGCGCGCGGTGCGCTTCGAGATCGCGCCGTTCACGCTGGCCTTCCTGCGCTGGACCGGGGCGAGCCTCGTCGTCGCGCCGTTCGCGATCCGGCCGCTGATTCGCGACTGGCCGGCGATCGTGAAGGGCTGGAAGCCGCTGCTGGCGCTCGGCCTGCTCGGGATCGGCGCTTTCAACTCGCTGCTCTATTCGGGGCTGCAATACACCCCGGCGACCAACGCGCTGCTGCTCCAGGCGGCGACGCCGGCGGTGATGATGGCGCTCGACCGCTGGCTGTTCGGCGTACGCCACGCGCGGCTGCAGGCCATCGGTGTCAGCGCCTCGATGCTCGGCGTGCTGGTAATCGTGTTCGAGGGCGATGCAGCCGCCGCGCTGCGGCTCCACTTCGGGCTCGGCGATGCGCTGATCCTGATCTCGGTGGTCGTCTGGTCGCTCTACACGGTGTTGCTGCGCCTCGAGGCCCGAGATCTCGCCGANGAGCTTCATCGCGGTCACCTTCTTCATCGGAGTGGCCGTCATGGCGCCGCTCGCGGCGTGGGAATGGCACTCGGGCGAGACGATCGCCTGGAGCCCGCGGGTCTATGCGGCGGTGTTCTACGTCGCGCTGCTGCCCTCGCTGCTGTCATACTTCATCTACAACCACGCGACCCGGATCGTCGGCCCGGCGCAGGCCGGGCAGGCGATCACGCTGATGCCGCTGTTCGGCGCGTTCCTGTCCGCGGCGCTGCTCGGCGAGCGGCTGCACCCGTTCCATTTCGCCGGGATGGCCCTGATCCTCGCCGGCATCGTCCTCAGCTTGCTGGCAGGACGCGGCAAAGAGGTCGCTGGCGCCGCGAAGGAGCCGCCGCTAGAGGACCCGGGATGAGCGAGCAGGTCTCCTTCGGCTACCAGACGGTCGATCCCGACGAAAAGACNCGCCGGGTCGGCGCGGTGTTCTCGAACGTCGCGGCCAAGTACGACGTGATGAACGACGCGATGTCGGGCGGGCTCCACCGGCTGTGGAAGGACCAGTTCGTGCGCCGGGTGAAGCCGCAGCCCGGCGAGGCGATCCTCGACATGGCCGGCGGTACCGGGGACATCGCCTTCCGCCTCGCGGCGCGCGGCGCCGAGGTGACGGTCGCCGACATCAACCAGGANATGCTCGACGTCGGCATNGAGCGGGCGNTGNANCGCGGGATCGACGGNCTCGTCTGGTCGCGCCAGAACGCCGAGGCACTCGCCTATCCGGACCGCATGTTCGACGCCTACACGATCGCCTTCGGCATCCGTAACGTCACTCATATCGACAAGGCGCTCTCCGAGGCCTTTCCGCGTGCTCAAGTTCGGCGGACGGTTCTTCTGCCTCGAGTTCTCGACCACCGAGTGGCCGGGGTTCAAGGAAGTCTACGACGCCTACTCGCACAAGCTTGTGCCGCAGATCGGCAAGGCGATCGCGCACGATGAGGACAGCTACCGCTACCTGATCGAATCGATCCGCCGCTTCCCGCCGATGCCCGAATTCGAGCGGATGATCCGCGCGGCCGGGTTCGAGCGGACCAGNGTCGAGCCGATCCTCGGCGGGCTCGTCGCGATCCATTCGGGGTGGAAGATCTGACCCGTCCGTCGACCCATATAGTCCGCCTGCTCAAATGGGGACGCACGCTCGCGCGGCACGGCGCGCTGCGCGGGATCGAGCGCGATCCCAACACGCCGCCGCAAGTGCGCCGGCTCGTGCGCATTGCCCGCTTCGGCACCGTGCAGCCCCGCGTGCCGGACTACGCCGCCGCGTTCCAGGAAATCGGCCCGGCGGCAATCAAGCTCGGCCAGACGCTCGCCACGCGTCCCGACCTCGTCGGCGAGGAGGCCGCGCGCAACCTGCTGACGCTGCAGGACAGCCTGCCGCCCGTGCCGTTCGAGGCGGTCCGCGCCGAGATGGAGCGCAGTTTCGGCCGCCCGGTCGAAGAGCTGTTCGCCGAGATCGACCCCGTCGCGGTCGGCTCGGCCTCGATCGCCCAGGTTCACCGCGGGGTCACCACCGACGGAACGACCGTCGCGATCAAGGTGCTGCGCCCGGGTATCCGCGAACGCTTCGCGCGCGACATCGACACTTACGAGTGGGCCGCTGCCCACCTCGAGGCGCTCGGCGGCGAGGCGCGGCGGCTGCGCCCGCGGCTGACGATCGCCAACTTCAAGCGCTGGACCAACCGCGAGCTCGACCTCCGGCGCGAAGCCGCCTCGGCCTCCGAGCTTGCCGAAGCGATGAAGGGCTTCGAGGGCTACTGCGTCCCGTCGATCGACTGGGACCGGACCAATGGCCGCGTGCTGACGATCGAGTGGATCGACGGCATCAAGATCAGCGACGTCGAGGCGCTCAGGGCCGCCGGGCACGACCTGCCCGAGCTGGCGAGGCGGCTCGTTCTCGCCTTCCTCACGCAAGCGATCAGCGCTGGCTTCTTCCATGCCGACATGCACCAGGGGAACCTGTTCGTGCGGCCCGACGGCACGATCGTGGCGATCGACTTCGGCATCATGGGCCGGATCGACCGGCGTGCGCGCCAGTGGCTCGCCGAGATCCTCTACGGGCTCACGACCGGGGACTACCGGCGCGTCGCCGAGATCCACTTCGAGGCGCAGTACGTCCCGAGCTACCATTCTGTCGAGGAGTTCGCGACCGCGCTGCGCGCCGTCGGCGAGCCGATGCGCGGCAAGCCGGTCAGCGAGCTTTCGGTCGGCCAGATGCTCGACGGGCTGTTCGCGATCACCCGCGACTTCGACATGCAGACCCAGCCGCACCTGCTGCTGCTGCAGAAGACCATGGTCATGGTCGAGGGCATCGCGACCATGCTGCATCCCGAGATCAACATGTGGGACGTTTCGGCGCCCTACGTGCGCAGCTGGATCCGCGACGAGCTCGGGCCCGAGGCGGCGCTCGCCGACCGCATCCGCGAGGACGCCTCCACGCTGCTGCGCCTGCCCGACCTGATCCGCCGCATCGAGGACCGCTATCCGCCGCGCGGCGGCGCGCCCGAGCAGCCGCCGCTGCCCGAGATCGAGCTGGTCTGGGAGCGTAAACGCCAAAATAACCATTGGGTGGGCTACATTCTCGCCGCGCTCGCAGGAGGGGCGGCGGCATGGGCAGCGTTGCATTGGGGGTGGCCCGCGTAGCGACCGACGACGCGGCTCCCGCGTGGGACCGCTTCGCCCACTGGCCGCGCTTCCCCGCCAGGTTCGCGGTGCTTGCCTTCCTGCTGCTGCTGGTCGCCTCAGCGCTGGTCCCCATCACCGCAGGTCCCGGCGTCGATGCAGCTTCCGCACCCTCGGTCACCGGCCGCAGCGAGCGTGACCGCGATCTCGCGCTCTACGACCGGGTGATCGAGCGCCTCGCCAACGGCGAGGGCTACTACCGGGCCGTCGTCGACGAGCACCGCCTGTCCAACTTTCCACTGCGCCCTGGATTCGCCGTGCGGCTGCCGACGCTCGCCTATCTCGACGCCTGGCTCGGTCGCGACGGGCAGGTCGCCGCCGCGATTGCGCTGGTGCTTGCCACGCTCGTCGCCTGGTGGCGGCGGCTCGGCGAGGAGCCCGGCGGCGCGCCCTGGCGGTGGGCGAAGCTGTTCGTGCTCTACCTTGGCGTGTCGATCGGTCTCACCTCGCACTTCTTCGTGCTGCACGAGCTGTGGACCGGGACGCTGCTCGCGCTCGCTTTCGGGCTGCACCGGCCCGGTCGCTGGGGCCTCGCGCTCGCGGTCGCTGCGTTGGCGCTGGCGATCCGCGAACACGCGCTCCCCTTCATCCTGCTGATGGCGGCCATGGCCTTCTGGCGCCGCGACTGGAAGGAAGGGGGCGCCTGGACCGCGCTCGCCGCGGCGTTCCTCGTCGCTCTGGCGGTCCACCTCCAGCTCGTCTCCGCACACACGCTGCCGACCGATCCCGCTTCGCCCGGCTGGCTCGAGCTGCGGGGCCTCTCGGGCTGGCTCTCGAACATCGTGCTGGCGAGCAACCTGCGCTTCCTGCCGCATTGGCTGGCAGGGCCGCTGGTGATCGTGATGACCCTGGGCTGGGCCGGCTGGCGCAGCGCGGCCGGCACCTTCGGCACACTGCTGTTCCTCGGCTATGCGCTCGCCTTCGCGATCGCGGGCCGGCCGGAGAACTACTATTGGGGCTTCGTGATCGCGCCGACGATGGTTCTCGGCTTCGCGTTCGCGCCGCGCGCCATCGCGTCGCTGTGCCGCTCTGCGGGACTGGCAGCGAGAATTTAACCATCTGCGGCGCAAAGTCCCTCGCGCCGGCGCAAGGCTGGCTAAACGGGGGCAGCGAAGCTAGTTTCGCGAAAACTGGGTTAACCTGCGTGGGAGTAGAATACCGCCACATGGTTGCGCCGCGCATCCTGCTGGTCGTGGGCGGGGGAATCGCCGCCTACAAGGCCTGCGAGCTCGTGCGGCTGATCCGCAAGGGCGGCGGCGACGTGACATGCGTGCTGACCGACGGCGGGGCCCAGTTCGTCACCGCGATGAGCCTCGCCGCGCTCTCGGGCAACCAGGTCCATACCTCGCTGTGGGACCTCAAGAACGAGGTCGAGATCGGCCACATCGAGCTCAGCCGGTCGGCCGACCTCGTTGTCGTCTGCCCGGCGACCGCGGATCTGATGGCCAAGATGGCTGCCGGCATCGCCGACGACCTCGGGACGACCCTGATCCTCGCCACCGACAAGCCGGTGCTGGTGGTGCCGGCGATGAACGTGAAGATGTGGGAGCACCCGGCGACCCAGCGCAACATCGAGTGGCTCAAGCAGGCGGGCGTACGCGTCATGCAGCCCGACGAGGGCGAGATGGCCTGCGGCGAATTCGGCCCGGGCCGATTGCCCGAGCCCGAGAGGGTCTGGCTCGAGATCGCCGACATGCTCGGGATCGATCCAGGCGAAGCCAGCGCGCGCGGGATCGCCGAATATCTCGAGGCGCTCGAGCCCGAGGAGGAGCTGGAAACCGACGACGGCAAGCAGGGCGGCCTCGCCGGCCTGCTCGCCTCGATCATCCCGCGCAGCACGCCGCGGCGAGTCGTCGAAGAGGAAGCCGTCTACGAGGACGACGCCTTTGCCGACCTGCCGCTCCCCGAGGAGCCGCTCGGCCCGCCGCTGCCCGAGCCTGAATTGACCGACGGGCCGGTGCTCGTCGCCAAGGGAAAGGCCAGGGCGGCGCCGCCGACCGATCTCCAGGCGCTGAATCACGAGATCAACCCGAATCAGACGGCTCCCGAGCCGATGGCCGTTGCCGCGGTCGACGCTTTCGACCCGCTCGAAGGGCAGCCCGATTTCGAGACCGATCCCGAGCACCGCCCGCTCTACGGCAAGCACGTGCTCGTCACCGCCGGGCCGACCTATGAACCGATCGATCCGGTGCGCTACATCGCCAATCGTTCCTCGGGAAAGCAGGGCTTCGCGATCGCCGCAGCGGCCGCGGCCGCGGGCGCGCGGGTGACGCTCGTCGCCGGGCCGGTCACGCTGGCGACGCCGCCAGGGGTCGACCGGATCGACGTCGAGAGCGCCGAGGAGATGGCTGCGGCGGTCAAGAAGGCGCTGCCCGCCGACGCCGCGGTGATGGTCGCCGCGGTCGCCGACTGGCGGGCCAAGGACTTCGCCCCCGAGAAGATCAAGAAGCGCGGTTCGGCGCCGCCGGCGCTGCTGCTCAAGGAGAACCCCGACATTCTCGCCACCACTGCCGGCAGCAGGAACCGGCCCAAGCTGCTGATCGGCTTCGCGGCCGAGACCGAGGACGTGGTCGAGAACGCCCAGCGCAAGCGCAAGTCGAAAGGGGTCGACTGGATCGTCGCCAACGACGTCTCCACCGCCAAGGGGACAATGGGCGGCGACGCGAACACCGTCCACCTCGTGCGCGAGGGCGGAACCGAGGACTGGGAGNCGATGTCGAAGCAGGCGGTCGCGCGCAAGCTGGTCGACGAGATCGCCAGGGCGCTCAACGAAGAGACCGGGGCCGAGCGCGATGACTGACGCGGTCGCGGTGCGCGTCAGGCGCCTGCCGCACGGAGAAGGGCTCGACTTGCCCACCTACGCCACCCCCGGCGCGGCCGGGATGGACGTGCTTTCGGCCGAAGACGTGACGCTGGCGCCCGGCGCGCGCCACGCCGTCGCCACGGGACTTTCGGTGGCGATCCCCGAAGGTTACGAGATCCAGGTCCGCCCGCGCTCGGGGCTCGCTCTCAAGCACGGGATCAGCGTTCCCAATACGCCGGGCACGATCGATTCGGACTATCGCGGCGAGCTCAAGGTGATCCTGATCAACCACGGCGCGGAGCCGTTCGCGATCGCCCGCGGCGACCGCATCGCGCAACTGGTGCTGGCACCGGTTACCCGGGCGGCTTGGGACGAAGTGGCCGAGCTCGACGAGACCGCGCGCGGCGCGGGCGGGTTCGGCTCGACCGGGGGGCATGCCCGGCTCGATGCCTGACGTGCCCGTAGCCGGCCCGCAGCGGCGCTGGGCGGCCGAGCTGCTTTACGTCTGGTGCCACAAGCTGCGCCCGCGCGACTGGTTCGGGCCGGACCCTGCGGTCGACGCGATGCTGCGCCGCCGGTTCGGCCGCGAGCTCTCCAGCCTGCGGCGGCGCCCGGCAAGCGAGTTCCTCACCGATCCGCTGACCGCGCTCGCCGCAGTGCTGCTGTTCGACCAGCTGCCGCGCAACCTCCATCGCGGCACGCCACAGGCCTTCGCGACCGACCCGCTCGCCCGGGCGATTGCCAAGGGCGCGCTCGCGCGCGGCTGGGATGCGGCGCTGACCCTGCCGCAGCGGCAGTTCCTTGCGATGCCGTTGATGCACAGCGAGGCGATCGCCGACCAGCGTCTCTCGCTCGCGGTCTTCGCCCGGCTCGGTCCGCGGTACGGCTGGCCGTTCGCGCGCAGCCATTACCGGATGATCGCCCGCTTTGGCCGGTTCCCGCACCGCAACCCGGTGCTCGGGCGCCCGAGCAAGCCAGCGGAGATCGCCGCGGTCGAGGCCGGCAACCGCTGGTAGCTGCCCAAGCTGCCCAGGCCGCCGTCGCTTTCCCCGCGCGATCGCCTCCGCCGGTCGCGCTGCGCAAACAACCCCCCGCCGTGCCGGGCATTTACAATCCGCTCGCCGCGCCTAGTCTGCGTGCCATGACTGGCCGCCGCGCAGTGGCCGGCAGCATCGGGGAGAGGGCCGATGAAGTACGCCGTCTGGTTCGTGCGCCTGATCTACGCCGCGTGGATGATCCCGGCCGGACTCAACCATTTCGTCCGGCTCTACCCGCAGCCGACCGGCAACCAGCCGCTCAGCATCGAGGTGTTCACCGCGCTGCTCGACAGCGGACTGTTCACCCTGGTCAAGGCGGTCGAGCTGCTCGCCGGCGTGGCGGTACTGACCGGCTTCCGGCTGCCGCTGATGCTGCTCGCGGTTCTGCCGGTGTCGTTCACCGTGTGGTACTGGGACACCGAACTGCAGGGCTGGTGGACCGCCTCGGCGATCTACGGCTGGGCGGTGCTGAGTTGCAACGTGCTGCTGTGCCTTGCCTACTGGCCGAGCTATCGGGCGATGTTCGCCAGCGACCTGCGCCCGCAGCTGGTGCTGCCCGGAGCGGCGACTCCGGCCGCACAGCCGGCGGAGGCGCAGTGATGATCCGCCCGCTCGACGCCCTGCGGGTGCTGCTCGGCGCGGTGATGGTGGTCACCGCGATTCGCTATTTCATGCCGTTCCTGCTGCCGTTCGTGCCGGTGACGAGCTGGGACGACCCGATGGCGCTGCGGCTGATGACCGCTTTCGACAGGAGCGGGCTGCTCGCGGTGGCCAAGTTCATCAGCCTCGCCGCCGGCGCGCTGCTGCTGGCCAACCGCGCGGTGCCGTTCGCGCTCGCCGCGCTGATGCCGGTCAACGTCTGCGGGCTGTTCATTGCGTCGTTCATCGAGGGCGACCCGCTGGTCGGGGTGCTCGCCGTGCTGACAGTGGCGCTCAACGCGCTGCTGATGCTCGCCTACCTGCCCGCCTATCGCGGCGTGCTCGACGGCGGACAGCTGGCCGACGGCGAGGGCGCGGAAGCGGGACAGAACTACGAGAGCCTGTTCGTCAACCCGCTGAGCGGCGCGCCCGCCGCGGCCTACGGCGGGGCCGCGCTGGTGCTCGCGGCGGCGCTGGCGTTCTACTGGCGCGTGG
>Ga0065721_10051280_pt1 | contig 15467 bp, 12 predicted proteins | sample Mesricmetagenome_FD_59108 | JGI IMG/M metagenome (GOLD analysis project Ga0065721, IMG submission 59108) | Mesophilic microbial community from rice straw/compost enrichment Sample: eDNA_1 v2 (version 2) | ecosystem: Engineered > Solid waste > Grass > Composting > Bioreactor | place: USA: Davis... | reverse complement strand
GCTGCCCGGAAGCAGGACGGCCGCCGAAGCCGCCTCCTTGCGCGCCGAAGCCCGGAGCCCCGCCGGAACGCGCTCCCGCTCCAAAGCCGCTCGCGCCCGCTTGGCCGCCTTGCCCGTACGTGCCGAAGCGAGGCCCCGCTCCGGTCGCCGCGCCGCCACCGCCGCCGTAGCTCGGCCGCGCCCCGAAGCCGCCTCCATAGGCGCCGGATCCGCCTTGGCCGCGGCCCTCGGACATCTCCTTCAGCTCGTCCGGGATCTCCTGCAGGAACCGCGAAGGCAGGTTGTTGCTCGTGCGCCCGTAGAGCAGGCGCATTCTGGCGCAGGTCAGATACAGCTTCTTCTCCGCCCGGGTGATGCCGACATAAGCGAGCCGCCGTTCCTCCTCCATCTCGTCGTTATCCAGGAAAGCCCGGCTGCCCGGGAAGACGCCTTCCTCCATGCCGATGATGAAGACCACGGGAAACTCCAGCCCCTTCGCGCTGTGCATCGTCATGAGCACGACGGCGTCTCCGCCGTCCTCTTCCTCGTCGTTCATCGAGTCGATATCGGCGATGAGCGCCAGGTCCGTCAGGAACGCCACGAGCGACTTGTCGTCGCTGCGCTTCTCGAACTCCTGGGTAACGGACAGGAATTCCTCGATGTTCTCCAGCCGCGCCTTGGATTCCAGCGTATTCTCGCGGATGAGCTCCATCCGGTACTCGGTCATCTCCAGCATTTTCTCCGTGAGTTCGGTTACCGAGAGATAGTCCACCATGGCCGTCAGGTTCGCGATCAGATAGCGGAAGCCCGACAACGCCGTCTTGGCTCGGCCTTGAATATCGACCTGGAACAAGCCGTCCCCGAGAATTCCGTCCCCTTCGCTCAGCAGGCTATAAATAGAGATTCCGCGCCGGGTGGCTTCCTCCTGCACCTTCGCCATCGTCGTGTCCCCAAGCCCGCGCTTCGGAACGTTGACGATCCGGTTAAGGCTGATGTCGTCGTCCGGGTTGGAGATAAGACGAAGGTAGGCCAGAATGTCCTTGATCTCCTTGCGGTCGTAGAACTTCGTGCCGCCCACGATCTGATAGGGGATCTCCGACTTGATCAGAATTTCTTCCATCACCCGGGACTGGGCGTTCGTCCGATAAAGGATTGCATGATCGCCGTAATGCTTGCCGTTCTGCCGGCCCCGCTTGATCTCTCTGGCGACGAAGTACCCTTCCTCGTGCTCGGAATCGCCTTGGTAGACCGTGATCTTCTCCCCGCCGTCCTGATCCGTCCATAGGTTCTTCGCCTTGCGCCCCATGTTGTTCTTGATGACCTGGTTGGCCGCTTCCAGGATGTTGGAGGTGGAACGGTAGTTCTGCTCGAGCAGGATCGACGTCGCTTCCGGGTAGTCCTTCTCGAAGTTGAGGATGTTCGTGATGTCCGCGCCGCGCCAACGGTAGATCGACTGGTCGCTGTCGCCGACAACGCAGATGTTGTGGTGTTTGTCCGCCAGCAGCCGGCACAGCATGTACTGGGCCCGGTTCGTATCCTGGTATTCGTCGACGTGGATGTACTTGAACTTGTTCTGGTAGAAGTCTAGCACTTCGGGAACTTCTTTAAACAGCTTGATCGTCATCATGATGAGGTCGTCGAAGTCGAGGGAGTTGTTGCTCTTGAGCCGCTTCTGGTATTGGGTATAAATCTTCGAGACGATGGTTTGAAAATAATCCCCAATGCGCGATTCGTACTGTTCCGGAGAGACGAGCTCGTTCTTGGCGGCGCTCATCATCGCTTGGACCGCCTTAGGCTCGAACTTCTTCGTGTCGACGTTCTGTTCCTTCATGATGGTACGGATAACGGACAGCTGATCGCTCGAATCGAGGATGCTGAAGTTCGAGGTGAAGCCGATCCGTTCGATGTCCCGGCGCAGAATCCGCACGCACATCGAGTGGAAGGTGCTCACCCAGATATCCCGTCCCGACGGGCCGACCAGCTTCGAGACCCGCTCCTGCATCTCGCGCGCCGCCTTGTTGGTGAAGGTGATCGCCAGTATGCTCCAGGGCGCGGCAAGTCTCTTCGCGATGATGTAGGCGATCCTGTGCGTCAGCACGCGAGTTTTGCCGCTGCCCGCGCCCGCCATGATCAGCAGGGGCCCTTCCGTCGTGACCGCCGCTTCCTTCTGCTTCGGATTCAATCTTCTTACCGCATCGTCTATGTTCACCTGTTGATTCTCGGATGGATCCACCGGTTCAAAAAACATGGTCTTGCTCCTTTACGCTGAATTTCACCGCTTCGACCGTGCCGAGCGCCGCGGCGAGATCGTCGTAGATCGCGTTGCCCACGATGACCGTATCCGCGGCGCGGCCGGCTTCGCGCGCCTGCTCGGAAGTGCGAATGCCTCCCCCGTAGAACAGCCGCGCCTGCCGAAGCTCCTCGCGGACCTTCCGGACCAGCTTCATGTCGCCGAAAGCTCCGCTGTACTCCAAGTATACGACCGGCACCCGCCACAGTCGATCCGCCAGTTGGCCGTAAGCGACGGCACGGGAATCCGAAATCCCGCAATCCGCCCCCGACACCCTGGCCGCCGTCGATTCCCCGTTCAGCACGATATAAGCCTCGCCCGCCACCGAATCCCAAGGCAGAAAAGCCCCGAACTCCTCGATGGCGCTCGTCTGGTGCCCGATCAGCCAGTCGGCATCCTTGGCATTCATTACCATCGGAATAAAATAGCCGTCGAAGCCCGGCACGGCGCATTCCGGATCGGTCAGCTCCAGCGCGCAGGGCACCTCGTAGCGGCGTATTCTCGCCAGAAGGTCCACCGTATTCTCGTAGGTCACGCCGCTCGATCCGCCTACGAGGATGGCGTCGGTGCCGGATCGGCACACGGCTTCGAGCGCCTCGTCCGAAATCTCGCGATCCGGATCGAGCTTGAACACGTGCCGCCATTCGTTATAAAAAGAAGGGAATGCGATCATGCGTTCCTCCATGACGTTTACCCCTAGTCTACAGGAATTCGGCCGATCTTCCAAGACGGGCATAAACGAAAAGCCGCCCGATCCCGCCGCGGCGGGAAATCAAGCGGCATGTGCTTCATGCGCGTATTCGTTTCATATGTTTGCGCGAACGGTTTTACTTCTTCAAGGCCAGGTCGTTCTGCAGCTTCTCCAGCAAGTAAGCCCGAACGTCGCCGCCGAGATCCGGACGCTCCAGCGCGAAGTCGATGATCGTCTTCAAATAGCCGAGCTTCTCGCCCGTGTCGTAACGCTTGCCCTCGAAGGCGTAGGCGTAGATCGATTCTTGGCCGAGCAAACGGAAGATCGCGTCGGTCAGCTGGATCTCCCCGCCCGCGCCGGTATTCTGCGTCTCGAGCAGATCGAAGATGGCCGGAGTCAGAATATAACGGCCCATAATGGCAATATTAGAAGGCGCGCGCTCCGGAGCCGGCTTCTCCACGACCCCTTGAACGCGGATCATGGAGCCCTCAAGGTTCTCGCCGCTCGCCGGATCCACGATCCCGTAGCGCGAGACCTCGTCGTCCGGCACTCTTTTGACCGCGAGCACGCTGCTCTGGACTTCATTGAAGACGTTGATCATTTGCTTAAGGCAAGGCTCGTTATCCGATTGCACGATATCGTCGCCCAGCAGAACGGCGAACGGCTCGTTGCCGATAAACTTGCGTGCGCACCAGATCGCGTGGCCGAGCCCCTTCGGCTCCTTCTGGCGAATATAGTGGATATCCGTCAAGTCGGACGCCTTCTGAACCTCGGACAGCAGATCGTACTTGCCCTTGGTCAGCAGATTCTGCTCCAGCTCGAACGAGCTGTCGAAGTGATCCTCGATCGCTCTTTTGCCCTTGCCGGTAACGATAATAATGTCTTCGATTCCCGATGCGACCGCTTCTTCGACGATATATTGAATCGCCGGCTTGTCTATGATCGGCAGCATCTCTTTGGGCATGGCTTTGGTAGCCGGCAGAAAGCGGGTTCCTAGCCCCGCGGCCGGAATAATCGCCTTGCGGATTTTCATATGACCTTGCACCCTTTCCTAACCTGTAGGCTCATTCGACGATGGCGACAACGAGTCCCACGCCGTCGGAAGCTCGGACGGAACGGCCCGAGAATCGGGAAGCCGCCCCACTCCGATACAGACAACTCCTTGCGAATTTAACAATACAGCATCCAGCGCGTTGCGTCCATCCAGCAGGATCGGACGTTTCATCCACTGTTTGAATTGCTCCGGAGTAATCTTGCGGAACTCCGGCCATTCCGTGACGAGGATCGCGGCATCGGCGCCCAGAAGCGCCTCCTCCGCCGATTCGCATAGCTGCACGGCGTTCGGAAGCGCCTGCCTAGCCTCCTCGCCCGCAGCCGGATCGTACGCGGTCAACTGAATCCCGTTATGGCGCCGCAGCAATTCCGTGGCGAGACGGATCGACGGCGCCTCTCTCATCTCCTCGCTGCCCGGCTTGTAAGCGACTCCGAGGAGAGCGACCCGGCGCCGAGAAGGCCCGGACAACGCGGCCTCCAGCTTGCGGACCATCCGCAACGGAAGCATCGCGTTGGCGCGAAGCGCGGAAGCCAGCAGCGTCTGAGGCGCTCCGGCTCCCTCCGCCATGCGCACCAACGACCGGGCGTCCTTCGGAAGATGGGGTCCGCCGAAGCCGAGACCCGCCCCTAGATAATGGGAACCGATCCGAGGATCGAGACCGAGCATTCTCTCGATGGCCGGATAATCGGCCCCGGTCTGTTCGGCGAGCGCGGCCATCTCGTTCGCGTAGGACATCTTCACGGCCAGGAAGCCGTTCGCGGCCAGCTTGCCGAGCTCCGCGCTTCTCCGATCCATTCCCAGAATCGGCGCCGAGAAGCGGCTATGGAGAAGGCGCAGCCTCTCCGCCGTGTCTTCGTCATTGGAGCCTATCACGATAAAAGACGGATCGAAGAAATCCCGAACCGCCGTCCCTTCCCTCGAGAACTCCGGAACGGAAGCGACGCTGATGTCGCAATGCTCCGGCAGACGCCGGCGAAGCCGATTCTCCAGGCGATCCCCCGTCCCGACGGGAACCGCGCTTTTGACGACGACGATTCGTTTGCCGCTCCCCTGCAAGGGAAGCCTGTCCACTGCCGTCCAGAGCTGGCCCAGCTGCAGGTTGCCGTCGTCCCCGGACGGCGTGCCGAAGGCGAGGAAAATCACCTCCGCTTCGCTGAACGGCAAATCTTGCTCGGAACGGAAGCGTAGCCTGCCTGCCTTGCCGTTCCGGATAACGAGCGGCTCCAGCCCCGGTTCTTGAAACGGGACGACTCCGCCGTCCAGCCGATCGATTAGTAAGTTATCGTAATCAAAGCATTCTACATAATGTCCAAGCTCCGCGAAGCCCGCTCCCGTAGTCAAGCCGACGACATTCATGCCTACAACCGCCAACTTCATGCGGCCACCCCTCGTTCCTATTAGTATTGTAGATGAAAACAGTCGCAAATGCGACAAATTCTGGAACCCATTCTAAGATTCCGGCGATTATCCGCTTGTCATGTAACCATACCCGTTTAACGAATTGTATCATTCGCGAGTAGTCGGTTCTTTCGAGTTATGTAAACGCAATGTTAACTCTTGCTTTCGTTTATAATTCGTAAAAAAAACGAAGAGAGACTCGCGCCGCAAGGCGTGCCGTCTCTCCTTCCGTTTCCGTTCAACCGAGCTGCGCCGAGTCCAGCAGCCGGGATACCCTGGCGGCAAACGTGTGATCTCTCATGGTGCGTAGCAGCGCCCGCCACGCAATCCGCTGCCTCTCCTCCTCGTGCGTCAGATAATGCTCCAGCTTGCCGAGAAGCTCTTCCGCGCTGCCGTAAGTGACGATCTCCTCATCCGGGACATAATAGCTGCCGATATCTTCCCTGGCATCCACCAGCTGCAGGGTCCCGCAGGCCGAGATCTCGAAGGTTCTCGGATTCGGCGAGGAGGCGGGAATAAGAATGTCGTTCTCGTTCCTCTCATCGTCGATTGCGCGGTGAATGTTGATCGCGATTCGATTCGCGCTGTAATTCTCCGCGGTCTCGAGCGGATCCATCCAACGGCCGGGCCCGAACGTTCCGTTAAAAGAAGGGGGAATCTCCAGCTGCTCCCACCAGTATCCCGAGATATGAAGCTTGCGATGGGAGAGAGCCGGCAGAATCGTACGGAACAGCTCCAGACGATTGCGATAGGCGCTTCCGATGAAGCAGATATCGCCGCGAAGCTCTCTTCTCGCATTGCGCGGGCGGTAGGAGCCGGGGTGAATGCCCAAAGGGAGGTTAACGACGTTGACGGCCCCCAATTGCTGGTAAACGGGGACGCAATTCCTCTCCGGAGTGAATACATAATCGAACAGCGGCGCATAACCGGAGGTAAAGCTCATGTAATAGGGATCGTCCGTCAGCCAGACCGCCGTTCGTATTCCGTGCATTCTTAACAGCTGCACGTTCTCGGCTTCGAAACGGGTGCCGTCCAGCACGAGCACGAGATCCGGGCGTTCCCCTATCGCAAAGGGCACGACCGGGTCCGTCGGCTGCATGACCGTCGTTCTCTCGGCCGCCTCCGCCAGAGCGGCGGCGATCCCTTGGTCCAACGAGCTGTAAGGAAGCTCCTTGCCCGATGTTACATAAAGGATATGGACAGGGCGTTTCTGCGCGGGAAGCTGGGTTGCCTGCATGATCGCTTCGCACTGCCCCTGCCACCTTCCGTCGCTTTTGCCCTGAGCAGCCCCTTCCAAAAATCCGGCATTATAGGAGCTGGATGTGCGGGAACGCTTCGTTTTTCCGATCGGCATCTTCATCCCCTCCAGTATCGCTGCGTTCATGGGACAGCTGCCAGTGCCCATCGCGTCTCATCATTAATATATGAACGGTTGCCCCATTAGGCATGGATACTCGCCCGCCCGCGAATATCCAATTGCTTCGCCCTATGCCTCCTCTCCCTTTCGATCAGGAAAGGGAGGCAATCGTTAGCATGCCGTTTAACGAGAAGAAGCTCTGCGGGTCAACCTGAGCCAAGGGGAGAAGAAAGCTAATCCCTCACCTCGCCTAATGGATTGCCTTCGCGACCACCCCGCATCTACTCAAAAAAAAAAAAAAGACCCCCGGGCACAAACGCCCGAGAGTCCCTGAATATGTCCGGCTAGAGAAGACCCGCCAGCTTCTGGCGGCCTTCCTCCAACCCTTCGGCAAACCCGATCTGATAGTTCGGCTCATACGCGTCGTTAAAGCCCTGAAGACGCCTGCTCTCCAATAGCCGAGCGCGGGCGTTCGCCAGGGAGCGAGGTTTGCCCCTGCGGATCGGACGAACTCTCCGCTTCCCGGCTTTGCCCTGAAGCGTCCGTCCCGTCCGCTGCCGCCGATTGTTCGGAAGCCGTTCGTTCCGCGGCGCCGGCTTCCGGATACGCTCCCGCTTGCGGCTAACCTGCGGAATCTTCTTGGCCGTACCGGCCTTCGCCGTGCCGGTCTTCTTCGCGCCGACGGCCCGGCTCGCCGTTGCGGAAGCCGTCGAAGCTTCGACGATCGGTTTCGCCGTTCGGACGACGCGGATCCGCCCTCTGTGAAGCAGAAGACCCGCCGATCCGCTCCAACCGGTTCCTTCCTTCTTCTTGGATAGGATATCGATCGCCTCCCCGCTTGAATATGCTACAGCATATGTCCGCGGCCTTTCGGTGACACTCGCCTTTCCTTATTTAACGAGCTGTCCGCGAGTCACTCCGAGCTGATTCGTCGCCTTCAGCTTTTTCCATACCTCGGTGCCCGAGACGCGGCCCTCCATCGCATCGCGATAGAGCTTCAGCACTTCTTGAACCTTCTCTCCCGACTCCTCCAGAAACTCGACCCGGTAGGACGGAACGCCAAGCTCGAGGAAGTTCTGCAGGTATTCCGCGCCGGATTGCTCGATCGCGTTATACACCGTGTTGCGGCAGCCTTCGTCCACGCGAACCGGGTGGTTCATGCCGATCCGGTCCTGCAGCGACGCGCGAGACTGCTCGCAAGGGCGGCCGCAATTCGTGTAGTCCGTCCCCTCGCTGAGGAACGTGCAGTAAACGCAATGCTCCGTATGGAACATGGGCATATGCTGATGGATGACCAGCTCCAGCCGGGACGTATCCGCGAGCCGGAGCATGTCGACCATCTGCTGAATGTTCAGGTCGTAGGACGGGGTCACCCAATCAAGGCCGACCTCGCGGAACAGCTCGACCGTCTTGTGGTTCGAGACGTTCAGGGAGAAGTCGCCGATCAGCATCGGGTGCTCCTCGTTCGGTTTCTCCGCCCGTTCCTTCAAATAGTAGTAGAGCGCCCCTGTATTCCGGACGAGAACCGCGTCGGGCTTCAGGTTCAGAATGTTGCGGTGGTAGCCGTTCTCTCCCGGCATATGGATGCGCGGCGTCGCGAGCGCGATCGGCTTGCCGGCCTCGCGGCAGATCGCGATCGCATCCGGGAATTGCTTAATGAACTCGAAGTCGGCGTAGATCATCGAGACGTCGGTCTTCACGGCGGCTTCTACTTGCTCCAGGGTGCGGCACAGCGCCGTCATCCTCGGAGACGTAACCGGAGCCGGCGCTTTCTCTATCGGCGTCTCGTCCGTCGGCAAGCGAGTATACTTCGGAGGCTGTTCGCGCAGCAGCTCCAATTGCAGGGCCGCCTCCCGGCGAATCCGGTTCAGCTCGCTCTTCGGAACGATGACCTCGCCCTCCAGCGACACCTTGAGCTGGTCAAGCCAATAGAGAGTTCCGCCCAACCGTCCGAGCTGCTCTTCCAGCACCTCTTGGCCGAGAGGACGCTTCTCCGCCTTCTCCAATGGCATCTGCGACTGCACGACAACGGTCGTCCCCTTGTCGAGATCGGTCCACAACGTACGCAACGGAGCGCCTTCCCGTCCTTCGACCGTAACGGCCGCCGGGAACACGCGGTAAGGCTTATCGGTCTCGAACGTGCCGCGCAGTCGCTTGTCCAGCGCCGGGTCGCTCGTCTTCCAGATCCGGTCGCCCTCGTGAAGGCGGGTAAGATCGACGTCGTTCCGCCCCATCACGATCTCGATCCGGCTTCCTTCCGTCACTTCCCCTTCCAGCTTCAAGCCTCCGCGGCGAAGGTCGTAAACGCGGCCGCCTTCTTCCTTCTTCGTCGGGTCGCCGGCATCGAACACCAGGCCGTCTCCGCGCTTCAGCGGGGCTTCGATCGAACAGATCACGCCGTCCCTTAGAATTTTCTCGACTCGGCCCAGGTAGACCCCGCGGCTCTTCGGGAACGTTCCGTCGACGAGCTTCTTGTTGTTCGTGCCTTCCAGGAAGCCGTGCGTAAAGCCGCGCGAGAAGCTCTGCTGCAGCTCGCGAATCTCCTCGGCCGTCGGGCCGGCGTCGTCGCCGTCGAAATACTTGTCGATCGCCCGGCGGTACTTGCTTACGACGTTGGCGACGTATTCCGGGCTCTTCAGGCGGCCTTCGATCTTGAAGGATGTCACGCCCGCCTCGATGAGCTCGGGCACCAGATCGATCGCCGCCAGATCCTTCGGAGACAGCAGATACGCGATATCTCCCATCGGCTTGTGAACGCCGTCGACCATTAGGTCGTACGGAAGGCGGCAGGCCTGCGCGCACTCCCCGCGGTTCGCCGAACGTCCTCCCCATACCTCCGAGGTGAGGCATTGACCCGAATACGAAACGCACAGCGCCCCGTGCACGAACACCTCCATCGGCAGCTTCGCTTGCTCGCCGATCTTGCGGATCTGCTTCAAGTTGTTCTCCCGGCCCAGCACGACGCGCTCCAGGCCGAACGGCTTCGTGAACTCGACCGCTTCCGGAGAGGTAATCGTCATCTGGGTAGAACCGTGAATCGGGAAGTCCGGGGACATCTCCCGAATCATTTTGACAAGGCCGAGATCCTGCACGATAACCGCGTCCACTCCGGCTTCGATGCAAGCATCGACCAGAATGCGGGCGTCGCGCAGCTCGTCCTCGAACACGAGGATGTTGAACGTCAGGAAGCCCTTGACGCCGTAACGATGCAAGAATCGCATGATCTCCGGCAATTCCGCCATCTTGAAGTTGTTCGCTCGGGCCCGGGCGTTGAACTTCTCCACTCCGAAGAAGATCGCGTTCGCCCCGTTCGCCACCGCCGCTCTCATGCATTCCCAATCGCCCGCGGGCGCGAGCAATTCGATATCTTCACGCCGTATAACGGCTTTGTCTGTCATTGCGTACGTACCTCCATACCGCCCTATCGGCGGTTAATTACCCCTAGTATAGCAAACCGGAAGCCGCCTGGACAAAAGAAAAGTCCGGAAGGAGCGCCGGAAGCGCAAACAAAAACAAGCCGGAGATCGCTCTCCGGCCTGCCGTTCCGTTCCTATTTAAATACGCTTAGCTTACTTCGTTTACCAGCCGCTGACCATCTTCACGTCCGCGATGAGGAAGACCACCAATGCCACGAGCGTGAACGCGATCGCGAATACGTTCTTCTTGCCGCGGTTCATGACCAACCGGACGAGTCCGATAACGAGCAATACTGTGAAAATAACCATGAAAACGTCGAACGGAGTAAACGTGCTTGCCGATTCTTCCGCTGCATTCGCCGCCAAAAACATGGGTGCGACCTCCTTTTATTCATAAGCTTCCCATTATCCTATATGTTATATTCCCGAAGCCGTCCACGCAAGTGCGAACTCGTCCCCGCAACACTTTTGTCACAAGTTTGTCACGGAATGTCTATGGCCTTTTGCCCCGAATGAGCTTATTTATCCGCGTCCTCGAAAATAAAAGATGTCCAATTTCGCCATATTTTATAACCCCTCCTCGTTCGAAGCAAAAGAAACGGATTAAAAATATTCATTTGACAGCCTCCGAGCGATCGCCCTATGCTACAGGTAATTCTTGATAGGGAGGGTTCCCAAATGAGAGCAAGACCTGGAGCAGACGAGTATGGCGGCCACTTCGGGACGTATATCGAGCAGACCCCCGAAGGAGATTTGATTGAGGTATTGGCAAGGCAAGGAGAAGAAACGGCCGCTCTCCTCAGAGGCCTGACCGAGGAGCAAGCCCTGCACCGGTACGCCCCCGGCAAATGGAGCCTCAAGGAAGTGTTCGGCCATATCGCCGACAACGAACGGATCATGAGCTATCGCCTGCTAAGGATCGCCCGAGGCGACACGACTCCGCTGCCCGGCTACGATCAGGATATCCTGGTGCCTGGAGGAAGCTTCGATTCCTGGACGGTGCGGCAGCTTGCAGACGATTACTCGTCCGTTCGGCAAGCGACCCTTACCCTGCTTCGCGGTCTCTCCGAGGAAGCCTGGCTGCGCAAAGGAACGGCCAGCAACACGGCGATATCCGTCCGCGCGCTGGCCTGCGTCATCTCGGGTCACGAGCTTCACCATCTCCGGATCGTCAAGGAACGCTACCTGGCGTAGATGTTCCCGCGGGATCCGCCCCCGGCATTCCGGCCGGTTGCTCCCGCGCTTCGGCGCGGGGCAGCACCCGGTACTTGAGCTCCTTCAGCTGCACGACGATGATGATGCTGATGATCACGAGCATAAACCACGAGCTGAGCTTCCCCCAATGGACGAGATTCCAATGCCTCTCCTGGTTCGGGTACGTCCACGCCCCTAGGAACGTCGAAATATTTTCCGCCAGCCAGATGAAGAACGCAATCAATGCATAGGAGACCAACGCATGCATGCGCAGCGTTCGTCCTCCGACCTTGAAGGTCACGACCGTCCGGTAGAAAATAACGAGCAGCCCCGCAAGGATCGCCCAGCGGAGGTCCGCCATGTAGTGGTGGGTGAAAAAGTTGGCGTAGATGGCGACCGCGATTCCCATGCTCCAGACGGCCTTCGGCCACCTCTCGAACCTTAGGTCGAAGCGCCGCCACGCCTGGCAGATGTAGCTCGCCACGCTCGCATACATGAAGCCGCTGTAGAGCGGAACCCCTCCCAGCTTGCTCCACGCCTCCTCGGGGTACGACCAGGAGCCCATATGCACCTTGAACAGCTCCAAGCCAAGGCCGATAAGGTGAAATAGCGTGATGACCTTGAGCTCGTCCGCGGTCTCCAGCCTCAGGGCGACCATGACGATCTGCATCGCCACGCAGATCAGCAGAATGAAGTCGTACCGGGGAATAAAGGGAATATCGACGATCTTCGTCACCGCCATCGCCGAGAAAATGACGACCGGAAACAAGCAGCACAGCGCCTGCGTCCATCCGAATAACAGCAGCGTGCGGATGGCTCTCCTTGCCCCGCTCATTCCTCTCCTACTCGAACCGTCATCGGACCGACATAGGCCGCGGTTCCTTCGATCTCGACTTCGATCGGCCCGTCCGGCGCGGCTCGGGAGACCCAAACCCCGACGCGGCCGTCGAGTCCCAGCTCCTGCCCTTGTTCGACGACGAACCCGGCCGAGAGGTCATCCTTGCGGATATAGGACAACAGGTACGCGCCCATGGCTCCCGAAGCCGTTCCCGTCACCGGGTCTTCGACCGTCCCCGAATAAGGCGACGAGAAGTGGCGGGCGTGCAGGTCGGCATCCGCGTTCAGCGCCCCTGCGCAGAAAGGATGCAAAGACGCTCGCGGGTTCTCCTTCAACAGCTCGGGAAAAAGCTTGTTGTTCGGCTTCATTCTCGCGAACGCCTCCAGGCTCGCGATCGGAACGAGCAGCGTCCACGTTCCCGTGCTGCCGTAAACGATCGGCCAATCCTCCCGCAGATCCTCGGCCGCCAGTCCGAGCGATTCCGCCAGAGCGACCCGATTCCCGGCGTAATCGATGAATTCGGGTCTTGCTTGCCTCATGACGATTCGGGTCGTTCCGTCGGCCGCTTCGCGGAACCGGACAGGAAGGTCGCCCGCCATCGTTTCTATGGTAACGGAGTCTCCCTCCGTCAGCGTCGAACCCGACGTCTTCAGCGCGTAGAGCGACGCCATCGTCGCGTGTCCGCATAGAGGAATCTCATGACCCGGCGTAAAAAATCTAAGCCGAAGCGAAGCGCGGTCCGAAGGCAGAACGAACACGGTTTCGTTGAAGCCCACCTCTGCCGCTATGCTTTGCATCGTTACCGCGGAGAGCCCCTCCGCTTCCAGAACGACTCCGGCCGGGTTGCCCCTCTCCGGCACGGCGGAGAAAGCATCGTATCGATGAACGAGATAAGTCAGCAAGCTCTGCATCCTCCCCATTGACCCGGGGCCGCAAGCTCCCGCCTGCGGGCACGGGTTCGTTGCCCCTAGAGTAGCATAGGGACGGACGATTGCTCAATGGAAGGTTAGTCACAATATCCTGACCGAATGGGAGAGGCGGCATAGGGACTCTACGGTTCATGATTACGCTACCTCTTCCGATCTGGATGCAACGCCGGCGATCCGGTCGATCGCCCGTACGATTCCGTACAGCGCAAGGCACAGCGCGACGGCGACGAACTCGAGCTGAAGCAAGTACCACGGCCACGGTCCGAGCAGATCTAGCAAGGAGCCGCCGGACGGCTTGCGGGCCAGGAACATGAAGTTCGTGCCCGCCAGCCAGTTCGCGATCGCGGCGGGCACCGCCAGCAGGTTCAGCCAGAGAACCGCCCGGAACGCGGAGCCGAGCGTCGGCCGGTACCTCTCCACCGCGGTCATGTATACGCTCGCCGACACGATGGCGATGTGGGCGATGAAGAAGTGGAAGTAGCGGAATTCCGGGAACGACTCCCTGAGATCCGGAGTGAGCAGCGCCTGCATGGCGCCGAGAAGACCGAGGAAGAAGGTCACTTCGTACAGCCGTCGGCTTCCCGTCAGCAGGAGCGCGACCGAGAACCACAGCATGATGCTGCATAATTGAAAAGGCAAAGCGCCGATTCCCCAGCCGTCCGTAAGTGCATACGAGACCTGCAGCGATAGCTCGCTCCCGACAAGCACCGCGACGATTCCTAGTTTCACGGCCCGTCCTATTCTCGGCCCTCTCAACCGCGCCCGCAAGGCGACGATCGCCGCGACCGCGATAGCCGCGGCCGCCAATGCGGCCCAATGAGCCGCATGGAACGCCTCGAATTCCATCGCTTTCCCTCCATCCGCTTCGTTAATCGCCTGCCGTTTACAACCCCATTGTAGAAAAAACACGCAAAAAAAATAGTACCATCTTTATCTGGTACCATCCGTTAGCCCTTCTTATTCTCTCCCTCTCCGGTCCGTTCGAACAACCCCATCTCCTTCGCCTGCCGGGCCGCGTCCTTCGAGGACTCCGTCCTCAGCTTCCGGAGGATGTTGCCCACGTGGTTCTTGACCGTTCTTAGCGATAAAAACCGCTTCTCGGCGATTTGCGATTGCGAGTACCCTTCGTCGATCAGCTCAAGCAGCTCCAGCTCCGACGGCGTGATCAGATCCCGGAGCTTCTTGGCCTCGAACTCCCGCTCCAGCCGCTTCAGCCGGCGGAACTCCTCCCGCATCCGCTCCGCGGCCTCCGGGCTGATCGGCGACTGGCGGCTTGCGGCGGCCCGCACCGCTTCGGGCAACGCTTCGAAGTCGCTCTTGATCCGGTAGTCGATCGCTCCCGCCTGGAACGAGCGGAGGATCAGCTCCTTCTCCTCCATCGAGGTAAGCATGATGACCCGCGCCCCGGTCGCCAAGGCCGCTTCCTCCGCGAGCCGGATCCCTTCGGGAACTCCGTCCAGCATGATGTCCATGAGGATGACGTCCGCCCCGAGACCGCCGGCAAGCAAGGTTCCGCGAACCTCCTCCGGAACGCCGGACGAATAGACGACCTCCATGTCCGGCTGCCGGTCCAGATACGCCTTCAGTCCCCGGAGCCAATCCCGGTCATCCTCCACGATCCACACTCGAATCCGCTCCAACGGCTTCGCCTCCTTTGACCGGAACCTGTCCGGTTCTCTCCGCCCTAACGGCCCTCTTGGGAAAAGTCAGATACGCGCCGGTGCCCTTGCCCAATCGGCTGTCGAGGTGCAGCATGCCTCCATGCTTGCGCATCACATGATAGGCATAAGGCAGCCCCAGCCCGAAGTTCGCGCCTCCTCCGCGCGTCGTGTAGAACGGCTCCAGGGCCCGCGCCGATTGGCGGCGATCCATTCCCGGCCCCGTATCCCGAACCTCGACGACGAGCTCCCGTTTCGTCTCCGTCATCCGAACGGCGAGCTCTCCTTGGCCGTCCATGGCTTCGATCGCGTTCGCGATCAGGTTATTCAATGCCTCGGATACTTGAGCCGGGTCCAACCGGCACCTCCACCCCGCCGGCGCCGAGACCTCCATTCGGACTTGGCCGAGCCGAGGGACGTATGCATCCGCCGTCTTCCGGACCAAGTCGCCGAGATCGACATTGCCGGGCCGCAGCTCAAGCTCCTCGGTCCGGCGATGCACGCGGGAGATCATCTCCTGCATGTGGCCGGAAGCCCCGAGCACCGTCTCGATATCCTCCAGCAGCTCCGGCTGCGAAGTGCTCTGCGCGTAGGCTTTCATTTTCTCCCCGAACAGCTTGATCTTGCCGGCATCGTTCTTGATCGCATGGTTAAGGATGGCGG
>Ga0065721_10005200_pt1 | contig 15469 bp, 9 predicted proteins | sample Mesricmetagenome_FD_59108 | JGI IMG/M metagenome (GOLD analysis project Ga0065721, IMG submission 59108) | Mesophilic microbial community from rice straw/compost enrichment Sample: eDNA_1 v2 (version 2) | ecosystem: Engineered > Solid waste > Grass > Composting > Bioreactor | place: USA: Davis... | reverse complement strand
GCTTGCCGCGGTTCCTGAGCTTGATCGTGTAGATGTCGGAGGCGACCAGCGAGCGGCGCACGCCGACGGCGAGCGCCACCGCGAGCACCAGCGGCACGATGATGGCGTAGTCGCGCGTCATCTCGAAGATCATCACGATCGCCGTCATCGCCGCGCTGGTCGCCCCGCCGACCATGGCGCCCATGCCGATCACGGCGAAAGTCGGCACGTCGAGGCCGGCGCCCGGGAAGATCATCGTGCCGAGAACGCCGACGGCGCCGCCGAGCGTCGCCCCCATGAACAGGCTCGGCGAGAAGATGCCGCCCGAAGCCCCGGCGCCGAGGCTGATCGAGGTCGCCAGCATCTTGGCGACGAACAGCGCGACCAGCACCACGAACACCGTCTTGTCGCCGTTCAGCACCGACTGGATCGTGGCGTAGCCGACGCTCATCACCTCGTAGTGCCCGGTCCACTGCAGAAAGCCGTAGCCCATCAGGCCGACGAGGCTCATGCCGATGGCGTTCTGCACATAGGGATCGAGCGGCATCTTCTCGAAGGTGTCCTCGCAGTATTCGAGGACGCGGACGAAGGCGAAGGCGGCGATGCCCATGGCGAGGCCGACGGCGGCGGCGACGATCAGTTCCGGGATGTTGACGGTCTCGATCTGCGGCAGCGCGGCGACCGGCACGACGAAGGCCGATTCGATTCCGAGGGCGAGGCGGGCGATATAGGTCGAGGTCGCCGTCGCCGCCACGACGGGCAGGAAGGTGCGGGTGCTCACTTCCGGCAGAAGGACCTCGACCGCGAAGAGCACACCGCCGAGCGGGGTGTTGAAGGTCGCCGCGATTCCGGCACCGGCGCCGGCGGCCAGCAGGGTGATCTTCTGGGCGCGCACGAGGCCCAGCATCCGCCCGAAGGTGGAGCCGAAGGACGAGCCGATCTGGATGATCGGCCCTTCGCGGCCGACCGAGGCGCCGGTGCCGATGGAGAGCGCCGAGGCGAGCGACTTCACCACCGCCACGATGCCGCGGACGTCGCCGTTGTTGTGATAGATCGCGTACATCACCTCCGGCACGCCATGGCCCTTCGCCTCCGGCGCGAAGCTGCGCACCAGGAAGAGGACGACGAGGCCGCCGAGCACCGGCACGAGGATCACGAAAGGCCCCCAGGGGCTCTCCGGTCCGTAGACGTTGGGGTCGAGTTCGAACGAGAGCACGCCGTAGTTCGCGAGATTGTGGATCAGCGCGATCAGGAACTTGAAGACGATCGCGCCGGCCGCCGCGACGCAGCCGACGACGAAGGCGAGGACGATCAGTCTGGGAAGGCCGACTTCGCGTTCGGGCGGAGCGCCCTCGGACGGCAGCGGGGACTTCGCGACGGACATGGGCACGCGCTCGCAGCGGTCGGATCGTCGCCGGTGAAGCGGTCCGACGGTCGATCTTTCAGAAGGGATGCCCGAGGTCTCGCACTTGCGCGGCGAAGGCGTCAACCTTGGCGGGGAGAAAAGCGCGGTCGCGTCGCCGCTGCCCGATCATCCACCCGCAACCGCTCCGCGTATTGTGCTTCCGAAACGCCACGGTTTGGGAAATGATGGCGGCGGAACGACGGGGGCGACAGGACACCATGACCAGAACCGGACCGGATGATCGCCGACGCCCGCGGTGGCGACACCGCCTCACCGCCCTGCTCATGGCCGCGGGTCTCGCGACACCTGCCGCCGCCGAGCCGGCGCTGTGGGTCGCCCGCGACGACGACAGCACCGTCTATCTCTTCGGCACCATCCACGTGCTGCGCCCGGGCCTGCGCTGGATGAGCGCCGACCTGATGCGCCGGCTCGCCGAGGCCGACACGCTCTATCTGGAGGTCGACCTGCGCAATACCGCCATCGGCGTCGTCGCGACGCTGGGCACCAGCCCGGACCTGCCGCTGTCGAAGCGTCTGTCGGAGGACGATCTCGCCTACGTCAAGCTCGGGGCGCAGAAGGCCGGCGTCGACTTCGCGGTGCTCGACCCGCTCCAGCCCTGGCTGGCGGCGGTGACGCTGAGCGCGCTCGCCGCCAAGGAGGGCGGCTACCGGCAGGAGGGCGCCGACCTCGAGCTGATGCGCAAGGCCATCGTCGCGGGCAAGGAGGTCCGCGGCCTCGAAACCGTGCGCGACCAGCTCGAGATCTTCGCCAACGCCCCGGAAGCCGAGCAGATCGAGATGCTTGTCTCGACCGTCGACCACCTCGACGGCATCGACGGCAACATAGAGGACCTCGCCACCGCCTGGATCGAGGGCGACGAGGACCGTCTGATGCGCCTGCTGCTCGTCAGCATGGCCGGCGTCGACACGGCGATGCGCGACCGCCTGCTGACCGACCGCAACCGCGCCTGGGCCGACGAAATCGCCGACCTGATGGCGGAGGGCGCCGGCACCACCTTCGTCGCCGTCGGCGCCGCCCATCTCTCCGGCGAGGGCAGCGTCCAGCAGTTTCTCGCCGAGCGGGGGATCACCGTGGAACGGGTCGCCGTCGCCGCGCCCGGAACGCCGGCTTCGGAAGGGGAGTGAGCGCCGAACAAGCGCCCTCCCCTCGCCGGCCCGGATGCACTATCTTGGGCCGATGCAGAATCAGCCGACTTCCGCCGCCGCCCCCCGGTCCGAAAGCGAGGCGCCGGCGCCGCGGACGGGCTCGATCGCGGCGCGCGCCATGGCCGCCGCCCGTCCGGCCGCCGCCTATCTCGACAATCTCAATCCCGAACAGCGCGACGCCATCCTCACGATCGAGGGGCCGCTGCTCGTGCTCGCCGGCGCCGGCACCGGCAAGACGCGGGTGCTGACCACCCGCATCGCCCACATCCTCGCCACCGGCCAGGCCTTCCCCTCGCAGATCCTCGCGGTGACCTTCACCAACAAGGCCGCCCGCGAGATGAAGGAGCGCATCGGCCACCTGGTCGGCGGAGCGGTCGAGGGCATGCCCTGGCTCGGCACCTTCCACTCGATCGGCGTCAAGCTGCTGCGCCGCCACGCGGAACTCGTCGGACTGCGCTCCGACTTCACCATCCTCGACACCGACGACCAGATCCGCCTGCTCAAGCAGCAGATCCAGGCCGAGGGTCTCGACGAGAAGCGCTGGCCGGCGCGCCAGCTCGCCGGCCTGATCGACGGCTGGAAGAACAAGGGCCTCGCCCCGAAGGACATTCCCGAGGGCGACGCCCGCTTCTTCGGCAACGGCCGCGGCCGCGAACTCTACGCAGGCTACCAGGACCGGCTGAAGGTGCTCAACGCCGTCGACTTCGGCGACCTTCTCACCGAAACTCTCAGGCTGTTCCGCGAGAACCCCGACGTCCTCGCCGACTATCAGCGCCGCTTCCGCTNCATCCTCGTCGACGAGTANCAGGACACCAACGTCGTCCAGTANCTNTGGCTGCGCCTGCTCGCCCAGGGCTCGCGCAACATCTGCTGCGTCGGCGACGACGACCAGTCGATCTACGGCTGGCGCGGCGCCGAGGTCGACAACATCCTGCGCTTCGAGAAGGATTTCCCCGGCGCCAAGGTGGTCCGGCTCGAACGCAACTATCGCTCCACCGCCCACATCCTCGCCAGCGCTTCCCACCTCATCGCCCACAACGAGGCGCGGCTCGGCAAGACGCTGTTCACCGAGAGCGACGATCCCGACGCCGAGAAGGTCCGCGTCGCCGCGGCCTGGGATTCCGAAGAGGAGGCCCGTTCCATCGGCGATGCCATCGAGCGCCTTCAACGCCGCGGCGCCAGCCTCGACGAGGTCGCGATCCTGGTGCGCGCCTCGTTCCAGATGCGCGAATTCGAGGACCGCTTCGTCACCCTCGGCGTGCCCTACCGGGTGGTCGGCGGCCCGCGCTTCTACGAGCGGCTCGAAATCCGCGACGCCATCGCCTACTTCCGCCTCGTCAGCCAGCCGGCCGACGACCTCGCCTTCGAGCGCATCGTCAACACCCCGCGCCGCGGCATCGGCGACGCCACGGTCCAGATGCTCCACGCCTACGCCCGCGCCAACCGGGTGCCGCTGACCGAGGCCGCGGCCAACATGCTGGAGACCGAGGAGATCAAGGGCAAGGCCCGCTCGGGCCTGCGCGAGGTCATGGCCTCGCTCGGCCGCTGGCGCGGCCAGATCGACGCGCTTTCCCACATCGAACTCGCCGAACTGATCCTCGACGAGAGCGGCTACACGGCGATGTGGCAGAACGACCGCTCGGCCGAGGCGCCGGGGCGGCTGGAAAACCTCAAGGAACTGATCCGCTCGATGCAGGATTTCGAGAGCCTCGCCGGCTTCCTCGAACACATTTCCCTCGTCATGGACCGCGACGGTGCCGACGGCGCCGAGGCGGTGTCGATCATGACGCTGCATTCGGCCAAGGGTCTGGAATTCGACGACGTCTTCCTGCCGGGCTGGGAGGAAGGGCTGTTTCCGCACCAGCGCGCCCTCGACGAGAGCGGCCGCGCCGGCCTCGAGGAGGAGCGCCGCCTCGCCTATGTCGGCCTGACCCGGGCGCGAAAGCGCGCCTACGTCTGGTTCGCCTCCAACCGCCGCATCCACGGCAGCTGGCAGTCGTCGATCCCGTCCCGATTCCTCGACGAACTGCCCGCCGCCCACGTCGAGGTCGTCGACCAGGGGTCGAGTTACGGCGGCTACGCCAGAAGCACCTACGGCGCCTACGGCGAGAGCCGCTTCGACCGCGCCCAGAGCTTCTCCTCGTCCTACGACACGCCCGGCTGGCAGCGCGCCAAGGCGGCGCGGGCCGCCGGCGCGGGAACCGGCGTTCCGCCCGTCCGCACCGGGCCGAAGGTGATCGAGGGCGAATTGATCGCCCGCTCCGTCGTCGGCGGCGAGGCCCGCTTCGCGGTCGGTGCGCGCGTCTTTCACCAGAAGTTCGGCTACGGCGCCGTCTTCTCGGTCGACGGCAACAAGCTCACCGTCGATTTCGACAAGGCCGGCCGCAAGAAGGTCGTGGACAGCTTCGTCGACGAGGCGTGACCGGGTCGGCCGTTGCTCGGCGGATCACGGCGCCATGGTCCCTCGCCCCGGCGCTGGCGAAGACCGGCTCTTGTGGATCGTGGCGTTTCGAACGACCCGAACGTCGATCTCCGCACGAAGAAAAGCCCCCGCGCTCCAGGAAGCGCGGGGGCCGGTCTTCCGCGATGCGGAGAGACGATTACTGCGGGGCCGTGGCCGGAGCGCCGACCGAGCCCGTCGGGGCGTCGGTGCCGGTGGCGGACATCGGCTGCTCGGCGGCGATGTCGGCGAGCGTACGGAACTCCGGAGCCGATTCCAGCTCTTCCTTGGAGCGGTTCAGCACCACGCGCTGGTTGGCGTCCCCGTCGGTGACGACCGTGAACTCGTCGTAGTTCACCGCCACGTCCTTGGTGCCGATGCCGAGGAAACCGCCGACGCCGACGACGAGCGCCTTGATCTGGCCTTCCTCGGTGGCGACGACGTCGGTCACGGCGCCGATGCCCTCGTCCTGGCTGTTGTAGATGTTGGTGCCCATCAGCTCGCTGGCGATGATCTCACCCGGCTGCTGCTCGGCGATGAAGGTCTCGGTCGAGGCCGCGGCGGTGTCCATGCCCGTCGCCGGCGCAGGCTCGGCGGCGGTGTCCATGTCCGTCGAGGGAGCCGTCTCGGTGGCGGCGGAGCCGCCCGGCGTGCTCATGTCGGTGTCAGGGGTGGTGGTCGGAGCCGCGGTGTTGCTGTCCATCGGCTCCGAATTGGCGGCCGGAGCGTTCATCGTGCCCGTGGCCGGATCGTTCGTCGGCGCCGCATCCTGAGCCATCACCGGAGCGGTGGCCAGAAGAGCGGTGAGAGCGGTGGCGGTCAGAAGCGTCTTCATGATATCCTCCAGTCCTAATTCATCCAAGAATTGCCCCGCGGACGACACGGTTGCCGTATCCCCCTCGGTCCATTCCACTTGCTTCTACCTTGCGATCAGCCGACTTGTTGAAGTCGCCGCCCACAAGGCGTTTGCATGACTGGAAAACATCGCACCCGGACTTTTGTTCCTCCTGATTTCAGGCTCCGCCTCCGCTTTCAGTCCCCCTCCCCATCCTGGCCGAGCGGACGGGTCGCCTGCTCCAGCCAGGCCCGGTCGGCGGCGTCGGTGACGAGCGGGCCGACCTCGTCGCGGACGCGGCGGTGATAGGCGTCGAGCCAGGCGATCTCCTCCCCCGACATCAGGCCGGGCGCGACCAGGCGCGTGTCGATCGGGGCCAGCGTCAGCGTCTCGAACCCCATCATCGGCCGCTCGCCGCCGGCGACCGGCTGCGGGGCGGTGACGACCACCAGATTCTCGATGCGGATGCCGTAGGCGCCGTCCTTGTAGTAGCCCGGCTCGTTGGAGAGGATCATGCCCGGCTCGAGCGGCACGTGGCTGATCCGCGAAATGCGCTGCGGCCCCTCGTGGACCGAGAGATAGACGCCGACGCCGTGGCCGGTGCCGTGGTCGAAGTCGAGCCCGGCGCTCCACAGCGCCTGGCGCGCCAGCACGTCGAGATGGGCGCCGGTGGTGCCCTTCGGGAAGCGCGCCCGCGAGATCGCGATCATGCCCTTGAGCACCCGGGTGTAGCGGTCCTTCATTTCCGACGTCGCCGTGCCGACGATCACCGTCCGGGTGATGTCGGTGGTGCCGTCCTCGTATTGCGCGCCGGAATCGATCAGGAAGATGCCGTCCATCGCCAGCGGCAGGCTGCTCGCGTGCGTCACCCGATAGTGCGGGATCGCCGCGTGCGGGCCGGCGGCGGAAATCGTGTCGAACGAAATCTCGCGGAGCGCACCGGTCTCGGCCCGGATCGCCTCCAGCTTTTCGGCGACGACGACCTCGTCGAGCCCACCCTTCGGCGCCTCGCGGTCGAGCCAGGCGAGGAAGCGTACCATCGCCGCCCCGTCGCGCAGGTGCGCCGCCCGGGTTCCATCGAGCTCGGCGGCGTTCTTGACCGCCTTCGGCAGCGTCACCGGATCGTCGCCCTCGACGATCACGGCGCCCGCGGCTTCGAGCAGGTCGACCGCCCGCACCGCCGCGGTCTTCGGGTCGATCAGGACGCAGGCCCGAGCCGCGCCGAGCGCCTCGAGCGCCGGGGCGAAATCTGACGGCTCGGCGACGTCGGCCACCGCCTCGAGACCGGCCCGGACGGTGTTGGAGAGCTTGCGACCGTCGACGAACAGCGTCGGCCGCCCCTCGGCGCGCAGGATCGCGAAGGCGAGCGCCACCGGCGTGTGGGCGACGTCGGCGCCGCGGATGTTGAAGCTCCAGGCGATCGAATCGGTCTGCGTCAGCACCGCCGCGTCGGCACCGCGGTCGCGGACCAGCGCGCCGAGGCGGGCGAGTCGCCCGGCCGTCGCCTCGCCGGCGAGGGTCTCCTCGCGCAGCACGACCGCGCCGAGCGGCGCTTGCGGCCGGTCCGTCCAGACCGCGTCAAGCGGGTTGTCGGCGAGCGCGACGAGGTCGGCGCCCGCCCTGGTCAGCGCCTTCTCGAAACGGCGCACCTCGGCGCGGGTGTGAAGCCAGGGATCGAAGCCGATCACCGCGCCCCGCGCCACCGCCTTCGCCAGCCACTCCGCCGGCGGCTCGTCGACGAGATGGCGCGGCTCGAACACCGTCGTGTCGACCTGGCCGCGGACCTGGATGGTGTAGCGGCCGTCGACGAAGACGGCGGCGCGGTCGGCCAGCACGATGCAGAGCCCGGCCGAGCCGGTGAAGCCGGTCAGCCAGGCGAGGCGCTGGGCCGAGGGCGGGATGTATTCGCCCTGGTGCTCGTCGGCGAGCGGCACGAGGAAACCGTCGATCCCGCGCGCGGTGAGCTCGGCCCGCAGCAGGGCGAGGCGCCCGGCGCCGGTGGACGGGTCGGACGTCGTCTCGAAACTCTGGAACATGGCGGCGGGTCCTCGGATCGTGGCGGGGTTCCTGGCGGCGAGCTTTCGGGAATCGACCGCGCGGGAGGGCAGGCCGCGAGCTAACGGCCGGGCGGAACGGCCGTCAACCCGCCTCGGCCGACGGTATCGTCCGGTGGGCCCATGCGGATTTCGCAAGGCTGAACCAGCGGACATGCACTTCCTGCACCAGGACGACTCCCCTATCTTGTGCATCGCAACATGGCGAGGAGACGGCTTCGGCCGGATGCCGTGTCGCACGGCCAATGGGCTCGGCATCCGGGCGGACGGCCCGGCGCCGAACGACGAAACGGACCCTGCGGCCGCCGGCTGCGGCGGTCTCTCCGTCCGGCCGAGAAGAATCAGACCCTATCGGGAGGTTGCCGTCCGATCGGGCCCTTCGGGCCGGACCGGGCAGTTCATCGTCGCCGCAGGCCGGAAGCGATCCGCCGCGGCCCACACAGGAAAGACGACACGATGGCGACCCGCAGCGACATGATCGACAGCGCCGCACGGCGCAGCGGCTTCGGCCTGTTCCGCCGCACCTTCGAGATGATGATGGGGGCGCGCGAGCGTCAGGCCCGCCGCTTCGTCACCGCCTACCTCGCCTCGCTCGACGCCGAGACCCTCGCCGGCCTCGGCTACGAGCCGGAGGAGATCCGGCGCATCCTGCGCCGCCAGACCGCCCGCTGATCGCTCCTCGCGGGCCGGTGATCATGCCTCAGCGCCGCGACGGCGGGGCGTAGCCGAGCACCAGCGTCGCCCAGCCCTCGCGCACGAAGGCTTCGCGGCGGCGAAAGCCCTGCGCGCGGAAGGCGGCGTCGACCTCGGCCGCCTGGTTCGCCAGCAGGCCGGAGAGGATGACGACGGCTCCGGGCATCGCCCGGGCCCGGATTTCGGGCGCGAGGCTCTTCAGCGGCCCGGCGAGGATGTTGGCGAGGACGAGATCGAACCGCCCCGAGGCGAGCCGCGGATGGCGGAAGCCCTCGGCGGTCACCCCTTCGACCAGCCGGCCGACGCCGTTGAGCGCGGCGTTCTCCAACGCGATCCGCGTCGACACCGGGTCGATGTCGCTGGCGAGCACCCGCGTGCCGGTCAGCTTGGCATGGGCGATGGCGAGCACGCCCGACCCGGTGCCGAGATCCAGCACCGACCGGAACCGCCGCAGCCGCGACAGCCGCGACAGCGCGACGAGGCAGCCCCAGGTCGTCGGATGATGGCCGGTGCCGAAGGCCTGGTTGGCTTCGATCTCGAGCCCGATCGCCCCGGCGGGAAGATGGTCGCGGTCGTGGGCGCCGTGCACCACGAAGCGCCCCGCCACCACCGGCGCGAGGCCCTTCAGGCTTTCCGCGACCCAGTCGATCTCCGGCAGCGCCTCCACCGTCAGCGGCGCCCCGAAGGCGTCGCTGCCGAGGATGTCGCGGATCCGCGCCTCGATATCGCCCGGATCGCCGTCGTCGAAATAGACGTCGACCGCCCATTCCGCCGCCCGGTCGGTGCCGATCTCCGACGGCTCGCCCTGCTCCGACCACGCCACCGGCACCTCGTCGCCGAGGGCCGTCTCGAGCAACGAGGCGATCCGCTCGGCCTCGGCCGGTCCGGCGATCAGGCGGGCGTGGATCTGGGGCATGCTCGGTCCTTCGCAAACGTGAGGGGAAACCGCCGGCCCGAGGGGCGAAAGCCGCGGTCTTCTTCTCTTGACGCCCGCCCGGGCCCTGCGCCGGAAAACGGGCCGATCGCGGCCTGCCGCTCTCCTGAGGGCCATCCCTCGCCGTGGAGGCGGCGGCACCTCGCCCTCGCCCGCGAGCCGGACAGCCGAGGGCCTGCCGCCGCGGCGATCCGGGCGGCGCGAAACCTACACCGACGGCCCGGGGCCGAGAACCGAAATGTTCAAGACCTGGACGTCCCCGCCGGCGAGCCCGCAGAGGGAGGAAACGAACCGCGACGCGCCGGCCCGGCACGCTCGGAGCGAGCACGTCGGCCACGGCCCCGGCGACACCCGCCGGACCGATCCCCCCGTCGCCCTCATCCGCCGGCGCCGCGGACGATTTCGATCCAGGCGTCCTCGTCGATCACCTCGATTGCGAATTCGGCGGCCTTGGCGAGCTTGGAGCCGGCGCCCGGCCCGGCGACGACGAGGTCGGTCTTCTTCGACACCGACCCCGAAACCTTGGCGCCGAGCCGCTCGGCCGTCGCCTTGGCCTCGTCCCGCGTCATCTTCTCGAGGCTGCCGGTGAAGACCACCGTCTTGCCGGCGACGGGGGAAGCGGCGGCGGCGACGGCCTCCGCGTCCGCCGGGGCGACGCCGGCCTCGAGCAGGGCGCGGACGGCGTCGCGGTTGTGAGGCTCGGCGAAGAAGTCGACCACGGCCTCGGCGACCACGGCGCCGATGCCCTCGATGCCGACGAGTTCCTGCCACGCCTCGTTGCCCTTGTCGCGCTCGCGCCGCTTCGGCGTCGCGGCGATTTCCGTCGCCACGGCCGCCTCCTCGCTCGCGGCGTCCCCCTCGCCCACCGCGGGAGCGGCCTCGTGCCGCGGCGGCACCGCGGATTCCGCCGCCTCGGCGAGCGCGTCGAAGCTGCCGTAGTGGCGGGCGAGGCGCTTGGCGTTGGTCTCGCCGACGTGGCGGATGCCGAGGCCGAACAGGAAGCGGGCGAGCGGCGGATTGCGGCGGGCGTCGATCGAGGCGAAGAGATTGGCGACCGAGGTCTCGCCCCAGCCCTCGCGGTTCTTCAGCTTGACGAGCGGCGAGGCCTCCTGCCGCGCTTTCAGCGTGAAGATGTCGGCCGGGCTGCGGATCGACAGCGCCGGGTCCTCGGCCGCGAAGAAGAAGGCGATCTGCTTCTCGCCGAGACCCTCGATGTCGAGCGCCCCGCGCGAGACGAAGTGGCGCAACCGCTCCACCGCCTGGGCCGGGCAGATCAGGCCGCCGGTGCAGCGGCGCACCACCTCGCCCTCCTCGCGCACCGCGTGGCTGCCGCAGGCCGGGCAGGTGGTCGGAAAGCGGTAGGGCGCGGCGCCCGCCGGCCGCTTCTCGGCGACGACGTCGACGATCTGCGGGATGACGTCGCCGGCGCGCTGGACGATCACCGTGTCGCCGATGCGCAGATCGCGCCCCTCGCGGATCGGCGCGCCGCTCTGGCCGATGCCCTTGATGTAGTCCTCGTTGTGCAGCGTCGCGTTGGTGACGACGACGCCGCCGACCGTGACCGGCTCGAGCCGCGCCACCGGCGTCAGCGATCCGGTCCGCCCGACCTGGATGTCGATGTCCTTCAGAACCGTCGTCGCCCGCTCGGCGGGAAACTTGTGCGCCGTCGCCCAGCGCGGGCTGCGCGAGCGGAAGCCGAGCCGCTGCTGCAGGTCGAGCCGGTCGACCTTGTAGACGACGCCGTCGATGTCGTAGGGCAGGCTCGCGCGCTCGCCCTCGATCCGGCGGTAGACCGCCACGAGCTCTGCGGCCGACGCACAGCGCGTCATCAGCGGGTTCACGGGAAAACCCCAGCTCGCGAAGGTCGTCACCACGTCATACTGGGTTTCGGCCGGCACCTCCGACATGTCGCCCCAGGCGTAGGCGAAGAAGCGCAGCGGCCGCGACGCCGTCACCTTCGGGTCGAGCTGGCGCAGCGAGCCGGCCGCCGCGTTGCGCGGGTTGGCGAAAGGCTTGCCGCCGGTCTCCGCCATCCGGGCGTTGAGGGCGAGGAAATCGGCCTTCGCCATGTAGACCTCGCCGCGCACCTCGACGACCTGGGGAACGCCCGCCGGCAACTCGTTCGGGATCTCGTCGATGGTTCGGATGTTGGCGGTGACATTCTCGCCAGTGGTGCCGTCGCCGCGCGTCGCCGCGGTGACGAGCCGGCCGCTTTCGTAGCGCAGGCTCATCGACAGGCCGTCGATCTTCGGCTCGGCGGTGAAGACGGGGGCGGTCTCGGGCGCAAGACCGAGAAACCGCCGCACGCCGGCGACGAACTCCTCGACCTCGCTCTCGGCGAAGATGTTGTCGAGCGACAGCATCGGACGGGCGTGGGTGATCTGGGAAAAGGCTTCCGACGGCGCCGAACCGACCCGCACCGACGGCGAATCCCCGCGCACGAGATGGGGAAAGACCGCCTCGATCGCCACGTTGCGCGCCTTCAGCGCGTCATAGGCGGCGTCGGAGATCTCCGGCGCGTCCTCGCCGTGATAGAGGCCGTCGTGCCGGGCGATCTCCGCTGCCAGCCGGGCGAGTTCCGCAGCGGCCTCCGGCTCGGTCAGCGACTTCGGATCGGCGGCGGCAGGATCGGACATGAGACTTCCCGCAGGTGACGGATTCGCGACCGGCGGACTATAGCGGAGGCGCCGGCGGAGGAAAGCCGGCGGGCGGCGGGCGGGGGCGTCGCCCTCCCGTCAGGCGTGCTTCTTCACCCTCCGTAAACCAAGGTGCGAGCGGAGGGATTGCGAATCGCGCATGATTACCCGGCTTTGACGACTTTCGGCGAAACTCTGCCGGACTTCGTTGGACCGGAGAGATCTCCATGTGGCTTTCGCGCCGTTTCGGTTTCACGCTTCTGCTCCTCGCCGCCGGCCTCGCACCCGCCACCGCCGGCGCCGAAACCCTGCGCGTGGCGACCGAAGGCGCCTATCCGCCCTTCAACTACGTCGCCGAGGACGGCAGCCTCGCCGGCTTCGACGTCGACATCGCCAAGGCGATCTGCGCCGAGATGAAGGTCGTCTGCAGCTATCGGGCCGTGGCCTGGGACGGCATCATCGACGGCCTCGTCGCCGGCGACTACGATCTCGTCGTCGCCAGCATGGCTCACACGCCCGAGCGGGCCGCACGGGTCGCCTTCTCCGATTTCTACTACCGCTCCCACTCGGTCTTCATCGGCGACGCCTCGCAGATCCTCGGCACCAGCCCGGAGAACCTCGCCGGTCGGCGGATCGGCGTCGCCACCGAAACCATCCAGGCCGACTATTTGAAACGCACCTTTCCCGGACTCACCATCGTCGAGGCTCCCGACTCCATCGTGATCCTCAAGATGCTCGAGGCCGGGGAAGTCGATGTCGTGCTCGGCGACGCGATCCAGTTGCTCAGCTGGATGGAGGCCGCCGAACACGCCCGCTTCGAATACATCGGCGATCCGGTCGGCGACGCCTTCCTGCAGAGTTCCGCCCGCATCGCCGCCCGCAAGGACGCCGGCGATCTCGTCGCCCGCGTCAACGAGGCGATCCGGCACATCCGGCTCGACGGCACCTACGACCGCATCAACGACGCCTACTTCCCCTTCAGCATCTACTGAGTGACGACGGCCGATGCCCCTGCGCCGACACATCGAGGAACAGCTGACCCTGGTCGGCGCCGGCCGGATCTTCGTCGTTCTGGCGGTGGTCTACGCCGTCGCCGTGGTCGGTCTGTCCGTCGGATTTCTTCGTCACGTCGAGACCGGCGCCGCCTCGATCCAGGAACAGCGCATCCCCGCGATCCTCACCCAGAACCGCAACGCGGTGAAGGTCGAGAGACTGGGCTCGCTGGTTCGCTCGGTCTACCTCGCCCGTGATGCCCGCATCGAGCGCCAGGTCCAGCTCCAGGTCAGCGCCCTCACCCAGAGCTTCTCGCTCGACCGCAACGAGCGGCTGTCGGCCGGCGGCCGGCGCATCGCCGAAGAGGTCAAGCGGATCGTCGAACTGCGGACGCTGGCACGCTCCAGCCCCGGCGACGCCGCCGAGGAGGAGATCATCGTCCGCCGGGCCTACGAGGACGCGATGAAGGCCGTCGAGGGGTTGTCGCAATATCTCGCCGGCGACGCTGCCCTCGCCGCCGACGACGTCTCGCGCGACATCCGCGACGCCGCCTCGCGCATCCGCGGCATCTGGATCGCCATCCTCGCGGTGCCCGCCCTCGGCGCGCTGCTGCTGTTCTGGCTGTTCCAGCGCCACGTCGTCCGCCCGATCAACGGCACCATCGACCGCCTCGCGACGATCGGCGCCGAAAATCGCGACGGCCCGCCGATGGCCGAGCCGGTGCTCGGCGAATTGCGCATGATCACCCGGGCCGTGGAAGCCTACGGCGAGTTGTCGGCGGAACTGCGCCGCACCAACGAGGCCCTGCAGGTGCTGTCCGGCCAGGACGCCCTCACCCACGTCGGCAACCGCCGCTCCTTCGACGCGGCCCTCGATCTCGCCTTCGCCGAAGGCGCTAGGGCCGACGGACGGGTGTCGCTGCTGCTGCTCGACCTCGACAATTTCAAGCACATCAACGACGTCCACGGCCACCAGGTCGGCGACGTCTGCCTGCGTACCGTCGCCTCCGCCATCGACGGCCACTGCCGCGGCACCGGCTATAAGGTCGCCCGCTACGGCGGCGAGGAATTCGCGGTGATCCTGCCGGGCGCCGATCTCGCCGCGGCGGTGCTTTTCGCCGAACGCCTGCGCGTCGCGGTCAGCGCCCTGCCCGTCGCCGACGTCACCGCCCGCGACGGCCTGCGCCTGACCACCAGCGTCGGCGTCGCCTCGCTCGACGCCGCCACCGGCACCCCGGCGGCGCTGATCGCCGCCGCCGACGCCGCCCTCTACGAGGCGAAGAACGCCGGCCGCAACATCGTCCGCTGCCGCCGCACCGAACCCGCCGCGCCGGCGCGCGCGAAGAGCCGCAGCGCCGGGTGAGACCGGCCTCTCCGGTGCCCCTTTCGCGGATTGTCAGCGTCGCGGATCGTGAGCGATGACGTGCGGGACCCGGCGTCGCGCCGCCGGCGGCTCTACCCGGCTCCGGCGATCAGCCGTTCCGCCGCCGCGCGGGCCTCGTCGGTGATCACCGAACCCGCCAGCATCCGCGCGATCTCCTCGCGGCGGTGTTCCTCGTCGATCGGCGTGACGCGGGTCGCGACCCGTTCGCCGCCGGCCACCGCGTCCTTGGCGATCAGCAGGTGGCGGCCGGCCCGGGCGGCGACCTGCGGCGCGTGGGTGACCGAGAGCACCTGGACCCGCGAACCGAGCCGGGCGAGCCGGGCGCCGATCGCCTCGGCCACCGCGCCGCCGACGCCGGTGTCGATCTCGTCGAAGACGAGGGTCGGCGCCGAGCCGCGATCGGCGAGCGACACCTTCAGGGCGAGCAGGAAGCGCGACAGCTCGCCTCCGGAGGCGACCTTCATCATCGGACCGGCCCGGGTGCCGGGGTTGGTGCGCACCCAGAATTCGATCTGGTCGATGCCCTCGGCGCCGCGCGCCTCTGGATCGGCGGCGAGGGTGACGATGAAGGCGGCGCGTTCCAGCTTCAGCGCCGGCAGTTCAGCGGCGACGGTGGCCTCCAGATGCCGCGCCGCCTCGCCGCGCCGCTCCGACAGCGTGGCGGCGAGGGCGTCGTAGCAGGCGCGGGCGGCCGCGGCCTGCCCGGCGAGACCGGAAAGCCGCTCCTCGCCCGCGTCGATCTCGGCGAGGTCGTCGGCCATCCTGACGGCGAGCGCCGGAAGCTCGTCGGGCGAGACGTCGAACTTGCGGGCGGCGGCGCGGATCTTGAAGAGCCTTTCCTCGGTCGCCTCCAGCACGGCGGGATCGAATTCGCTTTCGCGCAGCGCCCGCTCGAAGCCGGCCCGCGCCTCCTCGAGCTGGTCGAGCGCCGCCGACAGGCAGGCGAGCGGC
>Ga0065721_10051279_pt1 | contig 15479 bp, 14 predicted proteins | sample Mesricmetagenome_FD_59108 | JGI IMG/M metagenome (GOLD analysis project Ga0065721, IMG submission 59108) | Mesophilic microbial community from rice straw/compost enrichment Sample: eDNA_1 v2 (version 2) | ecosystem: Engineered > Solid waste > Grass > Composting > Bioreactor | place: USA: Davis... | reverse complement strand
CCCCCGCTCCGAGCGCGTAGTCGGCTTGCGAGATGAGCTCCGCCATATTCTCCGCCTGAACGTGCAGCATCGTATGGGGGATCCGGGCGCACAGCGAGGCGATCTCTTGCCGGAACGGATTCGAGGAACCGACGACCACTTCCGTATGAAAAGGAGGGGCACCGCCGGGCCACTGAGCCAACGCCCGGAGCGCCTTGGCCGTCTCGTTCGTCGGGTCGCTTCCGCCGAAGAAGACAAGCAATCTTTTCACGATGCCGTCTCTCATTCTCAGAGACCTTCTCGCTTCGTAGAAGGTCGGGCGAAGCAGCAAAAAGCGGGGACCTAGCAGTTGCACGCAACCGGGCGGAACCAGCTCGACGTATCGCGTCTCCATTCGATCGTAGGCGTTCTGGTCGACGAGGATGTCACACTTGTGCGGGCGGTTGGCGAGATCGTCGATAACGAGAAGTCTACCAGCCAATGGCCCCACCTTAGCTTCCCACATGCGGTCGATTCCATAATGGTCGACAATGAGCCAGTCGACCGGTTGGGCCGCTTTTTCCAAAATCGCCTTCGTGGATATCGCGTCTTCCTCTGGACGAAATTCGTCATTCTTCGACTCGATCCATTCGACAGAATAACCCTTGGTTCGAATATATTCGCCAAGGTGACCCGAAAGCCTCCTGCAGACGAAGATAGAGTCAACGCCGTGCTCGCGAAGGCTATCGGCCAGAGTCAGACAGCGCATCACGTGTCCCGTACCGATCAAGGACGACGCGTCCGTCCGAAAAAAAGCCGTTTTCATGAGGAATGTACCATCACGACGAGAGACAGCGGCCCTAACGCGTTCACTTGTTCTTCCTCGCAAATATCGAGAACCATCTGTCGGAAGCCTTGCATATGTTCGAAATTTTTGGTGAACGATTGGATCAGCTTCACGACAAGATCAACGCCAATGCCGCCATGATGGGCGGACATTCCGATAAGCTGCGTCCGAAGCAGCGAATAGATAATTCCGAGGTAACACGTATTTTCAAAGAAACTTCGGTTGTTGGTTAATGGGAAGGCCGTAGAATATATATAGTTCACGATATAATTCTCGAATATGTATTCGTACTCTTCGATAAAAGGTTTATAGTACCGTTCTTTAATATTCTCGAAATATGGAGTGAGTTCGACGATATTTTGACCATTATCCTCTTGCATGCCAGCAAGGTAATCACTCAAACATTCACCATATCTGCGATTATTCCAAAGCTTCTTCTCCAGAATGCTCAGAAGGATCCTGTTAAGGAGCTTTAACTGAAACTCAGGATCAGCCGGAAAAACAGCTTCTTGATTCAGTTCGCTTCCTTGTTCCAACTCAGCCAGAAAATTCTCGATGAAGCCGGAGATGCTGCGTTCTTGTTTATGAGCCCTTAACTCTTCAATTTGATCCGCCAGAACGGCCAGCTTCATAAAGCGGTGCTCTAGCCGATAACGGCGGTCCTGCATAATCCGAATGGCCGCAATGCGGATCTCCCAGAACGAATTGGCCAACGGGTTTGTCGTATTTTGAGTAGCGAACTTCGAACTGATTTGGAGGTTACGCCAGGTCAACTTTGGTTCATAGGAAAATTGGATTCCGGCAGGGTTCAACAAAGCGACTCTAGCCGCTTCCGGACAGGACAGTTCGGTGGAAACTTCCTGAACACCGTTCACCATGTTAACAACCCGCGGATAAGTCGCGCATGTTTCAGATAAATAATCTTCTCCCAATGCAGCCTGGATCGAACACATTCCATCGGTTAAAAATCCGCAATTACCCGTTGCTTGGTTGATATTCATTCTGGCAAAATGGTCTGGCGTTCTCTCGTTGGCCGGATTGATCGTAATCTCGGATTTAAACTTCTTGCGTAATCCGGAATGCGAGACCTTCTTGTACTTCTCCAAAGTCTGCCGATCGACACTCACTCTCCAGCCTGCACAGCAAGTATCCTCGCAAGCTGCTCCAATGCATTTGAAATCGCGCATGTATTCGGGCATTAAAGCCTGTTGGCCGGTCGTCATAGTCCATCAATTCCCTTCCAACATTTACAGCACTTCTTATAGGTTAAAGAATAGTAATTGCTTTTGCCTACCCAAAAAGATTTAACATGTAATATATTTTCTTCTAAACATGATCAAACATGCTCCCATTCTTGTGAATCCACAGAGAATTTAGAAAAAAACAATCGTGGGGATTTAAGATAGGGAGCTCGCTCTGCTATTTTCCCATCACTCCAGTCCCACCATTTTACCCTATTTAAAATTTCTATCTCCTCCGAACTAAAACGATACTTAATTAACTTGGCTGGAACTCCGGCTACAACTGCATAATCAGGAACATCTTTATTAACAACAGCACCAGCAGCAATAATTGCTCCATTTCCAATAGTCACACCGGGGAGAATTATCACTCCTGCACTTATTAAAACGTCATTCCCTATATAAATCCGGCCATTTTTCGAATTGCTTACTTCATCAACAAATTCCACCCCATATTCATCTAACAGGCCCAGTGGAACATTTTCATGTCCTCCGAGTATGTTTTTGTTCTTATACAAAAATGGGTGTGTACTTATTAGTGAGTGTGGATGGTTTATCATACCTATTAACACATTTTCATTAATTGAACAAAAAGCTCCTACACTTTGTAGTAACGACCCCTGAAAACAATGTTTTTCAACACCATAGCTATACTTTCCAATTGAGATACCATTTATTATTCTATTATTCCGAGTCGATTCGTTAGGCTTTAAATCGTTTTTTCTGATTAGAGAAAAATAATTCTCCTTTTCAACATATCCCAAATCGGTCAATTGCTTAGATATTTCATAATAGTACATACTCGCTATAACAATGATTACATTACTCTTATCTTCTTCTGCGAGTTTAGTAGGACTTTCAACTCTTGTTCCAAAGAGTACTGTGCCCTGTTTAGTCTGATCGTTATCCACAAAATAATTTATTTCGAAATATAATAACCGTAGAGCAGCAAATACATTTTTCCCAGCTCTACCTGTACCAAAAATTACTATTTTCTTGTTTTCAAATAGAGTATGATGATCTGATATTATATCTAGAACCTCATTTAACACCGATCATTCCTCCAAAATATATTAAAAACTACTCGTCCTATATTTAAACGCGATTAGCTTCAGAAATAAATAAAGGGGGTCCCCCCCTTTTTCAAATTATTAGAATTTAAATCTTTATCGCAAATCGAACAGACATATTTACTTTTGTCATCAAAATATTTATATTGTTTTCTTCAAAGTACTGATCTGTAGCTTCTCGTGCACCTCTTAGAACTCCATAATCATCAACAATAAGAACTCCCTTTTGAACTAGTAGCGGATACAAATGAACGAACTGATGGTAGGTTGGCACATACCAATCAGTATCTAGTCTAAGGAGCGCAATATTTCCAGGTACAGTTCGCGGAATTGTCTCTTCTACTTTCCCCTTTACTGTTATTATTTTATCTCTTGGGTAACCTGTGCTATATAACTGTTGTAAGACGTTGTCTTCTGTGGAATAATTTTTCTTGAAATCCACTTCACCCAATTCATTCCAGTCATCCCTAAATAAACTCGTCCCATTCCAAGATACATCTTTCTCCGTTGGGTCAGGCATTTCATCATAAGTGTCATAAAGATAGATTCTTCTAGATGTATCGCCAAATTCTATAAGCGACAAAGCCATAATCATAGCACTGCCTCCATGCCAAACGCCACATTCAACAAAATCACCGGGAAGATTATTTTTCACAATATACTCTACTGATTTATACAAATTATATTTTGCATTTGTTAAAGTAAGTGAGTATGGTACCGTTTTACCGACCATAGGAATAAAATTATCTTCCATGTCATCATCAAGCAAATAAAAATCCATAATGGACTTACGATAAAAATAGTCAAGTTCATTTCTTTTTTCTATGTATAGGGAGAGTAACACTTCACTTGCACTTTTAAAATGCAAATGTTCTATAAAACCCATCCTTTTTAATTGTAGTGATATTTCTGTAAAGAAACTAGAAGCTATAATAATTAACACTTTGCTTTTATCCTCCCCTATTAAATTTGTGGGAGGAGCTACCACTTTTCCACTATACATTTTCCCTTGTTTTTCTTTATCGTTATCCACATAATAAGAATATTCCAAGTAGTTTCTTGCAACGCTATCGAAGAACCTCTGATAGCTTCCTGTCCCAAACACAACTAGCTTCTTATACTTAAGTTCCTCAAGGATCCCCAATGTTAGCACCTCTTTTTGTCTAGTTATTAATACTAATTCTGAGTCATATCCATCCAATGGTTCTTATATGCCCAAGTTGTAAAATGAGGATTAAAACCCGTCTCGACTTTATAGTTGATTATAGAAAATAGCTCCTCAAGTTTAGGAAACGTATATTGCCCATTAATACAATGGTAACTAGCTATTGCGAAATTTATTGCCTTCTCTCTCAAAAACGTTAGAGATCCAGAAATAGCTTCTATTTCCGCCCCTTCGATATCCATCTTCACAAAATCCAACCTGTTTAGACCTAGCTCATTAAAAGCCGTTTCCAGTGTAACCACGTTAATTTTCGATAAAAATGATCTTCCACTTTGGTTTGAGTATTCTACAGCTGCAGAAGATGACCCTCCCTCGGAATAAAAACTAATCTCTGTATTTGCCGAGTATATCCCTTTGTTAATTGGAATTACATTTTTCATATTTAAATTTTGTATATTTTTGATTAACATCTCGTAATTTTGGTGATCTGGCTCGAATGCAAAAACTTTCCCACTTGGTCCTACCATTTTAGAAAATAAATATGTTGATACACCGCAATATGCTCCACAGTCGAACACAATATCACCCGGTTTTGGACGATATTTAAATAAATAAAGCTCTAGCGGTTCTACACCTTCTATAATCGAGCTAAAATAAAACGATGTATTAATTTTGGTAAGCATATGTTCCCTAGGTGCAGAAAAGTCAACAATCTTTTTTTCCCCTATCGTAACAGGCAATACTGAATTAAATAAGTATTCAAAATTCGTGACAGTGTCATAAAGATAAGGATTTATATTATTAATCGATAAAACAATGCTCTGCTTTAACTCCTCTCGCGAAATAATTACTTTAGAATTTGAATGCATTATAGAGATCCCTAGCTTCTCGGCTTCAATTACAGAATTAAAATAACAGTCAACATTTTTCTGTTCATCGAGAATACTATTTGACACGCCAAGTTGATGAAGATCAGAATAAATTTCATCGTAATATGAACTAGTGATTACAACCAGCACATTCTTTTTTTCAACCAAATGGAGCATTTCCTTTGGAGAAATAATTGAAATATCTTCAATCTTATTATCCCATTTTTCACTATCATTATCGCTAAAAGCAACAACTTTATACTTCTCTTTAAGAAACGGCAATGCTCTAGTACCTTTTTGCGAGGCGCCAAATAATACTACCTCTACCTTCAATATTTATCATCCTTCTTGATAGAGACTATGAAAAATACTATCCTCTTTGTCATCAACAGAATCCTTATACAGCCGAACGAGCTCTACACCATTTTTCAAACAAGCTTCTTTATGTTCATTATAAATTGTGGACTCAAATGCTCTTGAGGAAATTAGAATTAGTTGTGTTCCTTTGGCAAATGCATCCTCAATAGACATAATGGAAAATTGAGAGAGTCTCTTCCCCCATTTATTCTCATTACTATCAATTACACCAATTATTTCACTATGCGGAAAATCATATTTATTTAAAAGACGCTTTGTGTGCTCTCCACCTCCATATATTGCAATGCGTAAACATCCTTTTTGATTCCATGTTTCCTCAATCCGTTCTAAATATTCCTTTAAATCAAAGTCTCCATGCTCAACTTTGAAAAAAAGATGATTCAACATGTTGGAAAACCTATTTTTTTGCTTTATCCTTTTGTAATCTTTAAGATTAATAAACTCAATAAATTCAACCGCATTATGCTCTAAAAAGTGTAGTAACTTTTCAGTAACAACTCCAATCGTATGATTGGATTGTACATATTCATAACAGTCCTTTCCTATTTGGGTGCCATAGTTCTCATATTGATCAATCACTTCGGAAAATGACAACCCCTTAAACTGATCAATTTCGTTAACTAAATTACCAAGTGAATAACCTTCTACATTTGACAACCAAGTGTATCTATAATTATCTGGAACTGGACTGAATGATGGGTCAATTAGAATTGAAGGAATACCTAATTGAGCCGTTTCCAGGCAAGAGGTACCAGTAGCAAACGCAATATCCACATCAACTAAGCACGAATCCAATTCTTCCCTTACCAATGTTCCTAACATAATTCGATTCACTAATGGACTTAGAGGGAGATCTTCTACTTGCGGTCTATATTCGCCATCTCCAATTACATAAAAATCCAGAGGAGTTCCATATTTCTCGGCATATTTACTTGCATCTTTCATTATTTTCAGCAATGGCGGCGTTTTATCTACGCATAACCTTCCAAGCCAAACTATTTTGATTGGAAAGTTACCCCTTTTACTCTGAATAACATTCTGTCTTTTCTTTGAGATTATAGGAATTGGCAAATAATTAGGAGAGGTGGCAGTAAATCCAAAGGCTCTTGAGTTGGTTTGATAATTAGGATAATCCATGAAGGCCAACCCGTTATTATCATGCAGATAACGAATAACATTTAATGTTGGAGCCATAGATTGCGGAAAAGTACTTTTCAACAAATTGTGAATAGCATTACTATTTAAATGTTTGAAATACTCCCAGAGATGAAATGTCCACAATAAATTATGTGGATGTATACACCAAAAGAATAATCTTACATCTGAGCAACAAATTAGATCGTGTTGTACCTTTCTCAAGAAGGACAATGGACTGATAAGATGTGTATCAAAATCAAGTAGTGTTTTCTCTGATTCTTGATATTTAATAAAATTAACCTTTCCATTTTTACAATTTGTTTTCAAAAAACCATTTTCGTAGTCTATTATGTAAACAATATAACCCAAGTCGGATAGAGCCTCTGCCATTCGTATAAATAGGAACTCTGTCCCTCCAATGACATGACTCGGGTAAAAAAAGGTGATTGATCGTATGCCCGTACCACTAGTCATTAGAATCCCTCGCAAAGTTGGTTGGCTTCTATTAATTCAACAAGCATTTTTGTTTTCATCATTAGAAAAGCAATTCTTCTTTTGTCAAACGCTACAGCTGGCGATGGCGGTGATGCAACAATCCCACCATATGATTTAAGGAACTCAATAGACTTATCCAAATTTTTGCATTCAAAGCACTGATGATACATCTTAATGCCCCGCGATAGTATATTCTCTAATGGAGACTCAGTAGACGCCGGCTCAATAAGTTCAATCCTAGTTCCACTATTCGTGATGAATATTCCATTTATTTTTTGTATTGGGTCATGAAATTTATCCCCTTCAATTGTAAAACCAAGTTTCAAATGCAAATCCAATTCAACTCTTAAATCTCTACATGCGAGTCCTATATGATGAAGTTTGAAATCTCTCTCATCTGAGTATTGCAAATAGTTCCCCCCTCAAATCATCATCTTCCTATGATGGTTGAAATTCTTTCTAATTTCTTTGCCACATCGCTCCACTGCTCTTTTTCTAATGATTGTATAATCAATGAGTACTTCTGATTGTTAATTGTAACTGCATTTTCTTCAAAACCGACTTGCTTAAGTCCACAACTTCTATGAAAGGATATTACTTTTTCATTTTCGCTAACTGTTTTACAGTACACCCTATCTAATTTAATTATTTCGAATGCAATATAATATATAAGATAAGCACTTGCTGGTGCTGCTAAAGAATTCGGATATACTATCCATCTTCCCCATTCAGCTTCACTTGAGGTTATATTGTATAAGCCAATTGTTCCAATTGGTTCATTAAAATGAGTCTCTATACAAAAATAAAAGTCATTCTCTCTTTGAAGATAATTCCTCAGCCACGCTATTTGATTTTCTATATTACTGGATGTATCTCCAATATATTTTGAGAATTCCTGACTCGTTCTCAGTTTTAAGATAAACGCAGCATCTTTTATATTCACTGGTCGTAATCTAACACCAAATTTCTCGACCTTTAAATCATGCTTCATTTTCGACAGCCTGTACTAATTCAAGTATGGAATAAAAATCAATAGCCTTATTAATTTGCTCAATATCAAATTTGATCTTAAAATGCTCTTCGATAGTTAACATTAATTCTAAATGTTTAAACGAATCCCATTCAGAGCAACTATCTCTTGCTATTGTTTCAGCATTCTCTACATCACAATTCAATAACTCTGCCATTATTTCTTTTATAGCAGTACTTTTTTTCATAATTCCTCCACCATCACTTTACATGGAATATTTTTTGTTAGTTTTTCGACTTTTACTAACAACTCATCAAGAACTGTGGAATGGCCTATAACTCGATCAAACCAGTTTAGCGCAGGTGTATTTTTGGGCCCCTTCACTTTATGAATATTCAGTTGATGTACCCCGTGGGTTTTCAAATATTGTAATAGATAAAATAAGGATATTGTTTCAACTTCTCTTCCCAATGCCCTACAACTAAAAATAACCTCTATTAGTTGAGCACTTTCTTTTTCATAGTGACAAACGATTGCTCCAATTATCCCACTATTCGTAAGATTATCTGAAAGACCAACCGTTACCACCACATATCTATCGTTGTTAAATATTTCCCAAATTTCTTTTTCAGAAAATCTTTTAAATGCCAAATTGAATTGATTCGTTTTTTGACTTAGTTCATAGAGTCTTTTAGCATGTCCCTCATTATTTATTGAAAAAGTAATTTGCATACCAAGGCTTGAAAGATAATCAAACTGACTATTAGCTGAGTTCCGTATTTTTTCTCTTTGTATGTTGGCCTGAATATCAAAGGTTCGTTCTGAGGCAATAACATCTTCGTATACTTGGAGTATTCCTGGATAATTAACAATATTATCTCGAGTCAACTCACCAGACTCTCCCGCTAATAACAATAGAAGCCCAGGAAGTTCATTGTGCGCTTGAAGCAACTCGCTTGGATTATCATCAATAAACAGCATACTTGAAATATCTATATTCAACAGCCTACTGATATCTACAATATTTTCGTTTTTTGATTTCCAATTTGCTTTAATTACAGCAAAATCTTTTGCTTTGAGTTTAAAGCTTTTATGATTCTGAATGAAATTAATTACATCCTCCTCTTCATTTTTACTACATATAGCAAGTAGTAATCCTTTGTTCTTCAGTTCTAAAAGCAACTCCTGTAGTAAAATATGCCCTTTGGATAGTTGAACCCCATCTACGCCATCCTCAGCCAGAACTCCCCGGTACAACGTATTATCCAAATCTAATATCAGTGCTTTAATACGATAATTTAATACCGATGGAATCAACTGGCACCCCAAAAATTGAGCTACTGATATCGAGAAGGAGTCAACAAAAGGATATCCACTAATTTCATCATTTCTAGAATCCAACACAGGTTGATGACCTTTTATTTTGTATGCAAGATCAATAATATAGAGTCCCGGTATTTTTTCTGCTAAGTTGTTTAAATAATGATTTAAGGATACTAATTGTGTTCTTTGTCCGTTTCGGCCAAGGTACAACTCATCTCTAGGATCTATATATTCCGGCCAATTATTAATTAAAATATTGGAATTTGTTTTTCTCCTTAAGGAAATTAATCTTTCTTCAATCCAACCAATTACTTGATCAGGTCGTTTTTTCTGCAAATACAAACGCCAATCAATCCACAGTATGAAAAGATCACATTCTTCGACTTCATTAATTTGTGACAAGGAAGCGTCATAATCTGAATACTTTATCTCTATTTCCTTCCCCCATATATGAAAGAAAGGGTGCAAGATATTCCCAATGTACTCGAAGGGAAAATTCCTTAGCACTTGAATCTGTACTGTAGGCAACTCAGACTTGTGAGGTATTTTCAATAAATTGCGGCGTGTTAACTCTGTTCCTAGTAATTTACGCTCTATCTCTAACTTCTTTAACATCGTTTCAACTTCCTTTGCTATTGAAAGTGATTTATCACTTCAACGATAGCAGAATATTCTTCTTCAAGCATAACAGGACTAATCGGAAGGCTAAGAACCTCTGAATGAATCCTCTCTGATATAGAAAAAGTACAATGATTCCATTCAAAGTATGCTTCCTGCTTATGGGGAGGCAGAGGATAATGAATTACTGTTTGTATCCCTTTATTATAGAGATATTTCTGCAGACTATCCCGACACTCACTTCGAATAACGTATAGGTGCCAAACATGGCTTTCGGGATCACCTTCTACGGACGGCAATACAATCGATTGATTTTTTATACTCTTTGAATAAAACTCAGCAATGGCTCTCCTCTTGCTATTGTCAAAATCAAGTGATTGAAGTTTAATACGCAAAAAAGCAGCTTGAAGCTCGTCCAACCGACTGTTCAAACCTTTATATTTGTTATAATATCGAACATTCGATCCGTAATTACGAAGAGCTCTTATTGTTTGTGCTAATTCTTCGTTACTAGTACAAATGGCACCTCCATCCCCAAGCCCACCCAGATTTTTACTGGGATAGAAACTAAAGGCCGCCGCATCGCTCAGATTTCCAACTCTCTTTCCTTTGTACCGCGCGCCATGGGCTTGGGCAGCATCCTCGATAACCTTTAAAGAATATTTATTAGCTATATCAACAATAGGATCCATATTGCAACATTGCCCATATAAGTGAACAACTAATATTGCTTTGGTTCTTTTGGTGATTGCTTTTTCTATATTTTGAGGATCAATGTTATAGGTTTTAATATCTGGTTCCACCAATATGGGGGTTGCGCCGCAATTAGAGATCGCCAAAATTGTCGCAATATATGTATTCGAAGGAACAATTACTTCGTCTCCACATCCAATCCCCATTGCTTTAAGAATGATTGTCAATCCATCAAGGGCATTTGCAACTCCTATACAGTACTTTGTGTCACAAAAATTAGCAAATTCTTGCTCAAATAAATTTACCTGCTCATCTAGTATATAATGCCCAGAATCAAGAAAATTTGTAAATAAGCGAATAAACTCATCCTTATATGTTAAATTTACTTTTTTCAAATCTAAAAAGGGTATCAAATCCTTTACTTCTCCCATAATTTCAGTCTCCATCCTGATAGTGCGATTTATATTCTTTAAAATCATGTATGTAATCATTACTTTGATAAGGTTCAGAAGCCAGAACAAGAAGAATACAATCCTCAGAAAAATCGTACATTTCATGCCAATAGTCTGGTTCAACTAGCAAAATTCGATCTGGTTTATTAAGCTCTACCTGATATTCCTTATCCCCAATCATTAACGAAATTGAACAAGAACCAGTGATTGCTATGAGTGCTTGTCGCGTTTTGTAATGAGCATGTCCACCTCTTCGAATTTCCTTGTTTTGAACGCCATATATATAAAAGACACGCTTAATTTGGAAGGGTATAGTCTCCTGCTCTTCTAATACAACAAGAGTTCCTCTAGCTTGTTGATCATACTTTGATGCTTCTAATAATGAGTGTTTCACTAGATAACACCTACTTCGTTTTTCGCTTTATATTTCGAGAGATACCATCTAATAGTTCTCAACAAACCATCTTCAATGTTTTCTTGAGGTTTCCATCCTAATTCTCTCATTATTTTCGAAGAATCAATTGCATACCGTTTATCATGACCAGGACGATCGGTTACATAAGTTATCAAATCACGATGACTTCCTAATAAAGTGCCCCTTGGCATTAACTTATCCATGATATCACAAATTTTATATGCAATTTCAATATTCGTTAGCTCACAAAACCCACCAATATTATAGGTTTCACCTGCTACAGATTTATTGAATACTAAATCAATCGCTTTACAATGGTCCTCTACAAACAACCAATCTCTGATGTTCTTTCCATCTCCATAAATAGGTATTTTCTCCCCATTGATGGCTTTTCGAATAATTGTGGGAATTAACTTTTCATCATGTTGATATGGACCATAATTATTAGAACAATTAGTGGTTACTACATTAAGACCAAAAGTGCTATGATAACTTCTCACCACAAAATCAGCCCCCGCTTTGCTAGCGCTATAGGGACTATTAGGGGAATATGGACTATTCTCTTTAAACAACCCCTCATCTCCAAGTGTACCGAAAACCTCGTCTGTTGAGACATGCAAAAATCTACAGTTTGAATACTTTGGCTTTATTACAAAGGGACTCGACATCCATTTTTTCCTTGCGGCGTCTATTACTTGATACGTACCAATTACATTGGTTTGAAAAAACTCTCCAGGGTCTTCTATCGAGTTATCAACATGTGATTCGGCGGCGAAGTGAAAGACTCCAGCAATATCATATTCGTTAAAAACTGTATCTATTAGAGCCCTATTACAAATATCCCCTTGTATAAATTGATATCGGCCGTTCTTCTTCACATCACATAAATTTTCTTGGTCAGCTGCATACGTCATCTTATCTAAGTTAATTATATGAATATGCGAATAATTATTTATCATATATCGAATAAAATTCGACCCAATAAAGCCTGCACCGCCTGTAACGAGATATATCTGTTCTTCGATTTTTTTTGTCATATTATGGCCCCGGCCCCTACTCTATTAACAAGATTGAGAATATACTGACCATAATCACTATTCCTTAATTCTTGCCCCAGATTGTATAATTGATCTTCATTAATAAAGCGTTTATTATATGCAATTTCCTCCAGACAAGCAATTTTAAACCCCTGTCGATTCTCAATGGTTTCAATAAACTGTGAAGCTTCAAGCAAAGAGTCATGCGTCCCAGCGTCTAACCAAGCAAAACCTCTCCCTAACATCTCCACGAATAGCCGTTTCTTAAGGAGATAAACTTGGTTTATTGATGTAATTTCATATTCGCCCCTTAAAGAGGGCTTGATATTTGATGCAATATCTACTACTTCATTATCGTAAAAATAAAGCCCCGTAACAGCAATGTTTGATTTGGGAATTGAAGGTTTTTCTTCAATAGATAATGCAACATTTCTTTCATTACACTCAACGACTCCAAATCTAGAAGGATCTTTAACTTTATAACCAAAAATGGTTGCTCCCTCTGTTCGGTTGACAGCAGACTCTAAAAGGGTTGTAAGTCCCTGACCGTAAAAGATGTTATCGCCAAGAATAAGTGCGACACGATCGTTGCCAATGAAAGAACTACCTATATGAAAAGCTTGGGCTACTCCCTCCGGGCTAGGTTGAGATGCATAATTAATATTAAGACCGAGTGTTTCGCCATCACCAAAAATGGCTTCAAATCTAGGTAAATCTCTTGGGGTTGAAATGATTAATATATCTCTTATTCCTGCTAACATCAATACCGATAGGGGATAGTAAATCATCGGTTTATCATAAACTGGCAAAAGTTGTTTGGATACGCCACGTGTCAATGGGTATAACCTTGTCCCATTACCACCCGCTAGTATTATCCCTTTTATGATACACACCCCTCAGTGCATTATTTGATCGTTCTATACTTAATTAATCGACATTCTTCTCTATAATCTGAATACATATTATTTACTGTTCACCTAGAATAGAGAGTATTAATTCACCGATTTCTGTTGGATATGCGAGTTCAGTTCGGCGATCATAGGGTTTGAATTAAGGTAAGCAACAATCGCTGTCGAGGGTACCAGCTTATCACCAAGAAAGGCATCCGCTACGGCTTGACATAGTGCGTAGTCCTCTTTAGTATCCAACGTGATTCGAAGTTCCGGGTATCTGAGCGCTGCCGGGATCTCGACTTCGGTTGTCGTGAATTGCTCTGGAAATTCCTTCGCGTAATACGTTACATGCTCCCGATGACGAGGCTCCCGACCCTTCCTGTCCATCTCGAGCAGAGCTTCATAGGATACAATCTCGACAACTAGACCACGCGGCAGATCACCAAGCCATACGATAGCATCAGAGGGTTGGCGCGCCATTGCCACCATAAATTTTTCCGCAAGTTCGTAGTCCACAAACGGACAGTCTCCAGTCACTCGCATTACATAATCTGGCTGATGAGGTTTGGCCGAATCCACAAATCGAGCCAATACATCCGTCTCCGATCCTCGCGAATAGGAAACGCCATGTTCAACGCACCACTGCTTGATCGGGTCGTCTTGTGCCCAACTAGAAGTAGCAACGATTACATCCGCCACATTCTTTACCTGGCGACACCGGGTGACAACATAGTCCAACACACAGCTGTTACCGAGCGGCATAAGGACCTTGCCCGGTAGCCTAGAGGAGCCCATTCGGGCTTGTATTATAATAAGAGTCTTCATAACGTTCTATTCCTCGTTTGCTATTTTATTCTTTCTTTTCATTATCGGTTCGACAATGTTTAATCTATAGTATCCCTCGCAATTATTCAACTAAAAGAGCATCTGCCCAATTGCAGATGCCTTATACTACATTACCTATAAAAGCTTCCAGTCAACAGGAGTACCCGCTTTAATATCACGACTTGCTTTTTTACTAAGCAACATATCAAAATATTTTGGAGGCATTCCTGCTCCGGGACGTATAGCCCGTACATTGTCCGGAGTAAAGGCCTCTCCCGCCTTAATATCCTTCACAACATATAGAGAGCGACGATGCTTCATAGATGGCTTCTCAGCCGCCGTAGGACCAAAGTGAATACTTCCCATGCTAAGCCAAGCCTTCTCCGACTCTTCCACCAACGCTCTCATTTCATGAGGCTCCATGGAAAAGGCGGAATCCACACCGCCATCCGCGCGAGCCAGCGTGAAATGCTTCTCGATCACGGTACCTCCGAGAGCGACACTAGCCACACTCACACCAATTCCCATAGTGTGATCAGAGACTCCTACCTGACAATCAAATAACCGGCCCAAGTGAGGTATTGTCGTGAGGTTAGAGTTATCTGGGGTTGCGGGGTATGTGCTCGTACATTTCAAGAGGATGAGATCCTTACACCCCGCTTCCCTTGCCGCTCGAACAGTTTCATCTAACTCTGCAATCGAAGCCATACCAGTTGAAATGATTAGAGGTTTACCTGTACGAGCTACCCTCCGGATAAGTGGAATATCAGTGTTCTCGAATGAGGCGATCTTATAAACCGGGGTATCCAGCCTCTCCAAAAAATCTACAGCCGTCTCGTCAAACGGCGTGCTAAATGGAATAATTCCCAACTCGTAACAACGATTAAAAATAGGCTCATGCCACTCCCAAGGGGTGTATGCTTCCTGGTAGAGCTTATACAATGATTCACCTTTCCAGAGGCTAGAAGGGTCATCGATGAAGAAGTCTCCTTCATTGATATTCAATGTCATCGTATCTGCAGTATAAGTCTGCAGCTTGAGCGCATCTACCCCCGACTCGGCAGCAGCATCCACGATTGCTAGTGCTCGTACA
>Ga0065721_10005800_pt1 | contig 15482 bp, 26 predicted proteins | sample Mesricmetagenome_FD_59108 | JGI IMG/M metagenome (GOLD analysis project Ga0065721, IMG submission 59108) | Mesophilic microbial community from rice straw/compost enrichment Sample: eDNA_1 v2 (version 2) | ecosystem: Engineered > Solid waste > Grass > Composting > Bioreactor | place: USA: Davis... | reverse complement strand
GCCGGGCGACAACGTGACGGTCGACGTCGAGCTGATCGTGCCGATCGCGATGGAAGAGAAGCTCCGCTTCGCCATCCGCGAAGGCGGCCGCACCGTCGGCGCCGGCATCGTCGCCTCGATCATCGAATAACAATGAAGTGTTGGGCGCGGCGTCCCGGCCTGCCGGGGCGCTGCCGCCCGCGCCAACAAGGACCAGTCGAATGAACGGCCAGAATATCCGCATCCGCCTCAAGGCGTTTGATCATCGGGTTCTCGACGCCTCCACGCGTGAGATCGTGTCGACCGCCAAGCGGACCGGCGCGAGCGTGCGCGGCCCCGTGCCGCTGCCCACCCGGATCGAAAAGTTCACGGTCAACCGCTCGCCGCACATCGACAAGAAGAGCCGCGAGCAGTTCGAGATGCGCACCCACAAGCGCCTTCTCGACATCGTTGATCCGACCCCGCAGACGGTCGATGCGCTGATGAAGCTCGATCTGGCAGCCGGTGTCGACGTGGAAATCAAGCTCTAAGCGATTGGGGCGAAGACAAGAGGCATGAAGGGGCAGGGCCCCGACAGGCCGCTTAAAGAGGAATGAACCGATGCGTTCAGGTGTGATTGCACAGAAGGTGGGGATGACGCGGGTCTACAACGACGCCGGCGAACACGTCCCCGTGACCGTCCTCAAGCTGGAAAGCTGCCAGGTGGTGGCCCACCGGACCGAGGAGAAGAACGGCTACACCGCCGTCCAGCTCGGCGCCGGCCTGGCGAAGGTCAAGAACACGTCCAAGGCCATGCGCGGCAACTTCGCCGCTGCCAATGTCGAGCCGAAGGCGAAGCTGGTCGAGTTCCGCGTCTCCGCGGACAACCTGATCGACGTGGGCGCCGAAATCACGGCCGACCACTTCATCGCCGGCCAGCTCGTCGACGTGTCGGGCATCACCCAGGGCAAGGGCTTCGCCGGCGCGATGAAGCGTCACGGCTTCGGCGGCCTTCGCGCCACGCACGGCGTCTCGGTCTCGCACCGCTCGCACGGCTCGACCGGTTCCAACCAGGATCCGGGCCGCGTCTGGAAGGGCAAGAAGATGGCCGGCCACATGGGCCAGACCAAGGTGACCACGCAGAACCTGCAGGTCGTCTCCACCGATGCCGATCGCGGCCTGATCCTCGTCAAGGGTGCCGTTCCCGGCTCCAAGGGCTCCTGGATCGTCGTCCGCGACGCAGTGAAGTCCGGCGTTCCCGCCGATGCACCCCGTCCTGCAGCGCTTCGCGCGGCTGCCGCAGCTTCGAATAAGGGAGCCGAGTAATGGATCTCAACGTCACCACGCTTGAGGGCAAGGCCGCCGGAAAGATTTCGCTTTCCGACGCGATCTTCGGCCTCGAACCGCGCGAGGACATCATCGCCCGCGTCGTCCGCTGGCAGCTCGCCAGGAAGCAGCAGGGCACCCACAAGTCGCTCGGCCGCTCGGAAGTCTCGCGCACCGGCGCCAAGATGTACAAGCAGAAGGGTACCGGTCGCGCCCGTCACCATTCGGCCCGCGCTCCGCAGTTCCGCGGCGGCGGCAAGGCCCATGGCCCGGTCGTGCGCAGCCACGCCCACGACCTGCCGAAGAAGATCCGCGCGCTCGGCCTCTGCCATGCGCTCTCGGCCAAGGCCAAGGACGCCGACATCATCGTCGTCGACAGCCTGACGGCCGCTGAAGCCAAGACCAGGGCGCTCGCCGCCTCGCTCGGCAAGCTCGGCATCACCAACGCTCTGGTCGTCGGCGGCGCCGAGATCGACCAGAACTTCCGCCTCGCGGCCAAGAACATCCCGAACCTCGATGTTCTGCCGGTTCAGGGCATCAACGTTTACGACATCCTGCGCCGCGGCAAGCTGATCTTGTCGAAGGACGCCATCGCGGCTCTGGAGGAGCGGTTCAAATGACTGATCTTCGCCACTACGACGTGATCGTCTCGCCGGCGATCACCGAAAAGTCCACCCTGGTCTCGGAGCAGAACCAGGTCGTCTTCAACGTCGCGCGGCGCGCCACCAAGCCCGAGATCAAGGCTGCGGTCGAAGCCCTGTTCGGCGTCAAGGTCACGGCCGTCAACACGCTGACGCGCAAGGGCAAGGTCAAGCGGTTCCGCGGCTTTGTCGGCAAGCAGAGCGATGTGAAGAAGGCGTATGTGACGCTGGCCGAAGGCCAGTCGATCGACGTCTCGACCGGTCTGTAAGGAACACCCCGCAAAGGGAACGGAACAATGGCACTGAAAACGTACAATCCGACGACCCCGAGCCAGCGTCAGCTCGTCATCGTCGACCGCTCGGGCCTGCACCGCGGCAAGCCGGTGAAGGCGCTGACGGAAGGCCTGACCAGCAAGGGCGGCCGCAACAATTACGGCCGGGTCACGGCGCGCGCCATCGGGGGCGGTCACAAGCGGTCCTACCGCCTGATCGACTTCAAGCGCCGCAAGTTCGACGTCGAGGCCACGGTCGAGCGTCTGGAATACGACCCGAACCGCACCGCCTTCATCGCGCTGATCACCTATGCCGACGGCGAGCAGTCCTACATCCTGGCGCCGCAGCGTCTGGCCGCCGGTGACAAGGTGCTCTCGTCCGCGTCGGGCATCGACGTGAAGCCGGGCAATGCGATGCCGCTTTCGGCCATGCCGGTCGGCACCATCGTCCACAACGTCGAGATGAAGCCGGAGAAGGGCGGTCAGATCGCCCGTTCCGCCGGCGCCTACGCCCAGCTCGTCGGTCGCGACCAGGGCATGGCGATCCTTCGCCTGAACTCGGGCGAGCAGCGCCTGGTGCAGGGCTCGTGCCTGGCCACCGTCGGCGCGGTCTCCAACCCGGACCACCTGAACATCAACGACGGCAAGGCCGGTCGTTCGCGCTGGAAGGGCAAGCGCCCCTCGGTTCGTGGCGTCGCCATGAACCCGGTCGACCACCCGCACGGCGGCGGTGAAGGCCGCACCTCCGGTGGCCGTCACCCGGTGAGCCCGTGGGGCAAGCCGACCAAGGGCAAGCGCACGCGCTCCAACAAGGCCACCGACCGGTTCATCATGCGGTCGCGCCACCAGCGCAAGAAGTAAGAGAGGAAGTCTCCAATGGCTCGTTCGGTTTGGAAAGGCCCGTTTGTCGACGGCTATCTTCTCAAGAAGGCTGAGAAGGTGCGCGAAGGCGGCCGCAATGAAGTGATCAAGACGTGGAGCCGCCGCTCCACCATCATGCCGCAGTTCGTCGGCCTGACCTTCGGCGTCTACAATGGCAACAAGCATATCCCGGTCTCCGTGACCGAGGAGATGGTCGGCCAGAAGCTCGGCGAATATGCCCCGACGCGGACCTACTACGGTCACGGCGCCGACAAGAAAGCGAAGAGGAAGTAACGATGGGCAAGGCCAAGACTGAACGCCGGCTCAAGGACAACGAGGCCCAGGCCGTCGCGCGCACCCTGCGCGTGAGCCCGCAGAAGCTCAATCTCGTTGCCGCTCTCATTCGCGGCAAGAAGGTTGACCGCGCGCTCGCCGAGCTCGAATTCTCGCGCAAGCGCATTGCCGGCGCCGTCAAGAAGACGCTTGAATCGGCCATCGCCAACGCCGAGAACAACCACGACCTCGACGTGGATTCGCTCGTCGTCGCCGAAGCCTATGTCGGCAAGTCGATCGTCATGAAGCGCTTCCATGCCCGCGGCCGCGGCCGCGCGTCGCGCATCGAAAAGCCGTTCTCGCACCTCACGATCGTGGTTCGTGAAGTGGAAGCCAAAGGGGAGGCCGCATAATGGGCCAGAAAATCAATCCGATCGGCCTGCGCCTCGGCATCAACCGCACCTGGGACTCCCGCTGGTTCGCCGACAACGCCGAATACGGCCAGCTCCTCCACGAGGATATCAAGATCCGCTCGTACCTGATGAACGAGCTGAAGCAGGCCGGCATCGCCAAGGTCGTCATCGAGCGTCCGCACAAGAAGTGCCGCGTCACGATCCACGCCGCGCGTCCGGGCCTCATCATCGGCAAGAAGGGCGCCGACATCGAGAAGCTGCGCCGCAAGCTGTCGGAGATGACGAAGTCGGAAACCCACCTCAATATCGTCGAGGTGCGCAAGCCGGAAGTCGACGCGACGCTCGTCGCCCAGTCGATCGCCCAGCAGCTGGAGCGCCGCATCGCGTTCCGCCGCGCCATGAAGCGCGCCGTGCAGTCGGCGATGCGTCTCGGCGCCGAGGGCATCAAGATCACGTGTGGCGGCCGTCTCGGCGGCGCCGAAATCGCCCGTACCGAATGGTATCGCGAAGGCCGTGTGCCGCTGCACACCCTGCGCGCCGATATCGACTACGGCACGGCTGAAGCGCAGACCGCCTATGGCGTCTGCGGCGTCAAGGTCTGGATCTTCAAGGGGGAAATCCTCGAGCACGATCCCATGGCTTCCGAGCGCCGCGCCGTCGAGGGCGATGCTCCGGCGGCTGGCCGCCGGCGCGAGAACGCTTGAGCCACGGGCCGGGCAGACAATTCGGAGACTTAAGAGATGTTGCAGCCAAAGCGTACAAAGTACCGCAAGCAGTTCAAGGGCCGCATCAAGGGCGTTGCCAAGGGCGGCTTTGACCTGAACTTCGGTTCTTTCGGCCTGAAGGCGCAGGAACCGGAACGCGTCACGGCCCGCCAGATCGAGGCGGCCCGTCGTGCGATCACCCGTCACATGAAGCGCGCCGGTCGCGTGTGGATCCGCATCTTCCCGGACGTTCCGGTCACGAAGAAGCCGACGGAAGTCCGCATGGGCAAGGGCAAGGGCTCGGTCGAATACTGGGCCTGCAAGGTCAAGCCCGGCCGCGTCATGTTCGAGATCGACGGCGTCAGCGAGGAGCTTGCCCGTGAGGCGCTGCGCCTCGGCGCGGCGAAGCTCCCGATCAAGACCCGCTTCGTCCAGCGCATTGCCGAGTAAGGAGACGACCATGAAAGCCGCAGACGTCCGCGCCATGAGCGTCGACCAGCTCAACGACGAGCTCGCGAAGCTGAAGAAAGAGCAGTTCAACCTGCGTTTCCAGGGTGCCACCGGGCAGCTCGAGAAGGTGTCGCGCGTCAAGCAAGTGCGCCGCGACATCGCCCGCATCAAGACCATTGCCCGCCAGAAGGCGGCGGAAACCAAGGCCTGAGGACCAAGAAAAATGCCGAAACGCATCCTGCAGGGCACTGTTGTCAGCGACAAGAACGACAAGACCGTTGTCGTCCGCGTCGAACGCCGTTTTGCGCACCCCGTGCTGCAGAAGATCGTTCGCCGCTCGAAGAAGTACAAGGCGCACGACGAGAACAACCAGTACAAGGTTGGCGACGTCGTCTCGATCCAAGAGTGCGCGCCGATCTCCAAGGACAAGCGCTGGACGGTCGTGTCGTCCAGCCAGGCTTGAAACGAACGAATGGAATTGCCCCCGGCCGAACCCGGCGGGCTGATGAAGAAGAAGGCGGCCTGATATGATTCAGATGCAAACAAACCTCGACGTGGCCGACAATTCCGGCGCCCGTCGTGTCATGTGCATCAAGGTTCTGGGCGGCTCGAAGCGGAAGTATGCTTCGATCGGCGACATCATCGTCGTCTCGATCAAGGAAGCCATTCCGCGCGGCCGCGTCAAGAAGGGCGATGTGATGAAGGCGGTCGTCGTGCGCACGGCCAAGGACATCCGCCGCGCCGACGGCAGCGTCATCCGGTTCGACCGGAATGCCGCCGTCCTGATCGACAACAAGAAAGAGCCGATCGGCACCCGTATCTTCGGCCCGGTTCCGCGCGAGCTNCGCGCCAAGAACCACATGAAGATCATCTCGCTTGCTCCCGAAGTGCTCTGAGGAACGAACCATGCAGAAGATCCGCAAAGGCGACAAGGTCGTCGTGCTGGCTGGCAAGGACAAGGGCCGAACCGGCGAAGTCATTGCCGTCATGCCGAAGGAAGACCGCGCGGTCGTCCGGGGCATCAACATGGTGAAGCGCCACCAGCGCCAGACCCAGACCCAGGAAGCCGGCATCATCAACAAGGAAGCTCCGCTTCACCTTTCCAACCTGGCCATCGCCGACCCCAAGGACGGCAAGCCGACCCGCGTCGGTTTCAAGGTCGAAGGCGACAAGAAGGTGCGCGTTGCCAAGCGCTCGGGAGTGGTCATCGATGGCTGACACCAAGTACGAACCCCGGCTGAAGGCCGAATATTTCAGCCGCATCCGCAAGGCGATGCAGGATGAATTCGGCTACGCCAACGAAATGCAGATCCCGCGCGTCGACAAGATCGTCATCAACATGGGTGTCGGCGAGGCCACGGGCGATTCCAAGAAGCCGACGGTCGCTGCCGAGGATCTGGCTGCGATCGCCGGCCAGAAGCCGGTCATCACGCGTGCCCGCAACTCGATCGCCGGCTTCAAGCTGCGCGAGAACATGCCGATCGGCGCCAAGGTCACCCTTCGCGGCAACCGCATGTATGAATTCATGGACCGCCTGGTCACGATCGCACTGCCGCGCGTTCGCGACTTCCGCGGCCTGAACCCGAAGTCCTTCGATGGCCGCGGCAACTTCGCCATGGGCATCAAGGAACACATCGTCTTCCCCGAGGTCAACTATGACAAGGTCGACCAGATCTGGGGCATGGACATCATCGTTTGTACGACGGCCAAGACGGACGACGAGGCCCGGGCGCTGCTCAAGGCGTTCAACTTCCCGTTCCGCCAGTAACCGTTACGGCTTACGTTAAGAAGGATTATCCGACATGGCGAAAACCAGCGCTATCGAAAAGAACAAGCGCCGCCGCAAGCTGGTCGCCCGTGACGCCGCCCGCCGGGCTGCGCTGAAGGCGATCACGATGAACCAGGATCTGCCGATCGAGGAACGCTTCCGCGCCACGCTGAAGCTGGCCCAGATGCCGCGCAACGCCGCCAAGACCCGCATCCGCAACCGCTGCGAAGTCACCGGCCGTCCGCGCGCGTTCTATCGCAAGCTCAAGATGTCGCGTATCGCGCTGCGTGAGCTCGGTTCGCTCGGCAAGGTGCCGGGCCTGGTCAAGTCGAGCTGGTAAGGAGACGGGAAAATGGCAATGACTGATCCCCTGGGCGATATGCTCACCCGTATCCGCAACGGCGTCGCGCGCCGCAAGTCGTCGGTTTCCACGCCGGCCTCGAAGCTGCGCGCCCGCGTTCTCGACGTCATGCAGGCCGAAGGCTACATCCGCGGCTATTCGGAAGTGTCCTACGAGAACGGCAAGTCGGAGCTCAACATCGAGCTGAAGTACCATGAAGGTGCCCCGGTCATCCGCGAGATCGCTCGCGTGTCCAAGCCGGGCCGCCGGGTCTATGTCTCGGTCAAGTCCATTCCGCAGGTCGCCAATGGCCTCGGCATCACGATCCTTTCGACTCCGAAGGGCGTTCTGGCCGACCACGAGGCGCGCGAGCAGAATGTTGGCGGCGAGGTCCTCTGCTCGATCTTCTGATCGGCAGAGCTCGAAACTCGAACAGACAGGTCTGAAAGATGTCTCGTATCGGTAAGAAACCCATTCCGGTCCCCGCCGGCGTCACCGCCACCGTGGACGGCCAGAAGATCGTCGCCAAGGGCCCCAAGGGCGAACTGTCCTTCGTCGCCAACGACGAGGTGTCGGTCAAGCTCGAGAACAACGAAGTCGTCGTCGCCCCGATCGACCAGTCGAAGGATGCGCGGTCGAAGTGGGGCATGTCCCGCACGATGATCGCCAACATCTTCACGGGCGTGAAGGACGGCTACGAGCGCAAGCTCGAGATCAACGGCGTCGGCTATCGCGCCGCGATGCAGGGCCGCAACCTGCAGCTCGCGCTTGGCTTCTCGCACGACGTGGTCTATGAGCCGCCGCAGGGGCGTCACCATCGCCTGCCCGAAGCCGACGGAAATCGTCATCTCCGGCATCGACAAGCAGGTGCTCGGCCAGGTGGCTGCCGAGATCCGCGCCTATCGCGGCCCTGAGCCCTACAAGGGCAAGGGTGTGAAATATGCCGAAGAGCGGATCATCCGCAAAGAAGGCAAGAAGAAGTAAGGAAGACGCGAAATGGCTAGCAGGAAAGACATCTCCACGCGCCGCTCCGCACGTGTTCGCCGCCAGCTCAAGGCGGTCAACAACGGTCGGCCGCGCCTGTCGGTTCATCGCACGTCGAAGAACATCTACGTCCAGGTCATCGACGACGCCGCGGGCCGTACGCTCGCTGCCGCCTCGACCCTCGACGCGGATCTCCGCGCCCAGCTCAAGACTGGCGCGGACGTCGCCGCTGCGGCTGCCGTCGGCAAGCTCATTGCCGAACGTGCCACCAAGGCCGGCGTCACGGACGTGGTCTTCGACCGTGGTGCCTTCATTTACCACGGCCGTGTCAAGGCCCTCGCCGAAGCAGCCCGCGAAGGCGGCCTGAACTTCTAAATCCAACCGCCGATTGATTCCGGAAAAGAACAAGGACAAGGACAATGGCAAGAGAATCGCGCCGCGAGAACCGCGGCAGGGAAGAAGAGCGCGACTCCGAGTTTGTCGACAAGCTCGTCCACATCAACCGCGTCGCCAAGGTCGTCAAGGGCGGCCGTCGCTTCGGCTTTGCAGCCCTCGTCGTCGTCGGCGACCAGAAGGGTCGCGTCGGCTTCGGCCACGGCAAGGCGCGTGAAGTGCCGGAAGCGATCCGCAAGGCGACGGAAGCCGCCAAGCGCGATCTGATCTTCGTGCCGCTTCGCTCGGGCCGTACGCTGCATCACGACGTGGCCGGCCGTCACGGCGCCGGCAAGGTGCTCCTGCGCGCCGCCAAGCCCGGTACCGGCATCATCGCCGGCGGTCCGATGCGCGCTGTCTTCGAGACCCTCGGCATGCACGACGTCGTGGCCAAGTCGACCGGTTCCTCGAACCCGTACAACATGGTGCGAGCCACCTTCGACGCCCTGAAGAACCAGGTGCATCCGAAGGACATCGCCGCCCAGCGCGGGATCAAGTACGCAACGCTCCAGGCGCGCCGCGCCTCGATCGTCGGTACCGAAGAATAAACCGGGCGTGAGCCTCACTTTCTAGAAGGAGCCACGACATGGCCAATTCCAAGAAGGGCAAGACGATCACGGTCGAACAGATCGGCAGCCCGACCCGCCGCCCGGACGTTCAGCAGAAGACGCTGATCGGCCTCGGCCTCAACAAGATGCACCGTCGCCGCACGCTCGAAGACACGCCGTCCGTGCGTGGCATGATCCGGGCTGTAAGCCACCTCGTCCGCGTCGTCGACGAGAAGTGAACGGGGGTTTAGGATTATGAAGCTCAACGAAATCAAGGACAAGGACGGCGCGTCCAAGTCGCGCAAGCGCGTCGGTCGCGGCATCGGTTCCGGCTCCGGCAAAACCGGCGGCCGTGGCGTCAAGGGCCAGAAGGCGCGCTCCGGCGTGTCGATCAACGGCTTTGAAGGCGGCCAGATGCCGATCTATCGGCGTCTGCCGAAGCGCGGCTTCACCAACGTCTTCGCGTCGGACTACAACACCGTCTCGCTCGGCCGCATCCAGCAGGCCGTTGATGCCGGCAAGCTCGACGCCAAGGCCACGGTCGATGCCGCTGCCCTCAAGGCCGCTGGCGTCATCCGCCGCGTCAAGGACGGCGTTCGCGTGCTCGCCGACGGCGAACTGAAGGCGAAGATCGCCCTCGAAGTCGCCGGCGCCTCCAAGGCCGCGGTCGAGAAGATCGAGAAGGCCGGCGGCTCGGTGAAGCTGCTCGTCGCGGCAAAGTCCGCCGAATAAACAACTTTCCTGGCCGCCCGTTCTTCACAACGGGCGGCTGTTCCCCATATGGGTGATGTCTCGCTGCCGGTTCCGGCCGGTCGGGGCAGGGCGGCAGGACCGGCTCGCCCGGAAGATTCATCAATGACCCTCCGGAGGATGATCGGTTCATCGGCGCCGGACGGGGCGCGGAGAGGCCAATGGCATCAGCTGCCGAACAGCTCGCATCCAACCTGAATTTTTCCGCCTTCGCCAAGGCGGAGGACTTGAAGAAGCGCATCTGGTTCACCCTGGGTGCGCTTCTCGTCTATCGTTTGGGCACCTACATTCCGCTGCCGGGCATCAACCCGGCCGCCTTCGCGCAGGCCTTCCAGGGCCAGGCAGGCGGCGTCCTCGGCCTCTTCAACATGTTNGCGGGCGGCGCCGTCGAGCGCATGGCGATCTTCGCGCTCGGCATCATGCCNTACATCTCCTCCTCGATCATCGTGCAGCTCATGACCTCGGTCGTGCCGGCGCTCGAGCAGTTGAAGAAGGAGGGCGAGCAGGGCCGCAAGGTCATCAACCAGTACACCCGCTACGGCACGGTGCTTCTCGCCACGCTCCAGGCCTACGGCATCGCCATCGGGCTCGAGAGCGGCACCAACATCGTCGCCGATCCGGGCTGGTTCTTCCGCATCGCNACCGTCATCACCCTCGTCGGCGGCACCATGTTCCTGATGTGGCTCGGCGAGCAGATCACCGCCCGCGGCATCGGCAACGGCATCTCGCTCATCATCTTCGCGGGCATCGTCGCGGCGCTGCCGAGCGCGATCGCCGGCACGCTCGAACTCGGCCGCACCGGCGCGCTCTCGACCGGCATCATCATCGCCGTCATCGTCGTCGCCGTCGCGGTCATCGCCTTCATCGTCTTTGTCGAGCGGGCGCAGCGGCGCTTGATCATCCAGTATCCGAAGCGTCAGGTCGGCTCGCGCATGTTCCAGGGCGACACCTCGCACCTGCCCCTCAAGCTCAACACTTCGGGCGTCATCCCGCCGATCTTCGCCTCGTCGCTGCTTCTCCTGCCGGCGACGATCGCGGGCTTCGCCTCGACGACCGAGATGCCGTCCTGGGCGACGGCCATTCTCGCCGCCCTCGGCCACGGCCAGCCGCTCTTCATGGCGCTCTACGCCGCGATGATCGTGTTCTTCACCTTCTTCTACACGGCGATCGTCTTCTCGCCGAAGGACACGGCCGACAACCTGAAGCGCCACGGCGGCTTCATCCCCGGGATCCGCCCGGGCGAACGCACCGCCGAATACATCGACTACGTGCTGACCCGCATTACGGTCCTCGGCGCGATCTATCTCGTCCTGATCTGCCTGTTACCCGAAATACTAATCGCGCAGACCGGCGTTCCGTTCTATCTGGGCGGTACTTCGCTCCTGATCGTCGTCTCGGTGACGCTCGACACGGTGGCGCAGATCCAGGGTCACATGATCGCCCAGCAGTATGAGGGGCTGATCAAGAAGTCGAAGCTTCGCGGAGGAAAGAGGGGACGATGAGACTAATCCTGTTGGGGCCCCCCGGGGCGGGCAAGGGCACGCAGGCGCAGCGCCTGGTCGAGAAGTACAAGATCCCGCAGCTTTCCACCGGCGACATGTTGCGCGCCGCGGTCAAGGCTGGCACGGAGATCGGTCTCAAGGCCAAGGCGATCATGGATGCGGGCGAGCTCGTCCCCGACGCGGTCGTCAACGGCATCGTCTCCGAGCGCATCGACGAGCCCGACTGCGCCAAGGGCTTCATCCTCGACGGCTATCCGCGCACGCTCGCCCAGGCCGATGCGGTCGAGGAGATGCTGAAGGCGAAGGGTCTCGGCCTCGACGTGGTGATCGAGCTCGTCGTCGACGACAAGGCTCTCGTCGGCCGAATCGTCAAGCGCGCCGANGAGGCNGCNGCCGCAGGCCAGCCGGTCCGCAAGGACGACAATCCGGAGGTGTTCGACGAGCGCCTGCGCGAATATTACAAGAAGACGGCCCCCCTGATCGGCTACTACCATGCCAAAGGGCTGCTCAAGGGCGTCGACGGCATGGCGCCGATCGACGAGGTGACGAAGGCGATCGACGCGATCATCGCCTGACGCGAGTGCGCCGCCGGGGATTGACCTTTTGGCGAAACCGTACTATGGCGGCGCGTCTCACCGAAAAGGTCAGGTCGAAGCGTTCCTTGCGAACGCCTCGTTTTGCTTGCGAATGCCCGCAGGGGCCGGCCTCCACCGGACGCGGGTTTGTTTGAACCGCCGGACGCGTTCCGGCCGAAATGGAGAAGTGAAGATGGCTCGTATAGCCGGCGTCAACATCCCGACTGCCAAGCGCGTCGTGATCGCCCTGCAGTACATTCACGGGATTGGCCCGAAGTTCGCCCAGGAAATCATCGAGAAGTGCTCGATCCCGGCCGAACGCCGCGTCAACCAGCTCACCGACGCCGAAGTCCTTGCGATCCGCGAGACCATCGACCGCGACTACCAGGTCGAGGGCGACCTGCGCCGCGAGAACGCGATGAACATCAAGCGGCTGATGGACCTTGGCTGCTATCGCGGCCTGCGTCACCGCCGCGGCCTGCCGGTGCGCGGCCAGCGCACCCACACCAATGCCCGCACCCGCAAGGGTCCGGCCAAGGCAATCGCCGGCAAGAAGAAGTAATTGAGAGGGTAGGGAGGTAGCGAATAGCGATCTGCTCGCCATTCGCTGCTCGCTAGCCACTCCCATGGTGTAGCCGCTGGCATTACGGCGGCGTTTGAGATCGACTGAAAGGAAAGACATGGCCAAGGAAGCCGCCCGCGTCCGCCGTCGCGAACGCAAGAACATCACGTCCGGCGTCGCCCACGTGAACTCGACCTTCAACAACACGATGATCACCATCACCGATGCCCAGGGCAATGCCATTTCGTGGTCGTCGGCCGGTTCGAAGGGCTTCAAGGGTTCGCGCAAGTCGACCCCGTTCGCCGCTCAGGTCGCCGCCGAGGATGCCGCCCGCAAGGCGCAGGAGCATGGCATGAAGTCGCTCGAGGTCGAGGTCTGCGGTCCGGGTTCCGGTCGCGAATCGGCCCTGCGTGCGCTCCAGGCCGCCGGCTTCACCATCACCTCGATCCGTGACGTCACGCCGATCCCGCACAACGGCTGCCGTCCGCGCAAGAAGCGCCGCGTCTAAGCACGCGCCCGAATTTTCGCCCGCGCTGCCTCGTGCCGCGCGGGCACTTCTCATATGACCGTCACGATTGGATGGTGGCGGCAAAGGAAGGCGAAAGCAAATGATCCAGAAGAACTGGCAGGAACTCATCAAGCCGTCGAAGGTCGAGTTCATCTCGTCCGGCCGCACCAAGGCGACCGTTGTCGCCGAGCCGCTCGAGCGTGGCTTCGGCCTGACGCTCGGCAACGCGCTGCGGCGCGTGCTTCTGTCCTCGCTGCGCGGCGCCGCCGTCACGGCGGTGCAGATCGACGGCGTGCTGCACGAATTCTCGTCGATCCCCGGCGTGCGTGAGGACGTCACCGACATCATCCTCAACATCAAGGAAATCGCCATCCGCATGGAAGGCGACGAGCCGAAGCGCATGGTGGTCCGCAAGCAGGGCCCGGGCGTCGTCAAGGCCGGCGACATCCAGACCGTGGGCGACATCGAGATCCTGAACCCGGATCACGTGCTCTGCACGCTCGACGACGGCGCCGAGATCCGCATGGAATTCACCGTCAACAATGGCAAGGGCTACGTGCCCGCCGAGCGCAACCGAGCCGAAGACGCGCCGATCGGCCTCATCCCGGTCGACAGCCTCTACTCGCCGGTCAAGAAGGTGTCCTACAAGGTCGAGAACACCCGTGAGGGCCAAGTCCTCGACTACGACAAGCTGACGCTGACGATCGAGACCGACGGTTCGGTGACCGGCGAGGACGCCGTCGCCTATGCCGCGCGCATCATCCAGGACCAGCTCTCGGTCTTCGTCAACTTCGACGAGCCGCAGAAGGAAGTCCAGGAAGAGACCGTCGCCGAGCTCGCCTTCAACCCGGCGCTCCTGAAGAAGGTCGACGAGCTCGAACTTTCGGTCCGCTCGGCCAACTGCCTGAAGAACGACAACATCGTCTATATCGGCGACCTGATCCAGAAGACGGAAGCCGAGATGCTGCGCACGCCGAACTTCGGCCGCAAGTCGCTCAACGAAATCAAGGAAGTCCTCGCTTCCATGGGCCTGCACCTCGGCATGGAAGTGCCGTCCTGGCCGCCGGAAAACATCGAGGACCTCGCCAAGCGTTACGAAGACCAGTACTGAGCGCGGATCCTCAGGGAACCCGCGAACGGACCAACGTTCAATCTGCAGGCGCGGCCTGCATGTGAAGGAGACAGGCCATGCGCCACAACAAAGCCGGCCGCAAGCTGAACCGCACCGCGAGCCACCGCAAGGCGATGTTCGCCAACATGGCGGCGTCGCTCATCGAGCACGAGCAGATCGTCACGACCCTGCCGAAGGCCAAGGAAATCCGTCCGATCGTCGAGAAGCTCGTCACTCTCGGCAAGCGCGGCGACCTGCATGCCCGCCGTCAGGCGATCTCGCAGATCCGCGACCAGGACGCCGTCCGCAAGCTCTTCGATGCGATCGCCACCCGTTACGCCTCGCGCAACGGCGGCTATATCCGCATCATGAAGGCCGGCTTCCGCCAGGGTGACAACGCNCCGATGGCCGTCGTCGAGTTCGTCGACCGCGACGTNNACGCCAAGGGCGCCAAGGACCGCGCCCGCCTCGCCGCCGAGGCCTCGCAGGACGAAGCGGCCTGATAAGCCGCTCTCCGGAATGAACCGAAAAGGCCGGGCCTCGCCCGGCCTTTTTGTTTGTTTGCCGCCTTCCGCCCGCTCCACCGCCGCCGGCGGGCCGCCCGACTGCCGCGCGCCTCCGAGGCAGGGAGCACCGCTCCCGACGCGCGGGCTGCATTCCGGAGCGTAGGCGAGGGCGCCCGTCAGCTTCAGTCTTTCGTCGTCCAGCCTGACTTGCCTGGGCAGCCTCTCATCAGCGGAGTCGGAGAGTGTGGACACATCGCACCCCAACCCGGCTCCATCGCGCCTGCGCGCGCCGAGTGTCGGCCTCCTCTCAAGGGGAGACGCGGGCTTCGAGTGATCTGGTTCGCCGTCCGGATAGGCGACGAAACGATGGCGCGGATCATCTCACGGCGGGCACAGCGCCGCTGCTGAAGCCGAGGCCAGCCCCGCGCGATTGCCGTCATCGGGCCAGGAACGCGCCGCTGAGAAGTTGCGCCTTGATGCCGTCGACGATCGCCGCGCCGAAGCCATAGGGATTCTCGCGGAAATACAGGAACTGGACGGCGATCGCGCAATCCGACGGACATCTGGATCTGGCGACCAGGATGTCCATGGTGCGAAAGTCGTCATATTCGTCGTACTTCAGGCGGTAAAACCCGTCTGCCCGCTCGATGTGCGCGCCGTTCGCGCTCCTTTCTTCGGGACTGGCCGCTTCCTCGATGTCGACATAGCCCTTCGCGACCTGCTCGACGGAGGCATCCACTTCGGCGAAGTGAATTTTGAAGTACTCTTTGACCGACGGCGGCGTGGAGAAATCGACGATCTTGATCGGGAGGCCGTCCGCCGAAACATCCGCACGCCCGCCTTCGAATTTGATCTCCGAGGGAAAGTCGAACCGGTATTGCCGGTCATCAATGGTGAAAGTTCGCTCCGCACCCAGCGCCGATGCCGAGCCTGCGGTTGCCGACAGAAGCAGGAACAGGAGTGATGACCGCATCGGCATTGCCCCGTATGTCAAACGA
>Ga0065721_10051278_pt1 | contig 15486 bp, 13 predicted proteins | sample Mesricmetagenome_FD_59108 | JGI IMG/M metagenome (GOLD analysis project Ga0065721, IMG submission 59108) | Mesophilic microbial community from rice straw/compost enrichment Sample: eDNA_1 v2 (version 2) | ecosystem: Engineered > Solid waste > Grass > Composting > Bioreactor | place: USA: Davis... | reverse complement strand
GATCAGCGGCTTCCCGTGGACCTGCCGGTGGCGCCAGTTGTCGTTGTACGAAGACTTCGTAACCCGCTTTGATACTGGCCTGTTTGCGTTGAGCGGCTAGGTTTCGGGCGGGTATGGTTGGGTCTGTATAAAGATCCAAGGTGGGCACCTGCGGAAAGCGCAATCGTTCCGTCAGTTCGGTCGGCTGCAGATAGTTCGGCGTCTGGGCGTCGAGCAGGACCACGGCGCGTATGGCGCGCTCGACTATGGCTTTGCGGTTTTCATCAGCCCCTTTCGGCGCTGGCGGCGCTACAGCCACTCCCAGATGTTCCAGTACCCAGAGTGCACTCACACCTTCCCCTATCAGTACCAGGTTGTACTGCCCTTGTTGATGGAGATAGGCCGTGGCGGCCGTGATCTTTCGTTGAATGGCGCTGCGAGTTTCTTCGATGGTTGTGCTTGCGGCGTCTTGCGTCGCTGGCGGGGGTGGGGAGGTGGCAGGCTCCGTTTCCTGGTTCTCCAATGAGGTTTCATCGGCTGAATGCGTAGATGCTGAATCCGGAGCGTCTACGGGGGCGACGGAGGAGGGCCGTTGGGGAATCGCCGGTTCCGGCAACTCGGGCAATTCCACACTTAAGGTCGCCCAGCCGTGCTTGGGCAGGTGGTGGTGCAGTTGGGCCAGTGTCTGGCTCCAGCGGGCGTTCTCGGCCTGGGCGGGCAATATCAATACCGCCCCGAGTGGTCTGCCACTTTGGTCCGCGCGCCAGAAGCCCGGAATTTTTTCCCCATCCACTTCAATCCAAACCGCGTCGGGAGGTCCCTCCAGTGCCATCAGCAGGTTCTGGCGTTGTAGGGCTAGCCGCACTTTTGCGCTCGGGACCTCCTGGCGCTGGGACGGCTGGTGAGCAACTTCTTCCACCTGGATAGGTGCAGCGTCGACCAATATCCAATGAATGGCCGCCAGGGCCATGAGAAGCCGGTGCGGGCGGAATCCGGCGTGATGTCTTGATGTCAACATATTCAGTTACAATGCCGATACTTTTTACAGATCAGCTTGGTCGCCAGGGCGTCAACATGCAAGCAAGCCGGGATTTTTATATAGCGCCTTCTATTCTGTCAGCGGACTTTGTGCGCTTGGGGGAGGAGGTGGATGCCGTGGTGGCCGCTGGTGCCGATATGATCCATTTCGATGTGATGGACAATCACTATGTCCCCAATCTCTCCTTCGGACCTATGGTGTGTGAGGCGTTGAAGCGCCACGGCGTACCTGTACCACTGGACGTCCACCTGATGGTGGAGCCGGTTGATGATCTGATCACCCGTTTTGCAGCGGCAGGTGCCGATTACATCACTTTTCATCCGGAGGCCAGCCGCCATGTGGACCGCTCACTGGCACTTGCCAAAGCCGCCGGCTGCAAAGCCGGGCTGGTACTCAACCCGGCCACCCCCCTGTCTCTCATCGAACCCGTTTTACCCGAACTGGATATGCTGCTGCTGATGTCGGTCAATCCGGGATTCGGCGGCCAGGCTTTCATCCCCTATGTACTGGATAAAGTGCGGCAGGCGAGACGGCTGATTGATGAGCGGGGGCTTCAAACCCGCCTGGAAGTTGATGGTGGCATAAAACTTGATAATATCCGGGCGGTTGCAGAAGCGGGTGGAGACACATTTGTTATGGGCTCGGCGATATTCGGTATGCCGGACTACAAAAAGACATTGAAAGACATTCGGGATGTCCTGGCCGATGTATGAAGCGTAGGGGAAGAGGTATGAGGCGTGGAATAAGAGATACTGCGCCATACCGAAGGGCGCCTTATACTGAATCACCGGTATCGCGGTTGGGAAGTGACTTTAAAACAATATTCATTAAGGGGGCATTATGAAGAGTTGGGTTCTGGTTTGTGCGCTGGCACTGGTGATGGGAGGCTGTGCCTCCAATTCACAGGTGTTGAAGAAGCCGCTGCCGCCAGAGGTTACCGAGGCTGAGTATCGCATGGGCGTAGGTGATCAGATATCGGTTCAGGTATGGAAGTCACCGGAGCTGTCTTTGACTGTGCCTGTGCGCCCCGACGGCAAGATCTCCGTGCCCCTGATCGGGGACGTGGTGGCTGCGGGAGAAACCACCAAGCGTTTGTCTGCCACTCTAGCTCAGGGTTTTTCGGAATATGTGCGCAATGCCCAGGTGACAGTCATAGTGCTGAATCCCGCCAGTGGCGAATATCTCCGGCGGGTGCGGGTGACTGGCGCAGTGGTGAATCCTCTGAGCCTTTCTCACCAACAGGGCATCACGGTTCTGGATCTGGTACTGCAGGCGGGTGGTCTCACCGAGTTTGCCAGCGGTAATAAATCCAAGCTCTATCGCAAGGTTGGCGACAAAATGGAGGTTTACCCCATTTATCTGGATGACATTTTGCAAAAAGGGCGCCTGGAGACTAATTACAGCTTGGCCCCATCCGACATAGTCACAGTGCCGGAGCGCAGCTTCTAATCCATCCTCGCGATGGCACACTCACCGAGAATGAGGGAGCAGGCAATTGGAAAATAAAAAAATTTCACCTTTGGCGTCGGTGAGCAAAGGCACCTCCTCCGCTTCGCAGATCGGCAAGATGTCGGAAGTGCGCCAGTTCACTCCCGCGGAATTCAGCGCACTGAAAATCGTGCACGCGGGAGATGAGGGATCGGTGCACTTAAAGGTATTTCGCGATCTGCGTACCCAGCTGATGAAGCGCACCGAATGGCGCAATTTTATCTGTTTGGTCACTTCTGCCGCCTCGGGCGGCAGTTCCCACGTTGCCGTCAATCTGGCTGCCACCATCGCCTTGGATAAGAGCAAGACCTCACTGTTGGTGGACACCAATTTATATTCACCATTTGCGGAAATGCTGCTGCCTGTGCCGGCCCAACTGGGTCTCACGGATTATCTCGATGATCCGACTACGGGCATTGAAGACATAGTCTATGCCAGCGGCGTACCGCGTATGCGGGTGATCCCGGTCGGCAATAATCGCGAAGGCGGTACAGAAAAAATCAATTCGCCCAGAATGCGCGACTTTTTTGCTGAAATCAAAAACCGCTATCCGGACCGTTACATTATTGTCGATGCCCCCTCGGCGGCGGATTACGACGCCGAGATCAGGATCCTGGCGGAACTGTGTGATTTTGTCCTGCTGATCGTGCCCTACGGGACCGTAACGGAATCCCAGCTTAATGCCGCTATAGAAAAGATCGGCCGGGAGCATCTGGCCGGGGTTGTTTACAACTGGTGTTAACGTACTGCTGAAAGATATCGGAGTATAAGGTGGACGCGATTCAATTCATACAAGATGTACTAACGGCTATGAAGCGCGAGTTGATACGCTACAGGGCAGCGGCGGCGGCTCTGTTCACCGTACTGTTTCTGATCGTGCTGTTCGTAGCCCTCAACTGGCCCAAGTATTACGTATCGGAAGCCGCAATCATCAAGGATGTCACCAATGTCATAGAGCCTTTGCTGAGAGGCACAGCGGCGGTGGCGGATGTCAATAAAAACGAAACAATCCAGGACCTGATTTTTTCTCGCCGGCTGATGGAGCGAGTGTTGACGCGCATTCAACCTGGTTTTGCCAACATGACACCGGAGGCAATGGAGATCGAAATGATTGCCTTCAGACGCAATCTGACGGTTTCTTCGGATCCCGCCAACCGCAATATCACGCACCTGAGTTACATGGCCAACAATGCGGATGCGGCCTATGAAACTTTAAAGACAGTCGTGGATATCTTTATCGAAGACCGCATGGCGGAAAAGCAAAAAGTAACCTATGAAGCCCACAACTTCATCAGTGATCAGGTGGTGCGTTATAAAAAGAGATTGGAGAGCGCTGAAAACAAATTGAAGGAATTCCGTGCACGCAACGTGGATGTCAGTGAACAGGTGGTCAAAGATCGGATTGCGGTATTGTTGGATGAAATTCAGAGCCTGAATATCGCAATTCAGGAATCGGAAGAGAAAATCAAAACCACCCGTTCGCAGTTGGAAACCGAGAGCCAGAATGTCAACCAGCGGGCGCGCTATACGACCTTGACGGAAAGGCGCGCGGCCTTGGTGGCGCAGCTGGATCAACTGCGCCTGACCTATCAGGACTCGTATCCGGATATAGTGGCACTGAAGGGACAGATCTTCGAGATTGACCAGACCCTTGATGAATACCGTGCGAATTATTCCTTTGGGGGGGCTGGTCAGTCGTCAGAAGTCCCTTTGTTTGAGGAACTTCGTAAAAAACTTTCATCGGCAGAAGTGGAATTAAAGACGCAGAAACGTCGCCTGGAATCCCTGCAGGACGTTCTGGCGAAAGAATATAAGCTGGCAGAGCGTGTCGCGGCCAATCAAGCAGAATTGATGGATTTAACCCGAGACTATGACGTCACCAAGCGGGTATACGAGGAGATGCTGGCGCGTAAGGAAAATGCCAACATCACTCTGGCGCTGAATGACGAAGGTCAGGGAGAATCCTACAAGCTGTTGGAGGCGCCGACCTATCCTCTACAGCCCGCTGGCATTCCTGCCATACTGATTTTTATCGCAGCTCCGGTGGTGGCATTGGCGGCGCCAGTTGGTTTGGCGGCTGCATTCGTGGTGTTGGATCCACGGCTGCGTTCCGCGGCGCTTCTATCGCAAAAGCTTCCGGAAGGAGTGCAATTGTTGGGTGTTGTGCCGCATCGCGGGTCTCCCTTGGCTGCGCGGTTGTTTCGTAAGGATATGATTCTATTGACGCTGCTCGGCATTATCCTGATGGTGGTCTACGGCTATACTCTGTATAAATATCAGCAGGTTTTGCTGCCGCTTTGACCGGGATCAACGCTCTCGACTAATGCCTTTTTCTGTCAAAAGCGCATGGTAAAAACCGGCTGTCCAGTAGCCGATCGCAAGCAGGAAAAGGGGGATCATTGCCAAAGTCCGGAATTTGTTGGGCCAGTTCTGATAGCGTAGGTGGCGAGCGATTATCCGGCTGATTTTGGTTAGGGCAAACGCTGGGAGAATAAAGAAAAACATTACTTTTCTTGTTTTGGATATACCGGGTTGGTAACGGATGTAATAGAGGTTCTGCCCGTTGATATAGATTTTTTTCAGAACTTTTTTCATGGGCGAATCCTGGATCTGGAGCGCCCGGATATCTGGACAAAAATAGAGTTTATAGCCCTTCTTGCGCAGACGTTCGGTGAGTTCTGTATCCTGCATACGCGGAATATCCTTGAACCCTCCTTCCTTGATAAATATTTCCCTTTTGAAACACATAAGTGCGGAGCTGAGATTGTTGCGCTCCGCTGCAGGGCGCCATGCCTGGGATTCGTGATTGAAGAAATAGTGCTCCAGATAGGCTGCTGTGCTGTCGTCTACGGTCGCATTCAACTCCAACGACCCGCCAAAGATGTCTTTTCCATTCTGAAAATTGCGCCATACAGCGGCCAGAGTGCCTGGTGCCAAGTGGACATCTGAATCCACAAAAATCAACAGGTCACCTTGCGCCAGGCGCGCGCCTATGTTACGCCCCTCTCCCGGGTTGAATCTCTGGTCCTGATGGTGAAACTTCACCTTAGAATATCTTTGGGCGATTTCTTCCACCTCGAGATGAGGAGAGCAATCCACCACTATGACTTCATAGTGTAAATCCGTACTCTGGCTGCATATGTTCGTCAGCGTACCGTCAATGGTGTGCTGGGTATTGTACGAAGGAATGATGATGGATATATCCATAGAGACCTGCTACTGATGAAAACGGCGGAAATAGATCAGCCGCTGTTGGGCGACCGTGTCAATATTGAAATCCTGTTCAACCAATGCGCGAGCGCGCACGACGATTTCTGGGTCAGGATGGCGAAGTAGGTGTTCAATTGCGTCAGCAATAGCTATGGGGTCTCTCTCCGGTGTCAAGGAGCCGGTTTGTCCCGGTATGACAATTTCGGGGATGCCGGCATGTTTCGAGGCTACCACGGGAACCCCTATGGCCATGGCTTCCATGATCACCACGGGGAGACCTTCCATATCGCCATTATCGGTTGTGATGGATGGCACTATCACGACATCCGATTCAGCCATTATCTGACGCACTTCCGCTGTATTGCGCTGGCCGAGAAAGCGGACGTGTTGATTAAGTTCCAATTGGGCTGCGAGCGTCTGCAATTCGTTCATTAACGGACCGTCCCCAATCAGTTGCAAAATAAAAGGAATACTGCGGGATTTGAGTTCGGCGGCGGCTTCTATCAGATATCGGAATCCCTTTTTGGCAACGAATCGGCCAACCCCCAGCAATTGGGCCGGCTGGTGGATCGGAGGCAGTGGCCGGAAAGAGAAGCCCTCCAGATCCATGCCGCAACGGACCACGAAAGATTTGTCTCTGCAGGGAGTCACCCGGTCGTAGTCGCGGACATTAAAGTGAGAAATCATGATCAAGAATTGTGCGGATTGCAGTTTCTGATGTAAGCCAATAGTATCTGCCGCCTTATATGAGCCGGCAGAGTGTACCGTGATACTGAATGGGGTTCTGCTGTGATGGGCGGCATACATGGCCACCGAAGCGGAAGAGTTCAGAAAATGGGCGTGGATGTGCGTGATACCTGCTGCGGTCATACGCTGTGCCATGGGGACTGAAACCACGTAGTGATAGACCATTTTGGCTCGGCGCTTCAGACTGAACTCGGGGCTGGAGAAGGACTGCCAGAGCCCGCGAATATAATGCAGCGGGCTTCGCAACAGATACTGAATATTCAAGCGGACAACTTGACTGAGTTGAAGAGGGTAGAGGTAGGTTGTCTCCTGTGCCAAATCTTGTGCGTCCGGGGCGCTGGTTTCTGTGTCGCGGTGTATGCCGAATAGCACAAGGGCAACATCCAGGCGACGCAGCGCTCGTATTTCCCTTCTCATGAATGTGTGGGATTGAGTACTGAAGCAATTGGTAATATAGGCGATCTTCATAGGGGTCAGGTTGTTGCAGAAGGCCGGCAAAGTGTAGCATGCCAGCCGGTTATTGATGTTTGTGGAATAGGTGGCAAGGGTGTGGCAACCCGGTATCTATTGAATGTCGTATAGGAATACAGGTGGCCTTCCAGTGAAATATTTATCCAACAAGATGATTGGTGTATCGATTGTCAACTATAAGACCGCGCATTTGGTAGTCAACTGCCTGAATGCGTTGAACCGGGTTCAGGATTGCCGCGATCTTCTTCGAATAGTGGTGGTCGATAATGCGTCAGGAGATGGCTCCTATGAACTGATTGGTCAGTTAGTGCAAGAGAGGGGGTGGAGTGATTGGATTGAGGTTGTCGATGCGGGGAGAAATGGGGGCTTCTCCTTTGGCAATAACATAGCTCTTAGGCGATTGCTGGAGCTCGATTGTCGGTATATATGGCTTTTGAATCCTGACACCTGCCCACTTCCTGGTGCGGTAAGTGCCTTGGTAGAGTGTCTCGAAAGCGATGCGAGGATTGGCATAGTCGGTAGTCGTCTCGAGGATGAGGATGGCACACCACAGATTTCCGCGTTTAATTTCCCCACACCGCTTACTGAGCTCATCAATACGGCCAAAATTGGTGTTCTGGGTAAATGGTGGCCAAAGGCTGTCATTCCTCGCCCGATTACCCGCGAGCGTGAGAATGTGGATTGGGTGGCAGGCGCCTCCATGATGGTGAGGGCTGATGTGCTTCGCACTGTGGGCTTTATGGATGAAGCTTATTTTCTGTATTTTGAAGAGGTGGATTATTGCCGGGCGGTCAAACGTGCGGGCTATAACGTGGTATATGAGCCCAAAAGCCGTGTAATTCATTATGTCGGTGCATCAACTGGCATATCGGATTATCGGAAAAAGGCACCGCGCAGGCCCACCTATTGGTTTGAATCCAGACAACGTTATTTCCAAAAAAATTTTGGCATTGTGCCCACCTTGATTGCAGATATATTTTGGCTTATGGCCTATTCTTCGCTAAGAGTTAGGGCATGCGTTCAGAGGAAGGTCTTAGGTGCCCCCCCCCATTTTATTAAGGACTTCATTCGCAACTCCTCCTTGGTCCGGTGGAGGTGTATCAAATGAGTCAGCCGACCCTTTGGGAGCTGATTAAGGAGGATTGGGTGGTTAATGGGCGGGATTGGACGAGACCCGGATTTCGGGCATTGGCGGTATATCGCTTCGGTGCATGGCGGATGCGCATAAGATCTAGATGTATTCGGGCTCCCTTGAGTGCCATCTATTGGTTTCTCTTCCGCCGTGTGCGCAACTGTTACGGAATAGAGTTTCCCTACACCGTGCAAGCGGGCCGCAGGATTGTCATAGAGCACCAGGGGGCTATAGTCATTCATGGGAACGCGGTAATAGGTGATGACTGCGTTATCCGCCAGGGAGTGACAATTGGCAACCGCTATTTATGTAAGCCTCAGGAGGCGCCGCGTTTGGGGTGTAGAGTAAATCTGGGTGCCGGGGCTAAGCTATTAGGGAATATAGTAATTGGTGATGGCGCCATAGTTGGGGCTAATGCCGTAGTGCTTCACGATGTCCCTGCAGATGTAACCGTTGTGGGTATACCAGCAAAGCCAATCAAGACGGAATTAGATGAGTGCGAGTTCGCATCTCTTTAGATTACTTCAACCCCCCCCTTTCTGAGTAATTATTGTGTCGGAAAATTTGTCATGTCGATGAGGCTGAAACGAAGCATCTGACAGGTGCGGTACATTCATCGCATGTCCGCAGCTTCTTATTTAGATGGCTTGATAATTGCTTATGTGCTGCCCGTTGACGCCGTAACCAGGAACCAAAGCTCCATTTGCGCTGGCTCAATCAGCGGGAGTTTGGCTTAAAGTAGGATGTAGTCTCTACAGCATCCCGCAATATATATGCGGATGCTCTGTTGTCTACTGATTAGAAATTAAGTGAGGACGTGATGGGCAATTCTGACCTAACCAAATATCTCCCTTTGGAAAAATTGGACCTTCTTGCCAAAGAGAATAGAGAGGCCTATAAGACCGCCGTACCTTTTGCGCATGCGGTATTCGACAATGTTTTTGGCGAAGCGCTTCTTGATAAAGTGATCGAAGAGTTTCATCAGGTGGATCAAGGTTGGCACGAATTCGAAAGCAAGTATGAAAAAAAACTTCAGATGAATAAATATGTCAACTTGCCACCGACTACGCGCGCATTTATAGATACATTGAATTCGGAACCTTTCTTGTTGTTTTTGGAATCTCTTACAGGAATAAAAGGACTGATTTCCGATCCATATCTGCAAGGTGGCGGTCTTCACAAAATCGAGCGGGGTGGAAAGCTGGGAATTCATGTTGACTTTAATCAGCATGAACTGATGCATGTATATCGTCGATTGAATGTCATCATTTATTTAAATAGGAATTGGGAAGAAGGCTATGGCGGGCACTTTGAAATGTGGGATGAAAACAAGAATGGTTGCGTAAAAAAGGTATTGCCCATATTCAACAGGATGGCGATATTCAACACCACTTCGACCAGTTTTCATGGTCATCCGACACCTCTTGAATGCCCCAGTGATCGCTGCCGTTTGTCCCTGGCGCTCTATTATTACACTGCGCAAGATGCCGGAGAGCAGTTAAAGAAATCTCATAGTACTGTGTTTTTGGATGAAAATGGAAAGCGAGAGGAGTTAACCAAAGATAGGTCACTCTTGTCAAAAATCAAGCGAAAAATATTGAAATAATTTCAACTCGTAGTGGTGAATACTTCTTAAAATCTGGAAATTTGAAAATGCGGCGACTAGAACAAGAACAAAGATCCAATTTTTCCGTTCCGGAAATTGATGTTTGGCGCGGGCTTGCTGTTGTTTTTATGGTGTTGAATCATGCGGGCTTCGCCCTTTTGAGCTCGGACAGCAAGCAAAATCTAGCCGTTCGCATTTTCTTACATATAACAAGTCATGCGCCTGTCCTATTTTTCTTTATAACAGGTGTTGGGTATGGGATTTCCAGGGGTTGGAGTGGTGCAGCAAGAAAAGTCTCAGGTGTCTTTTATAAGGGCGTAATCCTGATACTTATAGATTTGCTAATCCGAATCAGTCACAAATCAATAGGTTTTGGTTGGGACTTTCTCGGATTTATTGCAGCTTCTATGTTAATACTACACGCAGTTCAGAGTGTTAAGAGGCCGGTTATGCTTGCGCTCGGTTTGGCTTGCGCGTGTATTTTCATGAGATTCTTCATGTTGCCCATTCTCAATAGGGTTGTACCAGATGGCTTTCATTATTTCGGTTGGATTGAGATGCTTTTGGGAGCTAGATCAGTACCAAACTGCTCATATTGGTTTATTCCATGGTTGTGCTACCCCCTTTTGGGATTTGTTGCGGGCTATATGTATGCGGATGCTCGATTAAGCTCTTTAAGGGAGTCGTTATCCAATCGATTTTTTTTGCTTTGCTGTGCGTTAACACTACCCACGCTGATCGTATTATCGCTTGATCTGTCCTATTTTCGCTGGGGAACGGTATCATTTGCTTTTTTTGTATCCAGTTTTGCTGTTTTGATATGGACCTATTACTTGGCATGCAAGCTGGTCGTTGGTGGAGAGAAATTTTCTTTGCTATTAAAGCTTCGGCTTCGAGGAATTAATTGCCTGCTCGTTGTACCGATACACTACATATTGATATATGGTGCGGCTATGGCTGGGTGGGATGATCTGTGGGCTGGAAGTTTTTGCGTTGTATCCTTCGCAATCATATGTATGTCCTTCTGGGCGGGCAATAGAGTTGGTGCGCTTACACAGGTAGGTTGGATGAAGAGACCCGCAACGGTAATAGTATTGTACATCATAGGGTTATCTTCGCTAGTCATCGGATATATGAATGTCGGTGGGGCGCGAGATATATCTGTTATTTTTCTTGTGTCCGCTTTTATTGTTTCACCGCTTATAGCGCTGCCATACAGAATGCAGAGGGCACGAGTAGTAGATTGAGTGAGCGTTGAGTGAATGAAATTGTCCGGAGGGGCGTTTTTGTTTTCCACATTCTTTAGTTTGGTTTAATGGAAATGATTTTCCTTGCCGTTCTTGGCCTGGGGATTAAAAGGTGTGTGCATACTCAGCGAGATTGTAAATCATCATTATCCTGTATTATGGGCATGTACAATAGAGGCGCATTTTGATGGGCGATCCATATGCCGTGCCAAATTTTCTTGCATATGCGATGATTGTCATGTGGCCGATACTGGCTATGATAATCGCGAAAAAGCGATCTGATTCTGATGCGGCCATCTTGCTTTTTCTGGTTCCGTATTTATTGCTCCCGGTAAAGACCGAGATAGATTTTCCTGTCCTGCCTCCGATTGACAAACAAACCATTGTAAGTTTAGTCGCGTTTTACTTCTTTTATGTGAAAAAAAAGACCCTGGTTCTTATGCCTGGAGGGTTCTATAGAGTATTAATTATATTTCTATTCCTGTCTCCTATTGCCACGTGCTTGACGAATGGTGAGGCGCTTTATTACGGATCTGTTCGGATACCAAGTCTTGGTATAACAGAGCTGTTAAACATGTTGTTTTCAGTATTTGCAAAGTACTATGTGCCTTTCGTTATTGGATATTGCTATGTGCAAACGTCAGATTCTCAAAAAAACTTTGTCAAATATATACTGATAGCCGGGCTTATCTATAGCGTCCCAATGTTGTGGGAGGTGCGCATGAGTCCGCAGCTACATGCTCAGATTTACGGATTTTTCCCCCATGATTTTTCGCAATCTAGACGGCAAGGGGGGTTTAGGCCAGTAGTATTTCTTGGGCATGGATTATTGGTGGCGATATTTGCCGCATTTGTTTTAGTGGCGGCTGTGGCCAACTGGAAAGAGAAGCTTATGGAGAAACGGCCTAAATTAGTCCTGGGATATGTTTTGGTTTTGCTGTTCTTGTGTAAATCATGGGGGCCCTTATTGCTTGGACTATTAGGCGCCTTACTACTGATCGTGGTGCCGAGGGGTATTTTCAAAAAAACGCTTTTGGTTGTGTCAATTGCAGCATTTATATATCCGATGCTCCGGATGGAGGATATAGTTCCTACGAAAAATATAACTGAGTTTTTCGGAAAATATAGCGAGGAGCGTGCACATTCACTTCAATTCCGGTTTGATAATGAAGAGCTATTGCTGGCAAAAGCCGCCGAAAAGCCACTGTTTGGTTGGGGCATATGGGGGCGATCGCGAGTGTTTGATCCTAAGACCGGAAAAGACATAGCTATATCTGATGGTTTCTGGGTGATTATTTTCGGCGTTTTCGGGTGGCTTGGATATCTAACAGTATTCGGTTTGCTTTGTTTGCCGCTAATACAGTATGCATTGCGTCACAGAGATGTATCTGAGTCTGGCAACATCTCTATGCTTCCTTATATTGCCACAATGCTAATGATTAACATAATTGATTTATTACCAAATTCTTCGAATAGTCAGATTACCTTTTTGATGGCGGGTATCATTGCAGGCAACCTTGTTCAGGCTAACGTTTCCAAAGCAAAGGTAAGAGAATATGGCGGTATATGAGCAATAAGCTAATTAACCTTGATTTTTTTAAATCAAAATTTGTAACCCAGATCTTTTGGGTCGTTGCAGGATTGGGAGCTGCGCAAGGTTTGCGTTTAGCGGGTAATTTGGTTTTGACTCGGATGCTGAATCCTGGTGATTTTGGCTTGCTCGCCATTGCCACCTCTATCCTTGTCGGTGTGAATATGTTTTCTGATGTAGGCTTGGGCGGTGCAGTAATTAGATCCAATAAAACAGACCGGCCGGGCTACATGGAGACAATTTGGACTTTATCCGCTATTAGAGGGGTAGTAATAGGAATTCTCTTGTTATTGGTGGCATACCCTGTCTCCATATTCTATGGCCATCCCGAGCTGGTTTACATAATAGCTAGTTATACTGCCATATCTGTCGCAATGGGTTGTGCATCAGCGAATTTGTGGCTGTATGATAAAAAGCTTGATTTGCGTAAAAGAATAATCAACGAATTTTTATCCCAGCTTTTTTCGATTGTAGTAATGATTGTGTGGGCATGGATAAGTCCGAGTTATTGGGCCTTGGTGGGAGGTGCTGTATCAAGTGCTCTATTCTTTTCTATCTTTAGCCATTTCATATACAAAGGTAATCGACCCAAAATACATTGGGATAAAGAAGCTATCTACGAAGTGTTTCACTATGGAAAGTGGGTTTTTCCTGCGACAGCAGTGACATATGTGGCAAGTCAGGGAGATAGATTAATTATGGGGGCGGTGCTGGCTATTGAAGAGGTTGGTGTATATACAATAGCGGCGACGTTTGCTTCGCTTGTCACAATGATTATCGGCAAAATAACCATGCGTGTTTTGCAGCCCCTCTTTAAGCAGTACCACGACAGGAACAATATCCACGGAATTAGGAATGTTCGTTTGGCGATTATTTGTGCTAGTGCCTGCATTTGCATTTTGGCTGCCATCTGGGGGGACAAAATTATTGAATGTTTATATGACGACCGCTATATAGATGGAGGTTGGATGTTGCAGTTGCTTTCTATAAGAGGGATCGCTGTGGGTTTGGCTGCGACCATGGCTGCATATGTGCTTGCTGTTGGTCAACCTAAAGCGAATTTTCACTATGAAGCAACCAATGCGTGTATCCTGGTGGCGGGTATGCTAATGGGCGCTAAATATGGCTTGGCTGCCATGATACTGGCGTATACAGCGGGACCATTTATATGTTTGCCTGTCCTGGTGCGCTCTGTTCGTAAGGAAGGTTTACAAACGGCTCATACCGATATCCCTATATTATTGAGTTCCATTGGAATTATTGTTTTGGGCTGGGTGTTAAGTGATAGTGTTGTGTTAGTAGAAATTTACAAAATATTTTAGTGCATACATTGCATTGGCAGACTATGTGCTTTGCATGGGCGCTGGATTTTATCGAATTAGGTTTTTAGGCAAGGTGGGATATGAAAATAGCTTATTTGAGCATGCTTGGTATTGGTAATCCAAAAGCCGCATCCGGTACTCCGTACTTTATCGCAAAGGCGCTTGGAAAGAAATATGGAGACGTAATCGATATATCACCTCGCGCACTAGATGAAGGTGGCCGGCTGGATCGATTTAAACGTGATCCAGCATATATGGTAAAGCAAAACATAAATCGTTTGCTAAAGCGTAGAACTATTCCGTGTCTATATAGGCCAGCCTATCAAAGGGTGTGGGCAAGACAGATAGAATCCAATATAGCTAAATATAAGCCAGATATTATATTCGCGGACAAATGCGCTGCGTTTTTTTGCTATCTTAAAACGGATGTACCAATTATATATAGAAGTGACGCAACATTTGTTTTGATGGATGGTTTTTATCCAGAATTTTCTGGGTATAGTAAGAGTGATAAAAACCTGATTGATGTGGCAGAGCGTGCCTCTTTATTAAATTGTACATACTTTATTCCTATTTCTGAGTGGGTAAAGAATTCTGCGGTAAGGGATTATTCTATTTCTCCTGAAAAATGCATGGTCATTCGCTCACATGCCTCATTGGCAAACGAGGTATCAGTACAGCCTAAATCATTTGATAAAAATATACAGAAAATTAAATTTCTATTTGTTGGTGCTGATTGGCATAGGAAGGGGGGGGATTTGGCTGTAGAAGCTATTAATAATCTAGTTAAAGCTGGGTACAACGTTGAGTTCAATATCTTGTGTAAAAGTGCGCCATCAGAAATCAAGGATCTGCCATATGTAAATTTGATCAGCTTTATAGACCGATCGTCTGAGAGTGGTAGCAGGCAATACCATCAGTTGTTTTCTGAGGCCCATTTTTTCTTCATGCCCACTAAAGCGGAGTGTATGGGGCAAGTTTTTATTGATGCGCTCATGCATGGTCTCCCATCTATCGCTCTTGATGTCGGTGCTGTACCAGAGGTGGTTGTGCCTAATAAAACTGGGCTTCTCTTTCCGGTAGATGCTGGCGCAAATTTAATGGCTGAGAAAATAAAGTCTCTGATATCTGATCCTGATGCCTATGCTCAGATTAGTACTAATGCAATAAATCTATATAGAAGTGAGTTTTCATCGGATGTCTTTTACGAAAGACTGGAAATTTTGATTAAACGTATTAGTTGTAAAAGTCACTAATTAATCGTAAGCGGCCAACCACGTCTGGCGATGTAATTTGCAGCACCTGACCTTACCCCCGAATTTGTACCACCTGCTCGATGAGTATCCCATCTTATGCAGCCCTGTTGGTAAATGCCATAGGAGTCATGTAATTCAGTGTGCTGTGTGGACGCTGATTGTAATGTAAGCGTCCGGCCAACCACACCTAGCGATGTAATTTGCAGCGTCCTATCCCAGTGTCAGGATAGGATCAGGGGGGCTATATTGCCTCTGAATCGACATTCTATTGGCTGCTGAAAGAACGTAAGCGTCCGGCCAACCACACCGTAAGCGCTCAACAAAGCACCCGGTTGACAGCCCCAAAGCTTTGCTTCAGCTGCTCGATATCCACATTCCACGGCAGCAGCTTTTCCACA
>Ga0065721_10051272_pt1 | contig 15492 bp, 13 predicted proteins | sample Mesricmetagenome_FD_59108 | JGI IMG/M metagenome (GOLD analysis project Ga0065721, IMG submission 59108) | Mesophilic microbial community from rice straw/compost enrichment Sample: eDNA_1 v2 (version 2) | ecosystem: Engineered > Solid waste > Grass > Composting > Bioreactor | place: USA: Davis... | reverse complement strand
GCTCGCATATCTGCATGAACACGGCCACATCGCGGACGAGTTCATCGCGAGCCATACCGAAGGATTGGACGATGCGTTGCAAGTTGCACGCGCATCAGCAGGTGACGTGAGGCAGGTTGCGACCGCCTGCGGCATCGACACGAATCGTCTGCTCGAGTTCTATCGAATGTTCGCCGGGTTCGAGCGGGTCATCACCGCGTTTTCGATGGGCGTGAACCAGTCCTCCGCCGGCACCGACAAGGTCAACAGCATCATCAACTGCCATTTGCTCACTGGCCGCCTCGGTGCCCCAGGCATGGGGCCGTTCTCGATCACCGGCCAACCCAATGCGATGGGCGGCCGCGAAGTCGGCGGGCTCGCCAACATGCTCGCCGCGCACATGGACCTGGAAGACGCGATCCATCGCGAGCGGGTGCGAAGCTTTTGGCGCAGCCCGCGCATCGCCGAACGCGCTGGCCTGAAAGCGGTCGAGCTGTTCGACGCCATTTACGACGGCAAGGTGAAAGCCGTGTGGATCATGGCGACCAATCCGGTCGTCAGCCTGCCCGATGCCGATAAGGTCAAAGAGGCGCTGCGACGTTGCGAGCTGGTCGTCGTGTCCGATTGTTTCGCGGGCACGGACACGAATGCTTTCGCGCACGTGCTGCTACCGGCCGCCGGCTGGGGCGAAAAGGATGGCACTGTCACCAACTCGGAGCGGCGTATCTCGCGTCAGCGTGCATTTCAGCGATTGAGTGGCGAAGCGCGGCCGGACTGGTGGCTGATGTGCGAAGTCGCGCGGCGCATGGGCTTCGATCACGGCTTCAATTACGGCAACGCGCACGAGATCTTCATCGAGCACGCCGCCCTGTCGGCGTTCGAGAACGATGGCGAGCGCGCCTTCGACATCGGCGGTCTGGCCGAGATCAGTTCCACCGAGTACGAGGATCTCGCGCCCATCCAGTGGCCCGTCCCTGAACGCAATCATCCCGGCACGGCGCGCCTGCTTGGAACCGGACGCTTCTATTCCCGCGGTCATCGCGCGCGGTTCGTGCCTACCCCGCCGCGGGGGCCACGTAATCAAGCTGATGCTGAATTTCCGTGGATACTGAACACCGGCCGCATCCGCGATCAATGGCACACGATGACTCGTACCGGTCGCGCACCTCAGCTGAGCACGCACCTATCAGAGCCGTATGTGGACATGCATGCGCAGGACGCGTTGCTATCGGCGGTGAGCGAGGGCCAACTAGCGCGCGTCGAAACGCAGTGGGGCGCACTGGTTGCACGAGTCAGGACCAGCGGCGAAATGCCGCGCGGCTCGATCTTCGTGCCCATCCACTGGAACAGCGCCTTTGCTTCGGACGCTCGCGCTGGCGCATTGGTCAATCCGGTCGTCGACCCGGTCTCCGGCGAGCCCGAGTTCAAACACACGCCGGCGCGCGTCACACCGTTCCCGGTCAACTGGCATGGCTTCGTGCTGACGCGCCGTCCGATAGCAAGCTTGGATGCGACCTGGTGGACTGCCATCCGCGGCACGGCGTTCATGCGCTACGAGATTGCTGGACGGGGCCGCTCACCCGCCTCGGAGTGGGCGCGCCAGACGCTTCACGGTGATCATCCAGACGCGGACTGGGTGGAGTTCTCGGATCCCGCCTGCGGCGTGTATCGATGCGCACTGCTGGCCGACGAGCGCATCGAGGGCTGCGTGTTAATTTCTCCGCGCACCGACCTGCCATCGCGAAGCTGGTTGTCCAATCTGTTCGCGAAGAAGCGCATCAGCGAAACGGATCGCACAGCACTGCTCAATGGCGGACCAACTGGCGCTGCGGAAGACCCGGGCCCGATGGTGTGCTCGTGCTTTGGCGTGGGCCGGAACACCCTGTGCAAGGCTATTGCCCGGGATCGGTTGCAGACCCCGCAGGAGGTGGGGCGCAAGTTGCGGGCAGGCACGAACTGCGGCTCGTGCCTGCCGGAGATCAAGTCGCTGCTGGCCAGATGAGGCCTACTGGAACAGCCCTTTGGATTTGCCCTGACGCAGCACGCCCACCACGATGCCTTCGATGATCAGCGACTGTTCCTTCAAGTCGACGCGGATGGGCTCGAACTCCTCGTTCTCGGGCAACAGCCAGACGATCTTGCCGTCCTGCTTGTAGCGCTTCACCGTCACTTCATTGTCCAGGCGCGCCACCACGACCTGGCGGTTGCGCACTTCCGGCGTGCGGTGCACGGCGACCAGATCGCCGTCCATGATGCCGATGTCTTTCATACTCTGGCCGCGCACCTTGAGCAGGTAATGCGCGCGCGGCTGGAAGATCTTCGGATCGATCTGATAACGGCCTTCGATGTGCTCCTCCGCGAGCATGGGCCTGCCGGCTGCAACTCGACCAATCAGCGGCAGACCCATTTGCTCACGAAGAGAGTCTTTCAATTGAATGCCGCGCGACGCCCCCGGGATGATGTCCAGGACCCCTTTCTTCTGTAGCGCGCGCAGATGTTCCTCGGCGGCGTTCGCGGATTTGAAGCCCATGGCGCTCGCGATCTCGGCCCGCGTGGGCGGCATACCGTTGTCGCGCAGAGATTCCTGAATCAGTTTGACGATCTCGCGTTGCCGGGGCGTCAGTTCGGACACACGTCACCTGTATGGATAACCACCATTTGACTATATATACAGGAGTCGCTCGTAAGTCCGCAAGTCCACAGCGCTCTGCCGATTTCCTGAACGCGGCGGGAAAGTTCACTCCCGCATTTGACGATATTTCGTTGCGCCCGCCGCTGGTCCTGCGCGGCGTGCCGCTGATCGGCATGCCCGGCATCTGCCGACGCGCGTCTTTATATTCACGCCGCGTCAGGGATGCCCATATGAGACCAACCTACACACGTGCAGCTGGCTTCTCGCTCGTCGAGCTCATCACCGGAATGAGCGTCTTCGCCGTCCTGGTCGCGATCGGCGTACCGGCATTCACCAACCTGGTCAGCAATCAACGCATCGCCACCCAGGCCAACTCGGTGGTGGGCGCGCTGAACTACGCCCGCGCCGAAGTTGCCGCGCGTTCCGTGCCAGTCACGGTCTGCGCCGCAAGCAGTGCTGATCGCACCGCCTGCGGCGACTCCACCAACTGGCAGTTCGGCTGGATCATTTTCACCGACCGCAGTGGCAATCCCGGCGTCATCGACGGCACCGACGAAGTGCTGCAAACCGGCGAGCCGCCGGTCGCGGGCTTCGATATCACCGCCTCCCAGGCTTACGTCCGTTTCGGTTTCCGCTCGGGCGAGACCCTCGCGCAGAGCTTCGTGATCCGCCCCGTCAACATGAATCGCTGCTCCATCACCGAGACCCGGGTCATCAACGTCACGGCCACCGGGCGCGTCAGCACTGCCAAGGGCCCTTGCTCATGACGAGTTTGCAACTTCGCTCGCCAGCGACGCAGCGCGGCTTCACGCTGATCGAGATTCTGGTGACCGTGGTCCTGATCTCGGTGGGCCTGCTCGGGGTCGCCGCCCTGCAGCTCACGACGTTGCGCGGCAATCAGGACGCGTACGTGCGCTCGCAGGCCAGTGTGCTGGCGGGCGACATCCTCGATCGGATGCGCGTCAATCCTTTCGACTTCCGCGCAGGCTCGTATTCAGTGGATTTCAATGGCGAAGGCGACGACTCGACGCGCGCCGGTCAGGATCTGCGCGACTGGCAGCGGGACATCGATCGCACGCTGCCCGGGACGGACACCGAGGCTGCGGGCCGCATCGAGCGAACTTACGACGCCGCCACTCGCAGGCATGTCGTGACCGTGACCATTCGCTGGCGTGAGCGCGGCGACGGCAGCGGCGCCGACGAGCAGAACGATACGGACGGTGCCGACGGCGAGTTGCGTCAGTTCCAGACGCGCTCGGAGATCTGAGCCATGCACTCCTCCCGCGGTCCGATGCGCCTCTCCAAACTCAGCATGGCCGGCTTCAGCCTGGTCGAGCTGATGGTCGCCATGGCTCTGAGCCTGCTGCTGCTCGCGGGCGTCGTAGCGATCTTCTCCAGCTCGCGCGTCGCCTACGAGTCCACGGATCAGCTGTCTCGCGTGCAGGAGACCGGCCGGTTCGCGCTGGATCAGTTGTCCCGACACATCCGCTCCGCCGGGTTCTCCGGCTGCTCGCGCCAGCCCACGGCGATCGCCTCGGCCCTGAATGCCGACACGACCGCCACGCTGGAATACGCCTTCATGGACAGTCCGCCGGTGTTGGGCTACGACTCGTCGGGCTCGGGTAGCTGGTCGCCCGCGCTTCATCCAACCATCCAGGGCTTATCGCCCGCCGAAGACAGCGACGTGCTGGTGGTCCGCGGAGCGCGCCTCGACGTCGTGCCGATGCAAGTCACGCAGGACATGGTCGGCGACGATGGCATCACGCTGGATGCCACGGGCGCTCTGCTCGTGAAGAGCGCCGGCAGCGCCAACGGCATCCAGCCGGGTGCTGGCAACGTGCTCATGGCGTACAGCTGCGAAGCCGTGTCGTTCTTCTTCGCGAATGCGTCCGGCAACCAGCTGATTCGCCCCATCGGCGAGAACACCATCCCCGGCAATGTCACCAACAGCACCAGCTATCCCTTCCTGAAGGCCGCCGAAGTCGTGCCGGTCGAGACGGTCATCTACTACGTCGACCAGGCCAGCGCGCCGGCGCCGGAAGGAATGAATTCGCTGTGGCGCAAGGTCGGCGAAACCAATCCCGAAGAGCTGGTGCAAGGCGTCGAGCGGATGCAGATCGAATACGGCGTCGACATGCAGGGCGATCGGGTCGTCGATGAATACCGGCCCGCCGGCACGGTCGCGAACTGGGACCGCGTGGTGTCGGTTCGCATCGCCATGCTGGTGAGCTCCGTCCAGGAATACGGCAACGATCGGGACGAGCGCACTTACCAGCTGCTCGATACCGAAGTTCCGCCGCCCCGCGATCGCCGCCTGCGGGATGTGTTCACGACCACCGTCGGCATCCGCAATCGCGTACGCATCGAGTGATCCGATCGTCTGGCACCTTCATCATGAAACAGCGAAACATTCCTTCTTTCCGTCGGCAACGTGGCGCCGTGCTGATCGTCAGCATGCTGTTGCTGCTGGTGGTCACCATCCTCGCGCTCGGCGCCAGCCAGAGCACGCGCCTGCAGGAGCGCATGGCCGGCAGCCAGCGCAATTTCGAGCTGGCATTCCAGGCCGCCGAAGCGGGCCTGCGCGCCGGCGAGCGCTGGCTCGATCGCGACAGCCTGGTGGCAGCGCCCTCGCCCGGCATCGCGCCCGGCGCGGTCGTCTACGAACGCAACTTCCTGACCGAGTCGTACGCCGGCCGGCTCAGCTACGAAGACCAGGTCGTCGCCGACGACGAGTGGTGGAACACGGTCGCCCAGCCCTACACCGCCGGCACCGCCGCGATCGGTGGCGACGGGCTCGCGTTGGCGGACCCGAGGTTCTACATCGAACAGATCGAAGAAGTGCCGGATGCATTGAGCAAGGCGCCCAGCGGCCCGCAGCCGAGCCGCATCTTCTATCGCGTCGTCGCACGCGGCAAAGGCGGCACGCAGAACGCCAACGTCGTCCTGCACAGCACGTACGTGCGCCGCTTCAACTGACCCTCGAACCAGGCATCGAACCAGCAGCAGGATCACTTTACTGGAATGTTTGCTATGCGCATGGCTGCCACTCTGCTTCGCAAAGCTGGATACAGCGTCACGGTCGCCGCCGCGGTGGCTTTCTCGGCCAGCGCGCCGGCCGGCACGCTCGGACTCTCGGATGCGCCATTGTTTCTGGCCACAGGCGCGCAGCCCAATCTCATCATGGCCATCGACGACTCCGGCTCGATGGACAACGAAACTCTGTTCCCCACCAATGACGGCGCGGCCTGGTGGCGCAGCGGCAGCTCGGGATCGTGTTCCACGAGCGTCGACAACAACAGTTTCGTCGGCTGCAGAAACAACGCCGATGGCACATCGGACATCCCCGTGAGCGGCGCGCTGAACTTCAACAACACCGGCGATTCCTCCGGCACCTGGAAGAAGTACGTCTATCTGTTCCCCAACGGCCTGGGCAGCGGCAACCAGACGGCCCGGCGCCGCTCCGGCGATGGCAACAACGATCACTTCGCGATCCCGCCGCTGCCCGCGTTCGCCTGGTCGCGCTCGCCCGTACACAACGCCGCGTACTTCGATCCGGAGGTCTCGTATTCGCCGTGGAAGGACGGCGGCGGCTATACCTTCACTGCCGCCAGCCCGACTGCGGCGCGCTTCGATCCGGTGTTCGAGACGAACCTGACCGTCGATCTGACCCGCGACATGGCGGGCCGTAACAATGTCTCCACCACCGAGGCCTGCGCCAGCCTGCCAGCGCGCAACTCCGCCGACGACAACTTCTATTTCAAGGTCTATGAAGGCATGACGTTGCCGGAAGGCACCTGCTTCATGGCCGCCGCCAACGGCGGCGACCCGGCGCCGAACTGGCAGGTCGCACGCACCAGCGCGGGCTGCGAGGTCGGCAAGACCAATGGCTGTTTGACCAATTCGACGGTCGGCGGCGTCACCACCCAGCGCGCATTCACGCTGCTGACCGGCACGCGAGTGGCGATCCGCTACTTCCCCGCTACGTTCTGGCTGCCGGCGAACCGCACGCTGGCGGGTTACGGCTATCTCGAATCGAAAAAGATCACCGGCGGCGTGGCCCCGGACGGCACCGCGCTGGTCGGCTACCAGATCAAGCCGGAGAACTTCGAGGCCGGCAAATACGACGCCGCCATCCAGAACTTCGCGAACTGGTTCCAGTACTACCGCAAGCGCCACATGGCGTTGCGCGCCGGCCTGGGCGAATCCTTCAGCACGGTGACGGGCGTGCGCGTCGATGGCTTCACCATCAACGATCGCAGGGACGTGACGATGGCCAGCCTGGACGAGCCGGCCAATCGCACGGCGCTGTATCAGAAGTTTTATCGGGACTGGGTGCGCGGCGGCGGCACGCCCAACCGCAGCGCCGTGGCGAAGATCATCTCCAATTACCAGCGCACCGGCCAGGGTGCACCGATCACCGCCGCCTGCCAGAAGAATTTCGGCATGCTGTTCACCGATGGCTTCTCCAACCAGCCCGCCGCGAGTGACGGGATCACCGGCAACTTCAATGGCGTGGACGCGAACGAGCCGGCTCCGTATCGAGACGCCGTCAACAGCACCATGGCGGATGCGACGCTGAGCGCGTACAGAGGCCCGCTGCGCACCGATTTCGTTCGCGGCAAGGTGATGCCTGCCAAGGAATGCAAGAACCTGCCCGAAGGCCACGTCGGCCCCGAGGACTGCAACACCGACCTGCACATGAATTTCTATGCGGTGACGCTCGGCGCGCGCGGCCTGCAGTTCAATCCCGATGCGGATCAGAATCCCTACGATCCCACCCAATATCCCACCTGGCCGACCAACTTCCCGGCGCGCCATCCTTCGGCGGTCGACGATCTGTGGCACGCGACCATCAACGGCCGCGGTCAGCTGCTCAATGCGCGCAGCCCGAAAGAGATCGCGACCCAGTTGAACACGGTCCTCCGCTCGATCGCCGAGAAAGACAGCACGGCCGGCTCTGTCGCGCTCAACAGCGGCAGCATCACCACGGACTCCATCATCTTCCAGAGCAAGTTCTTCAGCGCCACCTGGACCGGCGAGCTGCTCTCTTACAAGCTCGATCCGGACAACGGCACCTTGCTGTCGAGCTCCGAACGAGGAGCCACCCTGGGCCTGTCGAGCGATCGCAAGATCTTCACCATCAACAGCGCCGGCCAGGGCGTGCCGTTCCAGTTCAATTCAATCAGCGGCGATGCGGTCCGCGTGCGGCAGCTCGCTCCCGACACGGGGCTCACCACGGAGCAGCGGCTGGCGGAAGCGCAGCGCATGCTGAATTACATTCGCGGCGATAGCACCAATGAAGCCCTCGATGGCTACCGCATCCGTGAAGGCAGGAAAGGCGCGGATGCGCCGCTCGGCGACATCGTCAACTCCGGACCGCTGTATGTTTCCAGCCCGCCGTTTCGTTATCGCGACAGCCTGGAAGGCGGCGCGCTCCCGGAGAGCCGCTATTCGAAGTTCGCGATGGACAACAGGGATCGGCAGCCGATGGTTTACGTCGGCGCCAACGACGGCATGCTGCACGCCTTCTACGCGGATGAGGACAAGCGCGGCAGGGAAGCGTTTGCATACGTTCCCGGCGCCGTGTTCTCCAAGCTGCCCGCGCTCGCCTCGCCGAGCTACGGCCACCAGTTCTACGTCGATGGCTCGCCCAGCCTGGGCGATGCTTACTTCGGCGGGCGGTGGCGCACGGTCATCACCGGCGGTCTGAACAAAGGCGGCCAGGGCGTCTACGCCCTGGATGTGACCAATCCCACCAGCTTCAATCAGAACGACGTGCTCTGGGAGTTCACCGACGAGGACGATGCCGACCTCGGCTTCACGTACAGCCAGCCGATCATCTCGCGCCTGCCCAACGGCAAGTGGTACGCCATCTTCGGCAATGGTTACAACAGCATGCTCGACGATGATCCGGCCGACGCCACGCCGGCCACCACGCGCGTGAGCACCACGGGCAACGCGGTGCTGTATCTCGTCGAGCTCGAGTCAGGCGAGGCGATCAAGCTCAATACCGGCGTCGGCTACGCGCAGCGCCCCAAGTCGACCATTCCCTATGGCAATGGCCTGGCGACGCCCTCGGTCGTCGACCTGAACGGGGATGCCAACGCCGATTTCATCTACGCCGGCGATCTGTACGGCAACCTGTGGCGGTTCGATGTGAGAAGTAACAACTCGCAGAACTGGGGCGTGTCCTTCAACGGTGCGCCGCTGTTCAAGGCAGTGAGTCGCGAGAACGAGCCGCAGCCCATCACCGTGCGTCCCGAAGTCGCCCGCGGTCCGCAGGGCAACGGTGTGATCGTGCTGTTCGGCACCGGCAAATATCTGGAAGTGTCCGACCGGCTCACCTCGCCGACGCTGACTCACACCTTCTACGGCATCGTCGATCGCAATGCCCCGGTCACCTACGCTGGTAACAACCGAGCCACGGTGCTCACCCAGCAAACCATCCAGTACGAGGGCCCCTTCCCCGGTTCGAGCACCAAGGTCCGCGTGCCCTCCGACAACGCCCTGGAAGCGGGCAAGCTCGGCTGGTACCTCGATCTGCTGCAGCCCGGCCCGGTCTATCAGGGCGAAAAGCAGGTGACCAATCCGATCGTCCGCAACGGCGCGGTGATCTTCACCACGCTGATTCCCAGCAATGACCCGTGCGACTTCGGCGGCGACAGCTGGCTGATGGAGCTGGACCTGCTCAATGGCGGGCGGCTCGATGTGACACCGTTCGATCTGAATCGCGACGGCGTGTTCGATGACAACGACCTGGTCAGCGGCGCGGAAGGCGGCTCGGGCAGCGCCGAGAACAACGTCGCCGGCGGCATCTTCTCCGAGGAAGGCATCCTGCAGGGCGCCGGCGTGGCCGATGGCCGCCTCGGCACCGAGGAAGACGGCAAGGCGGTTCAATACAAATATCTCTCCGGCAGCAGCGGCCGGGTCCAGCGGGTCATCGAGAATCCGCGACTGGGCGGCAATGGACGGCAATCGTGGCGACAGATCCGCTGATGCGGTCGCCGGCACGATTTTGGAGCAGCAATGAAGGCAACACACCCAATGTCATACGGACAGCGCGGCGTCACACTGGTCGAATTGCTGGTGGTGGTGGTGATCATCGCCATCCTGGCGGCAATCGCCTATCCGAGCTACCGCAGCCAGGTGATGCGCTCGAACCGCACCGAGGCGCGGGTCGCCCTGGAACAGCGCGCGCTGCAGATCGAGAAGTGCTTTACGCGCTTCATGTCATATGCGAGCGAACAGTGCGCCGCCAGCCAGGAAGCGGCCAACGCCCAGACCCCCGAGAGGAACTACCAGGTGACCATCGTGGGCACTGAAACCACCTTCCAGCTGACGGCAACCGCCATCAACGGCCAGGCCGCCGATACGGCCTGTCCGGCCCTGACGATCGACGAACGCGGCCGCCGTCTGCCGGCCGCCTGCTGGTAGCAACTGTCGCGTTCCCACGACGAAAACACGGATGTGCTTTATCGTATTGGCCCAATCTTGTATCCTCCGCGCTCGGCCAAGCTGGCAGCTTTTACAACTAATGAAGCTGGCGAGCCTGGTACACGGGAACCAGCCATAACTCTCGTGTATTAAGAGGCCGTGAAAATTTGTCGCTCTGGTCCTTTTTTATCCGACCCGAAGGGGAAAGAAGTCATGAAGAACACCATCTCCACCACGCTGAAGGCAGGTATTGCTGCGTTGGCGCTCGTTGCCGCCAGCGGCTGCGTGTCCCAGAAGACCGTTGATGAAATCAAGGCCACTGCCGACAAGGCGGTGCAGGACGCCGCCGCTGCCAAGGCTGCTGCCGACTCGGCCGCCAGCGCCGCTCAGTCCGCTCGTTCCGCCGCTGACAGCGCGCAGAGCGCTGCCAACCAGGCTCTGCAGGCCGCTCAGGCCAGCCAGGCTTGCTGTGACGCTACGAACGAGAAGATCGATCGCATGTTCAAGAAGTCGCAGTCGAAGTAATCGACGCCCTTCTCGATCGCAAGATCAAGGAAGCCGCGGAGCAATCCGCGGCTTCTTTTTTTTGGAGATCGGAACTGGAGCCACGGAGCAATCCGCAGCTTCCCGTTACAGCCGCGCGGCGTTTTTGTTTGTGACGTAAAAAAGGCCGCGGATCGCTCCGCGGCCTTTTGCAAACGAGGCGGACCCTACAGCCTTAGCCTGGACTAACTCGGTGGTTTAGGTGACCTTGGCCGCAGGATCCGCGTACGCAGTTTAGCAGTGCGCTCCACTGCGCGTGGGAGCGCAGCAGACTACCGTCCGGCGCTGTCGTTGACGACCTGCACGGTCGATGCGGGATGAAGCATCACCGGCTCGGGAATGCCGCTGGCGCTCTGGAAGGTGCGCTCGGCCTTGGCCCAATCGATCACCACCGAGCGCTCCTGGGTGGCGGCCACCAGCAGCTTGGTGATGTTGGTGAGGCTATGCGTCTCGGCAGTCTCGGTGCCTTCCAGCGGCGTGTGCACTTCCATGAAGAGCTCATCGCCGCGCCAGCCCATCTTGTAGGGCTGATCGACCAGGCGCACCGGCGTGTTCACCGGCACCAGCCCGTAGAGCTCTTTGATGTCTTCCGGGAACATGCGCACGCAGCCGTGGGTCACTTGCATGCCCACGCCCGAAGGCCGATTGGTGCCGTGGATCAGATACGCGCCGCCTGGAATCCCCAGGCGCATGGCGTACTCGCCCAGCGGATTGTCTGGCCCTGGCGGCACCGCCTTGGGCAGCGGACGCCCATCCGCGGCGTGTTCCTTGCGCACCGATTCCGGCGGATACCAGATCGGCTTCTCGCGCTTGCTGACGATGCGTGTCAAACCCAGCGGCGTATGCCAGTCCATGCGCCCGACGCTGATCGGATAGGTACGAACCACCGCGGCCTCGCCCTGCTTGCGCGGCGGAAAATAAAACAATCGATGTTCGGAGAGACTGACGACGATGCCTTCGCGCGGCCCGTCGGGAAGAATGTAACGGGACGGAATCACCACTTCCGTGCCGGCGCCCGGCACCCAGGCATTGACGCCGGGATTGGCCGCGACGATTTCCTCGTAGCCCACGCCGTAGCGCCGGCCGATATCCAGCAGCGTGTCTTCGTGGGCAGCGACCACTTTCTGTACTTCGCCGATCACGGTGTCGTTGCCGACCGGCAAGGTATAAGTCGCGGCGATTGCGCTCGAGGTCGCTGTCAGCAGCAGCGCGGCCCGGATCACATGCTTCAGAAAACGGATCTTCATGAGCGAAAAGTCTAGCAGTTGCGCACGGCCAAGAGTGTGAGCTGGGCGGCGTCCCAGCCAAAGGCAAACAGACCTGTCAACCTCTTAATTATGGGGCTGTGCGCGATTTCAAGCCACTGCGGGCGCCTGCGCCTTCAGCAGAGCGCCGATCTGGCTCGGCACTCCCTTGCGCGCTTCGACCAGGCCGACGCCGATGGCATTGGCGAACGAGACGGTGTCGGCGCTGCCGTGGCTCTTGATCACCACGCCGGTGAGCCCGACCATGCTCGCGCCGTTATACGTGCGCGGATCGAATTCTTTACGTAACGACCTCAGCACCGGCCACGATGCCAGCGCCCCCACGTAGCGCAGCGGATTGCGCGTGTATTCGGTCTTGAGCGCGCCGACCAGCATGTTGGCGAGCCCCTCCATGGTCTTGAGCGCGACGTTGCCGGTGAACCCGTCGGTGACCACGACGTCCACCTCGCCGGAGAAGATATCGTCGCCTTCGACGAAGCCGATGTAGTTCAGCTTGCTCGCCGACAGCAGGCGAGCGGCATCCTGGACGACGCTGTCGCCCTTGGTCTCTTCTTCGCCGATGTTGAGGATGCCGATTCGCGGGCGCGCGATGCCGTGCATGTCGGCGGCTACCACCGAGCCCATCACCGCGAATTGGAACAGGTGCTCGGCGCTGCATTGGGAATTCGCACCGAGATCGAGCATGTGAGTGTGACCATGCCGGGCGCGGATGCGCGAGATGATCGCGGGCCGGTCGATGCCTTCGATGGTCTTGAGGACGAAACGCGCGGTCGCCATCAGCGCACCGGTGTTACCGGCGCTGACGCAGGCGTCCGCCTCGCCGGCTTTCACCAGGTCGATGGCGACGCGCATGGACGAGTCTTTTTTCTTCCGCAGGGCCTCCTGCGGCTTCTCGTCCATGGTCACGACCTGGGTCGCGTCGCGCAGCTGAATACGCGCAAGCAAGCTCTGCTGCGCACCGTGCAACAAGGCTTGAACAGGATCTTTCTGGCCGACCAGCGTGATGCGCAGGTCGGCGTCTCTCTGCAGGGCTGCAAGCGCCGCAGGCACGGTGACCGAGGGGCCATGATCGCCCCCCATGGCGTCCACCGCGATGGTGACCGGCCGGTTGCTCAGATGCGGCACTCGCCAGGCAGCGGCGGATTATTCGGTATCGGGCTTTTCGCGGCTCGCGATCACTTTCTTGCCGCGATAGAAACCATCCGGCGAGATGCGATGACGGGAGTGGGTTTCGCCGGACGTCGGATCGACCGACAGCGCCGGACGCTCGAGGCCGTCGTGCGAGCGGTGCATGCCGCGCTTGGACGGGGTCTTTCGGCTTTTCTGAACAGGCATGACTGATCTCCAAACTATCCAATATCGACGTTGGGATGCTCACTGCTTGCGCAGCAGGTCCCGCAAATTCTGAAACGGCTGATGAGTCTTCCCGGCCGCGTGCTCCGCCGCCTCGGGCTCATCCTCCCGCTCCACTGTCGATGCACTTTCCCCAGGCGCCGCTTCGGCGCAGTCCTCGCGCTCGTGCATGGGCACCAGCGGCAAGGCGAGCAGCACCTGCTCTTCCGCCAGCCACGCCAGATCGAGCCGCGAAGCATTGGCCACCACCGGCTCGTAACCGCCCGGCTCGTCGCTGCGCTCCTGCTCGACCAGCAGCACCTCGAAGGTGTCGTCGAGCTCTACCGTCACCGGCTGCATGCAGCGCTGACAGGTCAGCACGACCGAGCCGTGCAGCTCGCCGCTCACGGCGGGCCGCTCCTCGAACTCGGAAAACTGGAACTTGGCCTCGATCGACGCATCGCCCAGCCCGCCGGCCTCGCGCAGGCGCGGCAGCTCGGCAGCGGAAAATCGTCGTGTAATCGTGCTTCCCGCCCGCGCGCAGACCTCTGCATCGACGATTCTGTCTGCGGGGACGGCCGGGGGTCGCGGCATGGGGCGCGTATACTAGCGGCGACCCCCCATGGTGTCAAAATAAGAAAGGCGTAAATGTTTGTTTTCTCACAGCTTGTAATCCGGCCCGCGGCCGGGTCCACAAACCCGGCCCGGCGACGGCCCCAGGATCGGCCATGAGTCCCCCGGCAGCCCCCTCCAACGGCCTGCGGCTGGTGCTCGCATCCACCTCCCCCTATCGACGGCAACTGCTGGAAAGACTGGGAATTCCGTTCACGGTCGCGGCGTCCAACGTCGACGAGGAGCCGCTCCCGGGCGAGTCCGCCGTCGATCTGGTGCAACGACTGGCGCGAGCCAAGGCCGAGGCGGTCGCCCGCCGGCACACCGACAGCCTGGTCATCGGCTCGGACCAGCTCGCGCTGTGCGGCCGGGACGTGCTGGGCAAGCCGGGCTCCGGCGAGCGCGCCATTGCCCAGCTCAAGTCACTGAGCAACCAGCGCGTGGTGTTCCACACGGCCGTGCATGTCATCAATACCGCTGCGAACAGGAACGAGGGGCACATCGACCTGACCACGGTGCATTTCCGCCAGCTCAGTGACGATGAGATCAAGCGTTACGTCATGCGGGACAAACCGTACGACTGCGCCGGCGGCTTCAAGATGGAAGCGCTCGGCATCACGCTGTTCAACCGGATCGAAAATCAGGACCCGACCGCGCTGATCGGCCTGCCCTTGATCTGGCTGGCCGGCGCGCTACGCAGAAACGGCTTCGACCTGCCCTGATTGAGATTCGGGATCGGGCACTGCCCGACCCTCATGGCGAGACGGCAAGAGGCGCGACTTTTGCCGCTCGCCCGCCGCCGGTGGCGGCGGGGGACATCCCTGTACCCGGGCTACGTTTTTAAGCCTTGTTTCAATTTCTCGATCACCGCCTGCCAGTCGGGCGGTGGCGGCGCGCTCACGGTGAAGGGCTTCGCGCCCTTGCGCTCGAAGGTCAGCGATTGTGCGTGCAGGAACATGCGCTGCAGCCCGAACGGCTTCAGCTTCGCATCCCGCTCGCGATCTCCATATTTCTCGTCGCCTGCGATCGGATGCCCGGCGTGCGCGGCGTGCACACGTATCTGATGAGTGCGGCCCGTGCCCAACGAGATGTCGAGCAACGTCGCCAGCTTGCCGAAATGCTGAAGCGGCTTGAACGTGGTGATCGCCTGCTGCCCCTCCGCATGCACGCGCACCACCCGTTCCCCGCCCTGCTTCAGATTGGTCTTCAGCGGCAGATCGATGGTCTTGGTGCCGAACGGCCAGCGCCCGACGACCAGCGCCAGATAGCGCTTTTCCATGTCGCGCTCTCTCAATAGAGCATGCAGCTCGCGCAGCACCGCGCGCCGCTTGGCCACCAGCAACACACCGCTGGTGTCGCGATCCAGCCGGTGCACCAGCTCCAGCTCCTTCAGCTCGGGATACTTGGCTCGCAGCGCTTCGATGACACCGGCGCTCAAGCCGCTGCCGCCGTGAACGGCGACGCCCGCCGGCTTGTTCACGACGATCAGATCGCGATCCTCGTGAATGATGGCGCCCGAGACGAACTCCCGCAGCGACCGCGAGGGCGCGGTCTTTTCGGCCGCACGCTGCTCGTCGGTCTTTCGCTGCAGGGGGGGCAGACGGATCCGATCCCCGTCCGCCAAGCGCGTCTCGGGCTTGGCGCGCTTGCCGTTCACCCGCACCTCGCCGGTCCGCAAGATGCGGTAAATCAAGC
>Ga0065721_10051275_pt1 | contig 15493 bp, 10 predicted proteins | sample Mesricmetagenome_FD_59108 | JGI IMG/M metagenome (GOLD analysis project Ga0065721, IMG submission 59108) | Mesophilic microbial community from rice straw/compost enrichment Sample: eDNA_1 v2 (version 2) | ecosystem: Engineered > Solid waste > Grass > Composting > Bioreactor | place: USA: Davis... | reverse complement strand
AATCTATCCCTCACACCGGTTTACCCGGCCACCGAGGGCGTGACCCAGCCGCGCCTGCGCAAGCTGGCCGCCCAGGCCCTGGAGCTTATGCGCAGCTCCCCGCCGGCGGAGCTGCTGCCGGCGGAGATCAATCTGCTGTTCAAGGTGGCAAGCCTGAGCGAAGCTCTGGCCTATGTGCACGCTCCTCCGCGGGATGCCCCCATTCCACAGCTGCTGGATGGCACCCACCCGTGCCAGCAGCGCCTGGCATTCGAGGAGCTGCTCGCCCACCATCTGGCCCTGCAGCACAGCCGCGCCCAGGCGCGCAAAGAAACAGCACCGCAACTGCCCGGCGATCATCCGATTCTGGAGGCTTTCTTTTCCCGCCTACCCTTCCGGCCGACCGCAGCCCAGCGGCGGGTGATGGAAGAAATCCGCCGGGACATGGCACGCCCTCACCCCATGCTGCGATTGGTGCAAGGGGACGTGGGCAGCGGCAAGACTCTGGTGGCGGCGGCTGCGGCTCTGGCGGCGCTGGCGGGGGGATGGCAGGTGGCGCTGGTCGCGCCGACGGAAATCCTCGCCGAACAGCACAAGCGCAATTTCGAGGCTTGGCTGGCCCCATTGGGCTTTGAGGTCGCCTGGCTGGTGGGCAAACTCACGGAAAAACAGAAAGAGAAAGTGCTGGAGCAGATAGCCACAGGGACGCCCCAGGTGGTGGTGGGCACCCATGCGCTCTTTCAGGAAACTGTGGTGTTCCCCCGCCTGGGTCTGGTGGTGATCGATGAACAGCACCGCTTTGGCGTGCATCAGCGCCTTTCCCTGCGCGGCAAGAACCGCGAGTCCGGCCTCAGGCCCCATCAACTGGTGATGACCGCCACCCCCATCCCCCGCACCCTGGCCATGACGGCCTACGCCGATCTGGATCTGTCGGTGATCGACGAGCTGCCGCCGGGCCGCACACCTGTGAACACGGTGCTGATCAGCCAGCAGCGCCGCCCCGAAGTGATAGAACGAGTACGCAGCGCCTGCGCCGCCGGCCGCCAGGCCTACTGGGTGTGCACCCTGGTGGAGGATTCGGAGACTCTGGCGGCAGCCGCCGCTGAGGAGACCTGGCGAATGCTGATGGAGGCCCTGCCGGAACTCAATATAGGACTGGTGCACGGCCGCCTGAAAAGCCGCGACAAAGAGGCCGTCATGGCCGGCTTCAAAGCCGGCGCCATACAACTGCTGGTGGCCACCACTGTGATAGAGGTGGGGGTGGATGTGCCCAACGCCAGTCTGATGATCATCGAAAACCCGGAGCGCCTGGGACTCGCACAACTGCACCAGTTGCGCGGGCGGGTTGGGCGCGGCAGCGACGCCAGTCACTGCGTGCTGCTTTACGGCCACCCATTATCGCGGGTGGCGAAACAGCGGTTGCAACTGCTGCGCACCACCAGCGACGGCTTTGCGCTGGCCGAGGAGGATCTGAAGATCCGCGGCCCCGGCGAGCTGCTCGGCACCCGCCAGACCGGCATGCTGCAGTTCCGTCTGGCCGATCTGCAGCGCGACGCCTCTCTCCTTCCCGCGGTCCATGAGACCGCTCGTCTGCTACAGCAACAAAATGTGAATTCTGTCACTAAAATCATCGCCAGATGGTTTTCTGCTCAGCAGGAATACATGAACGGCTGAATCCCGCTTCCCTTTGCCAGGAGGGTGATCCACGCCGTCCCTCGGATGCCATTTAGCGAATTGGCCGAAGCCGTCTATAGTCAAAAGAGCCAACTTGCCCGCCGCAGGACACACCTGTTGCGACCTTTGTGTTTTTTGGAGGAAGTGAAGTGCCAGTCCCGGCCAGTGTTATGCAGATTCTCGAATCGGCCAATATCGCCTACCAGCTCAAGGCCAACTCCCAGGCGCGGTTCATCAGCAACCGCGCCACCCTGGGGCAGCCCGCCACAGAGGCCTGCGCTGTCAAAGCCCTGGCATTGCAGGATACCCAGGGCCGCCTGCAGGTGCTCCTGCCCGCCGACCATATGCTCGACCTGGCTGCGGTCAAATCCCAGTTCGGTCGCCAGCTGGAGGCGGTGCCGGCCAGCGAAATCGCACCCCTGTTGCAGCAGCAAAGCCTCAAGACCATACCGGCCATTCCCGAATGGCAGGGCATGACCACGCTGGTGGACGCCTCTCTGCTGCGACATCAAACCCTGTGGCTCGATACAGGCGACGGCGAGCAGATGCTGGAGCTGAAACAGGGCGACTTCAAGAACATCATCAAAACCACCTGTGTGGGCGAGATGGCCGTGCCGGCGCCGCGCCTGCCCGACTCTGCGGAGATGGATCGGGAGCAAATCCTCTACTCCCTGAAGAATTTCACCACCCTGCGCATCAAGCAGCGTCTGGAGGAAACCCTGGAGCTGCCCCCGCTGCCGGAAACGGCGCAGCGCATCATCAAGCTGCGCGCCGACCCGGATGCGGATATCAGCGACCTGTCCAACATAGTGGAACTCGACCCGTCCCTGGCCGCCCAGGTGGTCAGCTGGGCTTCATCGCCCTACTATTCCGCGCCGGGAAAAATCAAATCCGTGCACGATGCCATAGTGCGGGTATTGGGTTTCGACATGGTGTTGAACCTCGCCCTGGGCCTGGCTCTGGGCCGCACACTCAATACCAAGGTGATGAACCAGAAGCAGATCAAAGCCTACTGGCAGAACGCTGTCTGCACCGCCGCTGTGGTGGAGGGTCTGGTCACCAGCATCACCCGGGAGCACCGCCCGGGATTCGGCATGGCCTATCTGTCGGGTCTGCTCAACAATTTTGGTTATCTGGTGCTGGCGGAGGTATTCCCGCCCTACTTCACCAACCTGGCCCGCCATCTGGACGCCAATCCCCACATCCCCGGCTCCTCCGTCGAACAGCATCTGCTGGGGGTTTCCAGCTGTCAGATCGCCTCCTGGCTGCTGGATGCCTGGCACATGCCCCAAGAGGTGGTGGCGGCCATGCGCCATCAGCACAACCCCTACTACCAGGGTGAGCACCACGCCTACGCAAAATTGGTTTATGTGGCGCGTCAGCTGCTCGCCAATCGGGGCTTTGCCAACGGCGTTTATCAGGAGATTCCGGATATAGTCTACGAAGACCTGCGCCTGGATCCGTCCGCCGCCGCCGTGACCGTGGAAAATATTCTGGAATCCGCCGACGACCTGCAGGCCATAGCCGAAAAGATCCAAGGCTGAGTCCTCTGGCAGTACACCCGGTGCGTGCACCGGGTGACACCAATCCTTCGCACATTCAGAATTCTTCCAGATCCATATAAAATCCGGGCTACTCAAAACGGCGACCCGGATTCGCGCTTTCCTCCCAATCTCATACATGACTGGCGCTCGTCGAAAGCAACACAGCGACAACAGGTAAACTTACGCGGCAAAACCGCCCACATGACTTTTATTCCACCAAGACTGCTGATAAGGTGAACCGCTCATACGGCCGTTCATTTGCACCGGTTACCATCCGCTGGTCTCCTCCGAGGCAATTCATGTCCCCAAAATTTTATTTGGTCTCGCTCTACTACGATAAAAATCGTGTTACCGGCGCCAATAAACGTTTTGATGAAATCGGCAGATGCCTGATGGACATGGGGCAATGGGACTTTCTGGTTTTTGTCACCCGCGGAAATTGCCCGGACTGGTGCCCTCCAGAGAGAGCGAGATTGATCCGCCCCTATCACAACCGGCTGACGCGTCTGCTGAGTTGGCTGCATCTGACCTGGATGCTGATACAACAGAAACGCGGGATTATCTATTCTGATTTTCAACCGGCGCCACTCGCAGTGGACTGGTTCCATTGGCGTTATCAACTGATTCACGATCTGCGCAACTGGACGGGCTTTGGCAGAGGCGGACTCGGGCAGCTGACCCAGGCTTTTCAGCGGCAGCAATTGCGCTCGGCCAAAGCGGTCGTCACCGTCAGTGACTTCTCCGCCGATGACATAGTGGAAAAATGCGGTATCCCCAGGGATAGAATCATCGTCTCCTACAATGGCGTGAGTGATATCTACTCGCCGGACACCTCCGGCATCCGCAGCGACGATGCGCCGGACATACTCTACATAGCCACTTTCGAACCGCGCAAAAATCATCTGCGGCTGATACAGGCCATAGAACTGCTTCAACCCCCCTGCAAAGTGGTATTGGTCGGTCGGGATCTCGGCAGTCGTGAAGCACTGGAAGCCTATATACACAATTCGGACAAATTGCAGCATGCCAGCATCCGCATCATAGAAGCGCTGGATGAAGCGGAGCTGCTGCGGCTTTATCAGTCCTGCAAATTGTTTGTCTCCCCTTCCCTGTTTGAGGGATTCGGCATGCCGCTGATTGAAGCGGCCGCCTGCGGCGCCACAGTGGTCTGCTCCGACATCAAGGTCTTTCGCGAAATCATGGGAGACAACGCCCACTATTTCGATCCCCACGATGTTCAGGGTATGGCGGCCACCATAGAGACCGCACTGACCGCCACCGAAAAAACTTCGGCGAACATAGATCGATTCCGCTGGCCGGCCATCACCGCTGCCCTGTTTTCGGAAATGCGTTCCCGCCTGCGTAGTCCACGAGAAGCCGTCACCGTCTGAGCCCGCAATGAAAACCCTCGCACTGATCGGAAAAGTCGATATAGAGAATTTTGGCGACCTTTTGCTGGCTCGCCTGTTTGTGGAATGGTCCAAACAGCACCCATTAAAAGTCATTTGTCCAGGTGTCTCTGCGGACATATGCCGGCAGATAGGTGCAGATGACACCGGATCGCTTCGACAGAGTGATCTGATTCTATATATAGGCGGCGGTTATTTCGGTGAGCAGCCCGGCAGACTGCGGCAGCGCATGGCATGGGGAAATAGCAAATTAAAGGCGACGATTCTCCCGGGGCTGCTGCACGCGATGCGTCGAAAGCCGGTTGCGATAATCGGACCCGGTTACGGGCCAATCACCCATCCGGCAACCCGCATCGCATCCCTGCTACTCTTTCGCATGGCGAAAGTCCGGGGGCTGCGTGACAGAGAAAGTATCGAATATTACAGACGCTACGGCGGACGCCAGCAGGTTGTGGAAACCGCAGACTGCGCGCTCACCCTGGCCAACGCGTCATTGCCTGCAACGGCCGTAGCCGAAACACAACATTGGAAGAATTTCACCGGTACAAGGAAATTGATCGGTATTCATCTCACTCGGCAAGCCATGGCCAATCCCGGCGGGAACCTGATACTGGCACAGGTGAAAAAGCTGCTCAGTGTTCCCCACTATCGCCTGGTCTTTTTCAATGATCAGAGAGGAACCGCAGGGGCCAGCGCGACAGAACAGCAGTATCGCGAATTTTTCGGCCCAGATTGCACTCTCGTGCCCTATACGACCATCGACAAACTCTTGGGATTATTGAACGCCTGCGATCTGGTTATGACATCCAAACTGCACGTGGGTATTGTGGCTGCGGCGCGGGCCAAACCGGTGTTGGCATTTCCCTACCATTTAAAGACACAGAGATTCTATAAGCAGATCGGCCGACCCGACCTGTGTCTGCCTTACACAGACTGGAATCCATCCAATATCGAATCCATGTTCGCCAAAGTAGATGGGCTCGTGCACGACGCGATTTCACTGCCTGTGCCGCTGCTCGAACGCGCAAAATCCAACCGCAGGCTGATCGATGAGTTCCTCGAGACCTATGCCGCTTGACACAGGCCCCGGGGAGAGTTGATAGGAGGATTGGGGCGCGCCAACCTCAGGCGTCGGGCACCTGTTTAGCTACAGCCGGCACTTCACTGACTTGCGGCAGATAGACCTGCATATATCTATCCAGCATTTTCTCCAGCGTGAACTCGCTCTTAAAGCGCGCATAGCTGCGCTCCGCGTGTGCGCGCCACAAGGATTCACTTTCGACATAGGTCGCCATGGCCCGGGCCAAACCTTCATCGTCCAGAGGTCGGATCAGATAGCCGGAATATTCATCACTGATCAGTTCCTTCACGCCGCCCACATCCGTGGCGATCACCGGCAAACGACAGGACATGGCTTCGATTATGGAGCGCGGCAGTCCCTCCCAGTGGCTCGATAACACAAAAACGTCCGCTTCTTTCAGCGCGACGGTCAAATCCTCGATATATCCCTTGAAGAAGACCCGGTCCGACATACCGCGAAACATGTCTCGGATGCTGTCTTCCTTCTGTCCACAACCGTATATGTGCAGTTCATACTGACCCGGACACTTCTGCTCCAGGTGCCGCACCGCCTTTGCCAGGGTTTCATAGTCTTTCTGGTTTTCGAAACGGGCTGCTGTCAGAAAAATACAACGCTCTCCGCGTCTGGTCGCAGGGGTGGACTGATTGAGCGGTACCGCGGGCATGCCATTGTGAATCGTGATGGCTTTGCGTTTGGATAAACCCAATCGCAAATATTGCTCCGTATCAAATGCACAAACCCCGACAATTTTCGCCGGCAGATAAGACAATAACTTCTCCAAAAAACGGTATTTTTTATACCCATTGTTGAATCGTGATTCGAAGAAGGGAACGCCGTGGGGCACGTAAAAGCTGCGCTTGAAGGTCAGCGCCGAGGCTATGCGGCCCAACGCACCAATTTTGGCCGTGTGCCATGAACATATATCCGGATTGAACTGCAGCACGATTTTGATCAGAGACAGAAGACTGAGAAAATCCTTGGCCGGGGAGAGGTCGCGCTCAAGAGCGGGCAATTGATAAAGGCGAAAACCGCGGGCGGTGAGGTAATCGCATACGGGCCCATTCTTGCCAATCACATAAGCCACTTCGCATCCCGCTTTGCGAAACCGTTCTCCTATCTGGACTATATGCCTGAATGACCCCGAAAGCATAGTGTCAGATCTGGTCATACCAATCAGTATTTTCATGGACCCCCCAAAATTGCTGGACTGATGTTTCCGATGATCCTTGAGGTGCTTGAACCCCACGCAGAAAACAGGCACACGTACTACAGACAGGCGCAAACCCAGGCAGTTATCCGCATCCATGCGTCTTAACTGGTTCCAGCCACTAGCCGGAACATACCAATAACGTAACTCGTTATTAAATAAGACTTACAGGCGGATATATTTTGAAGTGCGGAGGCAATTTACCCCTGCTCGCATCAACAGGTCAATAATGAATTAGTTAATATTTGGATCAAGTTCAGCATAAAGTGCAGATTTGGCGCAGCACATATCCAAATGGCATCTAGATAAAATCCGCTGAATTCGGAAGAAAGCACCAAGTTTCTTTAAAGGCTCATATCCCGAATGATGGTGCGCGCCACATTTATGGGGTCGAACCCTGCCAGATAGGTTTGGCAACGCTGCTCCCAGGCAGCTCTCGCATCCGCATCTGCGCAATGCAGATCGAATTCCGCCTTGGCCGACCTCACTGCAGCCAGGGCCTCGGATTCGGAATCAGGATCAAAATAATGGCCGAAGCCCGGCACGGTTTCCGGCAGTCCGCCGCGATTGCTCAAAATGGGAATCGTCCGCGCCGCCAAAGCTTCCAAAGCCACAGCGCCAAAAGGTTCTGCCCAGAGAGACGGAATAAATGTAAAGCGGCATCCACTTAAAATGCGCGCCGTCTGCTGTCGCGACTGTGCACCATAAAAGATAATGCACGTGTTATCTGCACCAAGTTTGCGCAGCTGAGGCAACAAAGATCCATCTCCCACTATATGTAACCTGTCAACATCTAAAACTCTGCGATACTCGTTCCAACGTTGCAGCAACCATTCAATTCCTTTTTCCGGTTCAAGTCTGCCGACAAATACCGCATCCTGACGCTGCGCTATCGGCAAGCGAATATCCGCTGTGAACTGATCGAGACTCGCAAAAGGCGGCGTCACTGTGTAGGGGCGATAGGGACTACGTTCTCCAATGTAACGACTGGTCATGAAATGCCGCGCGCGCAATGCCAGATTTTTTCGCAGTCTGTCAGCGCTTCCCCAACGATCCGAAAGATTGAAAGCGCTCTCGGAATGATGCCGCAATGCAAATTTCCGCCGCATGAAGAACAGTGGGTATGCGAGTTTGAGTGCGAGGTTGGACAACACCAATAAATCAGCGCCGGCATACTCCCTGAATAACTGGACCGGATTCGGCTGACGAATCACCCTGTAGGGAAAGCGATCTGCCCCACCACGAGCCAAAGTGACCAGAGTGGTGTCATGACCAAGCTGATGAAATGCATTCGCCAGATTGGAGACATTGGTCGCCACACCACCAATTTCCGGGAGAAAGGTATAGGAGGAAATGACCACCTTCATATTGTTTCTCTGACGTCTGTTGGAATCATCCGCAACCGGCGGTACAAATCTATATAGGCATCGGCAATTTTTTCTATGGCGAAACGCCCTCGGGCGTAAAGGCTTACCTTATCGGTAAGCACGCACCAGTCCGCTGCTGATAGGGAACAGAGATGGTCAATGCCGGCTTGCAGCGCCTGCTCATCTGTGCCCGCGAAGAAATAGCCAGTCTCCCCCGGGGTAATATGATCCACACAGCCGCTGACGCGGGTGGCCACGGGCACCACCCCACATGCCATGGCCTCGAGCATGGCGTTGGACAAGCCCTCCGCCTCCGAAGGCAATAGCAACCATCCGTAATTCGGCAAAAGCGCCAGGGTATCGTTTGCAAAACCTCTATAGGACACATGCCGGGCCTGCATCTCCTGCAGCAGCTGCTCCAGCACCGGCTGCAGTTCGCCCTTGCCATAAATATCCAGATGGAAATCCGTTCCGCGCATGCTGGCTTCCGCCGCCCGCGCCAGATTCAGAATGTTTTTGTCGCTGGCCAGACGCCCCAGAAATATACACCGGGTATGCCGGTGTGCCGGGCCTTGGGTGAGCGTCTGCGGCAGAGTGAGGCCATTCGGTATAAGTTCTATCTGATCTTCCGTAACACCGTACTGCAACAAGTCCTCTTTAATGGATTGGGTGGTGGCAATGAATGTGTGGGTATTGCGGATGATGAATCTGCGCCCACCGGCACCAAAATATTTGTGGGAGCCAATGGCTTTTATGTCGGCGCCGGCACCGCCGGTTGCAGACTTGAGCACATGGGGGATGCCCCAGAATTTCTGCGCTATGGCACCGACGAATGCGTGAATGCGGATCTGGTGTGAATGAAACACCGTGATGCGCTTGCGATGGAAGCAGGTCCAGAGCAGCACCTGAAGCGCCCAAAGCAGGGACGCGGGCAGTTTTTTTCCGGATACCTGGGGGGTGGTGTAGGTCCAGAAAAATCGCACCCGCAATCCATCCATCTCCGCCCATCCGGCCCGGGAGAATTTGCGCGTGCTGGCCAGCACCACCAGCTCCTGTTGCTTGTCCTGCAGTGTGCGGCTGAGCAATCTGGCCTGCTTGTCGAGTCCGCCACTGGAGTTGGTGTCGTCAAAATGGCAAATACACATCACGATCATTCCGAGCCTCTCCCTACAGACACAGACCGCTTGAGCAGGCGATTGGATAATTTGCTCAGCAGCACGACCGATTGGTCCCGCATTTCAATTCCAGGTCCGCGCCACAGAAAGCGCAGTACCGGATGCAACATCATCATGGCGGCCACTCCGGATACGATCCCGTGCCATGTCAAGGTTGCAATGGTCAATTCCATCGGCAGCAACAGGCGCGCTGCCGCGTTTGCACCATAAATCCACAAAAATACCAACAACCCAAATGCGTATATTTTGCCTATCTGCACCAGGCGGATATTCGCCAGATGGCAGACATGTACCGTATAGGACAGACAGAAAATGAGCACCGCAATACCAGCGCCCACACCAACTCCCGTGATCCCATAGGGAACTCCCAGATAGGAGAACACCCCAACCAGACACAAAAATACCATCGAGTGGATACTGGCGATCCGCAGCAATCCCCGCGATCTCACATAGGTGAGACAGATCATGTAGTTCATGCGGAAAGTGGAAAATATGGCCAGAATGCTTAGAACCGTCGCGGTTTCCCCCCATTGGTTTCCCAGCAGGAACAGAACGATCTCTGCACTGTTGGCGACGATAAATGCCGATATGCCGGCGGAGAGCGCGGTCGTCAGAAACAGACCGGTGATTATCGCCTTGCTGAGATAAACCTGATTATCCTGTTCGCGGGCAAACAGGGGAAACAGCACCCGATCTATGGCATTGCGGTAAATGATCGAGGGATATTCCATGATTTTATAGGCGCGGCTGTACAGGCCGAGGGCCGAAGAGCCCAACATTCTGGAGACTATGACGTAATCCAGGTTCTGCGCAAAATAGTTCAGCGTGCGGGTGGCAAAAAATCCCATGCCTTTTCTCAACAACCGCCTGCTCGAATCGCGATCCAGCAGCGGCAAGAGACTGTGCCGTGTGGCAATGTATAAGCCGATCATGTAGAGAAAATTTTCCACCACCAGAGCAAGCACCACCGACAGATAACCGTAGCCTTTCAATGCCAAAGGCACAGACACCAGCGCCGCGCCGAGAACATAGGCGGCAACCCCGATCCACATGACCTTGGCAACTTGCAAATTGCGCTGTAATAGTGCGCCGGAAATGGCACTTAAGCCGCGAAAGACCAATATCAGTGCGAGCCAAGGGATGGCGGCCGACAGAGTGTCTATTCCCAGCACATGAATTATCAAAGGAGCACTTATCAGCAGGACTGACGCCAACAGCAGCCCCATCAAAAATGAAAGGGTGGTGGCGGTCCGGATGTCCCGCCCGGACAAGGTCTTATATTGCACCACGCAAGCGCTCAGTCCCGCATTGGAAAATAATTCAGCAAATCCCACCACCAGCAGCGCAGCCGCCACCGCCCCTAGATCGGCAGGCGTCAACAGTCGGGACAAGACCGCGAGAAAACCCAACTTGATGCATTTGTCGATCACCGAAATCGTTGCAACGGAAAACAACTGTTTCTTGGCTGACATGGCGGAGGATACGGTCGGATGGAGGGATGCCGCTACGGGCGGAGACCACTTTAACACAGATTTCTGCGCCGTCACCTGTAACAACCCATGACAAAGCACTAGAAATAAACATGTTAATGTAAATTATTGCGCCAATTTATATTGGCAAGCGTCGCTATTCGATGATGAGCGGAAATGTGTGGGATCGGGCACCTTCCCCGGGGACCAGGATGGTCAATGTCAGAACCGCTGTTCCCGGATTGTCCGGCGCGCGGTATTCCACTCCGTAGGGGCCTGTGGGTTGGGTCGCGTTGTCGGGCACGGTCCACACGGCAGACGAAAGCAATCTGCCATCCGATACGGAAAAACTGATGGTGGTTCCAGCCGGCAGCGGATTGCCGAAGGGACAGATGTGGTCGCTGTTGAACGCGTGGGGATTGCCGTCGGAGATATACAGTCCGCCGATGGAGCCGGAGGCATCGACTGTAAAAGTGAATTTCGCCGGATCGGCAAAATCTCCAAAATGACAGAGCTCGTGGCCGCTGCCGTCGGACATGTACAGCGTGGTCTGCGCACCCAGGTCCACAAATGCCTCCTCGGCGCCGCACAGGGTGGGGTGCTGGCAATTCAATCCGTTCCACAAGCCATCGCCAGCATCGCGAACACCATTGCCATTGGTATCCACAAAGTGTTCGCCCAGATCGTACTGGCCGTTGCCATTGTTGTCGGAGTAAGGCTCTCCCAGATCGAACGCCGGCAGGAAATCGTCGCCCGCATCAAAAATCTTGTTGCCGTTGTTATCTATGTAATCCTCAGTGCCTTTTACAGTGGCAACAATCTGCACCCGACCATCCGCCGGCTGACGCCCATCCGGTGTCCAGGTGACGCTGCAGCTGCCATTGAGGGTGCGACAGGAATTTTCGATGGAGCCGCCCTCTTCGCTGACGAAATTGACAATGGTGCCATCGAGCACGGCGTTGCCGGATTTATCGGTCACCGCCACCACCACGCCGCTGGTCTGGGCGTTGATGCGGTTGTAGGCGTGGGGATTGCGAAGGCTGAGCGCCACATTGAAGTGCCGATCCGCAGCCAGGCCGTTGGCGACTATGAGCCCGCCGGAATGCGCCTTCACGCCGGAAGCCGCATGTTCCGCCACCACGCTGACCACCGCCGGTGAAGTACCGGATTGCACCGTAGCGCGCACGATCCCGCCGGCATCGGACACAGCCGAAGCAGTAAGAAGACTGACACCACCCGCGGCCCCCTCCAGACGAAAATTCACCAACTGACCGGGCAGTCCTTCAGAGGACACACCATTGACGCGAAAACGTATCTGCGCCGTCTCTTGGCCGCCGCTGCCGCGAATGGCAATTTGTTCGGGTTCGCTGCCGAGCCAGGAAATCAATCCCACATCATCCGCCGCCACCTCTATGGCAGCAGTGAGTGTGTAGACCTTTCCAGATTCCACCCCGGTAAATGTCACCAGATCTTCGCCCACGCAGCCCTTGGCCACATAGTTGAAATTCACCGTGGTGCTGGTGACCACCGGCGAGGAGATCTCCGCCAGCTGTTGCAAAGCGCAGATGGAACTGGCCTCCCAAGTGGCCCTCACCAACTGCGGCTGACCGTCAGCATCACGAAAATGCAGTGTCATCACAGTAGCGCCGCCCACAGGCAGATCGGTATTGACCACAGCGGCAGATACGCGCACGGCCTCGTCACCCGCGCCTATGGTCGCACCGCTGGATGAAGAAGAGGATGAGGATGAAGATGATGAAGAACTGCTGGCCGAATCCGGCGGTGCTATCAGGTAGCGGCCGCTGGTATCCCGATCACACGCACCCAAGGCGCCCAACAGACAGATCAGCGCAAATCCGCGCAAAAATTCCGGTAGGGTTGGGGCCTGTGGCTGGAAAGAGGAATTCACAATAATTTTTATCAACGGATTTTGGTGGACGCGGACAGCCGCAGGGAAATTTCGCATCGAATCGAAATTAAGCTTATGCAGCAAATTCCGGTTCTTCAAGAAACCGGGTCCGGCCCCAGGCTGGCAAATGCGGGTAGCTCACCTTAGAATGCCTCGCATTCTTCAAGGAATGTCTGCAAGGGAATTTGCCATGTCGCTCGCCATAGTCCACACCCGCGCCCAATTGGGTATAGAAGCGCCCCCCGTCACCGTCGAAGTGCATCTGTCCAATGGATTGCCCGGCTTCACCATCGTCGGCCTGCCGGAGACGGCGGTTAAGGAAAGCAAGGACCGGGTGCGCAGCGCCATTCTCAACAGCCATTTCGAGTTTCCCGTCAAACGCATCACCGTCAATCTGGCACCGGCGGATCTGCCCAAAGAGGGAGGTCGTTACGATCTGGCGATCGCCATCGGCATACTCGCCGCCTCAGATCAGGTGCCAGCGGACGCCCTGGAACGTTATGAGTTTATCGGCGAGCTGGCCCTCTCCGGAGAGATACGCCCTGTGCGCGGCTGTCTGCCGGCCCTGCTGGCCAGCGGGCGCTCGGGCCGCACCTGCATAGTGCCGGAGGGCAATGCTGCTGAAACCGGCCTGTGCCAGAAAGCACCGCACCGGCTGGCGGACCACCTGCTGAAGGTATGCGCGCAATTGCACGGTCGCGAGGATCTACCCAGCTCAGCGCCCATTGAAGCGGGTCCTGTCACAGAGGGTGAAGACCTGGCGGATGTGAAAGGCCAGGCCCAGGCGCGCCGCGCCCTGGAGGTGGCGGCGGCCGGAGGACACAACCTGCTGCTGTTCGGCCCACCGGGCGCCGGCAAATCCATGCTCGCCAGCCGCCTGCCGGGCCTGCTGCCGCCCCTGGCCGAGGATGAGGCTTTGGAAGTGGCCGCCATCAGCTCCATCGCCGGCAATCATGTGACCCACAACTGGCGCGCCCGCCCCTTCCGCAGCCCTCATCACACGGCGTCCGCCATTGCCCTGGTGGGCGGCGGCACCTATCCCAAGCCCGGCGAGATCAGTCTCGCCCACCGCGGTGTGCTGTTCCTGGACGAACTGCCGGAATTCCCTCGTGCGGTGCTGGAGGTGATGCGCGAACCTCTGGAGAGCGGCTGCATCCATATCTCCCGCGCCAACGGCCAGGTCAGCTACCCGGCCCGCTTCCAGTTGATCGCCGCCATGAATCCCTGCCCCTGCGGCTTTCTGGGGGACCCCCAGGGCCGCTGCACATGCACGCCCAATCAGATCAAGCGCTACCGCAGCAAGGTGTCCGGCCCGCTGCTGGACCGCATCGACATGCATATACAGGTGAACGCCCTGCCCATCACCGACCTGCAGACTGCCCCCCAGGGGGAGAGTAGCGCCCAGGTGCGGGAGCGGGTTTTGCGCGCCCATCAGCTGCAGCTTGAACGCCAGGGCAAAACCAACGCCCAGTTACGCGGGCGCGAGTTGCATCGCCACTGCGCCCTGGAGGAGCCGGCACAGAATCTGCTGGCGGTGGCCATGGATCGTCTGCGGCTGTCGGCGCGGGCCTACGACCGTATACTGCGCGTGGCCCGCACCCTGGCGGACCTGCAATCCCTGGCGCGGGTGGGCACAGCCCAGGTGAGCGAAGCCCTGGCCTACCGCATGCTGGACCGGCCGGTGAGCTGACGCCTTGCAAAAGAATTCCGCCCTATTCCCGGCGCTGGGCTAAGCTCAGCTGACATAAAACGACGACCGACTTGGAGATGTGTATGCCTTACCAATTGCCGTGCTGCCGCTTGATCGATGGTGAACTCGTCTCCGAATATTTCCGCCCGGTGCGGATCATCTGCATAGGCCGCAATTACGCCGACCATGCGGTGGAAATGGGCCACGCCCCCCAACACGAACCGCCGTTCTTCTTTTTCAAACCGCTCACCGCCCTGGCCCGCGACGGCGAATTCGTCATGCCGAAATATGCCCGCGATGTGCATCACGAGCTGGAGCTGGTGATCGCCCTGGAACAGGGCGGCCGCTACCTCAGCCGGGAGCAGGCCATCGCCTGTGTGGGAGGCTTCGGTTTGGGGCTGGATATGACCTGCCGCGATATACAACAGCAGATGAAAGCGGCGGGGCGCCCCTGGGAACTGGCCAAGGGCTTCGACGGCTCCGCCCCCTGCACGCCCATAGCCCAGGGCACCTTTGCCGATCTGGAGCGTCTGGGCACCATGCGCCTGACCCGCAACGGCGAGCTGGTGCAGCAGGGCCACTGGCGCCAGATGATCTGGCAGGTGCCAGAGCTGCTGCAGCAGATCTCCACTTTTGTCTCCCTGCAGCCGGGCGACCTGATCTTCACCGGCACACCCGCCGGGGTGGGCCCAGTGTATGCGGGCGACTGGCTGGAGGCGGACATGGAGGGATTTCCCCACAAGCTGCGCGTGAGCGTGATCACCGAAGCCGGATGATTTTGCACGGACCTCGGCCTAGCCCGTACAATCGCCCGCCCTTGGCTTTTGTGTCCCACCTGTCTTCATGATGTGCCCGCGCTGTGAATAAGCTCAATTCCCGTCAAGCCGAAGCCGCCCGTTACGTGGACGGCCCCTGCCTGGTGCTGGCTGGCGCCGGCAGCGGCAAAACCAGTGTGATCACGCGCAAGATCGCCTATCTCATAGAAGAAT
>Ga0065721_10051274_pt1 | contig 15501 bp, 17 predicted proteins | sample Mesricmetagenome_FD_59108 | JGI IMG/M metagenome (GOLD analysis project Ga0065721, IMG submission 59108) | Mesophilic microbial community from rice straw/compost enrichment Sample: eDNA_1 v2 (version 2) | ecosystem: Engineered > Solid waste > Grass > Composting > Bioreactor | place: USA: Davis... | reverse complement strand
GCAGTCAGAGACAGACAGGCAGAGGTTTTGGTCAGGCGCATGCGTAGTCCTCCCGATGCAGTTATTCACCCGAGGCACGTCATCGCGGCAACTGGTCCTATGGACCCGGCTTGCCGGTCATGGACGTTCATGCTGTCTGGGATCGTCTTCCGTCAGCGTGTCACGATGTCTGTCGGCTTGGGCAGCGGGCACCGTTGCTGCCGCACCGATTTTCACCTACGAAGCCTTGCCCCTCCCATAAGACAAAGCCTTGAAGTCGGATGACAACAACGACGATAGGATACAATAGTCGTATAGGCAAGAATAAATACATCGCAATGGTGCGCCGCAGGAGAATTGCTGCGGCGCAGTATAAACACATACTGCCGAACCGCGGGATTTTTGTTTAACCCAGTGTCACTAATTGCTATGATAATATTTAGGTATTTGAAGCATGAACATTGCGCATCGCTCGCCGGGCCCTCGGAGATCGCTTATGACCCTCGCCCACAGACGCCGTTCAGCGGTGTTTCTTGCAGGTCTGATGTATGCGGCCGGAGCCTCTGCCGCGCAGGATTACCCGACTATCGCGGTCGCCGACTACGTCTATGGATGCATGAAAGCCAATGGAAATTCGCGGCAGGCTCTGGAAAGCTGTTCCTGCTCCATAGATGTCATTTCTTCCATCATACCCTATACCCGTTATGAGGAGGCGGAGACCTTTCGAAGCCTTGGTTTGATCACAGGTGAACGAGGTGTCCTTTTTCGCCAAAGTGCGCCTGCACGATCCGCGACGGCAGATCTGCGACGAGCGCAGGCAGAGGCGGACGTCCGCTGCTTCTGATACGGACGCACCTTCCCTTACGCGTTATCTGAATGATCAGGCGGAGCCTTCCACGCCGGCGAACTGCTGCTTGAACGCGAGAACCAGTCGGTCCAGATGGTCCGCATCCCTTTCCGGCCGGGGCACATCGACGTTGAAAATGCCGACGACTTTCGCTGGCCGGTGCGATAGCACGATGATCCTGTCGGAAAGGAAGAGGGCTTCGCGCAAGTTGTGCGTCACCATCAATGCGGTGGTCGGTCGCGTCGACCAGACCGTTACCAGAAGAGCTCGCAGTCTTTCGGCGGTTGCCTCATCAAGCGATACGAACGGCTCGTCCAGGAAGAGGATGGAAGGCTCAGTCGCAAAGGCGCGGGCAAGAGCAACGCGTCTGGCAAGTCCAAGCGACAGTTCGGACGGATAAAGGGTCTCCAGCCCGGAGAGGCCGAGGATCTCGAGCAGTTCATCGAGCACGACCTGCTTCAGGGACGGAGGCAGCGTCAACCGGATGTTCTGCTCCACCGTCCGCCATGGAAGGAGCACCGGCTCCTGAAAGACAGCCGCGATGCGGTGACTGTCTCCGGCCGGCATCCGGATGCTGCCCAAATAGTCCCGATCAAGACCGAGCAGGATGCGCAATGTCGTGGTCTTGCCGCATCCGGACGGACCGAGGAGGCAGGCAAATTCCTCCGGCCTGATGTCGAAGGAGAGATCCCGCAGCGCGACAACGCCTACGCCCTCCGTCGCGCGGAAACTCTTTTCGCGGATGTCGATCTTAAGCGGCGCGGCGACGCCAGCGGCTTGCATGCTGTTCAACGGGCTGCACCACAACAAGTTCGATCATCAACATGATGGCGACGAACGCCAAAGTATATGCAAGGATACCAGCAACCTCGAAGATCTGGAAATAGAGGTAGATCTGGAAGCCGACGCCATTCGAGCGACCAAGCAGTTCCACCACGAGGACGATCTTCCAGATCAATGCGATGCCTGAACGTGATGCCGCGGCAAAGTAGGGCTGGAGCTGCGGCACCAGGATATGCCGGACCCTGTCGAATTTGGTCAGGCGGTAGACCTGCGCCATTTCCATGAACCGGTCGTCCAGTGCGCGTGCCCCTTCGCGCATCGTGACAACGACGTTCGGGATCTTGTTGACTGCGACGGCGCCGATCGCGGCTGCTTCCGTCAACCCGAACCAGATATAGGCGAGGACGATGATCACCAGGGCCGGTATGTTCAGGAAGAGAACGAGCCAGGGATCAAAGAATGAGTCGAGCCGTCGCCGCCGGCCCAGCAGGATCCCGATCACCGTCCCGATCACCATGGCAATGAGATAGGCGGCGGCGACGCGCCACAAGGTCATCATCAGATGGTAGACAAGCTCGCCGCTTATCAATTCCGCGACGATGACACGCCACACGGCCATCGGGGGCGGCAGTGCGCGGCTCGGCCAGAGCCCTGCGACCAGGCTCCACACCAGCAGGAGGCCGATCAGGGATACCGCGGTGCTCGCCAGCGGCAGCAGAGCGGCGGCTCTAGGTCCGCCACGCTCGGGTCGCCCGGACACCAAGCCAGCCGTCGCATCCTCGTCAACGTTCATGCCTTCAATGCAGCCCAATAGGTGCCGAGGGCCATCTGTCGGGCCTTTCCGACGAGCTTTTCACCGCCGAGGATGGCGAGGACTTCGTAGAGCTTAGCGGCATCCCGTTCCTCTTCGGCGACAGGGCGCTGCGGGATACCTTCGCGATACCGATCGCGCAGCACCTCAAGCGCTCGCCCTTCTGCCCGCACAAGGGGCGCGAGCCGTTCCCATTCATCATCGGAACCGGCGAGCAGTGCCTTTGCCTCGGCACTTGCTCGAACGAAGCTCAGCGCCACATCCTGGTTCTGGTCGGCCCATTCCTCGCGGAACACATATCCGAGAGCCGATACTGGGCCGGAGGCTCCGAGACCCCGCGCCGCATCATCGGCGCCGACCAGCCGCCGGAAGCCCTCCGCTTCAAGGCGAGCACAGAAATGCCAGAAGTTCAGGACCGCATCCAGTTCGCCCGAGAGCGCCTTCTCGGCGAGGAGTGGCGGGGCGCCGTAAACGATCTCTGCTTCCTTGGCGAGGTCGAGCTTGTGATCCTGCTGGGCTAGGCCCTGGATCAGCAACCAGCTCTTGTCCAGCGGTCCGCCGGCGACGCCGATCTTCTTGCCGGCAAGGTCAGGAAGTTGACGCAGGCTGGAGTCATTCTTGACCATGAGCGCCCCAACTGCCGTGGAGTAGGGCGCCAGTGTCAGCGCCTCCCCTTCCGACCGTTGTCGCGATACCCAGAGCCAGTCGGACACGATGACATCCAGATCGCCGGCCAGCATGGCGACGTTGGTTGCGTCCTCCCCGGCGAAGTCGAGAACTTCGACATCCACGCCGTTCTTCTGGTCCAGGCCATGATGCTTGATCGTATCGAGTTCCCAGCTGACGGTGCCGAACTTGAGGACCCCGACCTTGATCTTCGGCAGATCGGGTGCTCCGAACGCCGGAAGGCCTATGCTGGTCGCCACCAAACCAAGCCCCAAGCTCCCGAATTCGCGTCTCGAAATTCCCATGCCACTCCCCCTGAAGTAGGTTTGCCCGTCAGATATCACGGCTCCCATCGGGAAATACGCATTTCCAGCGTACGATCTTCAACGCCGGTCGTCCTTCCGACCATCGCGCGATGCGGCTCGGCGCCGAGACCATGCATTGCATGAGAGAGCCTTCGCTTTCGAAATAGAGATGCTCGTCGCGGCAGCTGGTTGGGCTGGCGAACAGGCACACCGTCAGGACAAGATCGACAAGGTTCAAGAAAGCACCTTTCTTGCGTGACGCGCAAAAATTGAACGCCGAGCGCACGCACCCGGCAAAAGCTCCTCAAGGTGCCCGATGAAAAGCTATCAGCAGAGTATGCCCTGCTCGGACCTGCGTCAACTGAGTGCACCGCGTGGACCACGCGACTATGTTGACTCGCTCAAACGAAGGTCTACCTTTCTCCGCGTGTACAGCGCATCCGATCGAAGCGCATCGCTACACGAAAAACTGGACCTCCGGGAGGATGTGGAATGCAGCTTACGGTAATGGTTGGGGCGGCTGGCCTCGTGATCTCGATGGCCGGTCAGTGTCTTGCCCAAGACGCTGCAGCCGGCGAGAAAGTGTTCGCCAAATGCAAGGCATGTCACGTCGTCGAAGGCGACACAAACAAGATTGGTCCCTCTCTCAAGGGCGTCGTCGGTCGCACCGCAGGCACTCATGAAGGGTTCAAATACTCCAAAGCCATGGCCGAGGCAGGTGAGAAGGGTCTCGTCTGGAACGACGAAACGCTTGCGGAGTATCTTCACGACCCGAAAGCTTACATCAAGGGCAACAAGATGGCGTTCGTCGGGCTGAAGAAGGACGAGGACCTCGCAAACGTCATCGCCTACCTCAAGCAGTTCCCGTAAACCTATCGGCTCTCCAGAGTCTGCGAGATCGTCTTGGCGAGCGCATACAAGCGCTGCTCGATCAAGGTCGGTACCTCGCAGACGAAAGTGAGAGACTGTACCCGCTCCTGGAAGATCCTCGTCTGGAAGACGAGCCGGTCGTTGCGAACAGCAACCTCATTGGGATCGGCGTCGGCCTTCGCCCGTAACGCATCGACAGCCGAACCTTCCTTGCGCAGTGCATCGGCCAGATCCCTCTGCTTGTGGGCGTACCGGCCGATACCGCTGATGACCTGCGAACGCTCGCGGTTCATGTGATCGAAAAGCCCCCTCACCAGCTTGGTCAGCCGTACCTGCCGCTCGTCCGGCGTCAGCCTGGAGGCAAAGTCGCGGATCATCTGCTCTGCATCGGCCAAGGGCACTCGCCTTGCCGCGACCTCTGCGACAAGATCCGAAACATCGGCATCATCTGCCCATTCGCTTGCCGATGGCGGCAGTTCCGGTCCGGTCCATATTTGGGCAAGTGAGAGTTCTGGCACCTTGCGCTGGATGCAGGGCCACTCGGGATCATCTCGCTGAGCCGCAAGAGTCGGCCCGAGGAGAGCGCCGTGCAACAGGAAGGCTCCGAGGTATGTCATCACGCGCGCCGAGAACCTCATGTGTTTCCTCCTCCATCCTGCCTGCGGCTGAGCAGGCCTTTCGACGGGTCATAGGCGTAGATGGCACCACCCAGGAAGAGCAGGATGCATCCGACCACGACCAAAAGGGAATGCCAGTTGACCTGCCCGTAGAGCGCGAAGCGCACCAGTTCGACGGCGTACGTGAACGGGTTGGCAAGGCAGATCTTGTGAAGAAGCGGACTAGCCTCCTGGATGCGCCAGAGAGGATAGAGAGCCGAAGAAGCGAAATACATCGGGAAGATCACGAAGTTCATGATGCCGGCAAAATTCTCCAGCTGCTTGATCATCGATGAAAGCAGCATGCCGAGCGCGCACAGCATCACTCCCGCGAGAAAAAGCGCCGGCAGGATGAACAGGTAGCCGATAACCGGCGGCTTCACGCCCCAGAACCAGGCAATCGCCAGGAAGACATAGACCTGCAGGATCGAAACCGTGACACCCGCCAGCAGCTTCGACACCAGCAGGAACCAGCGCGGGAAAGGGCTGACCAACAGGGTCCTCATATTGCCCATCTCCCGGTCGTAGACCATGGAAAGCGAGGACTGCATGCCGCTGAACAGCAGGATCATCCCGCAGAGGCCGGGCGTGATGTAGACTTCATAGAGGACATAGGTCTTGTAGGGTGGAATGATCGAGACACCCAGGACCTGCCGGAAGCCAGCCGCGAAGATGAACAGCCACAACAGCGGGCGCACGAGCGAGGAGATGAAGCGCTCCCGCTGGTTCAGGAAGCGCAACGCCTCCCTGAACACGATGCCGCGAAAGCAGATGAGGTAGTGGCGCAGACTGAAGCCGGACCTGCGGCCGCCGTCGGCGGCGAGCATCTCGGCCTGAACTTGCGACGTCATCGCAGCACCCCCTCCGCCCGCACCTCGGACCGAGTGAGTATTCCGAAGGCTTCACCAATATTCTCGGCGCCGGTCGCCGAAACGACATCCGAAACACGGCCATCCGCCAACACCCTGCCCTTGTGGAGCAGGACGACGCGATCGCTGACATCGACTTCGTCGATCAGGTGCGTCGCCCACAGGACACTGATCCCCTCCTCCGCCACCAGGTTTCGTATGGTGGCCAGGATGTCGGCGCGGGACTGAATATCCAGACCGACCGTGGCTTCGTCCAGCAGGAGCAGCGGCGGCCGATGTAGCAGGGCGCGGACGATCTCGACGCGACGCATCTGGCCGCCTGATAGCGCCCGGACCTTGTCGTGCAGCCGATCGATCATGCCGACCTGTTGCAGCAGCAAACGGATCCGCTCCCTCGCGGCAGCCCGGCCGATCCCGTGCAGGGACGCGTGATAGGCTAGATTCTGATGGATGCTGAGGTCGAGGTCCAGCGTGCGCGCCTGGAACACGATTCCCAAGCGGCGAAGCGCCTGGCCGGGCTGCCTTACGATGTCATGCCCGAAGATGCGGATCGCGCCATGCCGGGTATCGTAGAGATGGCAGATCAGGGAAAACAGCGTTGTCTTTCCCGCACCATTGAGGCCGAGCAAGACCGTGAAGTGGCCTTGCGGGATTGTGAAGGACACATCTGAAAGCACCCGTTTGCGACCATAGGCGTGGCTTACTCCGGACACTTCCAGAGCGGCGGGCGGGACCATGGCTTTATCCGCCTTCACATGCTGCATGATCCCGCCTTCCGTTCTCCGCTACTTGATGATGATCGTGCCCTGCATTCCCTTGTCGGCCAAATCCGGCACCGACCAGGTGTAGGTTCCGGGACGGATCGTCGTGAACTGCACCTGCATCGTCCCTTCCGCGTCGAATTCCAGCCAGGCAGGTGCCCCGTTCATGTGGACCTCGAGATCGTTGATGACGATCTGGTTCATCCAGACATTGCGGAACAGGTCCGTGTGGAATTTATACTCCAGTCCGGCAGCAGAGGTAATCTTCCAGCGATACCCCTGCCCGGCGATCAGTTCGAAGTCCTTCTGGTTCACGGTGAAACTGTCTTCCGCCGACCCCAGGACCAGTTCCGGGACGTCCTTGCTGGCCCGCGTCACCTTCTCCGTCGCCGCGGCCGCCGGTGCCGGCGCATCGTCGTCGTCATCATCGGCATCCTGCGAGAAAGCCGGCGTCACGGAGATGGCAAGGCCCATGAAGGCTGCGAGAGACAGTCTGCGATAATAGTCCATTTCAAATCCTCCTCCTGAAAACGCTGAAACTATTGCGGCGACACAACCACGCCCCATGGAAGCGCCCCGACCGTCACCGATTGGACTGGCTCGTCGGTAGCGACATCGATGAAGGTGATATCGTTGGAGACGCCGTTGGTGCTGATGATCGTCTTCTGGTCGGGCGTAAACGCGAGTTGCCAGACACGCTGGCCAACCAACACATACTTCTCGACCTCATAGGTCTCCGTATTGACGACAGCGACGCGATTGGCGGGACCGAGCGCGACGTAAGCCTTAGTGCCGTCCGCAGTAATCCGGACCCCAACGGGTTGGATCGCTTCCGAGCGCAGACCGGGGATCTCGAAGGAGATCTTCTGCGTGATCTCGCGACTTTCATTGTCGATCACGGAAACGGTGCCGCCAATTTCGGCACTCACCCAAACTTCCGTATTGTCGGGCTTGAACTCAGCGAAACGCGGACGGGAATCGACCAGCACGTTGTGCGTGATCTCGTTCGTAGCCGTGTCGATGAAATGCGCCATGTTGGTCGTTTCGGACGTGTTGACCATCGTCTTCCCATCCGGGCTGATCCCCATCCCCTCCGGCTCGACGCCGACAGGAATCTCGGCCACCACGCTCTTGCTGTCGAGATCGATGACCGTGACCAGATTGTCGTCCTCGTTAGCAACGTAGAGGGTCTTGCCGTCGGGCGAGAGCACGAAGAGCTCCGGATCCGGCCCCGAAGGCAGTGAGCCGACGATCTGATTGGTGGCCGTATCGATGATCTCGATCGTGTCGTCGTCGCTGGCACACAGGTAGATGAACTTGCCGTCATGCGAGATGGTGATGCCGCGGGGCCGCTGGCCGACATCGATTGTGTGGACCACCTCCATGGTGGTGGAGTCCACGACAGTTACGGTGTTGTCCTTCTCGTTCGAGACATAGACCATGTAGGCTGACGCGGGCGTGGCAAGGCCAACCGCGAATACAAGCGCGCCTGACAAACAACTCAGTCTTCCAAGCATTCCAGATCCCTCCTCACACGTTTTCAGTCCAGAACGCATGTCGTTTCCGGTTGATCGACCCCGAGCGTGTCCAGCTCCGACACCTGATGTAGAAACCCCTCCTGCGGCGAGGTCGATACCACCGACCGCCCGTCACCAAGGAAAATCGGCTGGCGCAACTGCCCGTTCCAGGTCCGGAAGGTCAGCTTCTGCCCCTTGAAGGCTGCAATCGAAAAATCAGGGCTTCGCAGGTAATCTGCAGTTTTCGCGGCCTCGGCGCTGTTAGTACGCGTTACAGCTTCGCCGACGACCCGCACCGCCGTCCAGGCGGCCATGTCCTTCCACAGCATCCGCCTGCCATTGGCCTTGGCGAACCGGTTCTGGATCTGCGTGCCTCCCCATTGCTCGCTGGCGGGATGCCAGGCGGAGGGAATAAGTCCGGCCGTACCGGCCACGGGACGCGGGGTCCAGGTCCGATACGGGACATAGGTGCCGAAGACCTCGCTCTCATCGGCTACCAGAACGACATCGTGCTCTGGGAAATCCTGCGTGAAAACCGGCATTTGGCGCTGGATCTGGACAACGCCTGAATCCGTCCTGCGGGCGGTCCCGGTGTCCATGAACTCCTTCTCCAACAGGATCTCACCGCCGAAGCGCTCTGCTGCACGACGAAGCGCATCGGCAAAAAGCTTGTCCCTCTCATGGGAGCCATGGATCAACACCCAGCGACGCCATTGCTTCCAGACAAGATATTGCGCCAGCCCGTCCGCCAGCATGCTGCGCGTGGGAGCCGTATGGAAGACGTTCAAATGGCAAGCCTCCTCGCGTAGCCGGTCATCTGTGGCACCAACATTGAAGATCAGCACGTCCCGATCCCGCGCGAGGTTGGTGATCGACAGAAGCTGCTCGGCGGATAAGTCCGCCAGGAGGTAGTTCACCCCCTTCGAGATGAGTTCCTCTGTCGCCGCCTTCACATCCGCATCGAGTTTTACCTCGGTCACGTCGAGCGTGTAGGTCTGCCCCAGGAACTTACCGGTCGTGTTGTTGTCGGCGATTGCCACATCAGCGCCGGCCACCCCTTCGTCGCGTGGTGCGACATCGAGTACGGAGAGCGTGAGCTGTGGTTCATAGGCGCGAAGGTAGCCCAGCTTGACCTGCACCTGCGTCGCGGCCGATTGCTGCGCCGCAGTCGGGAAGACACCGAACAGAACGAGAAAGATAGCAATGAACGGCAGGAAGACAGCAGGCACCGGATCCCTCCACGGATAAACCAGTCCCGACGTGGTTCGGAACTAACGTTTTTTCGGTGCCGAAAGGAAGATTATCCCGCGACAGGATTTAATCAACCCCTGAATCTAGAGGCGGGCTCCAAGATTTCGTGAGCCACGCGGGGCTTGGATGCTGCGCCAAACGGCGTATGATGACCGTGGCCCAAACAATGGTGCCACCTGGAAGGAGGACACATGAAGAAGACATGGAAGAAGCCAGCGATGTGCACCGTCGCTGTGGGTATGGAAATGTCGCGGTATTTTCCTGCCCAACTACCTGCCAAGAAATAAGTAGCCTTCCGCCTCATCCGTCCTAGCGGGTGGGGCGGTATTCGCATGCTCAGGAAAGCCACGGCGTCTGCCTTGGCGGGGAGAAGCATTTGATGCGGCTGAAGATCCTGGGATCCGCCGCTGGCGGCGGTTTCCCCCAGTGGAACTGCAATTTCCGCCTGAGCCGGGCGGCCCGGATGGGCGCCGAAGGCGTGAAGGCAAGAACGCAATCCAGCCTGGCCGCCTGCGATAATGGCGTCGATTGGGTAATCTTCAATGCCTCCCCCGACATCCGCCAGCAGATCGCCGCCACGCCGGAACTGCAACCCGCCGAGGATGCAGCGCTCCGCTCAACGCCGATCGCAGCAGTCGTGCTGACGAATGCCGACGTCGACCACATCGCCGGCCTTCTCAGCTTGCGGGAGCGACAAGCCTTCGTCATCTATGCGACGCGGCGCGTGCTCGATGTGCTGGATCAAAACTCGATTTTCAACGTCCTCGATCCGAGGGTCGTTCAACGACGCGAGCTTGCTCTAAACGTCACCACCCAGGTCCTCGATTGGCAGAACAAACCGACGGGCCTTACGGTGGAGCCCTTCCCCGTTCCGGGCAAAGTGGCGCTGTTCATGGAAGACGAAAGTAAGGCCGACACCGGGTTCGGGACGCAGGCGGGCGACACAATCGGCGTCCGGATTGCAACGGATGCTGAGAACGTCGCGGCCTTCTACGTTCCGGGATGCGCCGCCGTCGATAGCGACCTGAAGACACGTCTACATGGAGCGCGCTGTCTCCTATTCGATGGCACCGTCTATACCGATGACGAGATGCTCACATCCGGCGTCGGCACCAAGACCGGGCAGCGCATGGGTCACATGCATATTTCCGGCCCGGACGGCTCGGCGGCAGCCTTGGCCGATGTGGAGATCAGCCGCCGCATCTACGTCCACATCAACAACACGAACCCCATCCTCGACGAGCGCTCCCCCGAAGCGGAGACGGTGCGTGGACGCGGCTGGGAAATTGCTCATGACGGGATGGAGGTGGTGCTGTGACCGAGTTTTCGGATGCAGCGAGAGGCGGTCTTTCGCCCGAAGCGCTGGAGAAGGTTCTGCGCGAGGTAGGCGTCAGCCGCTACCATAACCGCCACCCGCTGCATCACAAGATGACGGCAGGCTCGCTGTCGAAGGCACAATTGCAGGCCTGGGCGCTCAACCGCTATTGCTATCAATCGGTCATTCCTCGAAAGGATGCCATGATCATCGCCCGAGCCGAAGATCCTGCTTTCCGTGCTGAATGGCGAAAACGCGTCGAGGATCACGATGGCACGGACGGCTGGAACGGCGGCATCTCGCGCTGGTTGAAGCTGGCGACCGGCCTCGGCCTCGATGCCGACCTCGTGAAGAGCCAGAAGGCGGCACTGCCGGCGACACGCTTCGCCGTCGGCGCTTACCTGTCCTTCTGCACGGATCGTACGCTTCTGGAGGCGGTGGCCTCGTCACTAACCGAGCTCTTCTCCCCAGTGATCATCGGCGAGCGCGTTCCGGCCATGCTGGCAAAATACGATTACGTGACGGAGGATATCCTTGAATACTTCCGGCCAAGGCCGGCGCAGGCCTCGCGGGATTCCGACTTCGCTCTGGCCTATGTGCTCGCAAATGCCGACACGCCGGAAAGGCAGCAGGCGGCGATCGACGCCCTCGTCTTCAAGTGCGACGTACTCTGGGCCATGCTGGATGCCCTTGAGCAGGCCTATGGGGATCACGGCCATGTGCCGCCCGGCGCCTTCGATCCGAAACGGCCACAATGATGCCGCGGCGGGAGCGCAGGATCGTGACTGCAAGTTCCATCCCGGTGCTGAAGCGCCATACACGCCTGCAATATGATCCGGTCCGGCAGGCCTGGGCCCTCCTGTCACCGGAAAAGGTGTTCTGGCCCGATGAGATCAGCCTCGACATTCTGAAGCTGTGCGATGGGAAGCACTCGGTCAGGCAGATCCTGGATCACCTGGCGTCTGTTTACGAAGCCTCGCCCGAAGAAATTGCAGAGGACGTTGAAGGCTTTCTCCAGGAATGGTCAGACAGATCTTTGGTGACGCTATGACCCAAACAATACTTCCGCCGATCGGAATGCTGGCAGAGCTGACGCATCGATGCCCGTTGCAATGCGCTTATTGTTCCAACCCGGTCGAACTCCTGAAGGCGAACCGGGAAATGGCAACCGAGGCCTGGCTTGCACTGTTTGACCAGGCTGCCGATCTCGGCGTGCTGCAAATCCACCTGTCGGGAGGCGAGCCTACTCTTCGACCTGACCTGGAAGTGCTTGTCGAACGCCTGGCTAACCGCGGCGTCTACACGAACCTGATCACGGCCGGCGTCAGCCTCGCCGAGGGACGGATGGAAGCACTGGCACAGGCGGGACTGGACCATGTCCAGGTGAGTTTCCAGGGCGCATTTGCTCCAACAACCGAAAAGATTGGCAATCATCGAGGCGCTCACGAGAAAAAGATGGAAACGGCAAGGCAGGTGCGCGCCGCAGGCCTGCCGCTGACAATCAACGCGCCGATTCATCGGCACAATATCGAGGAAGTGCCGGCCTTCATCGATCTCGCTTTGGCCCTCAACGCTGAGCGCCTGGAAATCGCCAATGTGCAATATGCCGGATGGGCGCTCCTCAACCGCAATGCGCTGATGCCGGACCGCGCGTCGGTCGAGCGCCAGGTTGAGACGGTGCGAAAGGCCCAGGAAGACCTCTACGGCATCCTGGCCATCGATTTCATCACCCCTGATTATTTTGCCATGTATCCGAAGCCTTGCATGGGCGGATGGGCACGCGATGCCTTCGTGGTAGCACCGGACGGCAGCGTCCTTCCCTGCCATGCCGCCGGCACCATTCCGGATCTCGTCTTCGACCGCTTCGGAGACAAGAGCCTCGCGGAGATCTGGCTTCAATCAAAGGCCTTCAACGCCTTTCGCGGGACCGACTGGATGAGCGAGCCCTGCCGCAGTTGCGAGAGGCAGGAGATCGACTGGGGCGGATGCCGCTGCCAGGCGATGGCACTTGCCGGTAGTGCTGCGGAAACCGATCCCGCCTGTGCAAAATCTCCGCTCCACGCCCGGATGGCCACGCTGATCGACGAGGCCATGGCAGCGGATCGCGACGAATTCCGGTATCGGCGTATCGGTTCGCCGGTTCTCGAACGTCAGTGACCTGCGGCCCCTTCAGAAATAGCCTCGTTCCGCAGCCCCGCGATTGTGTCGAACCCGTCGCGCAACCAAGAACTCTCCGCGTTCTTGGTTCGCGGTGCGCTTAGCCCTCCCCCTGAGGCCATGAAGTTGTTCCCAAGTGACCGTTTGGTGGAAGCACTAGGCGCGGCATTCCGACGGAAAATGAACCTTATCCTCCCTCTTCCATTCCGAACATCGAAACGAACGTCTTTCGGTTTTGGCGCAGATGTAAGGTTTGCGTTACGAAGGCAGGGGAAGGCACTGGTACGCGCCCTCCTAGCGTATACTGAAGGGCAGGAAGACTTCAGGTTCCAGGAGCGCGGATCAGCCTGCCGGATAGTAAGGAGGAGATATGAGTTTTCACGCTGATCATGCAGTCGGCATTCTTTTCGTCGCGGTAGGCGGCATCGCCGCTTATCTCGGCATCGGATATGGCTTCGGCAGCCTTGCGGACATGGGCCCGGGGGCCTTGCCGGTATTGCTTGGCGCCACATTGTCGCTCTTTGGAGGGGCACTCCTGCTCCAGGCCGGTTTCCTCCACGAGGAGCGTACGGCGACCGAGCTCATGCCACGCGAGGAAAGGCGTCCTTTCCTTGCCATTCTTGCCGCGCTTTTTGCGTTCGGGCTGCTGATCGACCGAGTTGGGCTTCTTCCTAGCCTCGTCGCACTCGTCGCCGTTGGTTGGCTAGCCGACAGTCGGGGGCGGCTGAAGGAACTACCGCTTCTCCTCCTTGCCATTGCCGCGATCATCGTCGCAATCTTCTATTTCGGACTGGGCATTCCCTTCCATCTGCTTGACTGGAGCATCGCCCGTGCCTGATTTCCTCTCGTCGATCCTCATGGGGCTGCAGGTCGCGGCAAGCGTCGACAACCTCTTCTATTGCCTGCTCGGTGTCATGCTCGGAACGGCGATCGGGGTATTACCCGGGGTCGGACCGATCATCACCATCTCGCTGCTTCTGCCGCTGACATTTGGCCTGCCCCCCACCGGCTCGCTCATCCTGCTGGCGGGGATCTATTACGGCGCGGCCTACGGTGGATCGACGACCTCTATCCTGCTCAATCTGCCGGGCGAGGCTTCATCGGCGGTCACCTGTCTCGACGGCCACCAGATGGCAAGGCGCGGCCGTGCGGGATCGGCATTGGCCATTGCGGCTCTCGGCTCCTTCTTTGCCGGCACGATTGGCACAGTGCTCATTGCCGCCGCCGCGCCGGCCATGGCCTCGGTCGCGGCACGGTTCGGTTCTGCCGAATATGCCGCGCTCGTCTTCTGCGCCCTGGTCGCCACGGCTTCGATCGCCAAGGGTGGCTTCATCAAGGGCATCGGATCGGGCGTTCTCGGCGTGCTTATGGGTCTCGCCGGCGCCGATGTCGCCTCCGGCGTCTTCCGCTTCACCTTCGGCATTGCGGAATTGCGCGACGGAATCGATTTCGCCGTGCTGGCGGTGGGGCTCTTTGCGGTGTCAGAAATCATTACGACGATCGGCAGTTCCGGAAAGCCGGAGGTCGTGACGACGAAGGTCGGGCGGCTTTGGCCGAATGCCCAGGAGTTTCGCCTCGCATGGCCGGCCGTGCTGCGTGGGACGGCACTGGGTTCCTTCCTCGGCGTCCTGCCGGGCGCTGGCCTCGCGATGAGCTCCTTCTCAGCCTACATGGTCGAAAAGAGCATTTCCCGACAACCGGACCGTTTCGGCTCTGGTGCCGTCGAGGGCGTGGCCGCACCAGAGGCAGCCAACAATGCGGCCTCGCAGACCGCCTTCATACCGACGCTGATGCTGGGGGTGCCCGGAAGCCCGGTCATGGCTCTTTTCCTCGGCGCCCTGATGATTCAGGGGATCAATCCCGGCCCGAGCATGATCACCAACAATCCGGACCTATTCTGGGGCCTTGTCGGATCGATGTGGATCGGCAATCTGATGCTCGTCATCCTGAACCTGCCGCTGATCGGCCTTTGGGTAAAGCTCCTGACGGTGCCCTACCAGTGGCTCTATCTGTTTGTTCTCGCCTTCGCCTCTGTCGGGGTCTATTCGATCGGCTTCTCGTCGCTGCAGATCCTGACGCTCGTGATCTTCGGCGCCATCGGCTATGTCCTGAAGCGGGCCGACTGCAGCTTTGCCATGTTTATCCTCGGCTTCGTGCTCGGGCCGATGTTCGAGGAAAATTTCCGCCGCGCCCTTTCGCTGTCACGGGGTGATCCGATGACCTTTCTCAATCGCCCGATCAGTCTGACCTTCGTCGTATTGGGCATCGCCATCCTGCTCGCCGCCACCACATCGCTGGTCAAGCGCGGGGCGCAGGAAGCGACTGACTGAGCGAAGTACCGGCTTTTTCCACCAAAGAAGCCGGAGCACGGATGCATGCTCCGGCTTCTGTTTTCTCAGCCGTTGGTGGGATCCGATCGCCCATCAGGATCGGCCCGCCCGTCCCTCCTCACGCAGAGGCGATCCAACGCCTCAGAGGGCGCAGGAGCCGACCGATGTCATCGACCTCGTCGAGCCTGATCAGAGCGCTTGCCAGCTCGTCCGCGCGGGATGAGGAAAGCACGCCGTCGACATTGCTTCTGAACTTTCGCAGATAATCTTCACGACCGATCGGGTTGCGGCTCGTTCCCGGCATGTCTTCGATCGTTTGGGTCAGTTCGCGACCGTCACGTAAGCGGATCGAGACGCAGGCGCGCGACCTGCTGATATCGGCGG